>Ga0066677_10000784_pt1 | contig 10785 bp, 7 predicted proteins | sample GraSoiAngelo_126_FD_62299 | JGI IMG/M metagenome (GOLD analysis project Ga0066677, IMG submission 62299) | Grasslands soil microbial communities from the Angelo Coastal Reserve, California, USA - 14_0927_09_20cm | ecosystem: Environmental > Terrestrial > Soil > Grasslands | place: USA... | reverse complement strand
TTGAGGTCCGAGGTCCGAGGTCCGAGGTCCGATAAGATAGACGGACGCGCGTGTCTTCAGCCACACAACCGGCAGCCGTGACGCGGCGCCAATGGGTCCTGCTTTTCTGCCTGTTTCTTCTGTCGCTGCCGGCGGTCACGACGCGGATTTATTCTTCTGACGAGATTCAGTACTTCGCTTACCTGCGATCGCTCTGGTTTGATCGCGACCTGTCGTTCGAAAACGAGTATCGCTACTTCTACGATCGGGGCATCGCGCAGTCGGAAGGATTTCACGAGACATTCCTGGAGCGTCAGACGGAAGCCGGACGCCGCGTGAACTTCGGGACGATTGGATGCGCGATCCTGTGGGCGCCGTTCTACGCGGCAGGAGATATCCTCGCGCGAGTGACGGGCATGCCGGCAGACGGTTTTTCGAAGCCGTACATCGCGGCCGTCGCATACGGCTCCGCCGTGTACGGATTCGCCGCGATCGTGTTCGCGATGCTGTCGGCCGAACGTCTCGGCCTGGCGCCGTTCGGAGCCGCGCTCGCGGTGTGGTTCGGGACGCCTCTCCTCTTTTATATGTACGTCGCGCCACCGTTCTCGCACGCGTGCTCGGCATTCGCCGTCGCGCTGTTCATGTGGACGTGGCTGAAGGTGCGCGCCTCATGGTCCATCCAAGGCGCATTCGCGCTCGGCGCCGCGGGGGCGCTGATGGCGATGATCCGCGAACAGGACCTCTTTTTTGTGGCCGGACCTGCAGCTGATTTCGTACTAACGGGCTTCAGGCTTCAGGCTTCAGGCTTCAGGCTCGCCGCCGGAGCCGCGGGTGTGCTCGGCTTCGCGGCGGCGTACATTCCGCAGGCGATCGTATACGTGCGGCTGAACGGGCATCTCGGGCCGTCGCGGCTGGTGACGCGAAAAATGAGCTGGCACGCGCCGCATGCCCTGCAGGTCATGTTCTCGCCGGAGCACGGGTATTTCGTGTGGACGCCGCTCGCGTTGATCGCGATCGCTGGTCTCGTGTGGCTCGCGGTCGCAACGAACCAGAGCGACAGGCGTGTCGCCGGCTGCATGCTTCTCGTGATTGCGCTGCAGGTCTATGTCGGCGGCAGCGTGGAATCGTGGACAGTCGCGGGGGCGTTTGGCCAGAGACGATTCATCGCGCTCACCGCGTTCCTCGTGATCGGCCTTGCCGCGTTGATGCAGGCGCGCGCGGGATTCAGGCTCCGAAAGCGCGCGACCACGGTTGTTGTCGCGCTCGCCGTGTACTGGAATCTCGCGCTGATCGCCGAGTTCGCGACGGGGCTGATGGATCGGCAACGGCTCGAGCCTGCGAAGAACGCGTACGACGCCTTCATCACGGTGCCGCGGCTGGCGCCGTCGCTGGCATATCGGTACCTGTTCGAGCGAAGCTCGTTCTATCGAGGTCCGAGGTCCGAGAGCCGAGGTCGGTCCGAGACTCGAGGTCCCAGCTCCTGACGTGCGCATTCTCTATCTTGCGGACATCCGGTTTCCCCTCGAGCGGGCCAACGGCATCCAGTCGATGGCGACGTGTCATGCGCTCGCAGCGCGGGGACACGACGTGACAATGATCGTCCGGCCGGACACGCACACCCCGGCGCTCGATCCGTTCGTTTTCTACGGCGTGCCAAGAATTGATCGACTCCGGATCGAGATCGCGCCGATCAGCGGGCCACCCGCGGCCAGACGCGCGGGCTACCTGACGTATGCAATCGGTCGCTCGCTCGGCCACGCGCGCCAGGATTTGATCTTCACGCGCGATCTCGGGCTGGCAGCGCTCGTGCTGAGACTGCCGGCGTCGCTGCGCGCGCCGCTCGCGTACGAGGCGCACGGGATCGCTAGGGACTCTGCGGCGGCGCTCCCCGATCTGCTCTCGTCTGCGCCGCGCGCCTCCACCGCGAAACTGCGCCGGCTCGGACAGCGCGATGCGCGCGTCTGGCGTGTCGCGGACGCGTATGTCACGATCACCGAGGGGCTCGCGCGCGAACTGAGCCGCCGATTCGGCGAGAGGCCGCGGGTTGCCGTCGTGCCGGACGGCGTTCGGCTGACGGCTGACGCCACTGATCACGTGGCCGCCGGCCATGCGAATCACAAACCAGCCGCGGATGGTACGGATCAGAAACCATTCACGATCGGCTACGCGGGGCACCTGTATCCGTGGAAGGGCGTGCATCTCGTTATCGAGGCCGTTGCGGCGCTGGCGGACACGCGCGGCCTGATTATCGGCGGCCACGAACGCGAAGGCGATCTCGCAAGGCTGCGCGAGCTCGTCGATCAGCTCGACTGCACGTCGCGGGTGACGTTCACGGGCCGCGTTGCACCCGTCGATGTCGCGCCGCTGTTGAAACGGGCGGACGTGCTCACGCTGCCCAACCCCGCTTCGGCGATCTCCACGGCGTTTACGTCACCATTGAAGCTGTTCGAGTACATGGCGGCCGGACGGCCGATCGTCGCGAGCGACTTGCCGTCGATTCGCGAGATCCTCACGGACGGCCACAACGCCCTGCTCGTCGAGGCAGGGAACCCGCAGGCGCTGACGGCGGCGATCCGCCGTCTCAAGGAAGACGCCCAGGCAGGCGAGCGGCTCGCGCGACAGGCGCTGGAAGACGTGCGGCAGTACACGTGGGAGCGCCGGGCGGCGAAGCTCGAGTCGCTCTTCACGCAGGTGGTCGAGGCCGCCGCGTGATCTCGCCGCGGCTGCTGTCGCTCGTTCGCTGCCCCGAGTGTCATGGCACCCTGCGAGAATCTCCTGGCGCGTTGACCTGCGGATCGTGCGGTCGCACGTACGGATCCGCGTCGGGTGATTTCCTGGATCTGAGGCCGCATGTCGCGTTCGAGGAACGCACGAAATACCTCGACGAGGCGCTCCACGCCGACGCCCGGCACGAACGTGTGTCGCCGCCGCTGCTCGGCTCGAAAATCCGCAACGACATGTTGCGGGCCTTTCTTGCGCCCACGCCGTCGGATGTGGTCGCCGATCTTGGATGCGGCAGCGGACGCGCGCTGCTCTGGAACCGCGACTGGGGCTCGGCGACCGTCGGGATCGACATCGCGCCGTTCTTTGCGCGCGACGCGCGTCAGCAGGTGGATCTGGTGATCGGCGATCTGCGCCGCCTTCCGTTCGCGGACGCCGCCTTCACCAAAGCCTACTCGCTCGACGTGCTGGAGCACCTGTCGCCCGACGCGCTTCGCGGAATGCTGAGAGAAGCCGCACGGGTGATCGCGCCCGGCGGCTCATTGTTCGTGTACACGCACGTGCGCAAGAACGCCCGTATCGCGATGGGATTGCGCTGGGTGAATGCGCTCGCGCGCCAACTCGATCGCGCCCACCTGATCGATTTGCGGCAGGAACATCTGCGCAAGGCCGACCATCTCAATCCGCTCGCGGACATCCCGGAACTGCGGCGCGTCGCCGGCGAAACCGGTTTCCGCATCACGCGCATCCGGTATTACACGCCGATCGTCGGCGGCTTCGTCGAGAACATCCTCGTGCGGATGGCGGAGCGGCAGCTGGCGCGCCGCGCCGCCAGGCGGCTCGCGTCGAAGATGGACGGGGCCTCGGCGGATCGACAGGCGATTAAGGAGGCGCGCAGCGCCGCGAAGGCGCAGATTGCCGCGAGCGCCGCCACCCGAGCCGCCTTCCGCGCGTTGACGGTGGCGATGAAGCTCGACTTGCTGTTGTTCGGATCGATCGAGTCCGGACCGTTCTTCGCATTGCTCGAGAAGAAGACGGAGGTTAGAGCAGACCGAGGAGACGGAAGAGACGGAGGAGACGGAGAAGAACACGAAGGAAACGGATCCAATAAACGAAGCAACGAAGGTAACGAAGGGCAACGAAGGTTTTCCTCCGTTTCTCTTCGTTTTCTCCGTTGCTTCGTTTTTGAGATCCGTTCTCTTCGTGTTCTTCGTTCTCTTCGCGTTCTTCGTGTTCTTCGTGGATGCGCGCGCCGATGAGAATCCTCTACTCCGCCATCGACCAGATGGTGCCGGGCACCAAGGGAGGATCGGTGCACGTGACGGCGGTGGCCGAGGGTCTCGCGGCGCTGGGGCATGAGGTCCACGCGCTCGTCACGCCAGGCAAGGAACGTCCGCGAGCCAGCGCCGTCCAGTGGATCGCGATGCGACCGCCGCTCGGATCCTCGCACCTGCGGTTGACGCGATCGAGTGCGATCGCCGACCTTGCCGCACGACTGCAACCCGACGTCATCATGGAGCGGTACCACAACTTCGGTGGCGAGGCGATCGTCGCGGCAGACGCGTTGGGTGCGATCGCGGTGCTCGAGGTGAATGCGCCCGTCATCGATCATCCCGGCTCGCGCAAGGCCTGGCTGGATCGAGCGCTGCTCGTTCAGCCGATGCGGCGATGGCGCCAGCGCCTGTGCAGCCTTGCCGACGTCATCGTCACGCCGCAGCTCGCTGTTCTGCCGGCGGGCATTCCCGCGAACCGTGTCGCCGTGCTCGAATGGGGTGCCGATACCGATCGTTTCCGGCCGGGTCTCTGCGTTCCCGCGCCGTTCACTCGACCATCCGTCACCACGCTCGCGGTGTTCGCCGGCGCATTCCGCAACTGGCATGGCGCGATTCACCTGGTGCGTGCGATCAAGGCGCTGCATGCCCGCGGGCGCACTGGCATTGGCGCGGTGCTCATCGGCGATGGTCCCGAACTGGCGCGCGTGCGCGAGGAAGCGTCGGGTGTGCCGGCGATTCTCATAACCGGCGCCCAGCCTCACGACGCGATGCCCGCAGCGCTTGCGGCGGCGGATGTGGGCGTCGCGCCGTTCGACCTTGGCGCCCATGCGGCGCTGTCGCTCGGGTTCTATTGGTCGCCTCTGAAGATCTTCGAGTACATGGCCGCCGGCTTGCCGGTGATCGCGCCGCGGTCAGATCGCATCCCGTCGCTCGTCGAAAACGGCCGCGAGGGCATCCTTTACGATCCGCGGGATCCCGATGCGCTGGCCGCGGCGCTCGAGCAGATGACCGATTCCAGGCTGCGCGCCTCGCTCGGCGCCGCGGCGCGTGAGCGCGCGGTGCGTGACTACAGCTGGAGCGCCCACTGCCGCGCGCTCGAGGGGGCGATCCTTCAGGCACGTGCACGCCGCCGCACAGCATGAGGATCCTGATCGCGACCGACGCGTTTCCTCCCGTCTGCGGCGGCAGCGGCTGGAGCACGTACGAGCTCGCACGCGGTCTCCGCGCCCGTGACCACCTCGTCGACATCGTCTGGCCGCGACCACAGCCATCTCGCGTCCTGCAGGCCATCAACGCCACGTCGTATGACGGATTCAACGTGACGGCGTTCACGTTCCAGGCATCGACGCTGCCGTTCGCGCGCAACTACCACAAGAGCGAGCGGCTCACCGCCCGACTCTCGGCGTATCTCGCGCAACGAGTGCGGGAGGGACCGTACGATCTCATGCACGCGCAGCACGTGATGACGGTACCCCCGGCGATCGCTGCTGCCAAAGCGAGTGGCGTACCCGTGATTGCCACGGTGCGTGACTACTGGCCCGTTTGCTACTGGTCCGACCTTCTGCACACTCGCAACGGACTCGCGCTCTGTCCAGAGTGCACGATCGGAAACATGACGCGCTGCATCCAGCCACGCGCAGGTCGGGCATGGCCGCTCGCGTTGTCGATGATTCCTTATATGCGGGCCAATCTTGCGCGCAAGCAGCGCACGCTCGCCGATGCGGATGCGGTGATTGCCGTCAGCCGCCGCATTGCGGACGATCTCCGCGCGCGGGCGCCGGAGCTGGGCGTGACCCGCATCGAGGTCATTCCGAATCCGGTGAATATGCACGCGCTGCGGGCCCTCGCGTCCAGGCAGCCGATGACGATCCGCGCACCCAGCGGCCCTTACGCGCTCTACCTGGGAAAAATCGCACCGAACAAGGGCACCAGTTTTCTGGTGCCGGCGATCGAGCGCGCGGATCTCGACTGGCCGTTGATCGTCGCGGGCGATGGACCCGACCGCTCCGCCCTCGAGCAGCACGCCGCCAGCTCCGGTCGGGACGTGCGCTTCACCGGCTGGATCGACCAGGCGGCCGCCGCCGAATGGCTGGCGCACGCGTCGATGCTGATCTTTCCTTCGCGAGGACCGGAGTCGCTGAGCCGCGTCCTGATCGAAGCGAGCGCGCTCGGCGTGCCGATTGCCGCCATGGATACCGGCGGCACGCGAGACATCATCGAGCCGGGCGTCACGGGCCTCCTCTCGTCATCGCCGGAAGGATTGGCGGAAGACGTGCGGACCCTGAGGCGCGACGACGCGCTTCGCGCGCGCCTGGGGGCCGCGGCACGACGACGGGTCGAAACCGAGTTCGACGCGGCCGCGGTGGTCGCGCGCGTCGAGCGGCTTTACACCGAGCTGATTGCGCGGTCGTGAAAGTTGCGCTCGTCGCCCGATCGGTCTTTCCCATCCACGGATACGGCGGCCTCGAACGTCATGTCTACGATCTCGCCCGCGCGCTTGCTGAGCGCGACGTGCGTGTCACGCTCATCACGCGGCCGCCCGCGCGCGGGCGCGAGTGGCACCGCTCCTCAATTCACGAGGCGGTGATCGCCGAGTTTGTTCCGTATCACACCTTCCCGTTCGCCGGCCGGCGCGGCACGACCGTGCTCGATCGCAGCACGGCATATCCGCTGTTCGGCCTGCGCGCGGGCCGACGCGCACTGGATCTCGTCCGCCGTGGCGATGCGGAGATCGTCCATGGCCTCGGCGGCAGCGTCATCGGCTACGCGCGCGAGCGTGCGACTGCTGGCGCGCCGCTCGTGCTCAACCCGCAGGGCCTCGAGGAGTTTGGCGCGACGGACCCGTCCCGCGCGAAGCTGAAGCGCGCCGTGTACTTGCCGCTCCGCCGCGCGGTGCTCGCATGTGCGGCCGCCGCAGATGCGGTGATCGCAACCGATCGCACCCTGGAACCGGTCGTCATGCGCCATTTGAAGATCGACGCGAGCAAGGTGCATACGATTCCCAACGCGCTCGACCTCCCCGCCATCGATTCGCTGACGGATCCGGCATTGATTGGCGAGCTGCGGCGGCGGCACGGGATCGCCGCCGGTGAAGTCGTGCTCCTGAGCGCCGGACGGCTCGAGAAGAACAAGGGATTTCAGGTGCTGTTGCACGCGCTCGCGGCCGTGCGCGATCTGAGCAGCCTCGAAGGACGATCGTGGCGGTGGATTTCGATCGGCGACGGGCCGTATCGCGATCGGCTGCAGTCGCTCGCGCGCGATCTCTCGCTCGGCGATCGCGTGCGGTTCCAGGGGCGCGTCAGCGATGCCGAGATGCACGCATGGCACGAGATCTCGACGCTCTTCGTACACCCGACGCTCTACGAGGGGAGCTCGCTCGTCACCCTCGAAGCGATGGCGCATCGCCGCGCCGTGGTCGCGTCGGCTGCCGGCGGACTCCCGGACAAGGTGCGTCCCGGCATCAACGGCTGGCTCGTCGCGCCGGGTGAGGCGGGCGGGCTCGCCGCAGCGATCAGTGGCGCCCTCTCCGACACGGCACGACTCGAACGCTATGGCCGCGAGGGTCGAGGGATCGTGGAGCGCGAGTTCTCGTGGCGCGCAGCGGGCGACGCGACCGTCGCGCTCTACAGGTTACTATTGCGTCTGCAGTGACTCGCCTCTTCGAGCGCTTGCCGCCCGATCTCTCCTGCATCCGGCGCGCGCGCACCGGACTCCTGCTCGCGTTGGTTGCCGCCGCCTTGCTTCGCTTCTGGGGTCTGCCGCACGGCATCCCGTTCAGCGTCGGCGTGGACGAGCCGGAAATCATGGACCGCGCGGTCCGCATGATGAAGACCGGCGACTTCAACCCGCACTTCTACGACTATCCATCGCTCTACATCTACGTGCAGGTGATCGTCGCGATCGCGCGCTTCATCACCGGCGCCGCCGCGGGCAGGTGGGCCTCGCTTGCGCAGGCCTCGACCTTCGATTTTTACGTGTGGGGCCGCGCCGTGACCGCGATCATGGGGACCGCGACAGTGTGGCTGGTCTACAACGCGGGGCTGCGGTGGGGACATCGCACGGCGGTCCTCGCAGCCGCGGTAATGTCGGTGATGCCGATGCACGTGCGCGAGTCGCACTACGTGCTCACCGACGTGCCCGCGACGTTTTTGGTGACGCTGACGCTTCTGCTCTCCCTGCGCGCGAGCGAGCGGCCACGGATGCGATCGTTTGTGCTGGCCGGCGTCGCGGCGGGCCTTGCTACCGCGACGAAGTACAATGGCGTGCTCGCCATCACCATGCCGCTCATCGCGTGCGTGATGACACCGTCAACAGCGATCGCTCGCCTTCACGCGGCGCTCGCGGCACTCGCGGCATGCGTCGCAGCCTTCTTCGTCGCCGCGCCGTACACGCTGCTCGATCTTCCGACCTTCCTCAACCAATTCGCGCACCTCTCGTCACAGTTCAGGAACCAGACGGTCATCGGATCGATCCCGGTGATCTATCTCAAGCATCTTCGTAATGCCTTCCACTGGCCCTCCAGTCTTCTCGTGCTGGTCGGACTGGGACTCGGAATCGCTCGTGCGGGCGCGGGCCCTGAGCGTCTGAAATGGATGCTCGCGATCGCGTTCCCTCTCCTGTATTTCTGGTTCATCTCGTACCAGCACATCGTGTTCGGCCGCTACCTGCTGCCAGTCATCCCCTTCCTGGCGCTGCTCGCGGCGGCCGCCGTCGTGTGGATTATCAACCGCGTGCCGCGCTCGCGCGTCCCGCGCGGGCTGCGACCGGCGATGGCAGCGGGCCTGATGCTGCTCGCCGTCGTTCCCGTCTCGATCGATGCGGTCAGGTTCGACGCCGACCTCTCACGAACGTGGACGACCGAGATGGCGTACCAATGGGTGCTGACGAACGTCCCGGCGGGAACGTCAATAACGATCGAGAGCCGCAACCTCCTGCTGCCGCCCAGCTACAAGAGCAGCAACGTCCCACAACTCCGGATCCACTCGGCCGCGGAGTACGCCGCCAGCGGCGTCGACTACCTCGTCGCATCCTCGCAGTCCTATGGCGCGTTTACCGCCGACCCGCACAGGTATCCGGACGAGTACCGTGATTATGCGCAAGTGTTTCGCGAGACCCAGGAGGTCGCGCGATTCATCCCGTCAGCCGAACACCCCGGTCCCGAATTGCGCGTGTTGAAGGTGATGCGATGACCGGACGGATCGTCGCCTGGATGATCATCGTGGTGACGGCGCTCGAACTGTGTGCGCGCGAGGCCGCGCGCCGGTCGATCGTGCAGGCCGCGATCGGGCGAACGCCGGGACTGGCGAGCCTCGTCCTGGTTGCGTCGGTCGCGGCGCTCGCGACTATCGTCGCCACACCTCGCCGCGGCCATGCTGCGATCCTGCTTGCGGCGCTCTTCTGCGCGGGTGTCGCCGCGCAACTCTCGCTCGGCGCACGGTTGCAGAGTGACGGGTTCTATTACTTCGCCTATCTGCGGTCGATCGCTTTCGATCGTGATGTCAATTTCAACAACGACTACCGCCTGCTGGGACTCGGCGACAAGACCAACCTGTTCAACGCGACACCCACCGGCTACGCGCAGTCGGCGGCGACAATCGGTCCGGCGATCGTGTGGAGTCCGTTCTTTGCTGCCGGACACGTGATCGCGGTGCGGCTGCAGGCCTCCGGCGCGGCCGTCGCCGTCGATGGCACGTCGTATCCGTACCGTCAGGCTATCTGCGTCGCAAGCCTTGCCTACGGGTTGCTCGGCTGCTGGTTCGCGTATCGCCTCACTCGCCGATACGCAGCCGCGGGAATCGCCGTCGCGGCCGTCGCGATCGTGACGGCCGGATCGTTCATGTTGTGGTACTTCGTGAGGGAACCGAGCATGACCCACGCCACGTCCATGGCAGCGGTCGCCGGCTTCGCGTGGCTGTGGGCGGCATCGCGCGACAGGCGCACACTCGTGCAGTGGGCGCTGCTTGGCGCCGTCGCCGGGCTGATGTCGATGATCCGCTGGCAGAACGCGCTCTTCATGCTGCTGCCGGCGTGCGATGCGGTGCCTGCGCTCGCGCGCGCGTGGCGCGCACGAGACCGTCACGCGGCACGGGTGCTCGTCACGGGTTGCGCGATCTTCCTCACATGCACGGTGGTCGCGTTCGTTCCGCAGATGATCGCGTGGAAGTCGATCTACGGCTCCTACATTGCGCGGTCCCCCATCGGCCCGCAAATCTGGTGGACGAATCCACGGGTGGTGGACATCCTCTGGTCGGCGCGCAACGGCCTGTTCAGCACGTCGCCGGTCCTGTACCTCGCCGCACTGGGTCTCATTGTCTTTGCGTATATCCGGCCGGCGATCGGCGTACCCGCGCTTCTGGCTATCGCGGTCATGACCTACTTCAACGCGTGCATCCAGGATTGGTGGGGGAGCGCGGCGTTTGGCGGCCGTCGGTTCGACGGCACCATCCCGCTCTTCGCGGTCGGCGCTGCGGCGTTCATCGAGGCCGGCGCGGCGGTGGCCCGTCGACACGCCGCCGCGTTCATCATCACCGCGCTCGCCGTCCTCGTCGTCTGGAACATCGCGCTGATGAGTGCGGCGCAGGCCGGCGTGGTCCGGATCGGCGAGACAGTGAAATTCGATCGCGCCTGGGCAGCGCAGGCGCGCGAAGTGCACGCGTGGTTCGGCAACCCGTTCACGTACCCGGCCAGCCTGGTGTTCGCGCTGCGCAATGGCGTATCGCCGGCTGAGTACGATTTACTCTCGACCAACCGGTTCCTCTCCGATCCGCTGCAGCCGAACGCCCGCGTCGATATCGGCGGGGGTGATGAATGG
>Ga0066677_10000783_pt1 | contig 10788 bp, 4 predicted proteins | sample GraSoiAngelo_126_FD_62299 | JGI IMG/M metagenome (GOLD analysis project Ga0066677, IMG submission 62299) | Grasslands soil microbial communities from the Angelo Coastal Reserve, California, USA - 14_0927_09_20cm | ecosystem: Environmental > Terrestrial > Soil > Grasslands | place: USA... | reverse complement strand
ACCAGTGGGCGCCCGGCGATGAGTACAGCAAGGTTTTTACAGGCTGGGCGTACCCGCCGACGAACTACGACAGATGGCGGGCGCTCGTCTATCAATGGGTGCGACACTCTGTCGAGAAGTACGGCCGCGCGGAAGTGGAGAGCTGGTGGTGGGAGGTCTGGAACGAACCGGATATCGGATATTGGCAGGGCACGCCTGAGGAATACTTCAAGCTCTATGACTACGCCGCCGAGGGCCTGAAGCGGGCGCTGCCGACGGCGCGCATCGGGGGGCCGCACGTCACCGGGCCCACTGGCGCGCGCCCCCAGAAATTCCTCCGCGATTTCCTCGAACACTGCCTGAGAGGGCGCAACGACGCCACCGGGAAGACTGGATCGCCGCTCGACTATGTAGGCTTCCACGCCAAGGGTGCGCCGCGCGTCACCGATGCCGGTCATGTGCGGATGGGCATCAGCAATCACCTCACCAACATCGCGAATGGGTTCGCGATTGTCGCGTCATACCCGGAAATCAAGGACGTCCCGATCATCATCGGTGAATCGGATCCCGAGGGGTGTGCCGCATGCCCGGCGCGCGCGTATCCACAAAACGCCTATCGCAATGGAACGATGTACTCGAGTTACACCGCCGAACAGATCGCGCGCACGTACGAACTGGCGCGCGCACACAAGGTGAATCTTCTCGGCTCCGTGACGTGGGCGTTCGAGTTCGAAGGCCAGCCGTACTTCGACGGATTCCGCGATCTGGCGACCAACGGCATCGACAAGCCTGTATTGAACATCTTTCGTATGTTGGGGCGGATGGGCGGCGAGTTCGTGTCGGTTGACAGCTCGGGTGCGCTTCCGCTCGAATCCGTGCGCGACGTGGGCGTCCGTCAGGAGCCAGACGTCAGTGCGATCGCCACGCGCAAGGAGCGCACCGTCGCGGTCCTCGTGTGGAACTACCATGACGACGACGTGCCCGCCCCGGCGGCTGAAGTCGATCTTGTCGTGGAGCACGTACCCATCGGACCCGTGACGGTCGATCATCACCGCGTGGACGCGGCTCACAGCAACGCGTACGAAGCATGGAAGCGCATGGGCGCTCCGCGGACACCAACAGCGGATCAGTACGCCCAACTCGAGAAAGCGGGCCAGCTCGCGTCGATCGCCCCGCCGCAGCGGCTCGAGGCGTCAGGCGGCCGTGTGCGGTTGGCGTTCACGCTTCCCCGCCAGGGCGTGTCGCTCGTGACCATTGCCTGGTGATCGCGGCGTTGTCGTGCCTGTGCCGCGCGGACGATCTCACGCGGAGCTGATTCTTGTCCTAAGGCCGCAGAGGCCGCAGAGAAGGCCGCCGTTGACAACGTTTGCGGTGGCCGGCCTTCGGCCGGCGCCACTCGTCACGCGAGTTGCGAATACAAACACGCCAAGCCACAGTGCGTGCTTGTATTCGCCGACTCGCGTGACGCGGCCCGCGCGAAGCGCGGCACCGCAAACGTTGCCGGAGCGGCCGCTTCCTCAATTGTCCGCGCGGCGCGTTCGTGTATTTCTCTGCGCCCTCAGCCATCGCTGCGTGAGGTCGTACGTGGACAAGTGGCTGTCGTGTGACGAGTGTCACCTACCGACCGTCAGAGTGACGACCGCAACAGAGTGTCTGGGCAGCTCGAGCGAGAAGCTGTTGCCTGCCTTGATGGACCCGCGCGTGATCTTCACGGCGTCGGGCGTCGCGAACCCGTTGACGGCGGTCAGCGAATCGGCAATCACCCGCTCCACGATCGCGTTCGACGATACCGCGGGTCCGCGCACGCTGATGCGCGCCGTCACGGGGCGCTCGAGATCCGTGTTGACGGCCTTGAGATAAATGCTGCGGCCGTCGGGCGATCGGCTCGTGATGGTGTCGAGAGCCGCGGCGTCAACTCGCGTCTTCAGACGCTCCGTGCCCAAGTGTGACGCATACAGCTTGTTGACCAGGTAAATCGGCGTGACGAACACACCGTGACGTCCCGCCTGGATGATGCCGCCCGGCCACCCGTTCACGAGATCGGACACGGCGCTCATCGCGACAAGATCGCCCTGCCGCTCGAACACGTTCATCAGGCGCGCCGCGTAGAGCGCCGGGAGTATCGAGTACTGCTGCGACTCGGGAAGGTCGAGGCCCCACTCGTTGATGGCCAGTCCCGGTCGTCGATCCGGCGCGAGTTGTCGGAACCACGCCTCGATCTCGCCGTAGAACTGCTCGTAGTGCAGCGGACGTGCGAGCAGCTGCGCCAGATCTCCCTGCATGTCGCGGCGGCCGTAGTAGTGGTGAATCGCCAGGTAATCGACCCGCCCGGTGGCGCGCTGGAGCACGGTGCGATTCCACGCCATGTCGTTGTCGCCGACCGCGATCACCTTGATTGAGGGATCGACGGCGCGCATGGCCGCAACGTATCTCGTAAGATTGCGCGCGTAGGTCTCGGCGTCGGAGTGGCCGCGCACCCACTCGCCCCAGATCTCGTTGCCGACCTCCCAGTACTCGACGCGATACGGGTCGGGGTGACCGTCGCGTGCGCGCATTGCGCCGTAGGTCGAGGTCGGCGGCCCGTTGCAGTACTCAACCCAGGCGGCGGCTTCTTCCGCGGTCGCGCCCCGGCCTTCGACGTTCACCGTGATCGAGGGCTCCGCTCCGACTTTGCGCGCGAACCGGATGAACTCGCCGGTGCCGAAATCGCTCGGCTCGAGCTCGTTGCGCCACGACAGGTTGATCCACGCCGGGCGCGCGTCGCGCGGGCCGATGCCCCATTGCCAGTGATAATCCTGCGCCACGTTGCCGCCCGGCCATCGAATGAACGCGGGCTGGAGCTGCTTGACCTTTTCGAAGACGTCCGCCCGCACGTCGTCGATGGCGTCCCCCGGCATCAGCGACACCTGGTCGATCCACACGGTGCCCTGACCCTCGAAGACGATCGCAAACCGCGCAAGCGGATCGTTCGCCGCCGGCCTCAGCCTGAACGCGTACTTCGTCCAATCACCGCCGACCTGCGTGATCCGCGCCTCGTCGTAGAGGCGCCCATCGGTCGTATCGGCTTCGAGCGCCAGTGTCACGGCGCCAGCGAACGAGTCCGTCTTCATCCACAAGTACCCTTGATAGTCCAGGCCCGGCCGGACGGGAACCCGCGACTGGTAAACACCATGACGCGTGACCACACCCGGCCGGAGCTGAACGCGCAGCGAATGCCCGCCGGTGGTTCCTTTCGAGAGTTGCGTGTTCGGATACGCCACGTCCTCGTCGCGGCGGAAGGAGATCGCGTAGTCGTCGTTTCGATCGTCGGGGTAACGTTCCCAGGATCGCGAGAGGCCGGTGACGTCCGGCTGCTCCTCGAACCCGCGGTTGCGAATCAATTCAGCGTGCAGCCCGTACTTGATTCCCTCGAACATGAACTCGAGAAACTGACCGTAGAGACGCGGGCTGATATGGCCTTCGATTGAAGATGCGTCGATGTCGACGCGGGCCGTCCGGGCCGGGGATGCGGGAGCTGACTGTCCCGCGATCGCCAGGACGAGCAGCGATGCGAGGATTCTGCAGGAGGTCATTATCCGAATCTCTGCCTGCGCAGGATTCCGGATCCTTCGCGAACGACGATGAGCTGATTTGCCTCGACGCTCGAAATCTTCTCTGTCGCGCCGCTCGGCCATCGGATCGTCAGGTCCGCTGAAGCCGCAGCGCCGAGACCGAAATGCAGGCGACGATCGTTCGCGGAGTAGAAGCTCGATTGCGCGGTGACTTCCTGGGCCTGGGTGCGGCCTCCGTAGCGGGCGATCACACGCGCGCCGATGGCGCTGCGGTTCGACGTGACGCCGACGAGAAGGACCTTGAGCCAGTGGCCGCCGCCCGAGACGTCGTTGCGCAGCAGCGACGGCGGCTCGTTCATGTTCATCACCAGGATGTCCTGGTCGCCGTCATTGTCGAAGTCGCCGAAGGCGCACCCCCGACTCGTGTGCGCCGCCGACACACCGCTGCCAGCTTCGTCGATCAGCTCCTCGAACCGGCCGTCGCCAAGGTTACGAAAGACCAGCCTGGGCGTCCGGAACGGATACGCTGGCAGCGTCCGCTCCACTTCCGGATACACGCTGCCGGTCACAACGAACACGTCCGGCAGACCGTCGTTGTCCAGATCGACGATGCCCGCTCCCCAGCCGACGAATCGCGTCTCTACGCCGATGCCAGCGCGAATGGTGAAATCATCGAAGTAGCCTTTGCCATCGTTGCGGTACAGGACGTTGGTGTCGTCGGCGAAATGGGTTTTGAAAATATCCAGGTTGCCGTCGAGATCGTAGTCACCAACGGCGACACCCATGCCCGCCTGCTCCACGCCGTCCTCGCTGAGCGCGACGCCACGTTCGAGCGCCTCCTCGCGAAACGTGCCGTCGTGCTGGTTGCGAAAGAGCCAGCTTGGCGTCGAATCGCACGCGACGTAAATGTCGGGCCAGCCGTCGTTGTCGTAGTCGGCGGCAACCGCCGTCATCGGGTACGAGCGCGCAGCCGCCGCGACTCCCGATTGCCGGCTCACATCCGTGAACGTGCCGTCACCATTGTTGTGAAACAACTGGACGAGTCCTGTGGGCAGACCTCGAGGACCACAATTGACAGGCACGCCTTTCCAGCGACAGTCCGTGTTCTCGCCCGGCTTCGGCAGCTTGTCGAGCGTGGTGTTCAGATACGTGGCAACAAAGAGATCCAGCCGGCCGTCGCGATCGTAGTCGACCCACGTGCAGCCGGAGCCGTAACGGACCGTCTCCTGCTCGAAGCCGGCCTTCTCGGTGACGTCGGTAAACGTTCCATCACCGTTGTTGTGGTACAGCACATTGTGACCGTAGTACGTGATGAAAAGATCGTCGAAGCCGTCGTTGTCGTAATCACCAACGGTTACCGCCGAGGCCCACCCGGAACGCGTCAAGCCGGCCTTTGCGGTTACGTCCGTGAACGTGCCGTCACGGTTGTTCTTGTACAGCCGATTCGTGGCGCCGGGCGGCGCCGCTTCGAGCCGCGTGCCGCTCAGAACGAACAGGTCGAGCCACCCGTCGTTGTCGAAGTCAAGACACGCGACACCGGAGCCGACCACTTCAATGATGTAGCTCTTGCTGTCGGCGGGACCATAAATCGTCGGTTCCGTCAGTCCTGCTTGTTTCGCAACATCAGTGAAGCGCGCCTGGAAAGGACGGCCGGAGGGCTTGCCGCGGGGCTGCGGCCTGACACCGCGCGACGAGATTCCCTGACCGAATGCAGGAGCCGAGAGCGCCAGCATTGCAAGCAAGGCGCGGCGCGTCATCATTGTGCTTGCTCGGTCGCCGTCAGTATCTGTCCTGCTTTCACGTTCTCGAACTTCTGAACGAGACCGGAAGGCCATCGGATCTCGACCAGCCGGGCCGCGGTATCGCGATCGAGGCCCACGGCCAGCCGCTTGTCGCTGGCCGAAAGGTAACCGGCGGTAGTACTGACGGTGAAGTACTGGCTCGTGCCGGAAGCGGATACAACCTTGACGCGGCACCCGATGCCGTCCCGATTCGATTTCGTGCCCACGGTTCGGATCCCCAGCCAGTTCCTCCCGTTACCGCCGTCGTTCCGCAGCACGACTGCCTTCTGCCCTACGTTGTTCACGACCACGTCGATGTCCCCATCGTTGTCCAGATCACCGAACGCAGCGCCGCGGCCGGCCCACTCCTGCTGAAAGACTTCTCCCGCAATCACTCTCGTGAAACGCCCGGAGTCGTTCCTCAACAGCAGCGGTGGCTGCAGGTATTTCAAGTTGGGCGCAGTCTTGTCGATCGTGTCCATCACGTGTCCCTGCGCAACGAACAGATCCTTCCAGCCGTCGCCGTCGTAGTCGAAGAACCGCGTGCTCCAGCCCGAGAACGGCAGCGTCGCTCCGCCCACGCCCGTTGTATTCGTCACGTCTCTGAAGCTGCCGTCCGCGTTCTGCCGAAACAACATGTAGCGCTCATTCGACAGATCCGTGACGATGATGTCGGGTCGGCCGTCGTTGTCGTAGTCCGCGACGTCCACGCCCATCCCGGCAAACGTCTTCCCGTCCTCGTTGAAGCCGACGCCCGCCAGCAGCCCGACTTCGGCGAACGTTCCGTCGCCATTGTTGTGGAATAGGAATGACTGGACGGAGTCGTTTGCGACGTAGATATCGATGAAGCCGTCATTGTCGTAATCCGCGAACGACACGCCGAGTCCCTTGCCCGGGAACCTGGAGATGCCAGCCTTCGCGGACACGTCCGAGAACGTGCCGTCGCCGTTGTTGTGGTACAGGAGATCTGTCATGCCTTCATAGTTATCCGGATGGCAGTAGGACCGATAGCCTGGTTTCTTCTCTCCGCAGTAGCGGTTGTTCTGAAAACTCCAATCTACATAGCGCGTGACGAAGAGATCGAGCTTGCCATCGTTGTCGTAGTCCAGGAACCCGGCGCTCGCGCTCCATCCGCCGGCAGCCACTCCGGCGCGGCTCGTCACGTCGGTGAATGTGCCGTCTCCGTCGTTGCGGTAGAGCGTATTGCCGCCGTAGCCGGTCACGTAGATGTCCGCGAAACCATCATTGTCATAATCGCCGACCGCCACACCCATCCCGTAGTAATTTTGCGGCACTCCCGTGAGGCGCGCCTTCTCCGTGACGTCGACGAACGTGCCGTCTGTCGTCTGGCGATAGAGTCGATTCCAGTATGCCGGGTCGGATTTGTCAGGGCGCTTTCCTTCACGCATCGGGTCGTCGATCCTCGCGCCGTTTGTAAGGAATACATCCAGCCGCCCGTCATTGTCGTAGTCCAGCAGCGCCACGCCGCCGCCCATCGTCTCGACGAGGTATTTGTTCGAGGTGGCGGAGTTGGCGTGCGCGAAGGCGATGCCGGCCGCCTTGGTGGCATCGGAGAACTGAACGTCCGAGACCGACGGCGCCGCGATGAACAGCAGCAGCGATCCGCACGCTGAGAGGCAGACACGCATCGGTCGCTATCCTGGCTTCCGGCTGCTGACGATTCCCTTCGTCTCCTGAATCACGAAAAGCTGATTGGCGGCAAGATCGCGAAATGTCTCCTTCACGCCGGACGGCCATGCGAGCTCCACGCTGCCGGCGCGGGTTGCGCCTCCCAGACCGAAATGGAGACGGAGATCGTTCTGCGAATAGTAGCTCGAGCCGCTCATCACTTCGGCGATCTGGCTGTGGTCCGCGGTGGTGACCGTCACGCGTGTGCCAATCGCCGATCGGTTCGAGCGCGTCCCGACGCACTTGATCAGGATCCAGGTGTTGCGATTGCCGCCATCGTTGCGCAGCAGCGTCGGAGGGCCATCCAGATTGCTGATGATGATGTCGACATCGCCATCGTTGTCGAAATCGCCGAACGCGCAGCCGCGTCCGATGTTCTCCGCTGTTATTGCCGCGCCGGCCTGTGCCGACACGTCTTCGAAGCGGCCGTTCCCCAGATTGCGATACAGAATCTTCGGTTCTCGATAGGTCAGGTGCAGCTTCCGGTCGGCGATCTGCGAGTAGACGTGCCCGTTGGCGATGAAGATATCACTCCACCCGTCGTTGTCGAAGTCAAAGAAATCGACGCCAAAGCCAACATGCTTGCGGTTGATGCCAAGGCCGGCCCTGATGCTGGTGACCTCGAACGCGCCGCCATAGTTGCGGTACAACGTGGTCACCTGCTCAGAGAAGTTCGTCCGCACGATGTCCAGCCAGCCGTCGGCGTCGTAGTCGCCGACACCCGCACCCATGCCGGCAAGCGCCACGCCATGCTCGTCGAAGGCGCAACCCGCCGGCACCGCAATCTCGCGGAAGGTGCCGTCGTGGTTGTTGCGGTAGAACAGGCTCGGCGCCGTGTCGCACGCGACGTAGATGTCGGGCCATCCATCGTTGTCGAAGTCTGCCGCCGCGGCCCCCATCCCGTACGAGCCGGACGCCCGCCAGTTGCTGCTCACGAACACCATCGACGAAGGGCCGCGCGGGCGCGCGATGCCGGATGCCTCCGAGACGTCAGCAAACGTCCCGTCTCCGCGATTGCGGTACAGGAGGTTCGTGCCGCCAGCGAAGCCAAGTGGACCGCAGGGCACCGGAATGTCGTTGTAGCGACAGTACGGCGAGTCGCCCGGTCGCGGCGCTTTCTCCGGATCGAAGTTCACATAACTGGCGACGAACAGGTCCAGGTGACCGTCGCGATCGAAATCCAGGAAGCAGCATCCTGCACCCCACCGTCCGCCGGATCCCGCGACGCCTGCCTTGTCCGCGACGTCGGTAAACGTCCCGTCGCCGTTGTTGTGATACAGCACGTTGCGGCCCTGCCCTGAGCCTGTCGAAGGGCCCCAGTAGGTGACGAACAGATCGTCGAATCCGTCGTTGTCGTAATCGCCGATGCAACACGCCTGGCCCCACCCCGAGTGCGTCAGGCCGGCTTTAGCCGTGACGTCGGTGAACGTGCCGTCGCGATTGTTGTGGAACAGGTAACTGGTGGGACGCGCGTCGCGCACCTTCGGATCGAAGCTGGTCCCGTTGACCAGGAAGATGTCCAGCCAGCCGTCGTTGTCGTAGTCGAAGAATGCCGCGCCGCAGCCCATTTCCTCGAGGATGAACTGCTTGTTGTCAGGACGGCCCGAGACGTTGAGGGCCCGCGCCAGACCGGCGGCCGCCGTGATGTCGGTAAACACAACAGACGGTTGAGCGTCGCTCGCAAGACGCCGGTGGACGCCCGGCCCAGGGAGTAAGGCCGCCGCCCCCACGCGTCCCAAGGCCCGCAGAAATTCTCGTCGCGAGTGGCTCCAGCGTTCCAGTCGTTTTCGTTTGGTCGCCAAAGGGCCGCACCTTGGTTGGAGCTGATTCGACAGCGACTGCTTTGCAGGGATGGTCAGACACGAAGCCACCACGTGTCAATTGATCGCAGCGTGCCGCGCGGACGATCTCACGCAGAGGCTGATTCTTGTCCAAGGCGCAGAGGCCGCCGAGAAGGCCGCTGGTGCGCCACGTTTTGCGGTGCCGCGCTTCGCGCGGCTGAAGCGGCCGGCCGAAGGCCGGCCACCGCAAAACGTGGCGTGAGCGGCCGCTTCTGCAATTGTCCGCGCGGCACGTGGGTGCTTGTCCGTGTCCTTCTGTGTATTTCCGTGGTATCTCGTGACTGCTCTGCGCGCTCGGCGCTCTCTGCGTGAATCGTACGTGGACAAGTGGCTGTCGCAGAATGAGCGCAGCGTGGAGACTGGGCTACTACTGCAAGCGGAGCGGCTAGTCACGCCTGGTTCCCGCAGCGCGGCGCTTCTTTTCGAGCTCGGTGTTCTCGCGCTCGAGTTGCTGGAACGCCTGGAGCGCCTTTCGGCTTTCTTCCATCAAACCGAGACGCCGACAGACGCCGGCGAGCACGTAATAGTAAGAGGACGCGCGCGGGTTCAACACGATCGCCTCGTTCAACACCGTGGCGGCCTCTTCCAGATTGCCCTGGCGCTCGTATGCCCGCCCCAGCTGAAACAACGCGCGATCCGATTTGGGATCGAGCGCGAGCGCGCTGCGAGCGTGCTCGAGCGCTTTGTCAGAATTCCCCGTCCGGTTGTAGTAGGCGCTCAGGTTCACGTGCGGCAGAGCGTATGTGCCACTGTGCTCTTCGTTCAGGGCAATGGCCTTCCGATACATCGCCACGGCGCCCTCGTCGTTGCCGAGCGCCTCGAGCGCGAAGCCGAGCGCGTCCATCGCCTCCACGTAAGCGGGCTCGATATGAAGCGCCGCCTCGAACGCTTTCCGCGCACGATCCCAGCTGTCCTGAACGGAAAACAGCTTGCCGAGATTGTAGTAACTCTCTGCGGAATCCGGCTTGTAGCGAATGGCCTGCTCGAACTCGATCTCGGCCGCGTCGAATCGTCCGATGATCATCAGGTCGCGGCCAAGGATCTTGTGCGCCTCGGCATTGCGGACGTCGAGCTCGAGCGATTTCGCGAGCGCGCGAATGGACTCGCCGATCTTCTGCTGGCCGAACAGGCTGTAACCGAGCGCATACCATCCCCACGTGGATGTCGGGCGCTCCTTCACGTAGGCGGCGAGCAGAGGTTCGACCTCGTTGAACCTGCCTTCCCGAATGTAGCCTTCGAACTCGGCGATGCGGGCCGGATCTTCGGACCCGGCGGCCGTCTCGGTCAGCGCGTCGAGCCGCTGTTTCGCGGCGGTCGCGGCGGGGTTCAGTTGCAGCGTCTTGCGATATGCGGCGATCGCAGCGTCCGTGTCTCCCTGCTTCTCGAGAACGGCGCCGAGGTACTGCTGCGCCTCTGACGACTCAGGCTGCAGCTGCACGGCGCGGCGGAACTTCGCCACCGCCCGATCGAGCTCGCCGCGATCGAGCGCCATGCGCCCCTCGGCGATGTCGAGATTCGCGTTCTGGCTTCGATCATCGGCGGCTGCGAGCTCGCGGCCCTTCTGGAGCTCGACTGTTGCTTCGTCCTTCCGCCCGGCGCGCGCCAGTGCCAGGCCAAGCTGATAGTGCGTCTCGCCGTTGGTCGGCTCCAGCCGCGCGGCTTCCTGCAGTGCGGCGATCGCTTCGGTAACGGTGCCCTCCTGGAGAAGCGCCTTGCCGAGCGCAAAGCGGGCCCGCGCGAACGTCGGGGCGACATCGATCACCTTCCGAAGCTGTTCGATTTCTCTTGTCTGTCCGTGGGTGGGACTGGAGCCATAGGCCGTCGCGAGATTGAACAGCGCTTTGACGGAGTTCGGCGCGAGTGCCACCGCTCGTTCGAGCTGGCGGATTGCTTCTTCGGGATCCGTTGGCGTAAGCGCCGCGCCAAGGTTGGCGCGCGCCTCTGCGT
>Ga0066677_10000781_pt1 | contig 10814 bp, 5 predicted proteins | sample GraSoiAngelo_126_FD_62299 | JGI IMG/M metagenome (GOLD analysis project Ga0066677, IMG submission 62299) | Grasslands soil microbial communities from the Angelo Coastal Reserve, California, USA - 14_0927_09_20cm | ecosystem: Environmental > Terrestrial > Soil > Grasslands | place: USA... | reverse complement strand
CACGGCGTCCATATTCTGACGCACAGCTACCAGCTGTTCTCCGCGATCGAGGCGAACGATATAGCGGGTTGTCATGCCGACATAGACGACGTCCTCGACCTGGCCCGGCTCCACGGTCATCCCGGGCTCCGGCACTTCGCCCTCGGCCAGCATGCGGATCTTCTCCGGGCGCACGACGAAGCGCACGCCGTCGCGGAGCAGGACGTTCGAGATTCCAATGAATCCCGCCACGAACTCGGTTGCCGGCCGCTCGTACACCTCGACGGGTGAGCCGACTTGCTCGATCTGGCCGTTGGCCATGACCGCCATACGGTCACTCATGGTCAATGCCTCCTCCTGGTCGTGCGTGACGTAGACGAACGTGATGCCGACCTCCTGCTGGATCTGCTTCAGCTCGATCTGCATCTCCTGCCGGAGCTTGAGGTCGAGCGCGCCGAGCGGTTCGTCGAGGAGCAGCACCTCGGGCTCGTTGACCACCGCCCGGGCCAGAGCGACCCGTTGGCGCTGGCCGCCGGACAGCTGGTTTGGCCGCCGGTTGCCGAGGGCGGTCAGACGCACCATGGCGAGAGCCCTCTCCACTCGCTTCTGCCTGGCCGACCTCGGCACCCCCTTCACCTTCAGGCCGTAGCCGATGTTCTCCGCCACCGACATGTGGGGGAAGAGGGCGTAGTCCTGGAACACGGTGTTTGTGTCCCGCAGATGCGGAGGCACCGATGTGATGTCGCGGCCGCCGAGCTCGATCCGGCCGGCATCTGGGCGCTCGAATCCCGCGATGAGGCGCAGCAGGGTCGTCTTCCCCGAGCCCGAAGGGCCGAGCAGGGTGAAAAACTCGCCCTCGTTGACGACTAGATCGATGCCCGCGACCGCGACGACCTGGCCGTAGTTCTTGCGTACGCCTTGGAGCTTCAGTGCTGCTTTCTTTGGCTCCGCCTCAGTCAAGCGACGCCATCACATGCTTGATCTGCGTGTACTCCTCGAGCGAGTAGATCGACATGTCCTTGCCGTAGCCACTCTTTTTGTACCCGCCGTGAGGCATCTCATTGACGAGTGGGATGTGCGTGTTGATCCAGACGGTGCCGAACTGCAGCTTGCGCGCCATGCGCAGAGCGCGACCGACGTCCCGCGTCCAGACCGACGCGGCGAGGCCGTAGTCGACCCCGTTCGCCCATGCCAGCGCCTGCTCCTCATCGGTGAACCGCTGCACGGTGACGACCGGGCCGAAGACCTCCCTGGTCACGATCTCTGCATCGGGTCCGGCCGGCACCACCACCGTCGGCTCGTACCAGGAGCCAGGTTTCTTGATCCGGGCGCCGCCGGTCAGCACCTCGGCGCCGGCCTTGCGCGCGCGGTCGACGAAACCCGACACTCGCGTGAGCTGCTCCTCTGAAACGAGCGGTCCCATCTCCGTGTCTGCGGACATCGGGTCTCCCACCTTCAGACCGCTCACGGCAGGCACCAGGTCGCCGAGCAGCTTCTCGTGGATCTTCGGCCCGGCGATGACGCGCGTCGCCGCGGTGCAGTCCTGGCCGGCGTTGAAGTAGCCGGCGATCTTGATCCACTCCACGACTTTCTCCAGGTCGGCGTCGTCGAAGACGACGACAGGTGCCTTGCCGCCGAGCTCGAGGTGAACGCGCTTCAGGGTCGACGCGGCCGCGCGCGCGACCTCCTTGCCGGTGGCCACATCGCCGGTGAGCGAGACCATCGACACGCCAGGGTGGCGGACGATTCCGGCGCCGACAGGCTCACCGTCGCCGGTGATGACGTTGAAAACCCCCGGCGGAAATATATCCGCGGCCAGCTCGGCGAGCTTGAGCGCCGTGAGGGGTGTCCACTCGGAGGGCTTGAGCACCACGCTGTTGCCGGCGGCAAGGGCGGGCGCGATCTTCCAGGCGGCCATCATCAGCGGGTAGTTCCAGGGTGCGATCGAGCCGACGACGCCGATCGGCTCGCGCCGCAGCATGCTCGTGAAGCCCTGCATGTACTCGCCGGTGGCCCTGCCTTCGAGGAGCCTCGCGGCGCCCGCGAAGAAGCGAAAGCAATCGACGATCGGCGGGATCTCCTCGGACCTGGTCGGCGCCAGCGGCTTGCCGACGTTCTCCGACTCGATCCGCGCGAGCTCGTCGCCACCGGCTTCGATCGCTTCGGCGAGCTTCAGCAACCGCTCGCTGCGGTCGCGGGGCGTGCTGTCCGACCAGACGTCGTCGAACGCCTTGCGCGCTGCGGTCACCGCGCGGTCGACGTCTTTCTCAGTCCCCTTCGGCACGTGCGCGATGACCTTGCCGGTCGCGGGATTGATGATCTCCTGGACGCCGTCGCCCGTGCCCGGTGTCCACTCGCCACCGATGAAAATGTCATGGCGTCGCAGCGTCGTGCTCATTGGGTCCTTGCCTCCCTCGCTATCCAGCGACTTCTCCCAGCGCCGCGCCGAGAATGTCCAGCCCTTCTTCCAACTGCTCATCAGGAATGGTGAGCGGCATCAGTGTGCGAATGACGTTGTGATGGGTGCCGGCGCGCAGGATGATCAGACCCTTCTCGCGCGCGACGGCCAGAACCTTCGCCGTCTCTTTGTCGGCCGGCTCTTTCGTCTTGCGGTCGCGCACGAGCTCCATGCCGGCCATTGCGCCCATCACGCGGACGTCGCCGACCAGGCTGTGCTCGGCGGCCCAGCTCTGCATACGCTCCTCGACGACCGAGCCGATGCGCGCTGCGCGCTCGGGCAGCTTCTCGTCGCGCATGATGTCCATCACAGCGAGGCCGGCGGCGCAGGCGACCGGGTTGCCGCCGTAGGTGCCGCCGAGTCCGCCGGGACCGGGCGCGTCCATCACCTGCGCGCGGCCGACGACGCCGGAAAGTGGGAAGCCCGCGGCGAGGCTCTTCGCCACCGTGATGAGGTCGGGCTGCACGCCGGAGTGCTCGATGGCGAAGAACTTGCCCGTGCGGCCGAACCCGGTCTGGATCTCATCCGCGATGAGGAGGATGCCGTGGCGCTCGGCGAGCTCACGCAGCTTGCGCAGGAAGTCGAGGGGTGCGGGCACGAATCCGCCCTCGCCCAGGACGGGCTCGATGACGATCGCGGCGACTCGATCCGGGCTCACCTCTGATTCGAGGAGATTGTTCAGATCGGCGAGCGCGGCCTCGGTGGTCCATCCGCGGTAGGCGTAGGGGAAAGGCGTCTTGTAGATCTCGGCCGCGTAGGGGCCGAAATCCTGCTTGTAGGGCTGGACGCTGCCGGTCAGGCTGAGGGCGAGCAGGGTCCGGCCATGGAAGCCGCCCCGGAAGCTGATCACGGCAGGCCGGCCCGTCGCTGCGCGCGCGATCTTGACCGCGTTCTCGATCGCTTCCGCACCGGTGGAGAAGAAGATCGCCTTCTTCGCGCCGTCGATCGGGGCGACCTCGCACAGCCGCTCGGCGAGCCTGAGGTACGACTCGTAATGCACGACCTGGAAAGAGGTGTGGGTCGCGCGCTCGAGCTGCTCCCGCACCGCCTCCATCACGCGCGGATGGGCATGTCCGACGTTCATCACTCCGATACCACCTGCGAAGTCGACGTAGCGCTTGCCGCTCACATCCCAGAGCTCGGAACCCCTGGCGCGGTCGACCGTGACAGGGTGGGCGCTCGTGATGCCGCGCGGCACGTATCGAGAGCGAAGCTCCGCCAGCTCGGCCTCAGTCGAGGAATGCCGAACGGTCACGCGGCCATTCAAGCAGATACGATCCGGGCCCGTGGACGCGGCTCGCGCAGCAGTGGATCGCCTCTGGCCCGACCGGCCGGCCAGGATCACGGAGCTGGGCGGCGGGATCACCAATCACAACTTCAAGGTCGACGTTGGAGACGGCGTTTTTGTGCTCCGGATGGGCGGCGCCAAGACCGAGCTGCTCGGCATCGACCGCGAAGTCGAGTACGAGGCAGGGAGGCGCGCCTTCGAGGTCGGCATCGGCCCGGAGGTGGTGGCGTTCGTGCCCGAAGAAGGCTGGCTGGTTGCGCGGTTCATCGAAGGCCGGCCAATCACGCCGGCTGAGATGCGCAGCCCATCAATGCTGACGAGAGTTGCATTCGCCATGCGGGCCTTCCACGACGGACCCCCGATACCAGGACGTTTCAATGCGTGGGCGGTGGTCGATGCCTATCGCGCAACTGCCGAAGCGCACGGGGTCGAGATGCCAAGCGAATTCCGCAGGGCACGCGCGATCGCGGAGAGGATCCGCACCGCACGGGGCGTGACTCCAGGTGTGCCGTGCCACAACGACCTCCTGAACGCGAACTTCCTCGATGACGGCCAGATTCGCATCGTCGACTGGGAGTACGCGGGCATGGGGGATCGGTTCTTCGACCTGGCGAACTTCTCTGTCAACCACGAGTTCGGAGTCGACGACGATCGCCAGCTGCTGCATGCCTATTTCGATGAGGTCCGTGAACGGGACCTCGCGACTTTGCGGTTGATGCGGTTCATGTCCGATTTCAGGGAGGCGATGTGGGGCATTTTGCAGAGCGGAATCTCGGAGCTGGAATTCGGCTTCGTCGAATACGCGGCAAAGCACTTCGCCCGCCTGGAGGCGACAGCCGCCGACTCGTCGTTCGAGCGTTACTTCCGCACCGTTGGATCCAGCGATGCGTAATCCGACGCACTGAAGCACCCCCGTTGGATACAACGGAGCGGAATCCGATAGCTCGGTCAGCTTCTGACTCGAGAGCCGGTCGGGTCGTAGAGGGGTTCTTTCGCGACGCGGCCGCCGATCCAGGTGCCGAAGATGTCGACCTCGACGCGAGTGTCGACCATGCAATCCGCCGGGATGTACGCGTACGCGATCGACTGGCCGACGGTGTAACCGTAGCCGCCGCTGGTCACGCGGCCCGCGATCCTGCCGTCGATCCGGACCGGCTCCGAGCCGAGAGCGATCGAGCGCGGGTCGTCGAGCACCAGGCACGCGAGCTTTGTCTCCGCCGGCGACTCCCGCTTCCGCAGCAGCGCCTCGCGGCCGATGAAGTCGCCCTTGTCGAGCTTGACGCTGAAGCCCAGTCCCGCCTGGTAGGGATCCACCTCCGGCCCGATGTCGGCGCCCCAGACGCGGTAGCCCTTCTCGAGCCGCAGCGAGTCGACGGCCTTGTAACCGCCTGCCACCAGCCCGTCCTCGTGTCCGGCTTCCCAGACCGTGTCCCACAGCCGCAGCCCGAACTCGCTCGGACAGTACAGCTCCCAGCCCAGCTCGCCAACGTATGTCACGCGCAGCGCGAGGCAGGGAATCGATCCGACGGCGATCTCGCGCGCCGTCATGAACGGGAAAGCCTGGTTGCCGATGTCGGCCGGCGTCAGACGCTGCACGATGGACCGCGCCTCCGGTCCCCACAACCCGACGCACGCGTAAGCGGACGTCACATCCTCCACTTCGACTGATCCATCCGCCGGTGCGTGGTCTCGGATCCATGACAGGTCGTGCATGCCGAACGCCGTTCCTGTGATGACGCGAAAGCGCCGCTCGCCCAGGCGTGTGATCGTGAAGTCACACTCGATGCCGGCGCCCTCGTTGAGCATCTGGGTGTAGGTCAGCGAGCCGACGGCCCGCGCGACGCGGTTGTCGGCGAGGCGCTCGAGAAACTCCGCGGCCCCGCGCCCCCTGACCTCGATCTTGGCGAACGATGTGAAGTCGAAGATCGCCGCCTTCTCGCGGCAGGCCGCGTGCTCGACCCCGATAGCAGGCGACCACAGGCGGCCGGCCCAGCCGTGGGGGCGCAGCGACTGGTCGCCTCGCGTTCCGTTCGGCTCGAACCAGTTGACGCGCTCCCAGCCCGACTTCTCGCCGAATGCAGCGCCCAGCTCGGTCAGCCGGGAATAGATGGGCGACAGGCGAAGCGGACGCCCGGCGCTTCGCTCGTGCCCGGGGTACTTCACGTCGTAGTAGGTCGAATAGACCTCGCGCGTTCGGGCCAGGGTGTATTCGCGGCTCGTGTAGTGGCGGCCGAAGCGGCGTGAGTCCATCTCCCAGGCGTCGAGGCCAGGGTGCCCTTCAATGATCCACTCCGCGACCAGCCGCCCCATGCCGCCCGCGCCGGCCAGGCCGTGGGCGCAGAAGCCGGCGGCGACCCAGAACCCGCGGACCTCGCTGGGCCCGAGGATGAACTCGCCGTCCGGGGTGAAGGCCTCGGGACCGTTGACCAGGCGCACGACCTCCGCGTCTTTCAATGAAGGCGTGCGCACGATTGCGTTGGTCATCAGCGGCTCGAAGCGGTCCCAGTCCGGTTCGAGCAAGCGTCCGTTGAAGTCTGCGGGGATGCCGTCGAGGCCCCACGGCGCGGGCTTGCGCTCGTAGCCGCCCATGATCAGGCCGCCCGACTCGGGACGGTAGTAGACGAGCAGCGAAGGGTCGCGCATCGTCGGCATGTCGAGCGGAAGGCCCGACGGCCTGGTGATGAGGTACTCGTGCGCGAACGGCACGAGCGGGACGTTGACTCCGACCATGCGGCCGATCTCCGGCGCGAACATGCCCCCCGCGTCGACGACCAGCTCAGTGTCGATATCGCCTCGGTCGGTCACCACTCGACTCACGCGACCGTCGCTCACTTCGATCCCGGTCGCGCGCGTGTCTTCATCGATCTCCGCGCCTCGGCGGCGCGCACCCTCGATGAGCGCGAACGTCAGCTGGCTGGGGTCGATATAGCCATCGGTGGGCAGGTACGCGGCGCCGAGCACGCCTTCGGTGGTCATCGGCGGAAACATGTGCTGGGCTTCTTCCGCTGACACCATCTCGAGGGGTAGGCCGAACGTCTTGGCCCACGCCGCCTGGCGTGTCAGCTCTTCCATGCGCTCCCGGCTCGAGGCGAGGCGCAGCGAGCCTACCTCGTGCCACCCGGTTTCGAGACCTACCTCGGCCTTGAGATTTCGATACAGGTCGACCGAGTTCATCATCATCTGGGTCAGGCTCAGCGAGCCGCGCAGCTGGCCGACCAGCCCAGCGGAGTGAAAGGTCGAGCCGCTGGTGACGCGGGCTCGCTCGACCAGGACGCAGTCGGTCCAGCCCAGGCGCGCGAGCCAGTACAGGATGGACGCGCCGCCGACACCTCCACCGATGACGACGGCGCGCGCGTTGGTCCTCAAACGGTATTAGGCGATTGCTTCTGCGGGTGCCACCACCGGGGTGTCGGGGGCCCTGCGCTGGGCGGCAGCCCAGTAGATCAGGCCGACGAGCAGGATCACGCCTAACGTGAATTCGTAAATCGGGATGTTGCCGAGGAACCCACTGATCGTCACGTTGGGCAGCGCACTGAGGGGCGGGTTCTGGCCGCCGACCGCACTGTTGCGCGGCCACAGGAAGTTGATCTCCATGGCGATGCCCCAGACGAGCCCGAGGACGTTGACGATCACGCCCCACTGGCCGAGTGCGAACGGAGTCTTTTCCTTTGGCCATCCCCTGAGCCGTGCGAGCAGGATCGCGACATTGCCGAGGATGTAGGAGAGGTAGATCATCCCGGTCGCGCCGATTGCGATCGTTCCTGCGCCGGTGTAGTAGAGGAGCGGCAGGCCCGCCAGGACGCCGATGACGATGCAGGTTCCAATCGGAGTGTGCAGCGTTGAGTGCACACGGTTGAAGTATCGGCCCAGAGGAAGCTTGCCGTCGCGCGCCATACCGAAGGCCAGGCGAATTGTCGAGGTCTGTATGGCGAGACAGCAGACGTAGATCGCCGCGAAGACCACGAGCAGGTAAATGTTGGCGGCCCAGCCCGGGAAGTTGGACTGGATGATGGTCACGAGCGGGAACGGAATCTTGCCGGAGCCGGTGTCGGACACGAACTTGCTCATGTCGCCTGGGACGGCGATGATCGTGGCGAAGAGAAAGATCGCGCCGATGATGGCCGCCCCGATGACCGAGGCGATAACGGCACGCGGCGCTTCTCGCCTGGGGTTCTTGGTCTCTTCGGCCAGGGTGCTGGCGGTGTCGAAGCCGTAGATCACGAACAGCGACATGAACATGGCGGCCAAAAACGTGCCGGCCTGCGCGCTGAATCCTGAGCCGAGGTAGCTGGTGTCGGTGAAAACTGCAAGCGACTGATGGTGATAGAAGAGGATCAGGATCACCGCGAAAACCACCATGCCGAGGATCTCGAACACGACTCCTGTGTTGTTGACGATCGCCACCAGGCGCACACCGAAGATGCTGAGCAGCGTGGTGCTCAACAGCACAAGCGCGGCCACGTTGCGCTCGGTGTTCGGGTCGGTGCCGATCTGCGTGCCGAACACATTGTTGATGAGGGGGATCAGGACCAGCGGAACCGTCGCAACGACCGCGGCCACAGTCAGCACGCCGGCGAAGAGATAGATCCACCCTGTGAACCACGAGTACGTCCGGTTGGACAGGTACTTGGTCCACTGGTACACCGAACCCGCGACCGGGAAGTGCGAGCTGACCTCGGCGAAGTTCAGCGCGATGATGAGCTGGCCGATGACGACGATGGGCCAGCTCCAGAAGAAGAAGCCGCCGGCCAGGGAGATGCCGAGGATGAACAGCGTGAAGATGCCGGTCGACGGAGAGATGTACGAAAAGGCAACGGCGAAGCTCGAGTAGACACCCAGGGCCCGGCGGAGCTCCTGCTTGTACCCAAACTTCGCCAGGTCACTGACGTCAGCCTGGTTTGTTTGTTCCTCCAAGGCTTCCCTCCACAAATTCTGAAACGGACTGTTCAGGTGGGCAGGAAGCTACCACTCAAGCCGCGGACCGTCAACGGGCGCGCGGGACGAAACGGGCGGGCGGCCCGGGTCGAGGCCCAGGGCGGACCGCTGTGTAAGGACACACGTCCTATATCGCTTGCTTAAAGCTTCCGATAAGTTGCCACGCACCGACAGCCATGGGCCCGCACCCCGGCGATCTGTATCCGTTTCAACGCCATACCACCAGGAAAGCACTGTGGAAGCTGGTTCGCGTCGTGGTGTTCCTGGGCGGCGCGCTTGTGCTGGGCGCGGCCGGAGCCGCCCAAAGCGTGGCTGGAAGCTCGACCGCCCAAGGCGTCGCGGAACCGTCCGGTGGCGCGGGCAATAGGAGCAGCCCGCCGACCGAGCCGGGTGGCCACAGACCGGCTCCCGGGACAACGTCTGTCCTGGTCAAGCTCAATACGAGTTTCAGCGCGGACGAGGCTCGCCAGCTAGTAGCTGCCAACGGCGGTTCGGAGCGCGCGACCATCCCAGCCCTGCAGGTTGTGGTTGTTGACATTCCTTCGGGGCAGCTCCAATCGGTCCGCGGCCGATATCAGAAGGACAAGCGAGTCCGGTCGGTCGAGGTCGACAACACTCGCAAGGCGGCGGGGACGCCTTCCGACCCGCTGTATTCCGTGCAGTGGAACCTGCCGAAGATCGGTTGGGACCAGGTCTACGGCAGCGTGACGCCGAGCGGCACAGCAATACTCGCGATTCTGGACACCGGCGTGGACGCCAGTCACCCAGATCTCGTCGGCAAGGTGCTGCCGGGATATTCAGCATTCGCGGGCTCTGACCCGCTGACCGACCCGAACGGGCACGGCACCGAGATGGCAGGCATCACGGTCGCGGCGACCGACAACCAGATCGGTGTCGCGGGCGTCGCCTATTCAGGCGTTTCGATCCTGCCCGTCCAGGTTCTGGATTCAACCGGCGTCGGCCAGGACAGCGACATCGTCAACGGCGTGATCTGGGCCACCGATAACGGGGCGAACGTGGTCCTGATGCCGTTCAGCAACGGTGGTTTCAGCCAGACCTTGCAGGACGCGGTGAGCTATGCGTGGTCGAAGGGCGTCGTGCTCGTTGCCGCGACTGGGAACGACAGCTCCTCCAGCGCGACGTATCCCGCGGGCGACACGGACGTCGTCGGTGTTTCCGCGACCGACCAGAACGACGCGCTGTGGAGCGGCAGCAACTACGGAGCGGACACGTTCATCGCTGCGCCAGGCGTTGATGTCCCGACCACTGAGGCCGGAGGCGCCTACATCACGATCACCGGCACGTCGGCATCATCGGCGATGGTCGCGGGGGTCGTTGCCTTCGAGCGTGCGATGGATCCCGCTGCAAGCAACTCCGTCATCGTCGGACGGTTGGCGCAGGACGCGGACCCGGCCGGAACGGCGTCGGAGACGGGCAATGGCCGAGTGAACATGCAGCGCGTCGTTGCTGATGCGAGCAGGGTCTCGGCGACACCGATCGGCGTCCCCGGCGGCGGCCCATTGTTTGGTCCGTACACGATCGCCGCGCTACAGGACGGCGACGGATCCATGGCCGTGACAGCGACGACTGCTATAGCGGGTAGCAGCGGCAACAGCTTCACGTTCACATTCACAGCCGGATCCAACGGCGGGAACATGAACGGTGGAGCGGTCGCGATCAACGTCCCGAGCGGTTGGACGACGCCGCAGACAACAAGTAGCGCGAGCCCTGGTTTCATCAGCACTCCTACGGGAAACTGTGGAGTTGCTAGTACTTCAATTACCGGGACTGGCCCCTGGACAGTGACTTTTGTTATCGATGTCTGCTCCACCAACAAGCAGTTCACATTCACCTACGCAGGTGGGGGGACGAAGGTATCTGCACCGACTGGCGCGATGGCCTATCAGTTCACGACGCAGACAAAAGCGAGCAGTGGCGGCACTCTGAAAGATATCCAGCCACCCCAGCCAACGATCACGGTCAACCCCGGAACGGCGAGCAAGCTGGTCTTCACGAGCTCAGCGTTGAATTTCTCCGCGACTTCGAGTCCGACCGGAGGCCCGATCACCATCCAGAGCCAGGACAGCTTCGGCAACCCTTCCAATCCCTCGACTGCTGAGACGATCGCTTTGAGCAGCAGCAGTCCTGACAGCC
>Ga0066677_10000780_pt1 | contig 10821 bp, 6 predicted proteins | sample GraSoiAngelo_126_FD_62299 | JGI IMG/M metagenome (GOLD analysis project Ga0066677, IMG submission 62299) | Grasslands soil microbial communities from the Angelo Coastal Reserve, California, USA - 14_0927_09_20cm | ecosystem: Environmental > Terrestrial > Soil > Grasslands | place: USA... | reverse complement strand
GCACATCCTCTGCCGACGCATGGCGGGACGATGCACACGAAGGTCGTGTATCAGGGAGCGAAGGGGCTCGTGCGCGCGGGGTGTGCGGTGCTCCGGTTCAATTTCCGCGGCGTCGGTCGCAGCGACGGGACCTTCACGGGAGGCGATGGCGAGAAGGAGGATTTCCGGTCGGCGCTCGATTACATGGCGGCGAGGTATCCGAATCTGCCGTTGTGGGCGGCCGGCTTCTCGTTTGGATCGTCCGTTGCGCTCGAAATTGGCGCGACCGACGATCGCGTCTCCGTTTTGATCGGCATCGCACCGCCGTGGACGAAGCTCGGGTACGACTTCACGAACACGCTGAAGAGCACGAAAGCGAAGTTCTTCGTGCAGGGTGAGGCGGACGACATCTGCCCGGTCCAGGACATGTGGAAGTACTACGGCCAACTTCCCGAGCCAAAAGAACTGGTCGTCATCGACGCGGCCGATCACCTGTTCGATGGTCACGCGTCAGAAGTGGGCGAAGCGCTCGAAGATTTACTTGCGGACTACTCGGATCCGGGATCTCGCGTGCCGCATCCCGCATCCCGCCTTTCGGGTACCGACAAATGAAAGAAGCCGTCATCGTCTCCGCCGTGAGGACTCCGGTCGGCAAAGCGCCGAACGGATCGCTGCGCAACACACGTCCCGACGAGATGGGCGCGCTCGTCATCAAGGAAGCGCTCGGCCGCACGCCGGGTCTCGATCCCGCGGAGATCGACGACGTCATTCTCGGGTGCGCGATGCCGGAGGCGGAGCAGGGCCTCAACGTCGCGCGCATCGCGAGCCTGCGCGCGGGCGTGCCGATCACCGCGTCCGCGGTGACGGTCAACCGGTTCTGCTCGTCAGGCCTGCAGGCGATTGCGTATGGCGCGGAGCGGATCATCGCGGGTGGCGCGACGGCGATCGTGGCCGGAGGCACCGAGTCGATGAGCCTCGTGCCGATGGGGGGCAACAAGATTGCGCCGAATCCGGCGCTCGTCGACAGCTATCCGGACGTGTATCTGACGACGGGTCTCGTGGCGGAGAACCACGCGCGCGAGTCCGGGATTTCGCGCGAGGAGCAGGACGCGTTTGCCTTCAGGAGTCATCAGCGCGCAGTTTCTGCCATCGACGGCGGTCGCTTCGTCGACGAAATCGTCGCGCTGCCGCTGTGGGGTCAGACCCCGGACGCTGGTTTACGTACATCGGGGGCGGTATCAGCCCCGTTCGTGGAAGCGGTCCAACCGGGGTCTGACCCCGGTCGTTCCCCCGTCCGGGGTCAGACCCCGGACGGCGGTTTACGTACTTTCGGGGTAGACGAGGGGCCGCGGCGCGACACGTCCATCGAGGCGCTCGCGAAGCTGAAGCCGGCGTTCCACGTCAAGGGCACGGTGACGGCGGGGAACTCGTCGCAGACGAGCGACGGCGCCTCGGCGGTGATCGTGATGAGCGGCGACCGCGCGCGAGAGCTTGGACTCACGCCGCTCGGACGCTTCGTCGGCTTCGCGACCGCGGGCGTCGAGCCCGAACGATTCGGCATCGGTCCCGTACCCGCGATCAAGAAGGTGCTCAAGCAGACCGGGCTGACGCTCGATCAGATGGATCTCGTGGAGCTGAACGAGGCGTTCGCCGCGCAGGTGCTCGCGTGCCTGCGCGAGCTGCCGATCGATCCGGATCGACTGAACGTCAACGGCGGCGCGATCGCGCTGGGGCACCCGCTCGGCTGCACCGGCGCGAAGCTGACGACGACGCTGCTCTACGAGATGCAGCGGCGCAAGGCACGGTACGGGTTAGTGACGATGTGCGTAGGCGGCGGGATGGGAGCCGCCGGGATCTTCGAGCGGCTCTAATCGCCGCCGGAGCACAGCGTCACAATCAAGAAAAGATACAGCGCCTGCGAGCGAGCGGGGGTGGGGCCCCGCGAGCGCTGAAAGATGTGTGTGGGCGGAGGAATGGGCGCGGCCGGAATCTTCGAACGAACCTAAAACGGAGCGGGACATGACGACCGACATTTTGACGCGCGGCGGATCGTGGCTGATCGAGGATGCGGCCGACAACAGTGTCTTCACACGCGAACGCCTGAACGACGAGCAACGGATGATCGGCCAGACCGCCGAGGAGTTCATCGAGCACGAGGTCGCGCCGGCCATCGAACAGCTCGAAGGGAAGGACTGGACGAAGGCGCGCGCGCTGGTGCGGCGCTGCGGAGAGCTCGGCCTCCTGGCCACCGACGTCCCCGAGGCCTACGGCGGCATCGACGTCGACAAGGTGTCGTCGGTCGTCGTTGGCGAAGTGGTCGGCCGCTGCGCCTCGTTCGCCACGGCACTCGGCGCGCAGGTGGGACTCGCAATCACGCCGCTCGTCTGCTTCGGCACCGAGGCGCAGAAGAAGAAGTACCTGCCTGGCCTCGTCAGCGGCGAGTCCGTCGGCGCATACGCGCTGAGCGAGTCCGGATCCGGATCGGACGCGCTGGGCGCGAGGGCGCGCGCCACGCGTCAGGCGGACGGCAGCTTCGTCCTGAACGGCGAAAAGATGTGGATCACCAACGGCGGGTTCGCGGATGTGTACATCGTGTTCGCGAAGCTCAATGGTGAAGACTTCTCCGCGTTCATCGTCGAGCGCGGGTTCTCCGGCGTCAGCACCGGCAAGGAAGAGCACAAGCTCGGACTGCTCGGATCGTCAACATGTCCGCTGATCCTGCAGGACGCGACGGTCCCGGCGGAGAACCTGCTCGGCGAGATCGGCAAGGGACACAAGATCGCGTTCAACACGCTCAACTACGGCCGGCTGAAGCTCAGCGCGATGTGCAGCGGCGGCGCGCGGATGGCCATCGGTGAAGCGGCGAAGTACGCCGCGCAACGGAAACAGTTCGGGAAGCCGATCGCGAGCTTCGGCGCCATCAAACAGAAGCTGGGGGACATGGTCGCGCGTCAGTACGCGGTCGAGGCGATGCTCTATCGCACGTCGGGGCTCATCGATGCGATGCTCCCGCCGCCGCACGACGCCGCGCAGGTGCTGGCGACGCTGGAGGAGTTCGCGATCGAATCGTCGATCCTGAAGGTCGCGAGCAGCGAGACGCTCGACTTCATCCTCGACGAGAACGTCCAGATCCACGGCGGCAACGGCTTCGTCCGCGATTACCCGGCGGAGCGTCACTACCGCGACGCGCGCGTCAATCGCATCTTCGAGGGGACCAACGAGATCAACCGGCTGCTGATTCCGGGCATGCTGGTGCGGCGCGCGCTGAAGGGCGGGCTGCCGCTGATTCCGGCGGCGAAGAAGCTGATGGACGAGATCCTCGCGCCACCCTTGATGGAACCGCCGTCGGATGCGCCGCTCGAAGCGGAGCGACGCGCCGTCGGCGCGATGAAGAAGGTCGGGTTGATGGTCCTCGGCACGGCGCTGCAGACCTACGGAGAGAAGCTCGCGGACGAACAGGAAGTCCTGATCGCGGTCGCGGACATCATGATCGACGTCTACGGATCGGAAAGCGCGCTCCTGCGCGCGCGGCAGGACGGCGGGGCGTTGCACTCCGCCGCGGCACGGACCTACATCAGCGACGCCGCCGGACGGGTCGAGCAGGCGGCAAAGACCGCGCTGGCGGGCATGGCCGAGGGTGACACATTGCGCACGCTGCTCGCCGCGCTGCGGCGGTTGCTGAAGGTCATCCCGGTGAATACCATTGCGCTCCGCCGCCAGCTCGCGGATGCCGTCGTGGACAGGAAGGCGTACGTTTTTTGAGGTCCGGCGGCGCCTCTGAACAGGCGCCCTACAATCACTCCACAACCTGAGGGCGGGTCTTTAGACCCGCCGGATGGTGCAGGGCCCGGCTTCAGACCCGGCTACTTCTACCAACGTAAGATTTTTTGCATCGATGACTGGATAGGTGACACAGCCAAACCAGCGCTGAACTTTTCTGCGTGCCCGCTGTTTCCGTCCGCATACGCACCTGCTCCCGATTGCGGTGACTCGCGGGAAATTCGCGGCCCAAGGCCGCCGATCCTAAAGCGCTTCAGCATGCCCTCTGATTGTGCATGCTAGAACGCTTATGCATGCCGGCCGCCGCCTTGCACCACTGAACATCGAACGCGCGCGCTGACCCACGCGCAGCCTATCCGGGCCGCGCCAGACGCGCGCTGGAGCAAGGAGGGAAACGAACATGCGACCCGTGTGCACAAGTGTGTGTCTGGCCGCCGGCGTGATGACGCGGGCGGCCGTGTTCGCCCAGCAACCGCAGACGGCTCCGGTGACCGGAGGGAGCAACCCCGCGATTCGCGACGTCACCGTCGTCGGCTGCGTCGCGCCGGCTTCGCAGCCGAGCGTATATATCCTCGACGTCATCGACGATCGGAACAATCCCGCGGCGCCACCCGGCGTCGCAGTCGCGCCGGGTACACCGCTGCGCCTTGTTGGCTTGCCGCCTGAAGATTTTCAGGACTATGTCGGCCAGCAGGTCGAAGTGTTCGGGATGGTGATGCCGCACGGCTCATCGCACGGGCGGCGGGCGGCGGCGGACCATGATGTAAAGACGAAGTCGAAGCTGGGCGTGCGATACATCCGGCAGCTTGCGCCAACGTGCTCCGCAGCTGCTGCGTCATCCGCAGCGCCAGCGGCGTCCGGAGTGCCAATGGCGCCCGGGAAGAACACGGACGTCGCCCTCGATCGCGGACCCGGAAAATCGCGCGGCTCCCGCAATGCCGCGCTTCGTAGGCCGGCCGCGCCGAGCGCTGCGCCGACGCCGGGTGTCACGGCACCGAGCGGCGCGATGATGCCGACCGGCACGACGACGAATGCCACGGCGCCGAGCGCCACGAAACCGAACACCACGACAGCGGCCGGCGCACGACCCGTCAGCAACACGTCGACGACGCCGGGGTTCATCGGAACGGCGCCGAGCAACAGCACCACCGCGAACGCCGGGCTGGGCCAATCGGGCATCAGCGGAAGCGCAACGCTCGGCGGCTCGTTCGCCATGACGCCGCCGACGATCACGTTCCCGATCGGACGCCCGGCACCCGGCGCGACGCAGCCGCCGGTGCCCGGATCGACACAGTCGCCGGTGCCCGGATCGACGCAGTCCCCCGTGCCTGGCGCGACCGGGTCTCCGATGCCCGCATCAACCCTGCCCGGGACATCCACGCCACCGGCCGGCTTCGCGCAGGGCGCATCCAACACCACCACGACCAATGCCGCACTCGACCAGTTCGGCCTCAGTGGTGACGCGCTGCTGAGCGGGCTCGTCAATGTGAACGTTCAGCAGCTGCTCGCGAGCGTGCAGGTGCAGGCGAACCTCAACGTGCAGGACGTCATTGTCAACCTTTCCGACATCCTGAACGACAACCAGATCCAGTTGCTCGTGCAGGCGCTGAACACGAATCCGCAGGCCGCGTTGAACGCCAACGATCTCACGTCTGCGCTGCAGGGCGCCCGGCGTGCTGGATCCGAGTCAGTGGGTCGTCGGGGTGACGGGCAGCCAGATTTACGCGAACAAGAGCCTTACCGACGCGCTGCAGTCGCGAGGCATCATCCAGCCGAGCGAAACGATCATGGGGACCGCGAATCCTCACGTCTTCGTGGTTGGGCCAGGAGGAGGAGGCCAGTAACAGGCAATTAGTCCACGGCCGGGCGCTTCGCGCAAGGCGTGGGGCGTCCGGTTGTGAACAGGAGGCATATCACATGACGCGCATCTCAATTCCGATGACCGCCGGCGCAGCGCGCGTCTTCGTCACGCTGTCGCTCGCGGGCCTTCTGCTGGCAACCGGCTGCCGCGACGCGCCGGATCGCCCGGCGACGGATCCCGCCCCCGCCGCGACCGCGATCGAACCGGACGATGTCGTGACGGTGACCCGCGAGCCGATCAGCACTGGACCGGCAGTCTCCGGAGAGCTGCGCGCGTCGCGCGAGGCAACCGTGCGCGCCGAGGTTGCGGGATCGGTGTACGACGTCACCGTCGAGGAAGGACAGCCGGTGCAGCGCGGTCAAGTGCTCTGCCGCATCGATGCGCCGGCGCTCCGCGATTCGGTTGCATCCGCTGAAGTGGGCGTGCGATCCACGAGCCAGGGAGTGACCGCCGCTGAACGCGAAGAGCAGAGAACCGCGGCGCTCGTCGCCGAAGGATTATTGCCTCGGCGGGATCTCGACACGGCGCACCAGTCGGTCGAGGAGGCGCGGGCGCGGCTCGCAGACGCACAGGCGCGGCAGGCGACCAGCAGCGATCAGTCAGCAAAGCGGACCGTGCGCGCGCCGCTCTCCGGGGTCGTCAGCAAGCGCGCCGCAAATGCGGGCGACGTGGTCGCGCCCGGCGCGCCGCTCGTCACGATCATCGATCCCTCGAGTATGCAGTTCGAGGCGTCGGTGCCCTCGGACTCGTTGTCTGCGGTGCGCCGCGGCGCCCCGGTCGAGTTCCGCACGAGCGGCGACTCCGGGCAACGATTTGCCGGCCGCATCGATCGCATCGCGCCGGCGGCCGATCCCGTCACGCGGCAGGTGCGAATCTACGTTTCTGTTCCGAACACGTCGCGCCAGCTCGTGGCCGGACTCTTCGCGGAAGGGCGGATCGACGCGGCGAGCCGCCACGGCCTCGTCGTGCCCTCGACCGCCGTGGAGATGAATGACCGGGGCGCCTGGGTGTCGCGGCTTCGCTCCGGGCGCGTCGAGCGGGTGCCGGTCGCGGTCGGACTGCGCGACGAGCGCGACGCGCGCGTGGAGATCCGGCTCGGTGTCGAGGAAGGCGACTCGATCCTGACCGGCCCCGCGCAGACGATTCCGTCGGGCACGCCGGTTGCGCTTCGGCGCGATTCGCGCACCGCCGCGCTTCGGTGACTCCATGTTGATCTCCGGTTACGCGATACGCCGCCCGATTGTCACCATCGTCGCGATGCTGGCGGTCGCCTCCTTCGGCATCGTGGCGCTGGCGCGACTCCACGTCGACGAGTTCCCCGACGTGCAACCGCTGGTCGTGGTCGTCACGGCCGCGTATCCAGGCGCGCCGCCGGAAACCGTGGAGCGCGAGATCGTCGATCGCTTCGAGGAGCGCATGGCCGGCATCGGCGGCGTCACGCGGATCACCTCGTCCGCGCTCGACAGCCAGGCGATTGTGATCGTCCGGTTCGCCTTCGGCACGGACGTGCAAGCAGCCATGCAGCGGATTCGCGACGAGATTGGACCGATCCGCCGCGACCTGCCGGCCGAGATGGAAGAGCCGGTGCTCAAGCGCGGCGATCCGACGGACCTGCCCGTGATATCGCTGACGCTGTCGTCGGCGGCGCGCGGCGTGCCGGAGCTGACCGGGATGGTCGATCCAGGGATCGTGCGGCAGCTCCGCGGCATTCCCGGCGTCGCATCCGCGCAGGTGGTCGGCGGCCTCGCGCGGGAGCTCACGGTGGAATTGCGACCCAACGCGCTGCAGGCCTCCGGCATGAGCATCGGCCACGTCGTCGAGGCACTGCAGGCGCAGAACGTCTCGACACCGGTTGGACGTCTGACCGGCCCGATGGAAGAACGCACCATCCGGCTGCGCGGCCGGCTGGAACGTCCCGAAGATTTTGCGCAGCTCGCGATTGGACAGGCGGGAGGCCGGCTCGTTCGTCTCGGTGAGGTCGCGACCGTGCGGGACGGCACCGAAGAGCCGCGCTCGAGCGCGCTCTTCAACGACGAGCAGGCTGTTGGCATCGACATCCTGAAGTCGCAAGAGGCCAGCACGTTGAGCGTTGCCGAGCGGGTGCGCCGCGCCGTCGATCAGATCCGCACGACTTTGCCGGGCGACGTGCAACTCCGGGTCGTGCGCGACGCCTCGCTGCACGTCAACCGATCGGTGCGCGACGTCGAGCTCGCGCTCATTATCGGGGCGGCCCTTACGGTTGCGGTCGTGTTTCTCTTCCTCAACTCGTCGCGGTCGACGGTGATTACGGCGGTGGCGCTGCCGATCTCGGTATTGGCCGCGTTCATCGCCGTGTGGGCCTGCGGATTCACGCTGAACACGATGTCACTGCTCGGGCTCTCTCTTGCGATCGGCATCCTGATAGACGACGCGATCGTCGTGCGGGAGAACATCGTGCGTCACCTCGAGACCGGCGCCGATCCGATGACAGCGGCGCATCAGGGCACCAATCAGATCGGACTCGCCGTCGCAGCGACGACCTTGGCGATCATCGCGGTATTCGTGCCCGTTGCGTTCATGGGCGGAGTGGCGCAGCAGTGGTTCGCGCCCTTCGCGCTGACGATTGCCTGCTCGGTGCTGGTCTCGCTCTTCGTGTCGTTTTCCGTCGATCCGATGCTGTCGGCCCATTGGGCGGATCCGCGGCGGCCCAGAGATGCCGGCGGAGGGATGCGCCGTACGCTCGATCGCTTCAATGGGTGGTTCAACCATCAGGCGGAGCGTTACGGGGCGCTGGTCGCGTGGGCGCTGGATCATCGCGCGTCGACCATCGCGATTGCCGCGCTCGCACTCGTCGCGACGCTGGCGCTGCCCGCCTTCGGCGTGATCGGCGCCGCGTTCCTGCCCGAGCACGATATCTCTGAATTCAACGTTGTCGTCGAGACGCCGCCCGGGTCGAGCCTGACGTATGCGAAGTCGAAGGCGCAGGAGCTCGGACGTCTCGTGCGTGCGCTGCCGGAGGTCGAGTACACGTACGCGACGATCGGCCGCAGCACCGCATTCGATCCGCACGCGACCGCGGTGAACGAGGGCAATCTGTACGTTCGTCTGAAGCCCAGAACGGCGCGTCAACGACAGCAACGCGCCGTGGAGCAGGAGCTTCGCGGCGAGCTTCAGCGCGTCGGCGGCGTGACGGCATGGGTGAGCGCCGACATCGTCCGGAACGCCAAACAGATTCAAGTTCAGCTGCGGGGGTCGGACACAGTGGAGCTGCAGCGCATCGGCCGGCAGCTTGGCGACATCCTGTGCAGCGTGCCGGGCGCCGTCGATGTCGGGCTGTCGATGAAGGAAGAACAGCCCGAGCTCGACGTGCAACTCGATCGGCCGCTTGCCGGGTCGCTCGGCATAACCGCCGGACAGGTCGGGCGGGCGCTGCGGACGGCGTTTTCCGGTGTTGATGCCGGCGACTGGATCGATCCGATCGGCGAGATCCGCCACGTCACCGTGCGCCTGAATCCCGAGGCGCGCGAGCGCGTGGCCAGCCTGGAGTCGATGCCCATCGACGTCGCGCGCGCCGAGGGCGCGCCGACATTGATGCCGCTCGGCCACATCGCGCGCGTGGCGCGCGCCACCGGACCGGCGCGGATCGATCATCTCAATCGAGAGCGCGTCATCTACGTGCAGGCCAATACGGAAGGACGCGCGCTCAGCGCGGTGATCGGGGAATTCAACCAGCGCACTCGAGCCGTGCGTTTTCCCCGCGGCTACGACGTGTCACATGGAGGCGAGCGCGAAGATCAGCGCGGTGTGTTCCGCCGCATCCTCATATCGCTGACGATCGGCGTGGTGCTGATGTATTTCGTGCACGTGGTCCAGTTCGGATCGTTCCTCGATCCACTGGCCGTCATGCTCTCGCTGCCGCTGTCGCTCGTCGGCGCGATGCTGGCGCTGGCGCTGACCGGCTCGACGTTGAACATCATGAGCATGATCGGTCTGCTCATGCTGATGGGCATCGTCGCGAAAAACGCGATCCTGATGATCGATCTCGCCAAAACCGCCGAACGGAACGGCGTCGATCGACGGACCGCCATTGCCGAGGCCGGCCGGCTGCGGCTCCGCCCGATCCTCATGACGACATTTGCGCTGATGGCAGGCATGGTGCCGGTGGCACTCGGTCTCGGCGAAGGGGGAGACTTCCGCGCGCCGCTCGGCCGCGTCGCGATTGGCGGGGTCCTGACGTCGACGATCCTCACGTTGATCGTCATTCCATCGGTGTACGACCTGCTGAGCGAATGCCGGGTGCGGATCATCGGCCGATATGCACGACGAATCCTGCCGTAGCGCTGAGGTGATGCACGAGACCGAACCGCACGCTATCGTCGGGCCCGAGCCCTCCGAACGCTGACAATTCGCGAATGCGCAGCCCCAGCGGCGATGGCGCCACGTGATCCGAGATCTCGAGCCGCAATCCGACACCTCCGGGGCCGAGCGGCAGCCGGAAGTCTGTGCCGACACCGAAGTTGAACGCGAACTCGGTCTCAACGCCCAGTTCATCGACGGCCAGGACGAACTGACGGCTGCTGTCCCTGATGACGATGACGGTGTTCGGAGGCAGCGTCGGGCTGTGTTCGATGAACGTGAGCGGCGGACTCACCGGTGTTTTCGGGTTGTACGTCACACCCCCGACCCCAAAGAATCCATAGGGCCAGACCATCCGTTCCGGTCGGTAGTCGACAAACCCGATCGACCCTCCCACGTCATAGAGCCAGGTTTCGATGCCGATCGATGCTGTACCATCCAGCGGCGACTGGCTTGTCCCGAGCGGGGCTCCGCCGATGGTGAGAGACGAACGTGAAAAGCCGACTTGTGTTCGGAATCCGTACCGGCCTCTCCAGTAGGTCGCGGCACCGTTGAACTCTGTCTTCGGCTCGACCCGCAGATCGCGCGTGAGGACCTGCTCGAGAATGCCCGTTGCAGAGGAAATCGATCCGAGGAGCACGAGGTTGCTCCAGCCCGTCGGCACGAGAAACCCACCTGATGCACTGAGGTCCACGCGTGGCGGTCGGTCCTGCGGATCAGCCCAGGGTTGGGACCAATCCTGAGCGCTGACTGTCGCCGGAAGCAGCAACAGTGTGACAATACGCAGACAGAGGGTGAGCCGGGCCGGACGCATGGTGAACCACCTTTCGCACCGGCAACGAGAGAGTCATCATACCGCGTTGAGC
>Ga0066677_10000775_pt1 | contig 10851 bp, 6 predicted proteins | sample GraSoiAngelo_126_FD_62299 | JGI IMG/M metagenome (GOLD analysis project Ga0066677, IMG submission 62299) | Grasslands soil microbial communities from the Angelo Coastal Reserve, California, USA - 14_0927_09_20cm | ecosystem: Environmental > Terrestrial > Soil > Grasslands | place: USA... | reverse complement strand
TCGACGGGAGGTTGCTGCTGATTGACGAATGTCTTACACCCGATTCATCACGTTTCTGGCCGGCGGACCGGTATTTCGTCGGGCAAAGCCCACCCAGTTTCGATAAACAGTTCGTCCGCGATTACCTCGAAACCCTCGATTGGGACAAAACGCCGCCCGCTCCTCATTTGCCGCGGGAAATTATTGAAAAGACGAGCGGGAAATACGTCGAGGCCTTCCAGCGCCTCACTGGCAATAAGTTGTCATCCTGAGCCGCAGATATGCCAGTGCGGCTCGGACGAAGGATCTCACGAATGCTCTCAGGTTTAAAAGAGATCCTTCGCGTTCGCTCAGAAGACAGCGCTGCTAACGCGGACGCAATAAATGCTGCGTGAAAGATTGGCTCCGGCGAGGCGGATTGGCCGCTCTATCAAGCGATGCCACCAGGGTAGCGGCTTTGCCGACTAACATTGGCGTCGAGATCCGAGCCGGACTGGCATACAGCGCGGAGCCTTCCCAGTTGTTATGGCGTGCCAAGCAAATCGGCGATGAGTAACTCGTTCACACGCAGTCGGATTGCTTCCAACAACTGGTAGCGATCCGGGGCATATTGGGAGAATGCCAGCGGAGCTTATCGCCCCTGGCTGCCACCTGAGGAGACGTTGGTGCCGGCGTTCACGCTAACACCGCCGGTGCTGGCGCCGACGGCCCCAGCCGTACTTGCACGAACGCTAACGGCGCCCGGAGTAACGTTGATTACTCCGCCAGAAGCCGGCACAGCGTTGCCCACCAGTGACACAAGTTGAGCGCTACTGGAGACCGAAACTGCAGGCCCAGAGCCAAGAACGTTGTTCGTGTTGGCGGAAACGGTTGCGGCTATGGGTGCGCCGTTCTGAATCGCGCCTACGCCGGTGAGTGAGCCGATGGTTTTGCTCACCTGATCAGGTGAGGCTAACACCACCGTGGTTCCGTGACCCATGACCAAATTTGTCGGAACAAGGGTTCCTTTTGTTAGCTCCCTGGCCTGGTCGTTGATCGCAGCGTAAATAAGCGGCATGCTGGGTAAAATTTTGCTGCCGGGGAAGTTTACCAAAGTCGATGTCCTGGCGATCTGTGCCAGATCAACATCGATCGGGTCGGGAATCTTTTTTGCGTCCGGTCGCATGATCACCATTTTTCCCGGATGCAAAACTTGCGAATCAAGGGATCCGTTTCGCGATAAACGCAAGCTGCCTTCGAGCACCAGAACCTTGAGGTATTGCCGAGGCTTATATTCCATCATTATCGTCGTGCCGGTGATAGCCGCCGTGACCGCCGCGGTGTGAATTTTGGCTCCGCCTAATCCTTTCGGCACTTGCAGAAGCATGGATCCCCTCTCCAGAGTCAAATCCCGGGTGCCGGTTTTGAAACTGAAGAATGTCTCCGCACCGACACGCGTCAGGGTGTTATCTTGAAAAAGCAATTCCGAGCGGGATTTGGCGCCCGTTTGTAGGCCGAGATCATCTTTGATGACATCGCGCAAGGCAGCGGGACGTTCCCCTTTTGCGGGCTCGATCACACCAACCCGGTTGATGATTTTGGTGACCTCGGCGGAGGTGAGAGGGCCGGCAAGGGACTGCTGAACAAAGACGCCGGAACAGAGCGCGACAGTGGCTAAAGCAAACCTGATCCTGAGCATGGATATTGGGGCGATTCTTGTATAAATTATATATTTAGAATCGAATTAAGGAGAGTTTTGGCCTTACCCCGAGAACCCCGCATCGCATCAAGGGGTCCCATCCGTGGATCGCAGCCGAACGCGCGGCCCCCGCTCTCGGCACTTTTCTGGCGGCGTCCGGGCATGATGCCTCATTGGCGCACCCTGGTCGTCCTTCTTCTTGCAATGCTTTGTGCAGCAGCGGCGATCTTGCTGGATTTCACGTCTCCCGGCTATTACCGGCAGACCGAATTCGGGCTTCGTGACGCCATCGCCCGCTCCGGCCGGATGACTCCCGCTAACCCAGACCTGCTCTTTCTCGCAATTGATTCCGATTCTGTAACCCTGGATGAAACACTCGACGTTCAAGGGTTGTTCTCGTCCAGTTCAAGCGATCCGGAATCGCGGCGCGCCCTCGAGATCATGAGCAAAGGTTGGCCTTGGAATCGCGAAATCTACGCCATGATTCTGGAGCGTCTCGCCCGTGCTGGTGCAAAGGTCGTCGCTTTCGATTGCCTATTTTCGGCTTCTGCCCTCGGTGATGATGCCTTTCGTATCGCATTGGAGCAATTCAGGTCTCAGGTGGTTATTGGAAGTAATTTCGTTGCTCCTGACAACGTCGAGCGATCGTCCAGAATTCCTTCCAGCTACGAGCCGCCGGCCGAAACGCTGATCCCGAAGGCGCCGACGCAAGATGAACGCGTTGGGTTCACGAATTTTTTTGCTGATGAAAACAGAGTTGTGCGCGGGGCACAATATCGTGTTGCTTTCCGCGAGCCCGAGGATTCCATTGCCACTTACCTTTCGTTTTCGGCACGGATCGTTGCAAAAGCGGGGCACCCGGAACTGATTCCAAACGATCTCGCCGAGCATCTGATCCGGTTCACCGGCCCGCCTCGAACGGCTTTTCATCCCCGCCCGCTTTTCGAAATCTTTGTTCCGGAATACTGGGAACACAATTACCGCTACGGTGAGCTCGTGCGTGACAAGATCGTAGTCGTCGGGGCGGAAGGAAGGTGGCAGAAGGATGAATTCCGAACGCCATTTGGCGCCATGCCAGGAGCCGAGGTCCACCTCAACGTTCTCAATGCCCTGCTCCATCGCGAATCAGTCAGAGACCTTTCGCGGTTAGCCATGGCAGCGGTGACAATAATGGCCGCCATCCTCGGATTTGCCCTATGGCTAAGCATTCGGTCCCCGTGGCTACGCTTGCTTGCTCTCGGGGTGATTGACGCCGCTACACCATTTTTCGCCCTTTGGTTTTACAACCACCAAAATCTTTATCTTTCTTGCCTGGCACCACTCCTGGCCCTCAACTCGACCGTCTTCTTTTGTCTGGCTTCGGATTTCGCTTTCGAACGGATCGAAAAAGCCAGACTTCAGTCGACATTGCAAACCCGGGATGACCTTACCCATATGATCATTCATGATCTGCGGTCGCCCTTGAGCCTTGTTACCGGCTATGTCGATGTTCTGGAACAAACGGCTTCCGATAAACTGAACCCGGATGAAGCAGAGTGTGTCACTGGGGCAAAGCGGGGTGCGGATGACATGCGCGACATGATCAACACGCTTCTGGATGTCGGTCGGCTCGAGGCAGGTAAAATGCCGCTCCGCTTCCAAAATCACGACCTCGCGGAGATCGCCCGCAAGGCTGCGAATCGATTTACCCCTGTCCTACGAGGTCGCACCCTCCGTTGCGAGATGCCGCCCGCCCCAGTGACAGTCTCTTGCGATGCTGATGTCATCCGTCGGATTGTTGAGAACCTCATCAGCAATGCACTGAAATTCACAAAATCAGACGGATCAATCCGGGTAAATATTGAGCGCACGGAGGCTAACGTCACTATTTCGGTTAGCGACAACGGCGAGGGGATACCGCGAGACCAGCACGAATATATCTTCGAAAAATTTGGACAAACAAACAGTGGCCGCCAACATCGACATTCGACCGGTCTGGGACTCGCCTTTTGCCGGCTTGCGGTGGAAGCGCACCAAGGAAAAATCGGCGTTCAGAGCGAACCCGGAAAAGGAAGCACCTTTTGGTTCACACTCCCGACTCGCGATCAGTCCGGCGTAAACGATCTGGGCGATTCACAATCGGCTCACTTCGAGCGGATTGGGTAGGGCAACCATTCACGGATGCAAGCTTCCCACCGTTTCACGGTTCGGGCGGGCAAGGACCAAGAATCAGGCGCCTAACAAGTCGCCCACCAAAGACTTTTCTTCCTTTAATTCGTTCACGCTCGCGTCGATTTTTCCGCGGCTGAATTCGTGGACCGCAACTCCTGTCACCACTTCGACTTTTCCGTTTTTCACACGCGTCGGAAAGGACGCGATTAAGTTTTTCTCCACGCCGTATTCGCCAGTCGAACAGAGCGCAACGCTGTGCCAATCATCCCTGGGCGTATCGGTCGTCAAAGAATGCACCGTGTCGATTACCGCGTTCGCCGCCGACGCCGCTGACGAGAGCCCCCGCGCTTTGATGATCGCTGCGCCGCGCTGTTGAACCGTCGCAATGAACTCTCCCTTTAGCCACGCTTCGTTACCAATGACTTCGTTCGCGGCACGCCCATTTATTTTTGCATTATAAAAGTCCGGATACTGCGTGGCGGAATGGTTTCCCCAGATCGTCATGTTCGTCACCGCGGTGACTTCGACACCGGCTTTATGCGCTAGCTGCGCCTTGGCGCGATTTTCATCGAGTCGGGTCATCGCGAACCAGCGATCGTTCGGGATCTGCTTGGCACTGTTCATCGCGATCAAACAATTGGTGTTGCACGGATTCCCGATCACAAGTGTCCGCACATCTGCCGCGGCGTTCTTTTCAATCGCCTTGCCCTGGCCAACAAAAATCTTGCCGTTAATTCCAAGCAAATCTTTCCGTTCCATGCCCGCTTTGCGCGGCACGCTGCCCACAAGGAGGGCCCAATTCACATCGCGAAATCCTTCGTCGAGGTCGGCAGTCGGCGTGATCGATTTAAGTAATGGAAAGGCGCAGTCGTGCAGTTCCATGACCACGCCATCGAGTGCGCCGAGTGCATTCGGAATTTCGATTAACGACAATGCGATCGGTTGCTCCCGGCCAAACATTGCCCCGGAGGCAATCCTGAAGACGAGCGAGTAACCAATTTGTCCGGCGGCCCCGGTAACGGCGACTTTGATGGGCAGGTTCATAATTTAATTAGCCACGGATGAACCCGGATTAAACACGGATTTTTTAGACTTCTTTTGCCGCCAATCCTCCTAAGTCCCTGCTTCATCCGCGTCAATCTGTGGCTCGAATCCTTCCGCTATTCTCCAGCAGCTCTCGAATCACTTTCATCCTTCGCCGAACACTGCGGCTCTCGCGCATTTGCTCGATCGTTTTTGGCAAGCGCCGCGTCCAATTTGTAGCCATGGCGGTGCCGGGAACATTGAACCGATCTTTGCGCGCGAGCAGATCGGTGATCATCACAATCGCGAGCCACGAATGGCTATTGAACAGTGCACTCATTATTGCGGGATAAAAATCGCGTTCGTACTCAAGGCCTTGGCGCAGCACGATCCCTGAGAACTGAGCGATCTTGAGGACGTCCTCTAACGCCTGAGCATGAGTCGGCGATTTTTCGTCCATCGCTTCCGCCCATAATTGACGGATCGGTTTGTGGTCGTGCGTCGCATAAGTCGTGACTGACAACCTTTCAAAGTGACTTCCGGGCGTCATTTGCCCATGTAGAAATTCCCACTGCGGAATTTTAAACCCGGCAATGCCCAGAGAGTGCAAGCTTGGGCGCACATATCCTGGCACTGTGCCGAGGTCCTCACCGACGACGCGTGTCGCTCCGCTCTCCGCAAGCACCATTCGCAAATAGTCCTCGCCTTCGCCGCGATTCGCTTCCGCGTTCTCGGGTTTTTCATCATCGCGTGGCGTGAAATGGGGCCATCGCCCGCCCGTTTTCGCGAGCATCGCATTCCAATCGAGCGGCAAGAATTCTTTGTTCTTAGCTGGCCGCCACGGAAAGGCATAGATCCGGTAAAACCCGAGCACGTGATCAATGCGGAAGAGGTGGAAGATTCGTCTTACCCCGCGTACCCGCTGTCGCCACCAGGCGAAATTTTGCTCCCGCAATGCTGGCCAGTTGTAAACCGGGATACCCCAGTTCTGTCCCCATTTCATCGTGAACTTGTCATCTTTGAAGTACGGCTCTGGCGGCGCGCCTCCCGACCAATCGAGATGAAAAATCTCACGCTCGCTGAAAACATCGGCGCTGCAATAACTGACGCCGAACGGAATGTCGCCCATGAGAGCGACACCGTGTTCTTCGGCAAATTGGTGCACCTCGCGCCATTGTTCGTCCGCGATCCATTGCACGTAGCAGAAGAATCTTTCGCGCTCCGAAAATTGGTTGCGCATGTTGGTTGGCTGCTCTCTCAGCCAGGCATGTGCTGTCTTCGGATCGCGATGTTCAAGCTGCCATTCATCCCAGGTCTCGTTTTCGCCGTTCAACTCCATCAGCACGCGAAAAAATGAATACGGCTTCAGCCAACTTGATTCGCGTTCGCAAAATTGATCAAATTTCGCTTTACGATTTGCAATTGGGTTGAGTTGGAAATTGTTAAACGCACTTTCGAGCAATTCGCGTTTTAACTTTCTAACCCGGTCATATTTGACCGGCCCGTGTCGGAGCGCATCCAAATTCTCGTTAGCCATCGCGCTTTCGAATGCTTTCTGCGTCAATTCCGCCGGCGAACCAGGAGCGAGGTGCAATGTTGTCGGTTCGATCGCCATTGCGCTGATGGCGTTGTAGGGCGAATTATCACCCCCGACTTCGTTGATTGGCAGCAATTGCACGACCCGAAATCCAATCTGCCGTGTCCACTCAATAAGTTCGCGCAGCGCCCCGACGTCCCCGATCCCGAGACCATGCTCGCTTCGCAGCGCAAACAACGGGCCGAGAACGCCTGCGATCTTGTTTTCCGGTGAAAGGTTCATTTAGCCACGGATGAACACCGATGAAACACGGATCAGAAGACGAGCCGCTTGTACTCGACTTTGGTACGGCCGAAGTTCACAAGCATTCCGACCTTCACACCGGTTGCCTTCAGTTCGTTCAATAACTGCGCTTCGTCGCGTTTGTCGTAGTGCGGCGCTATTTTGATTTCGACGGCAACACAACTATCAACGAAAAGATCGACATCGTAATCTCCGACGATCACGCCTTTGTATTGAACCTGGACGCGCTTTTCCAGTTCCGCGGTTGCGCCGCCTCGACACAGCTCTACTTGCAGAGCCCGTTGATAAACCCGTTCGAGAAACCCATAGCAAAGTTGAGCGTGGACCTCGAAGGCAGCGCCGATGATTTTGCCTGTCGTCTCTCCGTGCAGAAGCTTGGGCTTTTCCGATTCGTCGACTTCCAGCATCTGCTTATCCGTGTTTCATCCGTGTTGATCTGTGGCTGAACATTAGCTCCGGCTAACTTGCCAGTCCTCCAAGAGTTCGTTTGGAATCTCTTTCAGAAACCGCGATGGCCGCTGGAAAACGTCGCCAAAACCGGCATTCAGGCGCATGTGGGGATAGCTGAGATAAAGTTCGTCGCGCGCGCGTGTGATCGCGACGTAAAAGAGGCGGCGTTCTTCTTCAATAGCATCGCTTGTTTCGAGCGAGCGCGAGCTCGGGAACATTCCGTCGGTCAACCAAATGACGAACACGGTATGAAATTCCAGCCCTTTCGCCTGGTGTACCGATGACAGATTTACAGCTTCCTTGTCCGCTGCTGCATTCGGCGTCGGCTCGGCGTCGACATTACTAATCAACGCGAGCTGCGACAGAAACTCCTGCGCGTCGCTGAATTGGCGGGCGAACGCCGCCAATTGGTTCAAATCTTCACGGCGCAGCTCGTAATTGGTGAAATTCGCCTTGGCGTAATCGTCATAGATCGCTTCCACGACCGACACGATCATCTCACTCGGCGGATTTGGTTTCCCTTTCGGTGCAATTTCATCGAGTGTTTGCGCCAGTTGTTCCCACATTTTCTTTGAGCGCATGCTCACATTCAATTTGAGCAACCGCTCACCAATGCTGTAGCCGCGGATTCTGTCCGCGGATGTTTCCGTAGCCGGAGTCGTTGTCCTCGGTCCGCGGTCAGCGACCGCGGCTACAGGAAGCGGCGAAGCCGCAAACTCTCTCTCCCATCCCTTCCACAGATTTTCCGCGCTCTTACCGCCGATGCCCGGAAGCAATCGCGCCATTCGCTTAAACGCGACTTCGTCGTGCGGGTTAACAACGAAACGAATGAACGAGGCGACATCTTTGATGTGGGCCTGTTCGAAAAATCGAATTCCGCTGGTGATTTGATAGGGAATGCCGCGGCGGGACAGTTCGAGCTGCAATTCGACCGCGTGATAATGCGCGCGATAAAGCACCGCGATTTCGTTTAACTCCACTCCTTCATCGCGCAGCTCCAGGATTCGTTGGGCGACGAATTGCGCCTGTTCGCTCCCATCGTTGAGCGCGATCAGCGCTGGCTTCATCGCTTTCGAGTCGCGCGTCGCGCTCAGGTTCTTTTTGAACTGCTTGACGTTGGTCGCGATCGCACTGTTGGCGACTTCGAGAATCTCGGGAACGCTGCGATAATTGAGCTCGATCCGGAATACCTGCGCTTTTGGATAACGGATCGGAAATTCGAGGATGTTTTGGAAATTCGCGCCGCGCCAGGAATAGATCGATTGCGCATCATCGCCGACCACCATCACGTTCTGGTGTTCGCGGGCGAGTAGATCGATGAAATCGGCCTGGATTTTGTTCGTGTCTTGATATTCGTCGACCAGGATGAATTGGAATTGTCGGCGGTAAACGCGAGCGATATGTTCGTGCTCGACCAGCATCCGCAGCGTTTTCTCGAGGAGATCGTCAAAATCGAGTGAGTTCGTCGCTTTCTTTTTCCGTTCGTAGCGCGCGTGCACGTCTTTGATTTGCTCGAGTAGTGGAAGGAAATAGGGGAATTTCTCGGAAAGCAATTCCTCCATCGGTCGCTCGGTGTTGACGACGAAACTGAAAATGTCTGCCAGAACATCGGCCTTCGGGAAGCGTATTTCCTTCGGATCAATTCCCGAGCTCGCCACCACCGTCGCGATCAAATCTTTTTGATCTTCGCGATCCATGATGGTGAATCCGGATGCATAACCCAGTGCGCTACCGTGTCTGCGCAGCATGCGATTGCCGATGGAATGAAAAGTGCCGCCCCAAATGCCGGCGGCGTCTACCGGCAACAAATTCGCAACTCGATCGAGCATTTGTCGCGCGGCTTTGTTGGTAAAAGTCAGTAATAAGATGTTGCGCGCATCCACCCCATTCTCGAGCAAATAGGCGACACGATACGTCAGCGTCCGCGTTTTCCCCGAGCCTGCTCCGGCGATGATTAACATCGGGCCCGGCGTCGCCGTCACCGCCGCCAACTGCTGCTCATTCAATTCCGTCGCGTAATCAATCGCCCCGGTTAAAGCCGAATGGGTGCGTTGCAGCGTGTATTGTCGAGACATGGGAATGCTACGCTCCTGTGACGGCGTTCACACTTCAATTGGAAATTGGACCCGTGTAGCTGCCGTTGTCTTCAGCGGCAGTTTTCGTGTTCTGCCGCCAGGGACGGCGGCAGCTACATCATCGCACTATCACCTTACACGAATCGGCGCGTCCGTGATCGTCCAGCGCCGTGAGTTCGTAATCGCCCGGCGCGGATTTCCAGGAGAGCACTTCGGCGGCGCTGCATTTGCCGAGAAAGGTTTTGCCTGCGAACCAATAGACATCGCGCACATCGGCGTCCGCTTTTGCGCGTAGCGGAATGGTATTTGCGGAAGCGAGCAGGATCTCCCCGTCATGCGAAGGGGAAATGATGCACGGAGGACTTCCTGAGCGAGCAGCGAATTCGGCCGGTGTACCAGGTAAAAATGGCGGTGGCAGCCTACGCGCTAGACCGGCACGCTGAAAAAGTGAGAGCAAGTTGCCTGGCCAGAATTCATAAACCTCGCAGCGAATTTCCCGCGTGCCGTCGTCGACCGACAATCGGAAACCGGTGCCGACATCAACCAGCACCTCGCGATGCACTGTGCAGGTCTTGATCGGTGACACGCCCGGAATGAACCAGCCTTCGACCAGATCGGTGCAATGGGGGCCCGGCAAATCACCCGAGACGCTACAGAATTTTGTGCGTTTCAAATTTGGCGGAATGGGAACCGGTTTTGCTAGTTCGGGCCAGCTCGCCCGCAGACTATCGATGATTTGAAAGAAAAGCGGCGCCGCCGCGGTGCCGCCGATAAACGAGCCATTAGGACGACCATCGAAATTCCCGATCCAGACCGCCAGGACGTAATGATCAAAGACACCGATTGACCAGGCATCACGAAAGCCGTGTGAAGTTCCCGTTTTCCAAAAAACCGGTGCGGAATTAATTCCATCTGTGCAATTCAATTCCGGACGGGGAACGTGGCCAAGCATTTCGAGGGTGAGGAATGATGCTTCGGGCGAAAGAATACGCCTACGACTCATTCCTGCCTTTTCTCGCGCGTCTCCGAAAACTTGACTGCTTAAGGCAGTCAACTTTTTTGGATCAGGCTTCGAATTGACATGACGAAGTGGACGCAGTTCGCCGTTATTAGCGAGGGAGGCGTAAAGTCGAACCAGGTCTTGCATTGAGACTTCCGTGCCGCCAAGTGGAAGCGTCAGGCCGTAGAACGATTCCCGTTGCGGCAGGTCCACGCCGGCATTTTTGAGAAATTGGTAAAGGCTCGGATGCGAAAGTTCCGCCGCAAGCGTGACCGCGGGGACGTTCCTGCTGCGCGCGAGAGCATCGCTGGCATGGATCGGACCAAGAAAATCGCGATCGAAATTCTCCGGATTATATTCGCCAAAATTGCGCGGCGCATCCGCCAGCACGCTCAGTGGGTGAATGATTCCCTGCTCAATGGCGAGGCCATACACGAACGGCTTTAGCGCTGAACCTGGTGACCGCAGGCTGCGGGTGCCGTCGACTTGACCGTCGATTTTTTTGTCCCAAAAGTTGGCGGAACCGATTTGCGCTAGGACATCCATTGTCTGCGCATCGACCAGGAGCACGGCTGCGTTTTCGATTCCGCGGCTACTATTCGCTGCGACGTAATCGGAGACTCTTCGTTCGATCAGACGTTGTCTGGCCAAGTCC
>Ga0066677_10000769_pt1 | contig 10892 bp, 8 predicted proteins | sample GraSoiAngelo_126_FD_62299 | JGI IMG/M metagenome (GOLD analysis project Ga0066677, IMG submission 62299) | Grasslands soil microbial communities from the Angelo Coastal Reserve, California, USA - 14_0927_09_20cm | ecosystem: Environmental > Terrestrial > Soil > Grasslands | place: USA... | reverse complement strand
GGGGTGCGGGGTGCGGGGTGCGGGGTGCGGGGTGCGGGGTGCGGGGTGCGGGGTGCGGGGTGCGGGGCGCGGGGTGCGGGGTGCGGGGTGCAGGGCGCGGGAGGGGTACGTTGGGGCACCGGGTTCGCATCCCCGGATCCCGCACCCCGCACCCCGATCTATTCGCGCAGCAAGCGGAGCGCGTTTGCGATCACGATGAGCGATGCGCCCATGTCGGCGACGACCGCCATCCAGAGCGTCGCGACGCCGAGAACGGCCATGACGAGGAAGACCGCCTTGAGCGCGATCGAGAACGCGATGTTCGCGCGGATGTTGCGGAGCGTCGCGCGGCTCAGACGCAGGGCGTAGGGGATCTTCAGCAGTTCGTCCGCCATCAGTGCGACGTCGGCGGTCTCGAGCGCCGCATCGCTGCCCGCGGCGCCCATCGCGATCCCGACGTCTGCCGCCGCCAGCGCGGGGGCGTCGTTCACGCCGTCGCCAATCATCGCGGTCGTGCCGTGCCGGTCGCGCAGCGCCCGCACCGCGGCAACCTTGTCCTGCGGCAGCAGTCCCGATCGCACTTCGTCGACGCCGACCGCTGACGCGAGCGTCCGTGCCGCCGGTTCGTGATCGCCGGTCAGCAGCGCCACGTGCACGACACCGTGATCGCGCAGCATCTGCACCGCGTCGCGCGCGGCCTCGCGCGGGCGATCGGCGACTCCAATCACGCCGACAGGCGCACCCGACGCAGCGACCATCACGAGGGAACGACCGTCCGCGCCAAACGCCTCGACCCGCGCGTGCACTTCGGCCGAGCAGATCCCGCGTTCCTCGAACAAGCGATGACTTCCGATGAGAACGGTTGATTCGCCCACGAGCGCTTCGGCGCCGAGACCGGGCAGCGCCTCGAAGCGCTGGACCGGTTCGAGCGCAAGCTGCTCGTCCAGCGCGTGCGCGAGAATCGCGCGCCCGATCGGATGCTCCGACCGGCTCTCGATCGACGCTGCGAGCTGAAGAATCCGCTGCGCGGACGCCCCGTTCACGGGCGCGACGCCCACCACGTGGAGCTCTCCTCTCGTGAGCGTGCCGGTCTTGTCGAATGCCACACAGCGCACGCCGGCAAGCCGCTCGAGGTGCGCGCCACCTTTGATCAGCACGCCTTTGCGCGCCGCGGCCGCCAGCGCGGAGACGACCGATACCGGCGTGGAGATGACGAGCGCGCACGGGCAGGAGATGACGAGCAGCACGAGTGCGCGGTAGATCCAGTCGGCCCACGCGCCAGTCCCGAACGCGGGCGGCACGAACCCGATCAGCACGGCGAGGACGAGCACCGCCGGCGTGTACACGCGCGCAAATCGCTCCACGAAGGTCTGGCTGGGCGCGCGCTCGGCCTGCGCGTGCTCGACGAGATGGATGATGCGCGCGATCGTGGAGTCGCCACGCAGCCGCTCGACGATCACGTCGAGCGCGCCACGGCCGTTGATCGTTCCCGCGAAGACCTCGTCTCCCGGTCTCTTGTCGACCGGCAACGACTCTCCCGTGACCGGCGCCTGGTTCACCGCGCTCCGTCCATCGGCAATCCGCCCATCCAGCGGAATCTTCTCGCCCGGACGCACCAGCACTCGATCCCCGACGCGCACATCGTCAACGGGGACCCGCTCTTCAATGCCGCCGCGCATGCGAATCGCGTCGACCGGCGCCAGATCCATCAGCGCCCGAATTGCCCCGCGGGCGCGCTCCATCGCGCGCGCCTCGAGCAGCTGCGCGAGCGCGAACAGGAACACGACCGAGGCGCCTTCGCCCCACTCGCCGAGCGCCATCGCGCCGCAGACCGCCACGAGCATGAGGACGTTGATATCGAGCGCGAGCGATCGCGCCGCGTGGATCGCACGACGGACGCTGTAGACCGCGCCCGACGCGATTGCCGCCGCGTAGACGGCGACGGCAAGGCGATGATCGAGGCCCGAGAGCTCGATACCCATGCCGATCGCGACGGCAATGCCGGAGATAACGACCAACGTCAGACGGGTCGCGGCATTTGGTGCGTGTCCGACAGGCTGCTCGTGCTCGAGCCAGGCGCGCATGCCGGTCTGCGCGACGGCTTCTGCAATCGTTGACGTGCTCAGCTTCGCGGCGTCGTACTTGATCTTCAGGCGCTGGGCGAGGACGTCCGCGTCGAGCGCTTCGAGACCGGTCAGCTTCTTGAGCCGCCGCTCGAGGATCGCGACCTCTTCGTGGCAGTCCATCCCCTCGATCTTGAAGACGGATTCGGCGTGGATCTCGCAGACTTCGCAGGTGGCCACTACCGGCGTTCCTCGGTTACGTGCCGCAGGCCCTGCTGGAACAAGCTGAGAATGTGCTGATCGTCGAGCGTGTAGTAGACCTGCCGTCCGGCGCGTCGCGCGCGCACCAGGCGCATGTTCCTGAGCAGCCGGAGCTGATGCGACACGGCCGACTCGCTGATGGCGACGAGCGACGCGAGATCGCAGACGCACAGCTCGCCCGCCGAAAGCACCTCGATGATGCGCACGCGCGTAGGATCGCCGAGCACGCGGAACGTTTCGGCGAGCGCCTCGGCTGCCCGGGCCGGCATCAGTCGTCCGCGCCGCGCTTCAGTCGCATTCGGGTCAAGATGCTCGACGTCGCACGGCTCGGTCGACGCGAGCGTCAGCTTGGAAGGTTGGCTCATGATCTCTGAATATATGAACACACGCTCATATATTACGTCAAGCACAGACCAGTGTGTAAAAGGGCGTCCGGGGTCTGACCCCAGTCCGCCGCGACCGCCGGGGTCCTTGGCCCGCCGTAGCCCGCGCGGCGAAGGCGGCTGACCCCGGACTGCTCTTGACACTCTTTTCCGCGTCCCGGTAGTATCCGAGATTGGCCCCCTAATACGCTTTTCCTTCTATAGATTACGGAGAACTCCGCGTGATTGAGGTCCAACACCTCACAAAGCGTTACGGCCGAGTCACGGCCGTCGATGATGTGAGCTTCCGCGTTGAACGCGGCGAAATCCTCGGTTTCCTCGGCCCGAATGGCGCCGGCAAGACCACGACGATGCGCATTCTGACGGGGTACATCCCTGCGTCAGAGGGGCGCGCGACCGTCGCTGGCTACGACGTGTTCGATCAACCGATCGAAGCCAAGCGCCGGACCGGCTACCTGCCCGAAACCCCGCCGCTTTATCCCGACATGACGGTGCGCGAGTATCTCGATTTCGTCGCGCGCATAAAGGGCGTGGCCGCCGCCGAGCGGCGCACGCGCGTGGACGCGGTGATCCAGCGCACACACATCGATGACATGGCGACGCGACACTGCGGCAAGTTGTCGAAAGGTTATCGACAGCGCGTCGGCCTCGCGCAGGCGATCCTGCACAACCCCGAGGTCCTGATCCTCGACGAGCCGACCGCGGGGCTGGACCCGAAGCAGATCATCGAGACACGGGATCTGATTCGCGGTCTCGGCGGCGACCACACCATCGTCCTGAGCACGCACATCCTCCCCGAGGTGTCGCAGACGTGCCAGCGGGTCGTCATTATCAATAAAGGCCGCGTCGTCGCGGTCGACACGCCGGAGAACCTGACGGCGCGATTGCAGGGCGCGGAGACGCTGTACGTGGAGGTCGACGCCGGCGGCGCAGACGTGCCAACGGCACTGACGGCGGTGCCGGGCGTGACGCGGGTTGCTGCCGCCGACACCCGGCCGGGGAGCGGCGCCTTCGAGGTGGAGAGCGAGCGCGGACGCGACGTCCGCCGCGAGCTCGCCCGCGACATCGTCACACGCGGATGGGGCTTGCTGGAGTTGCGGCCGATGCGCATGAGCCTCGAGGAAGTCTTCCTCCAGGTCACGACAGAGGAACCCGCAGCAGAGGAGGCGCCCCGTGCGTAACATCATTGCCATCGCCGACAAGGAGCTGCGCTCCTACTTCGCCTCGCCGATCGCTTACATCATCATCGGCTTCTTCGCGCTGCCCTTCGGCGTCTTTTTCTACCTGTATCTCGAAGCGTTCCTGCGCCAGAGCATGCAGATGGCGCAGTTCGGCGGCAACCTGAACGTGAACCAGCAGGTGATCCGGCTGGTGCTGCAGAACGCGTCGGTCATCATCCTCTTCGTGATGCCGATGATCACGATGCGGACCTATGCGGAAGAAAAACGATCCGGCACGATCGAGCTCCTGCTCACGTCTCCGGTCACGGACTTCCAGATCATCGTCGGCAAGTTCCTGGGCGCGCTGGGCCTCTACATCGCGATGCTGCTGGTGACGCTGCTGTATGTCGCAATCCTGTTCGTCTACGGCCACCCCGAGTGGCGACCACTCGTCGCGGCGTACCTCGGGCTGCTGCTGATGGGCGGTGCGTTCCTCTCGGTCGGCCTGTTCATCTCCAGCACGACCAACAACCAGATCGTCGCAGGAATGGTCTCGTTCGTAGTGTTCCTGCTGCTGTGGATCGTCGGATGGTTCGCCGACAGCGCGGGAGCGACCGTGGGACCGATCACCTCGTATCTGTCGATCACCGAGCACTTCGAAGATTTCTCGAAGGGCGTAATCGATACCAAGCACGTGCTGTACTACGTGAGCCTGATCACCTTCGGCCTGTTCCTGACCGCGAAGTCGGTCGATTCCGAAAGGTGGCGAGGGTAGCCATGTTGAAGCGCATTCTCGGACTGCTCGGATGGCTCGGCGTCGTGCTCGTGTTCACGGCGGTGGCGATCCGCTTCATGAAACCGGAATGGCAGCAGTACTACAACGCGCTCGCGATCGCCGGACTCGTCTGCACATTGCTCTACATCCTCAGCCAATGGCGCGAGATCGGACATGCCTTCGCGGGGCGCCAGACTCGGTTCGGCACGCTCGCCGCCGCCAGCATCGTCGTCGTGCTCGCGATTCTGGCCGCGATCAACTACATCGGCACGCGCCACAACAAGCGCTGGGATCTGACGGCGGCGAAGCAGTTTTCATTATCGGACCAGACACGCAAGGTCCTGGGTGACCTGAAGGATCCGGTCCGCATCAAGGTATTCGCTCTCAGCAACGAGTTCGCGCGTTTCCGCGATCGCCTCGACGAGTACACCTACGCGGGGAAACACGTGTCGGTCGAGTACATCGATCCGGAGAAGAAGCCGGCCGTCGCGCAGCAGTACGGCATCACGGCGTCCGGGACTGTTGTCTTCGAGTACAAGGGACGATCGGAAAAGGCGACATCGGACGGCGAGCAGGAGTTGACCAATGCGCTCATCAAGGTCATCCAGGGCCGGCAGCCGAAGGTGTATTTCGTTCAGGGACACGGCGAGAAAGACACCGGCGGCGCGGAGCGAAACGGCTACAACGGCATCAACGGCGCGCTGACGTCTTCGAACTTCGTCACCGACAAGCTGGTGCTCGCGCAGCAGGGGGCGGTGCCAGCCGATGCGGACGTTGTTATCGTCGCGGGACCGAAAACCGATTTCCTGCAGCCGGAGATCGATTTCCTCCGCGCCTATCTCGCGCGTGGCGGCAAGGTCATGCTGATGCTCGACCCCGTGCTCAAGGCCGATCAGCCGCAGCTAACGTTGTTGCAGGGGCTCGCGAAAGACTGGGGCATCAACGTCGGCAACGACGTGGTGCTCGACGTCAGTGGGATGGGCCAGCTCATTGGCACCGACGAATCGGTTCCGGTCGCCGCGAGTTATCCAGCCCACCCCATCACCGACAACTTCAGGCTGCTCACAGCGTACCCATTGACGCGATCGGTGTCTCCCGTCGAGGGTGGAGTGAACGGTCACACGGCGCAGGCCATCGTCGAAACGAGCTCGCGGAGCTGGGCGGAAACCAATCTCAAAAGTCTGACCAGCGGGCAACCCGCGAAGCAGGATGATGGAGATAAAGCCGGACCGGTGTCGCTGGCCGCCGTCGTGTCGGCGCCGGTCGCCCAGGCGACGCCGAAAGCGGATCAGAAACCCGCGGATCAGAACGAGCGTAAACCGGAGACGCGACTTGTCGTGTTCGGCGACTCCGATTTCGCGAGCAACGCCGCGCTCGGAGTTCAGGGCAACCGCGATCTCTTCCTCAACGCGGTGAACTGGCTGGCGCAGCAGGAAAATCTGATCGCTATTCGCCCGCACGATCCTGAGGACCGCCGCGTCACGATGACGGCGGACCAGGCGACCCGCGTGTTCTACCTGACGGTACTGATCGTGCCCGGGCTGATCCTGCTGGCCGGCGTGCAGACCTGGTGGCGGAGGCGTTAGTCATGCGCGGCCTCCGATCGTTTCTCGTGCTGCTCGTTGTCGCCGCCGGGCTCGGTGCGTACCTGTATTTCGTCGAATCGAAGCGCGAGCCGGGGGATGCCAAGAAGAATGAGAAGGTCTTTGCCGGCGTCGAGTCGGACAAGATCGATCGCGTCTCGGTGAAATCCGACAAGGGCGAGACCACCACGGTCGAGAAGAAGTCGGACAAGTGGCAACAGACGCAGCCTGCCACCGTGGAGGCAGACGGAGCGGAATTATCGGGCATCGTCTCGAATCTGGCGTCACTCGAAGTACAGCGGGTCGTCGACGAGCAGGCCACCGACTTCAAGCAGTACGGCCTCGATCCAGCGCGGATCGAGGTGGCATTCAAGGCGGGCGGCCAGGATCGTCGCCTGCTGATAGGCCAGAAGACGCCGTCGGGGACCGACCTGTACGCGAAGGTTCCGGATAAGCCGCGCGTGTTCCTCATCTCGTCGTACCTGGAGTCGACGTTCAACAAGACCGCCTTCGATCTGCGCGACAAAACGGTCATCAGGATCGATCACGACAAAATCGACTCGCTTGACATCACGTCAGCCGATCGTGCGGTGAAGCTCGCGAAGAGCGGGTCGGACTGGCGGGTGAAGGCTCCGGTCGATGCGCGCGCGGACTTCGGCGCGGTGGACGGCATCATCGGGCGCCTCAACACGGCGCAGATGAAAGCGATTGCCGCGCCGAATCCGACGGACCTGAAGGAATACGGGCTCGACAAGCCGTCACTGACGGTGACGCTGGGGTCGGGTAGCTCGCAGGCGGGGCTCGCGATCGGCAAGGCTGCGGCTGAGGGCACGACCTACGCGAGGGACCTGTCGCGTCCGATGGTGTTCACCATCGAAAACGCGCTCGTCGACGAGTTGAAGAAGCCCGCCGACGACTTCCGTGTCAAGGACATCTTCGATGCGCGGGCGTTCAACACGACGCGTGTCGAGGCGGTCCGCAACGGACAGACGGTCGCGTTCGAGAAGGCGGGCGAAAAGTGGAAGCAGGTCGCCCCCGCCGCGAAAGACGCCGATGCGACGAAGGTCGATGCGCTGCTGTCGGCGCTCACGGGAGCCCGCGCGTCCGGGTTCGTCGACAAGACGACCGCGCTCGACAAGCCGGAGCTGGCCGTCACGATGAAGTACGAGGATGGCAAGAAACAGGAGCGCGTCGTGTTCGGTCGTCAGGGCTCGGACGCCTTCGCGCGTCGCGACGGCGACGTGGGTGCCGCAAAGATCGATGCCGCCACGCTTGAGGGAATCATCAAGGCGTTGGACGCATTGAAATAACGATGAACCCCGGTCAAGGTCACCAGCAGGCCATGCGCAGTAGGCCGGGTCGAACATGCCACGCCGTGTAGGCCGGGTCTTTAGACCCGGCTCGTTGGCGGACGTGAAGGGCCGCCCTACGCGAAATACCGTGGCCGGTGCGCTGCTGCTGCTCCTCTTTGGATCCGCCTGCGCCGCTCACAAGGGGCCAACGTCCAACCCGCGTGCCGAGCGGGAGCTCGCCTCCGACCTCACGCGCGTGTTCGGCGCCCCCGTCATGAGCCAGGGGCTGTGGGGCGTCGAAGTGAAGTCGCTCGATTCCGGCAGGGTGCTCTTCGAGCATAACGCGCGCACGCTCGTGATGCCGGCGTCCAACATGAAGATCCTGACGCTGGCCACCGCCGCCGAGACGCTCGGGTGGAACTTCTGCTTCACCACGACGCTGGAGACCGGCGCGGCCGTCGAAGGCGGCGTGTTGAAGGGTGACCTGATCGTCAGGGGCACGGGCGATCCCACCATCAACAGTCGCAACGAACGCGCGGCCGCTGTGTTCGACGAATGGGCCAGCGCGTTGAAGGCCGCCGGGATTACACGCATCGATGGCGCAATCGTCGGGGATGACAACGCCTTTGACGACCAGGGTCTTGGCGCGGGGTGGTCGTGGGATTACCTCCAGTACGGCTACGCCGCGCCTGTGGGGGCATTGGAGGTCAACGAAAACGTCGCCCGGTTGACGGTGCGTCCCGGGGCAACGGAAGGCGACCCGGCCGTCCTCGAGCTCGCTCCCGGCTCCGGCCTGCAGGCCGTGAATCACGCCTACACGGGCGCGGCGAAATCCGCGGTCACGATTGATTTCGAACGGCGCGTCGACCAACCAATCCTCATCGTGACGGGCAGTCTCGCGATTGACGCGCAGCCCGCCACGCGCGACGTGGCGGTCGTGAATCCGACGATTTACTTTGCGCAGTCGTTGAAGGACGCGCTCATCGCGCGCGGCATCGATGTCACGGGCGGCGCCGTCGATGCCGACGATCGCGGCGATCTGCCGGCCCCGGACGCGCGCCGTGTGCTTGCACAGTCGCAGTCGCCGGCGCTGCGCGAGATCGCCACCGTGCTGATGAAGGTCAGCCAGAACCTGTACGCCGAAACGCTGCTGAAGGCCGCCGGCGCCGCGCAGGGCGGCCTGGGTACGACCGAAGGCGGCCGCGTCGCCACCAGAGCGCTGCTGTCGTCGTGGGGCATCCCGCAGAGCACGTACGTCCAATACGACGGTTCGGGCTTGTCGCGCTACGACTACGTGACGGCGGACCTGATCGTCACGATTCTCGCACGCATGTTCGGCGACCCGCGTCATAAGGACGCATTCGTCGCCACATTGCCGGTCGCGGGAAAGGACGGGACGATCGCGTCACGGATGAAGAAGACGCGCGCCGAAGGCAACGCGATCGCAAAGACGGGATCCATCGCGAACGTGCGCAGCTTGTCGGGCTACGTGCACACGCGTGATGGGGAAACGCTGGCGTTCTCGATTCTCGCGAACAGCTTCACGATTCCTGCCGCGACGGTGAACTGGATCGCGGATCTGGCGGTCGAGACGCTCGCGAATTTCACGAGACGCTAATCTTCCGCCTAAAGGCGGAACGTTGCCGCCTTTCAGGCGGAAGGCTTCTTCTTCTCTGCGATTGTCACCAGCGCGCGTCCCGCCTCGCGCTGCACCTCCTGGTCCGGATCCCTCGCGGCCTTCCGCAACGCCGGCACTGCCGGCTCGGCGAGCGCGCCGTATTGGCCGAGCGCGACTGCCGCCGCCTCCCGCACGTCGGCTTCCTCGTCGCCAAGCGCCTTGATCAACCCCGTGACCTCTTCGCCGGGATTGTCGCGGACGATGCCGAGGTATGTGACGGCGACGTGGCGGACCGACGGATCGGAATCCTCGAGCGCATGGAGCAACTGCGGAATGACGAGTTGCGGATCGATCGACGCGCGCTCGCGAAGCTTGCCGAGCGAGCGCAGCGCTTCTCGCCGCACGTTCGCCTCTTCCGCGGCTGACGCCTCGCGCAACGGAGCGACAGCCGCAGACCCCATGAAACTCAAGGCGAGCGCAGCCTCAGGCGTGTAATCGGCGTCCTGAAGGAGCGCGGCAACATCGGGAATCGCCTCCGCCGCGCGCGCGCCGAGGATGCCGCAGGCCTTCAGCGCCGCCTTGCGGCGCAGCGGATCCGCGCCCGGATCCTGCAGCGTCCTGCGAATGAGCGGAAGCGCGGCGGTCCCGCGCTGCTCCACCTCCGTCGTCGCAGCCGCCGCATCCTTCGGGCTGCGGCTCTGCAGATCGTCGATCCAGCGATCGTCGTTGCGTGCAACGCGCACGGCGTTGCGAACCTCCGGCGTGCGGTAGTACCAGACCGCTATGCCGATGCCGGCGACAAGCGCAACGAACAACGCCACGAACCGCCACACGGGCGATATTCTATCGGCTTCGGGCTTCAGGGTTCGGGCTTCGGGCTTCGGGCTTCAGGCTCCAGGCTTCAGCAGCTCGCGCGCCGATTGGAGCACATCCGCCGCCGGCGCTGTGATGCCGCCTCCCTGCGCGAGCTCCGCGCGGCCGCCTCCCTTGCCGCCATGCTTTGCTATCAGCGCTTTCAAGATGGCGCCGGAATCGAGCGCAAGGCCAGCCGACCGCGCGATCACGATCGAGGACGGCGCCGGCTCAGATAGCAGCACGGCGACGTGGGCGGGACGCTCGACGATGCGTGACGCGATGGTCTTGATGCCAGCGACGTCCCAGCCGGGAAGTCCGGCGGTGACCAGTTTCAGTGATCCGAACGACGCCGCCGCATCGGCGAGCGCGTCCGCCTCGTGCGCCGCCAGGCGCTCTTGAGAGTCCTTCAACTGGCGACGCTGCTCTTTCGCGTCGCTTTGCAGCCGCTCGATCGCCGCGGGCAGCTCAGACGGCATAACTGACAGAACACGCACGCTCGCAGCGACGACATCGCGCAGCGAGCGGAACCCATGCAGCGCCCGGCCACCACAGAGGAACGTGATGCGCGAGCCTCCTTTGAAGCGCTCGGTGGAAGAGACGGCAATGACCCCGATGGCCCCGGTCCGTGACACGTGCGTGCCACCACACGCGGACCGATCGAACCCCTCGACGTCAATCAGGCGCAGCGTTCCCTCTCGTCTCGATTCCTTGCGCAGCCCGAGCGACGCCGCGTCCTCCGCGGACGCGAATCGAATCGCGACGGGACGATTCTCCCATACGATGCGGTTCGCCTCCTCCTCCGCGCCCGCAATCTCGCCCGCCGTCACGTCGCGCGCGAGATCGATCGTCGAGTACTCGGTGCCGAGATGGAAGCTTTCTGTAGGCACGCCGCAGAGGTGATCGAACGCCGCGGAAAGGAGATG
>Ga0066677_10000767_pt1 | contig 10900 bp, 6 predicted proteins | sample GraSoiAngelo_126_FD_62299 | JGI IMG/M metagenome (GOLD analysis project Ga0066677, IMG submission 62299) | Grasslands soil microbial communities from the Angelo Coastal Reserve, California, USA - 14_0927_09_20cm | ecosystem: Environmental > Terrestrial > Soil > Grasslands | place: USA... | reverse complement strand
GCGACCGGAACATTGGCTGTTCACGATTCCCCTGCGGCTCCGGTCATTGTTTCACTGGGCGCAGGCGGACCAGGAATTGGACGACGAGCTGCGCGACCACCTCGCACGAAAAACCGAGGAATACGTCGTGCAGGGGATGACGCAAGAAGAGGCGCACCGCCGTGCGCGGCTAGACCTGGGCGGCGGGGAGAAGGTAAAAGAAGAGTGTCGCGACGCGCGCCGAGTTAACTGGATTCAAGACCTGATTCAGGATTTGCGGTACGGGTTGCGGACTATGCGCAAGTCTCCCGGCTTCACCGCCGTCGCCGTTCTCACACTGGTCCTCGGCATCGGTGCCAGCACGACAGTCTTTAGCTTAATCAATGCCGTTCTGATACGTTCGCTGCCCTACCCGCATCCCGATCGCCTTGTATATCTATGGTCGCCCAATCCGCGATTTCAACTACCTATCGAATATCTGACACCGATGAATGCAGACTTCTTCGACCTGCAAAAGCAGAACCGCTCATTCGTGAGCCTCGCTTTATTTGGCACTGCAAAATTCAATGTTGCGGCGGATGGGCGCGCGGACGCCTTGGGTGGAGCAAGGGTTACAGGAAGCTTCTTCGAGACGATGGGAGTGGCGCCAGAGTTGGGACGCACGGTTAATTCCGAGGACGACGGACCCGGACACGAGCAAGTCGCAGTAATCAGCCACAGTTTGTGGCGAGAACGATTCGGAGCGGAGAGGGGCGTTTTGGGCAAGACACTTCTCCTCGATGCGAGACCTTATCGGATCATTGGCGTTATGCCCGCTGGCTTTGCGTTTCCGCGAGCCACGGATGTACTCGATGCGCCCAAGGTAACCGACATTTGGATCCCCTGGGCTATGCCAGCCGAGCAAAAGGCCAATCGCGAAGACAGCGCTGGAGACGCCATTGGCCGATTGCGTCCGGGCGTTTCCGTGGAGCAGGCACAGGCAGAGATGAGTTCGCTCATGGCGAGCATTGATTTGCTGCGCCCGCCAAAGGATCGCGGGTTCGGGGCGCAAGTCCAGCCCTTGTTCGATTCCGTCACCGGTGGTTCGCGACACGCGCTCCTGCTTCTGATGGGGGCTGTAGGACTTTTGTTGTTGATTGCTTGCAGCAACGTTGCAGGATTGGCGATGGTGCGTGGTAGCGCTCGAATTCGTGAAATGGGAGTGAGGACCGCCCTCGGTGCGGGGCGGGCACGCTTGCTTCGCCAGCTTCTCGCCGAATCTCTTTTTCTAGGTATTTCTGGGGGGACGTTGGGAGTCCTGTTGGCATTCGCCTCGATTCGCGTTCTCGTGCGACTCGATCCCGGGAACATTCCGCGGTTGGAGGAAACATCCGTTGACGTGCGAGTTCTGCTCTTCGCGCTGAGCATTTCCATCTTGACAAGCCTGTTGTTCGGTTTGTTTCCTGCGTTGGCCGTTTCGCGTTGCGATCCTGCCCAAGTCCTGACTCAAACGGGAAATAGAAGCGTCAAAGGCACGCGAAGCCGGTTTCGCCAGGGACTAATCGTTGCCCAGGTAGCGTTGACAGTTGTGTTGCTAACGGGATCCGGGCTGCTCATCCGCAGTCTCGTCAAAGTGCTGTCCGTCGAAAAAGGCTTCGACCCACATTCGACGGTTACCGTGAGCCTTTCCCTCGACGCAAGATACCAACCCGAGCGCCAGATCGCCTTTTACCGGGACCTGCTCGACAGGATCAGTGTCTTGCCGGGCGTACAAGCAGCCGGGGCAGTGACGAACTTGCCTCTCGGACACTCGGAAGGCCTCAGCTGGCTGGCGGTAGAGGGGCACAATTTTGACGAGAAGGTTTTTTTCCAAACGAGGTCCGTTACGCCCCACTATTTTGCGGCAATGGGGATTCGCCTTCTTGAAGGGCGGTATTTCACAGATATCGATTCCGCAGGCCATCCGAATGTGGCTATTGTCAGCCGGACATTCGCAGAGAGATATTTCCCGGGCCAAAGTTCGTTGGGGAAGCGCTTCCACTTTATTGATGGCGCCGCTCAACCGACGTGGTGGACCATCGTTGGCGTTGTTGATGACATCCGCAATGCAAGCCTGGAAGAGAAGCCGCGGCCACAAGCTTACCTGCCATTCTGGCAATCGACCTTCCCAACGGCATCGATTGTTATTCGGACAACCACGAAACCGGAAACGATTACTGCCGCCGTTCGCAGGGAATTAAGCGTGCTCGACCCCGCCTTGGCGGTCGCCGACACTCGGACCATGGACCAGCTTGTCTCCGAAGCAACCGAAGAGCGGCGCTTTCAGACGACGCTCCTATCGTCGTTTTCTGGTATCGCTCTGGTCTTCTCCCTGGTAGGGTTGTACGCACTGCTCGCATACTCTGTCCGTCAAAAAACTGCTGAAATAGGAATCCGGATGGCCCTCGGAGCTCTGCGCGCCAGCGTATTGTGTTTGATCATAAAGGAAGGCTCAGGTCTTACTCTTGTTGGTGTTGCAGTGGGCCTAGCAGGCTCCTGGGCTTTAACCCGCTTGATGACAAACCTTCTCTTTGGGATCAAGGCAACCGACACCTCAACATTCCTCGGAGTCGCTATCTTATTTTCGGCAGTGGCCATGGCAGCGTGTTATATTCCCGCGTGGCGTGCAATGCGTGTCGATCCGATGGTCGCTTTGAGATACGAATAGCTCACCGAACGTTCTAATTCCACAATCCCTTTCGACACACAACAGACTGACAAGCGGAACGGTCACTGACCGGTTCCAGTAGCAAGCACGCCCCCACACCCCTACCTCCCACGGTCTCGGTTCTCAACCCACAACTCGTCCCCGGATTGCTCCACCGTCAAGATCGTTGAGAAGGCTTGGGGTTCGGAAGTGCACGACTTCCTGAAAACCGCAAACGGTGAACGGGAAGTGGACCTTCATCCTTCGATGGCGGCCATGCTACGGGAGTACATTTCGCGGCCAGTGGGTTCAACGCACTTTTTGGACGGAAGGTGGAAACCCAAGCCCGGAAGCAGTCTTCGTCAAAAAAGCGCTCAATTGGACCGAATGGAGCGAAACGCGAATCCGCGCCCGTTTTAGAAATGGCTGCAATGGCTTGAAAGGAATAAGGTAAGTGGTCGGGGCGAATGGATTTGAACCATCGACCTCCTGGTCCCGAAAAAGGCGGGAGAAAACATCTAAGTGCCGCATCTGGTGTCGCTTACGGGACTTTAAGGCCATTGACCCTGCTCTTGAATTGGACCGAAGTTGGACCGAAAGCTTTGGGGTGAATGCCACCTACTTCGTCTAGTTATGGCGTACACCGCCGAGTGACGCCACGTGCGCTGTCTTGCCAGCCTCCCAGAACCCCGTTTCTGGTTTGTTTCCAAGCTACCAACGACTCGGGCACAATCCAGTAGATCAGTCCGAAAGGAGCTATCAATCACCGCCGGGAGCCCACCTATTGCTCGATCTCTAAACGTGCAGTAACCGGCAACGAGGTCGGACCACACGTGTGCGATGATACCGGACGCCAGCTGCATAAGTGAGCATTCCGAACAGGATCCTGTAAAAGAACAACTGTCGAGGTTAGCCCTCGCACGTTGAGACACATGAGCCACCCCGAAAATCGCTACCTACAGTGACTAGGACCACACTCCGGGAATCGGGGTTCGGGAGGCAGTGTGGATAAGCAAATGTCTGGCCGAGTTAAAGAGATTTAATACTGTTTTCAGGAATATGACTTTGCTGGTGACATAGTCTCATCACGAGGACCGATTTCGCGCGACCACTTTTGAACAGGTTAAAGCCATAGCGGGGTGCCCCAGGAAGGGGAAAGCATGAGAGATCAACTAAGCAAATACCTACCAGCAGAGGACCACCGGGCAATTCTCTCCCGGCGCAAGCTATTCGAACTCGCAGGTCTAGCGGTCGCAAGTGCGGCCATTCCGCCCGGAATGGCGTTAGTCGAACCATTTCCCAGCCCGGATTTGACTGGGCAAGGCATGAGCGCGGTCATGGACAAACTCAGCTTATATATGAGCGAAGCGAGTGGCCGCGAGCTGCCGGACGAAGTGATCGAGAAAACGAAGCAACACATCCTGGATACCGTGGCGGCGATGATTTCGGGTTCGGAGCTGCCGCCCGGACGCGCGGCGCTGCAGTTCGCCGGCGCGTATGGCGGCAAGGAGGTCGCAACGGTAGTTGCCTCGAAAATTGTATGCGGCCCGATCGAGGCGGCACTGACGAATGGGATGCTGGCCCATGCCGACGAGACCGACGACTCCCACGCGCCATCACAATCACATCCGGGGTGTGCGGTCGTGCCCGCTGCGCTTGCGGCTGGGGAGCGGTTCGGAATCAGCGGGGCACACTTCCTGCGCGCCGTGACCCTCGGCTACGACGTTGGACCGCGCTTCACAATGACTCTGGGTGGGCAGCAGTTTGAAGCGGAGAGCCACTGGAGCACTCACAGCATCTCGCCACTTTTCGGCGCGGCAGCGGCCGCCGGCAGCGCCGCGAGGTTGAACGCAGAGCAGATGCGATTTCTTCTGGGATATACGGCCCATCAATCCTCCGGCCTTGGCGCATGGAACCGCGACACCGACCACATCCAGAAAGCATTCCACTTCGGCGGCATGACGGCGCGCAGCGGAGTCACATCTGCGTTGGTTGTCCAAGCGGGATGGACGGGCGTCGAGGACATCTTGTCGGGGAAGGATAATTTCTTTCAAGCATACAACCCGCATGCTGATCCGGCAGCACTGATCGAACAACTAGGCGAGCGTTATGAAATCCTGCGAACGAACATCAAGAAATGGCCGGTAGGTTCGCCAATCCAGGCGGCTCTGGACGCCCTCGAAATCCTGCGCGAGCAGCGCGACTTCCATTCGAATGAAGTGCAACAGGTATCGGTGCAGCTGGCGACGGACGAGGCGGCGATCGTGAACAACCGCGAGATTCCGGACATCTGCCTGCAGCACATGGCCGCAGTGATGCTGATGGATAAGACAGTTACGTTCCATTCGGCGCACGACAAAGGACGCATGAAGGATGTGGCGACGCTCCGGGAACGCGAAAAGGTGAAACTGATTCCTGATGAGCAATTAGAGCGCGTGATGCCTTTGCGCGTGGCGATTGCGGAGATCCAACTGACGGATGGGACGCACCTCACACAACGGGTTGATAGTGTGCGGGGTACGCCCAAGAACCCCATGACGCGTGAGGAAATTGTTGCGAAGGCCCGCGACTTGATAACACCGGTCCTGGGGGCGACACAATGCGCGAAGCTCGTTGAGAGTGTGTTCGACCTGGAACGGGTAAAGGATATCCGGGGACTGCGACCCTTACTGCAGCGAGCCCGAGCAAGATAGGTTTTTGTCGGGAAGGCGGAGTGGTGAGGATTATAGATGTCCGCGAAACCGTAGTGCCCATCAAATCGGAAATTCGAAACGCTTACATTGATTTCAGCCAAATGACCGTGAGTGTCCTCGCGCTGGTTACGGATGTGGTTCGCCAGGGCAAGCCGGTGGTTGGTTTCGGATTCAGTTCGAACGGCAGATACGCACCAAGCGAACTGCTGCGCGAGCGATTCATTCCGCGGCTTAAGGCTGCAGGGCCTGAAACGCCGGTCGACGAAAGCGGCGAAAACCTGGATCCGGTGCGAGTCTGGGACGTAGTCAGGCGGAATGAGAAACCAGGAGGACGCGGCGAAAGATCGGTTGCGGTAGGGGTGCTGGATATGGCGGTGTGGTACGCCGTGGCGAAGATCGCCGGGCTGCCTCTTTTCCGGTTACTCGCAGACCGTTTTCGCGGAGGAGTCTTCGACGACAAAGTCTTCGTCTATGCGGCAGGCGGTTACTACTATCCGGCCAAGGATTTGTCAGCACTGCAGAAGGTGATGCAAGGGTATCTCGATCTTGGCTATTCCGTGGTGAAGATGAAGATCGGTGGAGCGCCGCTTTCGGAAGACTTGCGACGCATAGAAGCGGTACTCAAGGTCGCGAAGAGTTCTGACCAATTGGCGGTGGATGCGAACGGGCGCTTTGATTTGGAGCATGCTATCGCTTATGCGAAGGCGCTCGTCCCGTACCGGCTTCGTTGGTTTGAGGAGCCGGGTGATCCGCTGGACTCTGAGCTGCAAGCCAGGCAGGCGAATCATTATGCGGGGCCAATGGCGACGGGAAAAAACCTATTCTTGTTGCAAGACGCGCGAAATCTCATTCGCTATGCGCAACTGCGGCCGGATCGCGACATCCTGCAGTTCGGCTGCGCGTTGAGCTACGGATTGGTCGAATACCTCCGAATTTTGGGAATGCTGAAGGACCACGGATGGTCGCCAGCCCGCTGTATTCCGCATGGAGGCCACCAGATGTCGTTGAACATCGCAGCGGGTTTGGGGCTAGGTGGCAACGAATCCTATCCAGGAGTCTTTCAGCCGTTCGGTGGATTTGCTGACGGCATACCGGTCAAGGACAGCTACGTCAAGCTGTCAGATATTCCGGGTGTGGGGTTCGAGGCGAAGGGCGAATTGTTCCGTGTTATGAAAAACGCTGACGGAAAACCAAGTGGTCAGCCGTAGAACAGAATGTCCCTCTGAGCTAACAAAGAATTAATACTGTTTTCAGGTATTTGCTTCGGTTGATGACATACCTTCAATTGCGGGTCGGATCTGTGGTGCTCCCGCATTCCTTAGCAAATTCACTTTAGCGCAAGGTGCCGGGGGAAAAGAAGACGAATGGGGCATGACGGACGCCAAGATGAGCGCACAGGAAGTGGCGCGGCGATTTTGACGCGGCGAAGCCTGCTTGAACTCGCGGGTTTGGCGTTTGCAACGAGGGCCATCCCGCCTGTGACGGCGTTCGCTGAGACAGTCCACAATCAGGATGAGTCGGCGCAAGCCGTGAGTCCGGTTTTGGACAAGCTCAGCAGGTATATGAGTGAGGCGCGAGAGCGGGTACTGCCGGAGGACGTAGCGGAGAAAGCGAAACATCACGTTCTGGATACGCTGGCCGCGATGATTTCCGGTTCTGAAATACGTCCTGGCCGGGCGGCGATAGAATTTGTGCGCGCCTATGGGGGTAAAGAGGTTGCGACGGTGGTCGCTTCGAACATCGTGTGCGGCCCCATCGAAGCAGCGCTGGCCAACGGAGTCCTGGCTCACGCTGACGAGACTGACGATTCGCACGGCCCGTCCCGATCGCATCCCGGTGTCTCCGCGGTTCCGGCGGCGCTGGCTGCTGGCGAGCAGTTTGGAATTTCCGGGAAACACTTCTTGCGCGCGGTCACGCTTGGCTATGACATCGGGACGCGGGTGACGATGAGCATGGGTGGGCCCGGTTATCAGGTGGCGACACACAGGAGCACCCACGGCACTGTTGCGGCCTTCGCTGCGGGTGCGGCGGCCGGGTGCGCTGCGGGCCTTGAGGCCCAGCAAATGCGTCTGCTGCTGGATTACAGTGCTCAACAAACATCGGGAATTGGAGCGTGGAGCCGCGATGCGGAGCATATGGAGAAGGCTTTCCTCTTTGGGGGGAGGCCTGCAGCGGGCGGCGTCATTGCCGGAATGCTGATCCGCGCGGGTTGGACAGGTGTTGACGATATTTTTTCGGGCCCCGACAATTTTTTCGATGCTCTGGCGCCGAGGGAAAATGGCGTTGTCAAGGCCAATCCCACGCAACTCGTCGAAAAGCTCGGAGAACGCTACGAGATAACCCGGACGAACATCAAGAAGTGGACGGTGGGCTCGCCCATCCAGGCTCCGCTGGATGCGCTAGCCGGTTTTTTTCAAAAGCGCTCATTCACAGCTGACGACGCGAAGAAAGTGGTGGTGCGGATCGCGAGTGACGAAGCCAACACGGTAAGCAATCGCGACATGCCGGACATCTGCGTGCAGCACATGGTCGCGGTGATGTTGCTGGATAAGACGGTCACGTTCCGATCCGCGCATGACAAGGCGCGGATGAAAGATCCAGCCGTGCTGAAGCAACGGGCCAAGGTAGAGGTTGTCGCCGACCCGCGGATCGATGCTCGCCGCCCCAGGCGCGAGGCCATCGTCGAGGTGACGCTCGGCGACGGCACACAACTGAGCGAGTGGGTCCGAGACGTGCGGGGCACGGCGGAGAATCCCCTGCCGCGCGAGGAGGTTGTTGCGAAAGCGCACGACCTCATCGCGCCGATCCTGGGAGCGGCAAGTTGCGCGACCCTGATCAACAAAGTGTTGGCTCTCGAAGACGTGAAGGATATCCGCGAACTCCGGCCGGCGCTGCAACGGATTTGAAGGGCGTATCTTCACCGGAGAGCGGGCTTGGGTCTTCACAAGGAGAGAGAATGATGTTCGAGAAATATAAGCTGAAGAACGAAAAAATGAAAACGTATCTGGCGGTTCTGTTCGCCTTGTGCGTGGCTCTAGTTCCGGGGGCGCAGAGCCAGAGCAGCCCACCGATGAAACTGATCGAGAGTATCTCGTTGCCGAATGTTGAGGGCTACTTCGACCACATGGCAGTGGACGTAAGAGGCCAGCGCCTGTTCGTGCCCGGCGAGCACCAGAGGACGATTGAAGTCGTAGACCTGCGCGTGGGCAAGGTGATCCACACGATCACGGGTTTCGGAGGAGATCCGCGCAAGACCATCTATCTCCCTGAGACCAATGAAATCTGGGTGGACGATGGAGATGCAACGTGCAAAGCATTCAGCGGAGACACTTACGAGCTCATCAAGAATATCCCGTTGACGGGACATGAACTGGATAAGGATTCAAGAAGGGTGCCAGACAACGGGGTTTACGATCCGGCGACCCACCTATTTTATCTGGGGGATAGAGCCGATGGTCTCAAAAAGGAGGGTGTGAAAGGTTCGATCGAAATCGTCGACGTCAAGAAAGGCAAACTGGCGGGAAGCATTGAGGTCGAGGGGCTGAATCCCGCGGGGATGGTGCTCGATCCAGAATCACCAAGAATGTTTGTAGTGATGGGCGACACAAGCCAGATGGTGGTTATTGATCGCGAAAAGCACAAGGTGATCGCCATGTGGCCCATCACGAGAGGGCCGGAGCCCCATGCCGTGGACATGGATGCAGCCCATCACCGGCTGTTTATCGGCAGCCGCGTGAAACGGTCACATATTTATAAGCCCGGTAAATTGGTGGTGATGGACTCGGACAGCGGGAAAGTGATCGATGCGATAGACACAGAAGGCGGTGTGGACGAGCTCGTGTTTGACGCGCCAAGCAAACGCATCTACTACACGGGAACAACCGGTTTTGTGGAAGTTTTCAAACAAATTGACGCCGACCATTACGATCGCCTGGGAAGAGTGGCGACCGGGCCGATTGCGAAGACCACGCTGCTGGTGCCGGAACTCAAGCGGTTTTACGCGGCGGTCCCGAAGCTGGTTATCTTGGTGCCCCCCATCCCCCAATCAAAGGAAGCAACCATCGAAGAGGCCAAAATTTTGGTCTACGATGTAATTCCATAGAGCCGTTGACCGGGAACTTGGAACGGAGTCGCCTGCCGACGGCTGGAACGCAGGGTAGGGCGACTCTTAGAGCTTACTGAAATTGTCATGTCCGGTATAACGCCAAAATCGGTTGAGGGTCAGCGTGGCTGGGGCGCCGGGAAAATCTGGAAGGAAGAATACATCCGCAGGGCACGGCGGTACCATCTTGAATTGTCTAAACCAAAACTAGTTCATGCTCTAGCGCCCATCGCCTTCTTGCTGATTTTTGTGGCACCGTCTCTGGTTTTCTCACAGGTGGCCGCGAGAACGCTCTCCGGGAAAGTAACAAGCGAATCAGGGTCGGGAATTCCGAACACGCATCTTTCCGTACTCAATACAGACAATGGCAGTAGCCTTTCAGCGATAGGAAGAGAAGACGGCTCCTACAAGATATCCAACCTCGCGCCAGGAAGTTACGAGCTCACGGCCAGTGCTCCGGGTTTCGATTCAGCCAGGGTGCGGGTAATGATTCGAGCTGATGCTGATGCCGTGGCGAACTTCGTGTTGCACGCGGGAAAAGGGCAAGCGGGCTCGTCAACCGTAAGCGGGGTGGTCAATACACAAAATGTGACGGAGTTGCCGTTGAACGGACGCTCGGCCTCCGATTTGGCGGCCCTCGAGCCCGGCGTCGCGACGGCGCGCACGCAATCTTCAGGGCAGGGAAGATATGGCTTCGGAACGCAAATGACGATCTCTGGTGGAAGGCCACGGCAAAATGACGCGCGGCTCGACGGCATCAGCGTAAATGACTATGCGAACGGCTCGCCCGGAAGCGCGCTGGGAGTAAACCTTGGAGTCGACGCGGTTGAGCAGTTCACGGTCTTGACGAGCAACTATCCGGCACAAGTAGGCCGGTCTTCTGGCGGAGTGGTCGGCGCTTCCACGCGGTCGGGAACGAACAGTTTCCATGGGGATGTATTTGAGTTCCTGCGAAACAGTGCGCTGGATGCGCGGAATTTCTTCGATTCCGCAAAGCCGCCTTTCCGGCGTAATCAATTTGGAGCGTCGGCGGGCGGGCCCCTTTGGAAGGACCACACTTTTTTTTTCGGGGATTATGAAGGCCTGCGAGCGAGCACCGGCATCACGCAGGTTGACACTGTGCCATCGGCAGCAGCGAGGGCCGGGAACCTATCCACTGGACCGGTTGCAGTTGATCCAAGCGTGCTGCGTTTTGTGAATGCATTCTTCCCACTGCCCAATGGGAGTCTTCTAGGTTCGGGCGACACCGGGATCTATACCTTCTCCGGCCAGCAGGTGACACCGGAGAATTACTTCACGACGAGGATGGATCATAAATTCTCGACAAGAGACGAAGTCTCGGGAACCTATATGTTTGACAGCGGAACCGTGCGACAGCCCGATGAGCTGAACAACAAACTGACGGGATACGATTCGCGAAGGCAATTCTTCACGGTGCGCCAAGCGCATACGTTTGGTTCG
>Ga0066677_10000758_pt1 | contig 10977 bp, 11 predicted proteins | sample GraSoiAngelo_126_FD_62299 | JGI IMG/M metagenome (GOLD analysis project Ga0066677, IMG submission 62299) | Grasslands soil microbial communities from the Angelo Coastal Reserve, California, USA - 14_0927_09_20cm | ecosystem: Environmental > Terrestrial > Soil > Grasslands | place: USA... | reverse complement strand
ACGCGCGAAAACGTGTTTTCCTGACAAGAATGCGTTTGTTCTACGAGATCGGCGGGCCCACGGGTCCTGCCGCTAGCGCTGATGCGCCACGGGTTTGGTTGCGGCGCAGCCGCGCTGTGTGTTCTGTGTCCTTCAGTGGCAGTTGTTCAGTGGCGGTTGTTCAATGGCGTGACGCGCTCAGCGGTCCACTGCATGTCCCCCATCTGGCTCGATAGGGAGCCAGTCAGGCGCTCGTTCTTCAACCGTGCTTCGAACGTGATCTGGGAATCGGCGTCTTTCATCGTCGTCACGAGCTTTAACGTGCCGTCGACGAATTCCCCTTCGACCGGCATGTCGCCGTGCGGGCTCGCGAACGTGCCGGTCACGGCGGTTCCCTTCTGCTCGAGCACGAGCCCCATGGTCGCGACGCCGTGCGGCGCCGCATCAACCGTCATCGTCCACGTGCCCGTGACGCTTGGTGTCGATGCCTTCTTCTCCTGCGCCGCGAGCGGTGGGACCACGAGCACAGCGATCGCGATGAGTGCAGCGAATCTCTTCATATGTATCTCCTTGCCGAATTGAATGGACACTCGGCATTCAGCAATTTGGCATTCAGCATTGACACGCAGGCTGTATTCCGTGCGCCTCATTAGCGGCCGTGAATCGCGGAAAACCAGCGGTGCAGCGCGCCGCCCCCCTGGGCACGCATCGACAGTGCCACGCACACGATCAGGGCAGCGGCGACAACAACGGCGACGAGTGTTCGATTGCGCATGACCCGATGGTATGAACATGGCGCTGAACGGCCCGTGAACGACGCGTTCAGCTGCCGTTCAGGAAGGAGTGAGCTATAAAGGGACTCGAGCTTGACGCTTCATGCGAATACTGATCGTGGAGGATGAAGGCGCGCTGTCACGCCAGCTGGCGACGGCGCTGAAAGAGGGCGGCTACGCTGTCGACTGCGCGGCTGACGGCGAGCGCGGTGATTTCCTCGCGCAAACGGAACGCTATGATGCAATCGTCCTGGACCTCGGTCTGCCCAAGATCGACGGGCTCACATTGCTGCGGCGGTGGCGCGACGCGGGGGTCGACGTGCCCGTGCTGATCCTGACCGCGCGCGGCAGCTGGCACGAGAAGGTGCAGGGCATCGACGGAGGCGCGGACGACTACGTTGCGAAGCCGTTTCGCATGGAAGAAGTGCTGGCACGGCTGCGTGCCCTCATCCGCCGGGCAAGCGGGCACGTCACCACGGATCTCCGCTGCGGCGCGCTTGCGCTCGATCCGCGCGCGGCGAAGGTGACGGTCAATGGCGTTCCGGTGAAGCTGACCAGCCACGAGTTCCGCGTGCTCTCCTATCTGATGCACCACCGCGGCCGCGTCGTCTCGCAAACCGAGTTGACCGATCACATTTACGCCGAAGGATCCGACCGCGACTCGAACACGGTGGAGGTCTTCATCGGACGTCTGAGGCGGAAGCTGGGAGTGCCGTATATCGAAACGGTGCGGGGCATGGGATACCGCATCGAGGAACCAGGGTAATGGTGTCGTTGCGCTCGCGCCTGCTGCTCGGCGCCGTGCTGTGGACGATCGGGCTGTTCATCGTCACGCTCGTCGTGATCACCGCGTACATGGTGCGCCATCCGGGCGCGCCGCAGAAGTTTCATGGATTTTTCACGCATCCGGTCCCACTCACGATTGCTGCGCTCGTGTGTCTTGCCGTCGGCGTCGCGCAGGTCCGCCGCGGCGTGACGCCCATCAACCAGTTGCGCGCGCGGCTGGGCGCCGTGCACCAGGGGCATGACGGCCGCGTCGAGGGGACGTATCCCAGCGAGATCCAGCCGCTCGTCGACGATCTCAACGGGCTGCTTGCGCACCGTGAGCAGATGGTGCGTCGCGCGCTGGCGAAAGCAGGAGATCTCGCACATGGACTCAAAACTCCGCTTGCCGTGCTGACGCACGAAGCGGAACGTGCCGCGGGCGAGGGACACGCGGACGTCGCCGACGCGATCCATAGCCAGGTCGAACGCATGCGCCGGCAGGTCGACTACCACCTCGCACACGCCCGCGCCGCGGCATCGGGTGCAACATCCGGCGCCCGCTGCGCGGTTGTGGCATCCGCCGAGCCGCTGACCCGCACGATGTTGCGCCTGCACGATGGCCGCGGCCTGACGATCGACGTGGACGTGCCCGCCGATCACGCCGTCAGGTGCCAGCGCGAGGATCTGGACGAGATGCTCGGGAACCTTCTCGACAATGCCTGCAAGTGGGCCCGGTCGCAGGTGCGGATCGCTTCGTCGCAGGTCAACGGCGCTGTTGACATTGCTGTGGAAGATGATGGGCCGGGACTCGCGGAGTCGATGCGGAAAGCGGTGTTGCAGCGGGGCGTGCGCGCCGATGAAGCGGCGCCCGGTTCGGGACTCGGCCTCGCGATCGTGCGCGACCTCGCGGAGCTGTATGGCGGTTCGATCGCGCTCGCCGGCTCGGGCACGGGCGGCGTGGAGGCCCGCCTGCGGCTGCCGGCCGCATGAGCGGCTTACGGCTCAGGAGTCGTAGCTCACGCCGCCGGGTCTCTCTAGAAAGAACGCACGCGCGGGAACGCGTGCGAAGCACAATCACCAGATTACCCAATCCAGAAATCACCAAATCCCGCAGGGCTGTCTTCTTCTTCAGCAGCCTGCTGAAGACCCGGTCTATTGTGTAGTTCACGTGCAGGGCGGACCTTCAGGTCCGCCGTCATATCCCGTGAGCCGACGAGTTCAGCGCTCGCGCCGCTTCCTTCCCGTCGCGCACACGCGTTCGCCACTTGAACCTGTCCTTCCACGCGTTCGGCTTCCGTTCAATGACATCGGCGATCAGCGGTCCGAGCACTGGCGCGAACTTGAACCCGTGACCGCTGTCGCCCGCGGCGACGAACAGTCCCGGTCGCGAAGGATCTTCATCGATCCAGAAATCGCCATCGAACGTGTCGCAGTAGAGGCACAGCCGCGTCAGTCGGATCCGTGCGTCCCCCAGCCGCGGAAGATGACGTCGTACGAACTGGCGGAATTGGTCCTCCTCTTCGGCCAGCACCGTGCGCGGCGCATCGGGGTCGACGCGCCGGCCCCGGCCGTGATGTCCGATCTTCAGCGTTCCATCTGGAAGCGCAGGGAAGCCGTACCAACCTGAATGCGCGATGTCGGCAGCCCAGACCGGGAAGCGGGGCGCCTGCCACGCCGACGGATCGTCGACCACGAAATGCACGACCGGTTGCCCTGTCGTCCACATGACGTTTTCAAGCTGTGGCAGCAGCAGCGGCGTCCACGCGCCCGCCGCAATCAGGACGGCATCCGCGTACAGCACCCCGCCATCCGCGGTCCTTACGCCAGCCGGGCGGCCGCGTTCATCAATGACCTCGCCGAACGCCGCGCCTTCCGTCAGCCGTACGCCGGCGGTGCGCGCCTCGTCGGCAATGCGCGCGACGACCTTCCCACTCTCCGCCCATCCCCCTCGAGGATTGAAATACCCGTCCGGATACTGGCGGCTCGACCACGCGGCGAAGCGCGCACGCGCGTACGTCGAGCCGATGCGCTGCAGGTCGTGCCCTCTCGTCCGCAGCAGATCGAAGCTGTCGCGCTCGAAGCCGCCTGGCCGCATGATGCCAGAGGACAGCACGAGGAATCCGGCCTCGTGGTACAGCGGCGGCGACCAGCGCGCATTCCAGGCGTCCCATCCGGCGAGCGCCCCTTCGGCCATGCGTGTGTAATGCTCGTCGGATCCGTAGTCCATGCGGATCACTTTGCTGATGTCGGTTGACGCGGCCGTCGCTCGCGGAATCGGACCGGGGTCGATGATCTCGACGTCCCACCCGCGTGCGCGCAGCTCCCACGCGGCAGTCAGTCCGAATACGCCGGCCCCGACGATGAGGATCGATTGCGCCATGGTGTGGTGGCCCGCTTCAGCCGGCCTCGACCAATTGACAATACCGCGTGTCTCTTGTAGAAGATCGACAAGAGAATGTTCGTCTAACGCTTCCGGGAGGTTCCTGTGAAGACATCCTTTATGTCCGTGTGTGGCGCTGCGCTGGCGCTGTCGCTCGCGCCTGCTGCCGCGCGCGCGGAAACGCCCCGCGACTCGATGCTCGTGTCCACGGCGTGGCTCGCGCAGCATTTGAAGGATTCCAAGCTCGTGCTGCTCCACGTGGGGGAGGAGTCGGAATATCCCGCGCAACACATCCCCGGGGCGCGTTACCTGAGCCTCCACGCCATCTCCGCCGACGACAAGGGACCGGGGGCGCTGTCGCTCGAAATGTCATCACCGGAGAGGCTCCGCGCCCAGCTCGAGGCCATCGGCATCTCCGATGACTCGCGCATCATCGTGTACGGCGCGAAGGACTGGATTTCGCCCCCGGCGCGCGGCATCTTCACGTTCCTCTACGCCGGCCTCGAGAACGTCTCGATGCTCGATGGCGGACTGGAAGCATGGAAGAAGGATGGACGCGAGGTCACCGCGTCCATTCCACCCGCCACGAAGGGAAAGCTGTCGCCGCTGAGAATGAAGCCCATGCTGGCCGACGCCGCGTTCGTGCAGTCGCACGCGAACGCGCCAGGGTTCGTCGTCATCGATGCACGCGATGCCTCGTTCTACGATGGGGTGCAGGAGGGTGGGCGGATGGAGCACCACATGCCCGGTCACATTCCGGGCTCGAAGAGCCTTCCGTTTGGACAGGTCAATGGCGACGACTTGAAACTGAAACCGGCCGCCGAGCTCGACGCGATCTTCGTCAAGGCCGGCGTGAGACCCGGCGACACCGTGATTGGCTACTGCCACGTCGGGCAACAGGCCACCGCGATGTTGTTCGCGGCACGTTCGCTCGGTCACCCGATCCTGCTGTACGATGGTTCATACGAGGACTGGGCCCGACGCGGGCTGCCCATCGACAATCCGGCGAAGAAATGACGTGGCCAGCACACAGGTCATCGCGCAGGACTTCAGCGCTGCTTCGGCGGGTCTAAAGACCCGCTCTACAGATGCGCGACCCGGCGCGCGTACGCGCGCCAAGCCGTACGCGGACCCCTACGTCACCGGTGTGGCGCTCGGGCTCGTGTTGTTGTCCGCATTCGTGCTGACCGGCCGCGGCCTCGGCGCGTCGGGTGCATTCGCGACGACTGCAGCGGGAACGGTGGCGGCGGTGGCGCCGGCGCGCGCGGCCGCCAATCCGTATTTCAGTCGATACCTGTCCACACCTGACGGCCCGTGGCGCGAGTGGCTGCTGTTCGAGATCGCCGGGGTCGTCGTTGGCGGCTTTCTCTCAGCGGTACTTGCCGGGCGGCTGCGCGGCGAAGTCGAAGGCGGCACGAACACGTCGCGCGCCGGGCGGCTCACGTGCGCGTTCGCGGACGGCGGGAACGACATCGCCGCGGCCGACCGTCGACGCGGCAGTCGCGCGCATGCGGCGGCGCGGATGCTGACGAGGCGCGTCACCTCCGACGAGGCGCTGGTCGATTTCGTCGTCTTATTTTGCGATCTTCCAGAAGATTACGTGGACCGAAACGCATCACGGCGTACGAGGGATCAAAAGTCGGCGAATTGGAGTATTATGGCGGCCCTCGGGCGTCAACCGCGTCCACACGGGAGTGTCACATGTCCCTCGCGAAGCATCCCGCATCGGCGGTGGTTTCACTCGGTGATGTCAAAGGGCGTCCAATCAGCATGCATCTGCCTCCATCGGGCTTGACGGAACGGCGCAACGTGCTGCGCCGCGACGCACTCGTCCAACGGATCGTCGCTGAATTCGATGACATGCCGGGACTCACCTTATCGCTACGGCAGACGATGCGGTTGCTTGGTGTCGACGAAGGGGCCTGTTTGCGGATCCTCGATGCGCTGGCCAGGACTGGACAGATTCGCCGGGACTCGCGTCATCTATATGTGAGGCGCGAGCGGATCCTTTGACGGTTGCCGGTGGCCGGTTGACGGTTGTTACGAGATCAGCCGCACGGCGAGTACAACCAGAATCGAAGTGCCTGCGACTGGTAGCCCGAGCCGTCGGCGAATCACGCGATTGCGCGCTACGCCAGGACCGCGAAGCAAGACCTGAACCGTTTTCCGTCGGCGCCGCCGAACTCCCACAGCCGTCCTCTTCGACAACTCCGCCGACCGACCTCCACCAATCGACCTCTGCCGACCGACCTCAGCCAACCGACCTCCGACAACCGTCCTGCGTCCTCCGATTTGACACGTGCGAAGCGCGAACGGTACGATCCCGTCAGCGCATGCCCTTCCGCTGCTGCTGTCCCTGGTGCATCTGTAGCACTCCCGTGAGGGAGAGAGGGACGAGCGTGCTCGCACGCAGGCGAATCAAATAAGGCGACAGCAGCCGAGCGCGACGTTTCTCGAGGCCCCTCTCACGCGAGACGGGGCCTTTCTCATTTCCGGGACCGTTACATGACGTCAGCGGTTGCCATCTCGGGGAGTCCGTCGCGTGAATCGAGGTCGCGGCGGCTGCTCGCGCACGCCCTGGCGCGGTGCGCGGGCGCGGGACTGGACACGCGGCTGATCGACCTTTGTGATCTGCCGGCGGATGATCTGCTCGGCCGCACGAAGTCTGCGGCGATCGCGGATGCGCTGGCAGCCGTGTCCGCCGCGCGCATCGTCATCGTCGGCACACCTGTTTACCGCGCGTCCTACAGCGGAATGCTGAAGGTGTTCTTCGATCTGTTCACGATGGATGCGCTCGACGGGAAGGTCGCGATCCCGATTGCCACGGGCGGCGGATCCGCACATCAGCTCGTGATCGATCACGCGCTCCGGCCGTTGCTCGCGAGCGTGGGTGCGCAGGTCGTCGCGACCGGCATCTACGCCACCGACGCGCAATTCGGCGCGGACGGTCCACAGGACGTGGTTACTCAGCGCATCGACCGCGCGGTCGCCGAAGCGCTTGGGATTGCCGATGTGGCCGCAGTCGCAGCGCAGCCGTTCAGGGCTGCATCGAAGGGGTAATCGAACATGTCTCATGTCACCGGCAAGCCGCTCGGCATCTACTACGAACATCCCGACTGGTATCGGCCGCTGTTTCAGGAGCTCGATCGTCGCGGCGTGCCGTACGATGCGCTGCATGCCGATCAGCACACCTACGACCCCTGCGAGCGGAAGCCGCCGCACGCCGTCATCTTCAACCGCATGAGTCCCTCCGCTTACACACGGGGGCGTGGTCACCTGACGTTCTATACGCTGCAGTACCTCGCACATCTCGAGCGCCTTGGAGTGCGGGTGATTAACGGGTATGCGGCGTGGAAGACCGAGATCTCGAAGGCGTACCAGCTCACGCTGCTCGAGCGGCTCGGCCTTCCGTATCCGCGCGCGCGGGTGATTCACCATCCATCACAGGCGAGCCAGGCGGCAGACGGATTGCGGTTCCCCGTCGTGGTCAAGCCGAACATCGGCGGAAGCGGCGCCGGCATCGTCCGGTTCGATTCTCCCGATACGCTGGCGCGCGCTTCACGTGAAGGCACGCTGCAGCTTGGTATCGACAGCACCGCGCTCGTACAGGAATACGTCTCTGCCGACGCTGGACGCATCGTCCGCGTCGAGGTGCTGAACGGGCAATATCTGTACGCGATTCGCATCTATACGCCAGGAGACAGTTTCAATCTGTGCCCCGCGGACGTCTGTCAGGGAGTCGACGGCGCTGAGCTCGCGCGGCCGGCGTGTCCTGTCGATGCGCCGAAGAACAACCTGCGCGTGGAAGGCTACACACCGCCGGATGAAATCGTTCACGCGGTCGAGCGCATCACGGCCGCGGGTGGCATCGAGATTGGCGGTGTCGAGTACATAATCGATCCGCGCGATGGCCGACCGTACTTCTACGATATCAATGCGCTGTCGAATTTCGTGGCGGACGCGCCGCGCGTCATCGGCTTCGATCCGTTCGTGCGCCTGGCGGACTGGCTCGAGGCGGAGCTCGCGCGGGTCGCAACGCCGGCGGGGGAGGCGGTGTGATGCGGTTCGGTTACTGGCTTCCGGTGTTCGGCGGATGGCTCCGGAACGTAGACGACGAGGGGATGGAGCCGACGTGGTCTTACGTGAGCCGGCTCGCGCGGCGAAGCGAAGAGATCGGATTCGATCTGACGCTGGTCGCGGAGCTGAATCTGAACGACATCAAAGGCGTCGACGCGCCGTCGCTCGATGCCTGGAGCACGGCGGCGGCGCTCGCGGCCGTGACCGAGCGGCTCGAGATCATGGTCGCGGTGCGGCCGACGTTCCACCTCCCGGCCCTTCTCGCAAAGCAGGCTGCGAACATCGATCAGATCAGCGGCGGCCGCTTGTCGCTGAACGTGGTGTCGTCGTGGTGGGCGTCTGAGGCACGCATGTACGGCGTCGCCTTCGATCAGCACGACGATCGGTACGCGCGCACGTCCGAGTGGCTCGATGTGGTGGATGGACTCTGGAGCCATCCGGTGTATTCCCTGAAAGGGCATTACTACAACATCGAGGACGCGGTCCTCGAGCCCAAACCCGCCCGGAAGCCGCGGCCCACGATTTATGCGGGCGGCGAGTCACCGGCCGCGAAGGAGCTGATCTCGAAGAAGTGCGACGCGTGGCTGACGCACGGCGATCCTCCCGACATCATCGGCGGGAAGATCGACGACATGCGTGCGCGACGCGAGGCGCACGGCCTGCCGCCGATGACCTTCGGCAGCGCCGGCTATGCGGTGGTGCGGTCAACGGACTCCGAGCTCAAACGGGAACTGGCGCGCATTACCGACGTGCAGCAGACGAGGCGCGGCTACGCGAACTATCAGGAGTGGATTGCGAACACGCAACTCGAGCAGCGGGTCAGCCTCGAGGATTACTCCGTATCGAACCGCGGCCTGCGAAGCGGCCTCACGGGAATGCCCGAGCAGGTGGCCGAACGCGTTCTCGAATTCGAACGTGCAGGCGTGGAGCTGCTGCTGTTGCAGTTCAGCCCTCAATACGAGGAGATGGAGCGCTTCGCCTCCGAGGTGATCCCGCTGGTCAATTCGAAGCCTGCGCTGACTTCCGGCTAACCAGCCTCCGCCAAGGCTACGGCGGTCCGCCAAAGCGCTTCGCCCGAAGGCGGAGCCGGAAGCCACTCTCTCTGGTGGCTTCCGCCTTCAGGCGGAAGAACCACCTGCGCTACGACGCGCGGCATGACACGTGTGCCGCGCATTGTTTGTGGCTCGCCTTGAAGGCACAGAGCAAGACCGACGAGGCCGCCGCGAAATTGGTCGAAGCGCGATAGCCGCCGGCGGTATACGCTCGGCGGATGTCGTTCGACGTGGTGCTCGACCGCGCGCACAGAATTGCGCTGCGCTTTCTTGCCGGACTGCTGGAGCGTTACGTCAATGCGCGCGATCCCTCGCCACCCCTACTTGCCAGTCTGCCGATCGATCCGTCCGATCCCATTGACGTGCTGAATGCGCTCGACGCGCTGATCGAGGCGGGTGGCATCGCGTCGCCGGGACCGCGATACTTCGGTTTCGTGACGGGCGGGAGCCTGCCCGTCGCGGTCGCATCCGACTGGCTCGTCTCCGCGTGGGATCAGAACACGGGTCTCCACGTGATGTCGCCGGCGATTGCGCGGCTTGAAGACGTCACCGCGGCGTGGCTGCTCGATCTGTTCGGCTTGCCCCCGGACGCCAGCATCGGGTTCGTGACCGGCGCCACGATGGCGAACGCAACGGCGCTCGCCGCGGCGCGTGACGAGGTACTGCGGCGCGTCGGATGGGACGTGGAACGTGACGGCCTGCAGGGCGCGCCGCGCGTGACGATGATCGCGGGCGCGGAGGCGCGTTCCGCGATTGATTCCGCGTGCCGGCTGCTCGGCTTCGGAGCCGCGCGGATCGTGCGCGTGGCGGCCGACGCGCAGGGGCGGATGCAATCCGATGGATTGCGCGAGGCGCTGGGCACGGTGCGTCCTCCCTCGATCGTGTGCCTGCAGGCAGGGCACGTCAATACCGGCGCGTTCGATCCGTCTCCAGAACTGATCGGGATGGCCCGCGGCGCGGGCGCGTGGGTACACGTCGACGGCGCGTTCGGCCTTTGGGCGAAGGCCGCGGCCTCCCTGCGGCCGCTCGCTGATGGAGTGGAGCACGCCGACTCGTGGGCCGTCGATGCGCACAAGTGGTTGAACGTGCCCCACGACAGCGGCCTCGCGATCGTCGCGCATCCGGCGGCGCACCGCGCGGCCATGGCGCAGACCGCGTCGTACCTCCTGCCCGCGACAGGGGAGCGCCGCGACGGCATGGACTGGACCCCCGAAGCCTCGCGCCGTGCGCGGGCGGTACCGACCTGTGCCGTCCTGCGGACGCTTGGCCGGAAGGATGTTTCCGATTTGGTCACGCGCCATTGCGACCGTGCGACCCAGATGGCCGAGAGGCTGCGCGCGCATCCACGCATCACGATCCTGAACGACGTCGTGCTGAATCAGGTGCTGGTCCGTGTGAGGTCACCGTCCGGCGCGACCATCACGTGCGACGTTGTCGCGCGCATTCAGCAGGACGGCGTCTGCTGGGTTGGCGGGACGACCTGGAGCGGCCAGCCGGCGATGCGTATTTCAATGTCGAACTGGTCGACGACGTCGGACGACATTGATCGCTCCGCCGCGTCGATCCTGTCGGCCGCGCGATGAAACGGGGACACTCACACTTCTTCCCGGATCCGGACGGGTCCAGGAGGCGGAACTGTGACTGTCACGGTTTCTGGTGCCGGGCGTGACGGCGCCGCTCATCGTCGCCATCTTGTGCCTGGCGGAGGTGTGCACGATGGTTGGGGTGTCGACGTGGCCGGCATTGTTGCCTGGGCTCCAGGCCGAGTGGCACATTAACAACACCGTCGCGGGCACCATCAGCGGCGCATTCTTCGCTGGTTACATGGTCGCCGTGCCGGTGCTCGTCAGCCTCACGGATCGCTGGCCCGCGCGTTATGTGTACGGCGGGTCGTGCGTCGTGCTGACGGCGGGTTCGCTCGCGCTCGCGCGCGCGGATGCGCCGCCGCTGG
>Ga0066677_10000757_pt1 | contig 10978 bp, 9 predicted proteins | sample GraSoiAngelo_126_FD_62299 | JGI IMG/M metagenome (GOLD analysis project Ga0066677, IMG submission 62299) | Grasslands soil microbial communities from the Angelo Coastal Reserve, California, USA - 14_0927_09_20cm | ecosystem: Environmental > Terrestrial > Soil > Grasslands | place: USA... | reverse complement strand
GGCGTCGTCACGAGCGACGGCGGTCGGTGGCGCGGCGGCGACGGGCGGCGCTGGCGATGCGGATGGCGGTGACGCGGTCGCGGTTTGCGGCCCGGCGCTTGCCGGCGGCGCCGCGAGCTCGCGAACCGCCGCGGCGCCGGCCCCGCGCGATGCCGCGCGAGTATCGCGGGCGAGGCCGGAAGCCGGCGCCGATCGTCCCGGCGAGCGATGTGGCTGCGGCGCTGCCGGCCGCGCGCGGTTACCGGCCCGCAGAGACTCCGAGCGCTCTGGCGCGTCGGATTCGATCAGCCGCATGTCGATGAAGAGCGCCGGCTCTGCGAAATCGCGCGCGAGCCACACGGCGGCGCCGAACGCCGCGTGAATCGCGAGCGAGACCGGCAGCCAGCGCGCCGCCGTGATCACGCCGACGCACCTCCCTGCACCGCATGGTGATCGGCGATCCAGCGCCGCACGCCGGTCTCCAGCGCGACGCGCGTTGCAGACGCCGCCGCCCAGCCGAGCGCGGTGAGCGGTCCTCCGTACCGACAGCGCGGGCCGCGCGCTGTCGCGGCCACGACGATGGCGTCCGACGAGGTGCCGGTGGCGGGACGGCCGTCGTCACAGCGCACGCCCGCCGTGCGAAGGACGTCGGTTTTCACCTCGGTCAGCGTCATGACCAGATTGACGAGCGCCGCGGGCTCGGGGTCGGCGTCCAGCACGGCGATCGTATTGATCGTCGCGGGCAGCGGCTCGGCGCGCGGGCTCAGACCGGCCGCGCTCGGATTGCTGAGACCGACGGTGGCGACGACGAGCGCACGCACGTCGTCGGCCTCCGCGGTCGCCATCTCCGCTCGCTCCGTCCACGCGCCGGTCAGGAGACCAACCCACGGCGCCGGAACGCCGAGGCGGCGGGCGGCGTCGGCCACCGCCCCCGCCGCGTCGGCGCAAAGGAAGTTCTTCGGCACGTGCACGTTGAGGACGCTGCGCGCGCGGGCGAACCCGCCGCCGACGACGGCCGACGAGAGCACGATGAGCTCGCGCTCGGCGGTCACGACGACGGCCTCCGGCCCCACCCGCGTTGCGACGCCCTCGAGACTCACTCGAACGCCACCCGCACGCCGCCGATCCCGGTGATCCCGAGCGCCGGGAACCCGCGCACCTCCTGATACGACTCGTTGGCGACGTTCTGAATCCGCGCCGTGAGGTCGACGTATTTCACGTGGCCCCACCGCTCGAGCATCCGATAACTACCGCCGAGATCCAGCCGCGTGTAGCCGCTGGCGTAGATGTTGCCGAGGCTCTCCCACTGGCGAGTGACGATGTGCAGCTCGGTCCACAGCGAGAGCGGCTTTATAGGCTGCCACGCGACCCGGGCATTCCAGCGATGCCGCGGCTCCCGCGGCAGCCACGTGTGGGCGTCCATGTCCTTGGTCTCCGTGTACGTGTAGTTCACGCCGACCCGGAGGTTGTCCAGCAAATCGGCCTCGCTCGTGAACTCGAGACCTTCGCTGCGAGCCCGACCGATGTTCGCCGTCGCGACGAATGGCGGAACCGCCAGGGGCACGCAGCACCTGATCAGGTTGGTGAAGGAGTTCTTGAAGACGGTGGCGTCGAGGCGGATGCGATTGCCCCAGAGCTTCTGCTCGACGCCGGCGTCCCACGAGAAGCTATCCTCGGGCTGCAGCGCCGGATTCGAGAAGCCCGGGAAGAACAAATCGTTGAACGTCGGCGCGCGGAAGCCGGAGCCGGCGCCGCCGTGAATCCGCGTGCCCGTCTCCTTGATCAGGAACGACAGCGAGCCGCGCTCGGTCACGGACCTGCCGAAGACGTCGTTGTCCTCGACGCGCACGCCGGCGGCCATGAACAGGCGATCGAAGAATCGGAACTGCTGCTGAAAGAGACCGGAGACCGTCTCCGTTTTCGGGCCGAAGCCGTTCGTGCCCTGCACGTCGGCGGACTCCCACCGGTACTCGACGCCGAACGTGCTCGTCGACCACGAGCCGACGTGGAAATGATTGAGCCACTCCACCTCGCGCCGCTCGACCTTGAAGAGCCCGGAAAAGTCGCAGGGCGGCCCAAAGGTGATCGGCGGGCACGGGAACGGGTCCGGCGGATCGATGAACTTCTGCCGGTTCCAGTACCGCCCGACGCGCATGTCGCTCTCCCACCACGAGACGGGCCGGGTGTGCGCGGCGAGATTGATGATCAGTGTCTCCGTCTCCTGCCGCGTGTTCGGGTCGATCGTTGGCACGATCGGCTGCGGATTCGCGACGAATTCGATCGGCACGCCCGTGTCCGTCTTGTTCCAGCGGAGCGCCATCCAGACGTCGGTGTTGCCCGGCAACGCCAGGCCCACGCGCGTGCTGAACGATTCCTGATTTACGCCGTCGTTGATCGTCTGGCCGTTCGACTCGAAGTGACCGAAGGCGAACGCGTAATCGAAGATGCCCTGGGAGCCCGAAAAACCAGTCCCCGACCGCAGCGTGTCGTAGTTGCCGACCTCCTGCGTGCCCCACAGGCTGAACGGGCCCTTGCCTCGGCGCGTGATGACGTTGACCACGCCGCCGATCGCGTCCGCGCCGTAGAGCGTCGATTGCGGACCGCGAATGACCTCGATGCGCTCGATCAGCTCGGGCGAGAGGTCGGAGAGATCGACCTGACCGAGCGTGGGACTCTTCACGCGCATGCCATCGACGAGCACCTGCACCTGATTGGGGTTGGCGCCGCGGATCGAGATCGCGGTCGTCTTGCCGAAGCTCCCGGAGCGTCGGATGTCGACACCCGGCACACCGCGGAGCGCCTCGTCCACCGTCGGATAACGCCGGGTGTCGATGTCGTCACCGGGAATCACCGTCACCGACGCGCCAAGCTGCTCGGCCGGCGTCTCGAGCCGCGTCGCCGTCACCACCACGGGCTCGGCCTGCTTGACCTCTTGCGCTGCGACGATGTTCGTCACGAGCGCGAGCGCCAGGACCATCATCGCTGTCCGGACCATGCGCCACTCCTTTTCTGCGAAAGGGTTGGACGACCTGCTCCGGGCAGGTTTCCTGACTCGTGGATCGACGCGACCGCCCATGCCTTCCCATCGCGTGTTGCAGCTCGCGACAGTGGCTCCCGCGTAACGTTGGGACCTGGACGACGCTCCCCACTCACAGTGGCGCGACCGTGCCGGCATCTCACCGGCTTCCCTCGCACCCGGAGCGCGTGAGCACGAACGACTTGCCTCTCACCCCCTGTCGTACGCGAGCTGCACGACCGGGCGGCCGCTCGCGCTCTTGTCGACGATGACCCGACACCCGAACACGTCCTCGAGCAGCCCCTGCTCCAGCACGTCGATGGGCGCGCCCGCTCGCGCGATCTCGCCGGCGCGTAGCAGCAGCAGACGATCGCAGAGCTCGGCCGCCAGGTTGAGATCGTGCGAGACGAGCAGGATCGTCATGCCGCTCTCGCGATTCAACCGCCTCAGCAGCGCTGCCGTCTCGGCCTGATAGCGCAAATCGAGGTGCGCGGTGGGCTCGTCGAGAACGAGCAGGCGTGGCTCCTGCGCCAGTGCGCGCGCCAGCAGCGCACGCTGACGCTCGCCACCGGAGAGCTGATCGAGCGGCAAGGCGCCCAGTGCGAGCGTCTCGGTGGCGAGCATGGCCGCGCGCGCCGCCGCCACGTCGGCGGCGTTCTCGAAGAAGCGGCGCGGGGCGTGGGGATAGCGTCCCATCAGCACCAGCTGCGCGACCGTGAACGGAAACGGCCGTGGGGCGTCCTGCGGCACCACCGCGATCGCGCGCGCCAGCTCCCACGGCGGCAGCGCCTCGAGCGGCCGGCCGTCGAGGCGGATCTCGCCGCGCTGCGGCCGCACCACGCGCGTGAGCAGGCGCAGGAGCGAGGTCTTGCCGGCGCTGTTGGGACCGATGACGCCGAAGATCTCGCCCCGCTCGATCGCGAACGAGAGCCCGGGGAACGCGAACGCGCGCGCGCGACGTTCGGCCGGACGCGCATAGGCGAAGGCCACGTCGCGGAACTCGATCAGCGCGCTCATGCCGGGCGACTCCGCGTGCGCAGCACCCACACGAAGAACGGCGCGCCGCAGAACGCGGTGATGACGCCGACGGAAAGCTCCGCGGGCGCCACGACATTGCGGGCCAGCGTGTCGGCGGCGAGCAGGAACGCGCCGCCGGCGAGCGCCGACGTCGGCACGAGCAGCCGGTTGTCGTGGCCCACCAGACCTCGCAGCACGTGCGGCACGATCAGCCCGACGAAGCCGATCGGTCCCGTGAACGCGACGACGGTGCCCGTGAGCAGCGCGGCCGCTATGAACACCTGCCGCTTGAGCCGCTCGGCGTCCACGCCCAGCTGGCTCGCCGCCTCCTCACCCAGCGCCAGGAGATTCAGCTCGCGCGCGCGGGTCAGAATGAGCCAGATGCCACCGGCCGCGAGCGCCGCGAACAGCGCCAGCGACGCGGCGGGGATCGGCGCCAGGTTACCGAGCAGCCAGTGGATCACGCCGCTGAGGCGGTTGAAGTCCACGAGCGAGATGATCACGGTGATCGCGGCCGAGAAGAAGATGCCGACGATGACGCCGGCCAGGAGCAGCGTCTGCACCGCGAGCCCGCCCGGCGCGGTGGCGACGAGGTACACGACCGACGCGGCGAGCAGCGCGCCGGCGAACGCGAACACCGCGACGCCGAGCGCGGCCACGATGCCGGCCTGCAGGCCGAGGATCTGCGCGAGCACCACCCCGAAGGCGGCGCCGCTCGACACGCCGAGCACCGAGGGCTCGGCGAGCGGGTTGCGCGTCAACGCCTGGAAGCCGACGCCGGCCACGGCGAGCGCGCCGCCGGCGAGCACCGCCACGGCGACGCGCGGTAGTCGAAGGCTCAGCGTCACGATCGCCTCCACCGACGACGCCTCGGCGCGACCGGCGAGCGCGCGCGCGACCGCCGCCGGCGAGAGCCCGGCGCTGCCGACGAACAGCGCGGCCACGCCGAGCGCGAGCAGCACGACGGCGAGCGCGGCCAGCACGCTGACGAGACGCCGGGCGTCGTTCACTTGAAGGCCTCGGGATGGATCATGCGCGCCAGGATCTCCAGCCCCTCGGGCACGCGCGGCCCATAGCGGTGCAGGATCGACAGATCGACGGAGTAGAGGCGCCCCGCCCGGATCGCGGGCACGCTCGTCAGCGTCTGCCACTTCTCGGGCGCGGCGCGGCCTGCGGTCGACGCGCCGCTGGAATGATCGGCCAGCACGATCACCTCGGGCGCGCGCGCGACCGCCGCCTCGATGCTGAAGCGCACGTAGCTCACCGGCTCGGCCGCGGTGATCGAATGGCCTCCCGCCAGCTCGATCATCTCCGTCAGATGGGAGTCACGACCCGGCACGAGCAGCGGATCCGGCCAGAGCACGTAGAGCACGCGCGGCGCCGGCAACCCGCTCACGCGCTCGCGGACGGCCTCGATGCGTCGCCGGATGCCGCCGACGAGCGGCGCGACCGCGTCGGTCCGCCCGGTGAGCTCGCCGACACGCGTGATGAGCTCGTACATCTCGGCGACACGACGCGCGTGGACGACGTAGACGGGAATACCGAGCCGCCGCAGCTGCAGGAACGTCTCTTCGCGATTGCCCTCGTCGGTGCCCACAACGAGGTCGGGCTTGAGCGCGACAATGGCCTCGAGACTCGGATTGATCATGCCACCCACGCGCGGCTTGGCGCGCGCGGCGGGCGGCCAGTCGCAGAAGTCGCTCACCCCGACGAGGCGCGCCTCGCCGCCGAGCGCGAAGGCGGTCTCGGTCACGCTCGGCACGAGGGAGACGATGCGCGCCGGCGGCGCCGTCAGGCTCACGTCGCGGCCGAGCATGTCGCGCACCACGAGCGCGTGCGCCGGCGACGCCAGCAGGAAGATGGCGAGCACGGCGGCGGCGCGGATCACGCGGTCACCACGCTGAGCGGACGGCGCGCGAGGCGGCCGAGCGCGTCGAGGTCGAGCGCGGCCGCCACGCGATCGGCCAGCCGATCGTAGCGATCGCCGAGCGCGTCGGTGCCCCAGCGCGGATCGGGGGCGACGCCGCGACGCGCGGCCGCCGCGGTCAGCAGCGCGCGCCGAAGCGGGCCGCTCGAAAAGCAGCCGTGCAGATAGGTGCCGAGCACGCCGCCGGTGCGTGTGCCGTCGACGGCGGCCGGCGCGTCGCCCACGCGCTCGCCGAGCGCAAACACCGGCGCGCCGCCGTGAACGACCGTCTCTCCGCAATGGATCTCGTAGGCGTCGACGTCGGCGCCGGCCGCGGCATCGAGCGGGCCGCCGGGGAGGACACGGCCGCGCACGCGCCTCGTGGTCTTCGTCCGAGCGAACGTCGTGACGACGGGCAACAGTCCGAGCCCGCGCGCGCTGGCGACGTCCGACTCCACATGATCGGGGTCGTCGAGACGCTCGCCGAGCATCTGGTAGCCGCCGCAGATGCCGATGACGATGCGGCCGTCGCGGGCGGCGCTTGCGATCGCGCCGTCGAGGCGACGGTCGCGAAGCCACGCGAGGTCCGCGACGGTTGTCTTGCTCCCCGGCAGGACGACGACGTCGGCGTCGGCGAGCGTCTCCGGGCGACTGGCAAAGCGCACGGCGACGCCCGGCTCGGCTGCCAGCGGCTCGAGGTCGTCGAAGTTAGCGATGCGCGGCAGCCGCGGCACCGCCACCACGACGCGCGGCTCGCCGACGTCACGCGCGATGCCGTCGAGACCGAGCGAATCCTCTTCGGGGAGTGGCGCCTCACCGAGGTGAGGCACCACGCCGAGTATCGGCACGCCGGTTCGCGCGCTGAGCAGATCGAGGCCCGGATCCAGCACGCTCGGGTCACCGCGAAAGCGATTGATGATGAGCCCGGCGACGCGCGCGCGGTCCTCGGCAGCCAGCAACGCGAGCGTGCCGATGAGCGCCGCGAACACGCCGCCACGGTCGATGTCGCCGACCAGCAGCACGGGGGCCTCTGCCAGCGCCGCCACACGCATATTGGCGAGGTCGACGACGAGATTGATCTCGGCCGGGCTGCCGGCGCCCTCGATGACGACGAGATCGTGCGCCGCGCGCAGCCGTCCGAGGCTGTCGGCGATCACGGTCCACAGCACCGGCGCGAGCGCGCTGTACTCGCGCCAGCGCAGGCTGGCCATCGCGCGACCTCGCACGACGACCTGTGAGCGGTCGTCGGCCTCCGGCTTTACCAGGATTGGGTTCATGTCCAGCGTCGGCTCCACGCCCGCGGCGGCCGCCTGGACGGCCTGCGCGCGGCCGATCTCGCCGCCGTCGGCCGTGACGGCGGCGTTGAGCGACATGTTCTGCGCCTTGAACGGCGCCACGCGGTAGCCCGCCCGCGCGAAGATCCGACACAGGGCGGCGACGAGGAGACTCTTGCCGACACCGGAGGCGGTGCCCTGCACCATCAGGCATGGCGCCGCCGTCATTGCCGCGCCTTCGCGCACGCGTCGACGAAGCTCTCCGCGAGAGCGGGATTCGACGCGAAATGCAGGTGCATGTAGCTCAGCAGGGCGCGACCGACGACGTAGCCCTCGGCCCGCGAGGCGCCACCGTGCGCGGCCACCGTGTATGCGCGGGGCACCGTCGTCGGCACCGCGGTCAGCGTCGAGAAGTGGAACTCATGGCCGCGCGCGCGTGTGCCCGCGGGTCCCAGCAGCGTCGGCAACGTCAGTGTCACGTCCACGTAGCCGAGTGACATGCGCAGCGGCCGCATCGTCACGTGGCCCGGCAGCACGCCGACCATCTCGTGCGTACGACCGTGGGCGTCTTCGAGCGACTCCGCCAGGTACATGAGGCCGCCGCACTCCGCGTAGACGGGACGACCCTCGTCGAGCACGAGGCGCCGCACGCTCTTTCGGCAGCCCGCGTTGTCGGCGAGCCGCTCGGCGTGGAGCTCGGGATAGCCGCCGCCGAAATAGAGGCCGTCGACGTCCGGCGGCTCGGCGTCGGACAGGGGGCTCCACTCGACCAGCGCCGCGCCCATCGCGCGCAGCAGGTCGAGGTTCTCGGCGTAGTAAAACTGGAAGGCCGGATCACGCGCGATCCCGATCGTCACCCGGGGGCGGACCACGACGCGCGGCGGCACGTCGAATGCGCGCGACGGGGCGAGCGCCAGCAGATGATCGAGCTCCAAACCCCGCTCGACGGCATTGGCCATCCGCTCGAGGCGGGCGCGATCGAGCAGGCCTTCGGCGGCGGTCGCGAGGCCGAGATAGCGCTCCGGCATTGCCCAGCACGTGTCCTCGCGAGCGATGCCGCCGAGGGGGACGGCGCGGCACGTCGCGCGGATCGCCTCCATCACCGAGCGCGCGTGTGCCTCGCCGCCAACGCGGTTGAGGATGGTGGCGGCGACATTCAGGGCAGGATCGAAGCGTTCGAAGCCGAGCACCGTCGCCGCGGCGCTGCGCGCCTGGGCGGAGGCGTCGACGACGAGGACGACCGGTGCGCCGAGCCACTTGGCGATCTCCGCGGTCGATCCGGTGTCGCTGCGGGTGTTGGCGCCATCGACGCAGCCCATGACACCCTCGACGATCGCGACGTCGGCGTCCGCCGCGTGACGCGCGACGGTGGCCATGACGGTCTCGCGACCGCACATCCAACCGTCGAGGTTGTACGAGGGCCGGCCGCTGGCCACCGCGTGCAGACCCGCGTCGATGAAGTCGGGCCCGACCTTGAACGGCTGCACGACGAGCCCGCGGCGCCTGAGCGCAGCCAGCAGCCCAAGCGTGATCGACGTCTTGCCGACGCCGCTCGCGGTACCGGCGACGACGAGGACGCGCGTCACGCCGGACCATCCACGCCGGCGGACTTGAACGTCGCCATCTCCGCGTAGAGCCGCGCGGCCGCGCGCGCGAGGTGTACGAACAGCGCGGCGCCCGTTCCCTCGCCGAGCCGCAGACCGAGGTCGAGATAGGGCACGAGCGCGAGATGCGCGAGCGCGCGGGCGTGGCCGGGCTCCGCCGAGCGATGCGAGGCGAACATCGCATGAACCGAGGCAGGGGCGATCGTGGCCGCCACCAGCGCCGCCGCACCCGCGATGAAGCCGTCGAGCGCCACCGGCACCCGGCGCGCGGCACCGCCCAGGATGACGCCGACGAGGCCGCCGATCTCGAAGCCACCGACCTTCGCCAGCACGTCGACGCCGTCGTCGGAGTCGGGGCGATTCAACGCGAGGGCGCGCCGCACGGCGTCGACCTTGCGCCGCCAGCCGTCGTCATCCACGCCGGTGCCGCGTCCGGTAACAGCCTCGGGGTCCGCGCAGGTGATCGCCGCGGTGATCGCGCTCGCCGCCGTCGTGTTGCCGATGCCCATCTCACCGGTCGCGACCAGATCGGCGCCCGCATCGATCGCGCTCGAGACCAGCCGCGCACCGCGCTCGATCGCGGCCTCCGCCTGCGCGTGCGTCATGGCGGGACCGCGCGTCATGTTCGCGGTGCCGGCGGCGAGCGGACAGCGGACCAGCGCCTGATCGCGCTCCGGCGAGCCGCCGATCGGGTTGGCCACACCAAAGTCCGCGACGATCACGCGCGCCGAGCAGTCGCGCGCAAGGACATTGACCGCGGCGCCGCCGCGAACGAAGTTCTCGACCATCTGCGCGGTCACTGACTGCGGATAGGCGCTCACGCCCTCCGCGACGACGCCGTGATCCGCGGCGAAGGTAAAGATCACCGGCTGCGCCACGCGCGGCGGCGCCCCCCGCAGCGCGAACATCCGCACAGCCAGCTCCTCGAGCCGACCCAGGCTGCCGGGAGGCTTCGTCAGCGCGTCGAGATGGCGCTGGGCCTCGGCGGCAGCGGCCGCGGGCGGCGCGACGATCGCCTCGACCAGCGCGCGCAGGCCGCTCACAGGCGAACGTCTTTCACGGTCAGCGGCTGACCGGCGACCATCAGGACGACGCGGTCGGCGGCGGCGGCGACACGCTGATTGACCGTGCCGAGGAGATCGCGGAAGTGGCGGCCGTCCTCGGTGGCGGGATGCACACCGAGACCGACCTCGTTGGACACGAGCGTCACGTCCGCGGAGCGAAGCGCGAGCAACGCCGCGAGCTCGTCCGCCTGCTTGAGTACATGCGCGTCGGCGTCACCGCGCAGCATGAGGTTGGCGACCCAGACGGTCAGACAGTCGACGATCACCGCATCGGCGTCCGCGCATGCCTCGCGCAGGCACGCGACGAGCTCGCACGGCTCCTCGACGGTGCGCCAGTGACGCGGCCGCTCGGCGCGGTGCCGCTCGATTCGCTCGGCCATCTCGGCGTCGCCCGCGAGCGCGGTCGCGATGAAGGACACGCGTGTGCGCGAAGGCTGCAGCTCGAGGGCGAAGCGGCTCTTGCCGCTGCGTGCACCGCCGAGAACGAAAGTCGTCGAAACCACGCCCAGGTCCTCCCGCGAAGACCGGAATCGCAAGGTGCGCGCGCGGGCAGGTCTCCTGGCTCTCGGATCGTCCTACTCCCCGCACCTTCCCGGCCTCGCGGCCAGTGGCTCTCGCGGGTTTCGTCCCCGATTACAGTGACGGGGTCGCGGCGGATTCGCACCGCCTTCCCTGGGGCCCATCCGGGCGCCCGGGCGCGAACAACGCCGGAACGGTATCAGATGACCGACCGGCCTCGCAACCGCCCGGGCCGCCCGGGGCCAGGACTAGGCGGCGCGGCGGGCGGGAGTCTTGCGCCGACGGGCGGCCGTCCGCGCCTGGCGGGCGAGCGCCTTCCGCGACGCCGCGCGCCGCGGCTCGCCCTTGAGCGCGCGCCGCACCGCGCGTGCGCGTCGCGGCGAGGTCTTGCGCTTTCCGCGCTGCCCGGCGCGATACGCGGAGGCGGCGCTCCGTCGGGTCGACTTCTTGCCCTTATGCGGCGGCGGGAGATCGACGCCGGCGCGGCGCGCCTTGGACAGGCCGATGGCGATCGCTTGTTTCGCGGACCGCGCACCGTGCTTGCCCTCGCGCACGTGGTGGATCTCCTCGCGCACGAACTCGCCGGCCTGCGTGGTGGG
>Ga0066677_10000754_pt1 | contig 11001 bp, 6 predicted proteins | sample GraSoiAngelo_126_FD_62299 | JGI IMG/M metagenome (GOLD analysis project Ga0066677, IMG submission 62299) | Grasslands soil microbial communities from the Angelo Coastal Reserve, California, USA - 14_0927_09_20cm | ecosystem: Environmental > Terrestrial > Soil > Grasslands | place: USA... | reverse complement strand
TACCACAACATCACGCCGCCGGAGTACTTCGTCGGCATCCACAAGGACCTGGTCAAGCTCTGCTTCCGCGGCCGCCGCGAGCTGACGGCGTACATCGCGCGCTGCGAGCTCGCGCTTGGCGACTCCGAGTACAACCGCGATGAACTTGCGGACCTCGGATTCACCTCAACGGGCGTGCTGCCGGTCGTGCCGGACTTTTCGCACCTCGATCTGCCGCCGAACACCATGATCTCGGCCGCATTCGACGATGGGTGGACGAACGTCATGTTCGTCGGGCGGATCATCCCGAACAAGAAGTTCGACGACGTGATACGCGCCTTTCACGTCTACCACACGCGCCACAATCCGCGGTCGCGGCTCCTGCTCGTCGGCTCGTACAGCGGCTTCGAGCGATATCTCGCGATGCTGTACGGGCTCATCGCGCGGCTCGGCACGCCGGACGTGCACTTTCTCGGACACGTCAGCAACGAGGAGCTCACTGCGTTTTACGACATCGCCGATCTGTTTCTCTGCGCAAGCGAGCACGAAGGCTTCTGCGTGCCGCTCATCGAGAGCTTCTACAAGCGCGTGCCCGTCCTGGCCTATGCCGCGACAGCCGTGCCGGCCACGATGGACGGCGGGGGCGTGCTGTATTCGACGAAGGATCCGTTTGAAGTGGCGCGGCTGATGGCGGCGATCCTCGACGATCAAGTCCTCGAAGACAGCATCATCGCGTCGCAGGACACTGCGCTCGCGCGGATGCAGCGCAGGGATTTTCCGGGCACGTTGCTGCGCTTCGTGGATCAGGTGCGCGCGCTGGCCCCACGCCCCGCGCCGCAAGTCGCATGGGACTTCTGGTCGCAGTTCGATCAGGCAGAGCGCCTCGAGGAATTGCGGCAGTTCAGGCCGGCGGTGTATAAGGCGCTGCCGCCGGATCCGGGACGCGGAACGCGGGACGCGGGACGCGCAGGTTCAACTGCCCCGATTCCCGCAACGCGGGCCCGGGATGCCGCATCACGCCCCCCCGATCCCGCACCCCGCACCCCCGATCCCGCACCCCGCACCCCGCACCCCGCATCCCGACGATGATCATCCACCAGTGGGTCCCCGCCGCACACCGGGGCGATGCGATCGGCGACAGCGCGCGGAAGGTCCGCGATCTGCTCCGGCGTATGGGTCACGACTCCGAGCTGTTCGCGCTGACGATCGACGATGAGTTGCGAGGCGATGTGCGCCCCTTCGCCGATCCCGCCGCGGCGCGCGGAGAGGTGACGATCTTTCATTTCGCGCTGCCGTCGCCAATGACGGAGGCATTCGCCGCGTTGAGCGGCGCGAAAGTCCTGCAGTACCACAACATCACGCCGGCAGCATTCTTCGCGCCTTACGACGCCGGCCTGTTTCGTCTTGCCGCCCTCGGCCGCCGTGAGCTCGCGACGCTGGTCGGACTCGTCGACCTCGCGCTGGGGGATTCCGAATTCAACCGGCAGGAGCTCGCAGCGCTCGGCTTCGGCCGCACCGGTGTGCTGCCCATTGCCGTCGACACCGAACGGATCACGGCGGCGCCGCCGCGTCCAGCCCTCGAACGCATCCTGGGCGACGGCCTCATCAACATTCTCTTCGTCGGGCGGATCGTTCCGAACAAGAAGATCGAAGATCACATCCGGCTGGCGGAGTTGTACAAGAGGAATATCGACAGCTACTATCGCTTCATCTTCGTCGGCCGGCACGACGGCGTGCCGCGGTATTACGCGCAGATTCGCGCGCTCATCGCCGAGTTCGACATGCTGCCGGATCGGTTCTGGTTCACCGGCCCCGTGCCCGACGAGGATCTCGCCGCGTTTTACCGCTGGGCCGACGCGTATGTCTCGTTGAGCGAACACGAGGGCTTCTGCGTCCCGCTCGTCGAAGCGATGGCGGCAGACGTCCCGGTCGTGGCCTATGCGGCCGGCGCAGTGCCCGAGACACTTGGCGGCGCGGGCCTGCTGTTTCAACCCAAGGATCTCGAGCTCGCCGCCGAGCTCCTCGGCACTGTCGTGTACGATCGGGAAGTACGTACGCGCGTGCTGCAGGGGCAACGGGCGCGCCTATCCGCTTTTGCGCCGGCGGCAATCGAAGCGCGCGTTCGGCAGACGATTGGTGAGCTGCTCAATTGAAGATCGCCTTTATCGTTCAACGCTACGGCACCGAGATCCTCGGCGGGTCCGAGTATCACTGCCGCCTGATCGCGGAGCGTCTCGCACCAAAGCACCAGGTGGACGTGTTGACGACCTGTGCGCGCGATTATGTGACGTGGAAGAACGAATACGCGGAGGGCACGGACCGCATCCGCGGCGTCACCGTCCGCCGGTTTGCGAACGCGAAGGCGCGCGACATCCAGGCCTTCAACCGGTACTCGGAGTGGATCTTCACCTCGCGGCATGCGCGTGACGACGAGCTCGAGTGGGTGCGGCAGCAGGGCCCCTGGTGCCCCGCGCTGCTCGAGCATCTCGAACGCAATCATCATCAATACGACATCCTGATCTTCTTCACCTACCTCTATGCGCCCACGCTCATCGGCATGAGGGTCGCGCCGCACAAGAGCATCCTCGTCCCTACGGCGCACGACGAACCGGCGATCCACCTCGAGATCTATCGCGAGCTGTTCAGCACGCCGGCCGGCATCGCGTACAACACGGAAGCCGAGCGAAGGTTCCTGACGACGCATTTTTCAATCAGGGCCGTTGAGGAAGAGATCGTCGGGTGCGGCGTCGATCTGTGGCAGGCGCAGGGCTACCAGCGCGACAAGGCAGATGACGGCGAGGACCGCGAAGAGTCTGATGGTGAACCTGTCCGGGATGAGGATCGGCCGCCGAGTTGGCGGCCTCACCTCGCAGGACGTGGCGTCATCTTCAGACGCCGGCATCGCCTGCACGGCTCAATCGCGTTGTACGGCGGCCGCATCGATCCCGGCAAGGGATGCGAGGAGCTCATTGAGTATTTCAGCACCTACGTGCAGGAAGGGGGGGACGCCGCGCTGGTGCTGATGGGCGTGAAGCTGATGCCGCTCCCGGAGGAGCCGTTCATCCGGTTCGCGGGGCGGCTCTCGGATCAGGAGCGCCTGCAGGCGCTCGAGGCGGCGACAGTCGTGGTCGTCCCGTCGCCCTACGAAAGCTTATCGCTGCTCGCGCTGGAATCGTTTGCCGTCGGCACGCCGATCCTCGCCAACGCGCGCAGCGAAGTACTCGTCGATCACTGCCAGAAGAGCAACGCCGGCCTCTACTACGCCGACCGCGACGAGTTCGTCGAGGCGCTGAAGCTGCTGATGGCGGATCATCGGCTGCGCGCCGCGATGGGCCGGAATGGCCGCGCGTACATTCGGAAGAACTACCGGTGGGATGTCATCCTGTCCAAATACGAGCGCATGTTTGCGCGCCTGCGGGGAGGCCGTACCTACTGACGCCGGGAGAATCGTCTGGCCGCTTCAGGCGGAAGACACTTCGTGCGTCCGCGGCACTGCGTAAGTCGCTGACGCCGCTTCAATCTGGGGGTTTCCGGCAGGACTCGCGACCGCCGCACCAAGCGCTGCGTACAACAGCGCGCGCGCAACCGTCACGCTGTCGGTGATGTAGCGGCCAAGCAGGCGTCGGAACGGCATGAAGGGACGCATCACCGTGTCGCCCCAGTAGCCGGTCTCGCGCCCGTGGACCGGATAGATGTAGCCGGGACGGAACACCACCAGCCGCGAACCGAACGTGTCGCGAAGCGCGTCCTCCGTTTCCGCTTTGATACGCGCCCAGGTCTGCCTGCTGGTTGCCGATGCCCCATGCCCGCTGACGAAGCAGAACCTCACTTCGGGGTTCGCGGCGTTGAGCGTCCGTGCCAGAGCCATCACGTAGTCGTTCGTGACGGCGCGATACTGCGCCTCGCTGTCAGCCTGAGGCCACGCCATGCCGAGCGCGCAGATCGCGGCGTCGACTCCGGAGAAGCGGGATCGCAGATCGGTGAAATCGCGGAAGTCGGCGTGGAGAAGAGTCTCGAGCCGGGGATGCGTGACGGCGAGCGGCCGCCGGCTGATCGCCATGACCGTGGTGAACCGCGCGTCGTGCAGCGCCTCGCGCACGACCTCGGCACCGACGACGCCAGTGGGCCCGAGGACCAGCAGCCGCATGACAGCCGCCCTAGTCCCGATCCGCGCCGACGACTTCTTCGTCGTCTTCGATATCCGGCGTGCTGGGCCGGGAAGCCGCCGTGCCGTTGGGCGCCTTCTTGCGACGTGGACGGATATCGTGCCGCTTGATCATCTCGTTCAGCGTCGTCGGCTTGATGTGAAGGAGCTCGGCGGCGCGTTTCTGCACGCCGCCCGCCGCTTCCAGCGTGGATTCGATCAAGCGCTTCTCGAAATCGGTGATGACGTCGCGAAAAGAGATGCCCTCGGGGGGCACAACGAACTGCGGCATCTGGAACCGCTTGCTGCTGCGGACGTGGTCCGGCACCAGATCCACATCGATGCGCGAGTTCGTGGAGAGCACCACCGCGCGCTCGATGACGTTCTCCAGCTCGCGGACGTTGCCCGGCCAGTCGTATTCGAAGAGCATGTCGAGCGCTTCGGGCGAGAGCTCGAGTCCAGGCTTGGTGTTCTCCTGGCCGTACTTGTCGAGAAAGTGCTGCACGAGAAGCGGGATGTCGTCCTTACGCTCGCGGAGCGCCGGCAACTGCACGGCAATGACGTGCAGGCGATAGTACAGATCCTCGCGGAACTTCCCCTGGTCCACCATCCCGCGCAAATCAACGTTGGTGGCCGCGACGATCCTGACGTCCACCTTGATTGTCTCGACGCCGCCGAGACGCATGAATTCGCGTTCCTGGATCACGCGCAGCAGCTTCGCCTGCGTTTCGACCGGGATATTGCCGATCTCGTCGAAGAAAATCGTCCCCTTGTCGGCAAGCTCGAACAGTCCCTTCTTCGGGTACACGGCGCCTGTGAACGCTCCCTTGACGTGCCCGAACAGGTTCGATTCGAGGAGGTCCGGGGGAAGATTGCCGGAATTGACGGTGATGAATGCGCGGTCGGCGCGCGAGGAGTTCTGGTGGAGCGCGCGCGCGACGAGCTCCTTGCCGGTGCCGCTTTCGCCATTGATCAGGATCGTCGTCCGGCTCGGCGCGGCCTGGATGATGAGGTCGAAGACCTGCCGTATTTTCGAGCTGCGGCCGATGATCTCGCCGAAATGGTTGGCGTGCGCCTGCAGGTTCTGCCGAAGCGCCTTGTTCTCGGCGACGAGCCGCCGCTGCGCCAGCGCGTTCCTGAGCACGACGAGCACCTCGTCGTTCTTGAACGGCTTGGTGATGTAGTCGTAGGCGCCGCGCTTCATCGCGGCAATCGCGTTCTCCACCGACGCGAACGCCGTGATCATCAGAACCGGCAGATCGTCGTCGATCTTCTTCAGTTCGTCGAGCGCGGCGATGCCGTCCATGCCGGGCAGCATGACGTCGACGATGGCGGCATCGAATGGCATCGCGCGAGCGAGGTCGAGTCCCTCCGAGGCGGTCGATGCGAGCCGGACCTGATAACCCTCGCGCGTCAGCAACGCCTCGAGGATCTCGCGCATGATCTCCTCGTCGTCGATGACCAGAATGGAATTGTTCATAACCCTCGCGCCGGAGAGTCCGGAATGTAGGGCGGGTCTTCAAACCCGCGTCGGCCGCCGAATTGTAGGGGCGGATCCTTAGACCCGCCGGATGCCGCCGCCAACGCCCCGGCCCACGGTGTCAGGCCTGATGCACCTTGGCGGCCGGCACTGCCAAGGGGAACCGCAACGTGAAGCGCGTCCCGTGCCCGATGTCGCTCTCACACGTGATCGTCCCGCCGTGCTCCTGCACGATCCCGTACGTGATCGACAGGCCGAGCCCTGTGCCCTTGCCGATCGCCTTGGTCGTGAAGAACGGATCGTAGATCCGCGACAGCTGCTCCGATGGAATGCCCGAGCCCGTGTCGGCGACCTCCACAACCGCGGCCTCGACATCCATGCGCGTGACGATCGTCAGCCAGCCCCCTTTGGGCATCGCGTCGCGCGCGTTCAACAGCAGGTTCAGGAACACCTGCTGGAGCTTGTACTCGATACCCTGCACACGCGGCGCAACCGGCGCGAACTCCTTGCGCAGCTGGATACGGCCGGTGCGGAACTGGTGCTCGAGCAGTGCCAGCACGTCGTTGATGACAGCGTTGATGTCGCACGGTCCGCTGTCGACTTGTGCCGGGCGCGCCAGGTTCAACAGTCCGTTGACGATCTTGGCCGCGCGGAACGTCTGCCGCTCGATCTTCTCCAGCACCTTTGTCTTCGGATCGTCCTCCGCGGCCCCTTCGAGCAGCATCTGCGTAAAGCTCGAGATGCCTGTGAGCGGCGTGTTCACCTCGTGCGCCACGCCCGCCGCGAGCAGGCCGATCGACGCCATCTTCTCGGAGATCTGCAGCTGCTCCTCGAGCTGCACGCGGCTCGAAATGTCCTCGGCAATCACGATCGTGCCCGCGATCTTGCCGTTCGCGTCGCGCAGCGGCGTCGCCGCGATGTTCACGAGCAGGCGCCGCGCCGGCTCGTGCCTCGTCGTGAGCGGCACGCGATAGTACGCGACTCCCTCGGGCGCGTCTTCTGACGTCGAACGAATCATCCCGACGACCGCCGCATCGAAGAGGTCGTCCAGCAGGCGTCCTACCGCCTCCTCATGGCGTATCCCATACAGCTCTTCGAGACGCCGGTTCCAGCGGACGACCCGCCCGTTGCGATCGAGCACCGCGAGGCCGTCGTTCAGTGATTCGACGATGTTCTCGCTGAACTGCCGCATGCGTTCGACCTCGTCCGCCTTCGTTCGCAGCTGGCGATAGAGGCGGCCGTTCTCGAGCGCGGTCGCCGCCTGCGCCGCCACCGCCGAGAGGAGGGCCATATCCTCACTGCTCAGGGGCTCGGCACTTGCCTTGCGTCCGAGCGCCATGACGGCGATCGCGCCTTCCTTCGAGACGCACGGCACGAAGTAATGGATCCCGGCCTCACGCCAGAAATCGACTTCGCGCGCATCGACGCGGCGAAGCGCGAGGTTGTCGTCCAACGCGAGGGTATGCCCGGCAATGAGGCGCGTGCCGACTTCGGAGCCGCGCGACAGCCGCGGCGGCTGCTCCGTGAAACCCGAGTGCGAGATCGTGACGAAGTCGCCGTCTTCGGGCGACATCGATACCGGCGCCAGCATGAGCGCCATCCGATCCACGACCAGCGTTTCGGTGACGCGGTGCACGAGCCGCTCGCTCAATCGCAGCAGATCGAGATCGCTGTTCAAATCGCGCGCGAACCCGACGAGCGCCCGCCGGTAATCGTACCGATCGCGGTAGTACACGCGATCGAGGCCGGTCTGGATCGCGTTCTTAACCGGCCGCGAGAGCAGCACCACGACGAGCGTCGCGAGCATCGCAATCACCGGGTTGCGCTGATCCGCGTCCTTGAAGAAGATTGCCCCGGCGATGTTCAGGAGCACCGCGTAAATCGCGGCAATCGCGGCGAGCGCCGCAGCGTAGACGAGACCGCGCTTGATGATGACTTCGACGTCCATCAGCCGGTAGCGCACGATTGCGGACGCGAACGCCAGCGGAATGAGGCCGAGCAGCAACGCGCTGAACTCGAACCCGCGAAGCGGCTGCAGCCCGAGACTGAACGGGAGCGCATAGCCCGCAACGAAGGGCACGGATCCGAGCGCCGTTCCCCACACGATCCATCGGAGCTGACGGCGCGCGGTCACCGAACGCACGCGGCGGAGCGCCCGCACCATGATTGCGAGGCCGGCGATCAGGCTGATTGCGAGATACACCAGCTGCGCGCGATCGAGGAGCGACAGCACGCGCGTCAGCACGTCGCCGTGCTGGCCGCCATTGACCACGGCCGCCACCGAGGCGCCGCCGAACAGGAGCGCCGGGAGATACATCGCCGGCACCAGCGTGCGGCCGGCATCGCTCCGGACCCACGCGTCGGGCCGATCGGGAAATACCAGGGCGAAGTGCAGGAACAACGGCGGCAACAGCAGCTGCGCCGTGAGGTCGCCCCAGTAGAACGTCCAGTCCAGCGGATTCAGCCTGCCCGTAAACGAGAACGCGAGCACGCCGAAGAAGGCAATCGTCAGCCAGAAGAAGTGCAGCGTGGCCTGATGATCGGGACGGCGTAAACGGACAGACGCGCCGACGAGCAGCGAGAACATCCCCACGGTCGCGAGCATGTAATACAGCGCCCTCGGGCTGGAGGGAATAGGCTGCACTGCAAGCGCCAGCTGCTGCTGCGTCTTCATCCGCAGCACGGTGTACTCGACGGTTCGTCCCTCCTGGCTGGCATGATTCGTCGCAACGACGTCTTCGACGCCCCCAACCGCCTGCCCGTCAATCGCGAGCAACACGTCGCCCGGCCGCACACCCGCCTTCGCGGCTGCGCTCCCCACGGCGATTTCCTGCGCAACCACGTCGCCACCGGCCGAGCGCCACAGCACGCCGTCTTCGACCTCCGACCACGACGCGCGCTGCGCGATATTCGCAACCGCCAGGCCGAGCAGGGCCACGACGATGGCCGCTTGTGCCATCCAGGGGACCCGTGTGCGGCTGTTAGAAGGTCGGATCATGAGTACCGGTTGTATCCGGCTGACGTAGCAAAGCTTATACCCCGCGCCGCTCGCCCACGCTATCCAGCAACCCGCCGTTTTCCAGCCATTTAGCGCATGCGCGACGAGCGCACAAGAGCGCTGCTTCCAAGCCCCCGAACGATCGATTCAAAAAGTTGGAGTGTCTGAAGAGAGTGTCAGAACTTCACGAGCACGCCGCCGACGACCCGCTTGGGCGGACGGACGACAAGCAGCTCGTCGTAGATCGATCCGGCCTCCGCGGGATCGCGGAACAGGTTCCGGACGCCGACGAGGACCTCCCACCGAGTGCTGCCAAACGGCATGAACGGAAGCGCCTGGTTCACCTGCAGTCCGAACCGCGAATCCGTGGTGGAGCGGGTCGGGTCGGTGCTGTGCGCGAGGGAGGTATTCACCTTGTAGAGGAAGAACAGCCGCGTGGCGGTCTCGGGGATTTCAGTCTCGAGCGAGGTTGTGACGCCGTGCACGTCTTCGGTCTGCGGCCGGATGGCTTCCGGCGCCCACACGGCAATCGCGGCCATGTCGCCGCGCGACACCCAGTGCGCCCGCGTGATGCTGTACTCGACCGAACCGCGCACCCGCTGCGAGGGCGCGCTGCTGAACCGGACGGCCCAGCCCTCTGCATCGAGGCTGCCGGCGTTGGCCACGTAGTAGTGGCCCGGCGACTTGGGCCCGCCGGCGACCGGCAATCCGAACAATGTGACGAGCTGATCGTCGACGCTCTGCTGGAACCGCCGCACGCCGAGCACCAGGTCGGCGTCGAACTCGTGCTCGACGCCGATATCGAGCATTCGCGCGCGCTCGACGCGGAAGTCCCGGCCGTCGAGCGGCGCAAACGTGCGCTCCGGCGGAAGCCACGGGCCGACGCTGGCCGGCGCCAGGAATTCTTCGGCACCGGGCGCGAGCATGTGCTGCGCGACCGATGCGGTGAGATGCGTGTTGGCGAACGGCGTGAGCGTCAAGCCGACGCGCGGACTCATCAACGATCGATCGCGCAGGTAGTCGTAATGCGCGTATCGCGTGCTGTAATCGAGGGCGAGCGCCGGCACGATCGTCCAATGATCGCTGCCGTAGATCTCGCCGACATTGCGCGTGTTATCCGTCGCCGCGCCGATCGCCATCGGGCTGGTGCTCTGGTACTGCTGCGTGCTGTACGACACGCCGAACCCGTAACTGTGACTGCTGGCGCGGTGCGACGAGAACGATCCCGCGACGATCCAGGATGAAAGATCCGACTGCGTCATCGACGCGCGCGCCGTCCACTCGCCGCCGGCAAGCGGTGCGCCGAGCGAGACGTAGGCGACACCGCGCGGCAGAAAATCACCCGAGAACATCTGCCCCGGCATGAAGGCGGATGTGGTCAGCAGGTTCACCTCGCCGGAGAACGGCAGGTCCGCGAACAGCGATGAGGCCATGCTCGCCGCACCGTCGAACGCGCGGCCAAACAGCGACGATGGCGGCGGCGGCACTTCCTCGTCAGCGGCCGCATCGGCGATCGACACGACCTCGCCCGAATCCTTCAGCACACTGCGCTTCAGATGACGCAGCCGCCATGCCGTCTCGCCGTGCGGATGATCGTCGGCGGCGGTGGCCGTGCCTTCAGGTTGTGGCAGTTCCATGCCGGCCGTCAGGATGGTGCGCGAGCCAACCGGTTCGGCCAGCGTGTCTGCCGTCGCAGTGTCACGGCGCAGGTAGAACGCCTCGACCATGGAGGGCGACGTCCCGACGCGCACGTAATCGCGCCGCGACGATGCGAAGCCGGCGAGGTGCACGCGGACAATGTAGACGCCGGATGGGAGTGAGTCGATCAGGAAGCGGCCGCGCGCGTCGGTGACCGCCATCCCGTTCTTGGCGCCGAGCGCGGAAACCATCGCGCCCGCCAGCGGACCGCCGCGTTCATCGCTGACAACGCCCTGAATGCTGCCCAGGCCGAGACGCGCCGCGTGCACGCCCGTGAACAGCGGAACCTGCTGCGCGCACGCATCCAGTGTCGTCACGTGTACCGTGCCGACCACCGCGACCGCCGCCAGGACCCGCGTCAGGCGTCGCATGGACTCCTCCGTAACATTACGGGGTCACCGAGAAATTCACGTTCTGCGTCAAGACCTTCGAGCTCAGTTTATCCGTAACCTTGATCTCGAGTCGGTAATTGCCCGCCGGAAAACTGGCGAGCGGAATCCCCTGTCCTGCCTGGATGCTGCGATCGGCGGCGGATGGATCGAAGCCAGGCCCCAGTGTGTCGTTCGTGAACGGCTGCGGCTGCGTGCTGTTGAACCGCTTCTCGCCATCCGGACCGATCGTGTAAAAGGTGTAGGTTGCTTCGACGTTGAATTTCTTCTCCGGTGAGATCGTCGGATTGTAAATCTGCACCAGGACGATCAG
>Ga0066677_10000748_pt1 | contig 11054 bp, 12 predicted proteins | sample GraSoiAngelo_126_FD_62299 | JGI IMG/M metagenome (GOLD analysis project Ga0066677, IMG submission 62299) | Grasslands soil microbial communities from the Angelo Coastal Reserve, California, USA - 14_0927_09_20cm | ecosystem: Environmental > Terrestrial > Soil > Grasslands | place: USA... | reverse complement strand
GTGCCCGAGCTTGTCCTTCTTGGTCTTCAGATACTTGCGGGTGGAATCGGACGCCGGGATCTCGAGCGGAACGGGTTCCGACACTGACAGACCGTACCCCTGCAGACCGACGAACTTCCGCGGGTTGTTCGTCAGCAGACGCATGGTCTTGACGCCGAGGTCGGTGAGAATCTGCGCGCCGATGCCGTAGTCGCGCTGATCGGGCTTGAAGCCGAGGCGTTCGTTCGCCTCGACCGTATCGAACCCCTCATCCTGCAGTTCGTACGCACGAATCTTGTTCGCCAGCCCGATGCCGCGCCCCTCCTGATTGAGATACAGGAGCACACCGCGCCCTTCCTGCGCGATGCGCGCCATCGCGGTCTCCAGCTGCGCGCCGCAGTCGCACCGCGCGGAGTGGAACACGTCGCCGGTGAGGCACTTCGAGTGCACGCGCACGAGGACGTCCTTGCCGTCGGCGATGTCGCCGCGCACCAGCGCGACGTGCGTCATGCTGTCCACCATGTTGTCGTAGGCGAAGATCTCGAAGTCGCCATGCTCGGTCGGCAGCTGCGCATGCGCGACACGCTTGACGAGACGTTCGGTCCGCATCCGGTACTGGATGAGATCCGCGATCGTGATCATCAGCAGCCCGTGTTTGCGGGCGAACTTCGTCAGCTCCGGCACGCGCGCCATCGTGCCGTCCTCGTTCATGATTTCGCAGATCACGCCGGCGGGATACAGACCCGCCATGCGCGAGAGATCGACGGCGGCTTCGGTCTGGCCCGCGCGCACCATCACGCCGCCATCGCGCGCGCGCAGCGGCGAGACATGTCCGGGACGCGCGAGGTCGCCGGGCATCGTCTGCGGACTGATCGCGGCGAGCACCGTCGCCGCGCGGTCGGCGGCGGAGATGCCGGTGCCGGCGCCCTTCAGATCGATCGGCACGCAGAACGCGGTGCCGAAGGTCGTCGTGTTCGAGTTGACGGCCAGCGGGATGTCGAGCTCGTCGAGCCGCGCGCCGGTCATCGAGAGGCAAATCTGGCCGCGGCCGTACCTCGCCATGAAGTTGATGATGGCCGGCGTCACCTTCTCCGCGGCAATCGTCAGATCGCCTTCGTTCTCGCGGTCCTCGTCGTCGCAGACGATGATCATCTTGCCGTCGCGGATGGCGGCGACCGCCTCCTCGATGGAGGCAAACGGCGACTTCCGGCGAGCGCCCTTGGCGATGCGGATGTTTTTCGTCATGGCTTTCAGGCGGACCTGAAGGTCCGCCTCTACATCTTTAATTTACCCTCTTCCGCTAACGCGACAGCCCGGGCGACGTACTTGCCGATCATGTCGCATTCGAGGTTCACACGATCCCGCACCTTCAACGACGACAGCGACGTGTTCGCCCAGGTGAACGGGATGATCATCACGTCGAACACCGTGCCGCCAAGGCCCGCCACCGTCAGGCTCACGCCATCGACGGCGATCGATCCCTTCCGAATGAGGTACGGCGAGAGGCTGCGATCGAATGAAACCGTCAGCCAGTGCGAGTCGCCGTCGGGACGAATCTCGTCGACGATGCCGGTGCCATCGACGTGCCCCTGCACGAAGTGGCCGCCGACCAGGCCATCGGCGCGCATCGGGCGCTCGAGATTCACGCGTTGATCGTGCCGCAGCGTTCCGAGCGTCGTCACGCGCGCGGTCTCGGGGCCGATGTCCGCGTGCACTTCGCCGCGGTCGGAGGCAACCACCGTCAGACAGACGCCGTTCACGGCGAGGCTGTCCCCGGGCGAGAGCGCCGACGCCAGCTCCGTGCGGATTCGAACGCGAATTCCGCCAGGCCCCGACTTCAGGTCCGCGATATTTCCAACGCCTTCAATGAGGCCGGTGAACATACCCTTCGATGAGTGTATCGGGGCCCAGGATCTCGACCCTCGGATCTATTAACGACGCGGGCGACCAGGGCCGGCCGCCAAACAGCGGCACGCCGTTGGCCCCCAGCGCAACCGGCGCCACATACAGTTGGACGTAGTCGACGAGCCCCTCGTCCCAGGCGGCGGCATGCAGCTGCGCGCCCCCCTCGAGCAACAGGCTCTGGATGCCCTCGCTCGCCAACTGCCGGAGCACCGATTTTAGGTCGTCGCCGGGCGATCCGACCACCACTACCGGTCCCTGGTGCATCGTCTTGAAAACCCGCGCGGAAGCCGGCGTTCGACGCCGGCGGTCGAAGATGACGCGGGCCAGCGGGCGCTCGCGGTAGATGTCCCGGACGGTCAACGACGGATCGTCGACGAGCACCGTTTCCGAGCCGACGCCGATCGCGTCCACCTGCGCCCGCAGGTACTGCACGCGCCGATTGGCGGCCGCGGACGTCAGCTGCGTGCGCACACCTGGCGCGGCCGCTATACGGCCGTCGATGCTCGCCGCCGCCTTGACGATGACGAAGGGACGTCCGTCGCGCACGGCGGTGAGGAACGGCTGATTGAGTCGCGCGGACTCGTCGTGCCCGATCCCTTCGACAACATCGATGCCGTGCTCGCGCAGCCTGGCGAATCCGCGTCCGCTGACGAGCGGAAACGGATCTTCCATCGCCGCCACGACCCGCTTTATTCCCGCCGCGATGATCGCTTCGGTGCAGGGCCCCGTGCGGCCGGTGTGCGAACACGGCTCGAGCGTGCAGTAGAGCGTGGCGCCGCGCGCGAGCTCACCAGCTTCGTTCAGCGCATGAATTTCCGCGTGAGGCTCGCCCGCGCGCTCATGCGCGCCGTCGCCGACGACGACGCCTTCATCGGTGACGATGGTCGCGCCGACGATGGGATTCGGCGTGGTGCGGCCAAGACCACGGCGCGCCTGTTCCAGCGCGCGGCGCATCCACCGCCAGTCCTGATCCTCTACCACTTCTCCTGGAACAGCGCGTCGACGTAGTCCTGCGCGGAGAACGGAATCAGATCGTCGATCCCTTCGCCCACGCCGACATAGCGAATCGGCAGCTTCAGGTCGTTGGCAATCGCGACGGCGACGCCCCCCTTCGCGGTGCCATCGAGCTTGGTCAGAACGATGCCGGTGACGCCGGCGACGCTGGTGAACTCCTTTGCCTGCTGCAGGCCGTTCTGCCCGACCGTCGCATCGAGGACGAGCAGCACCTCGTGCGGCGCGCCGTCGGCCGCCTTCGCGGCCACGCGTCGAATCTTATCCAGTTCGTTCATCAGGTTGACGCGCGTGTGCAGACGGCCCGCCGTATCGACGAGGATCGGATCGCGTCCCTTCGCCTTGCCGGACTGAATCGCGTCGAAGACGAGCGCCGCCGGGTCCGCGCCTTCCTTCGCGCGAATGATGTCCACGTTGGCGCGCTTCGCCCAGATCTCGAGCTGCTCCACCGCTGCCGCGCGGAACGTATCCGCCGCGCACACGAGCGGCTGCTGACCGCCCGCCTTCAGCAGGTTCGCCAGCTTCCCCACCGTCGTCGTCTTGCCCGTGCCGTTGACGCCGACAATCATCGTCACGTGAGGATGATGTCCGTTCGGCGCCGGCTGCTCCACCGCCTCGAACACGCGGCGGATTTCCTCCTTCACGAGATCGCGCAGGCTCTCGCCATGCCGCGCGCGCGAGCGCACCGCGTTGACGATCCGCTCGGTGGCCGCGAGGCCGACGTCGGCGGAGATCAGCAGCTCTTCGAGCGCTTCAATCGTGTCGACGTTGACGGGCCGGCTGCGCTGCTCTTCGGTGTCGGCCTGCTCGACGATCTCCTCGAACCGGCTGACGATGTGTTCTTTCGTGCGCGTGAGGCTGTCGCGCAGCTTGTCAAAAAATCCCATGTGTTATCCGGCTTCCGCTTTCTGCGGACGCAACATCAGATCGTACAGCGCCGTGCGTGCATCCTTGCGTCCGGCGAGCAGCTCAGCCACCTGTGCGGCGATCGGAAGCTCCACGCCGTGGCGTTTCGCCAGCGCGAGAGCTGCATCGGTCGTGCGCACGCCTTCGGCCACCATTTTCATGCTGGCCAGCACATCCGGCAGCGCGCGGCCGCGCGCCAGCTCGAGCCCCACATGACGATTGCGGCTCAACCTGCCGGTGCACGTCAGCACAAGATCGCCGAGGCCGGTCAGTCCCGCCAGCGTGTCGCGCTGCGCCCCGGCGGCGCACGCGAGCCTCGCGATCTCGGCAAGCCCGCGCGTGATGAGGCCGGCCTGTGCGTTGTGCCCGAGTCCCAGACCTTCACCCACGCCGGCGGCGATCGCGATCACATTCTTCAAGGCGCCGCCGATTTCGACGCCGATGACATCGGTCGTGCCGTAGAGCCTGAAGTACGGCGCGCGGAAGTCTGCCTGCACCTTGTCGACGAGACGCGAGTCCGTTGACGCGATGCACACGGCCGTCGGCAGCTCGCGCGCCATCTCGGACGCGAAGCTCGGACCCGATAGCACGCCGACCCGCGCGTCGCGACCAAGCTCCTGCTGCACGATCTCGGATGGCCTGAAGAGGCTGTCGCGCTCGAGCCCTTTCGCCGCGCTCACGACCATCGCGTCGCGCTGCACGAGCGGCGCGGCGCGGCGCAGTACGTCACGCATGCCGTGTGAGGGAACGGCGACGACGATGACCTCCGCGTTGCGGAGCGCCTCCATGAGATCCGCCGTCACCTTCAGCTTTGGCGGGAACGTGATGTCCGGCAGATAGACGGCATTCGCCCGCCGTGCGGAGAGCTCGGCGATGAGCGCCGCGTCGCGGCCCCAGAGCCACGCGTCGTGCCCCGTGCGCACCAGGTGCACGGCAAGCGCCGTACCCCAGCCACCCGCGCCGAGGACCGTAATCACAGCCGCAACCCGATCCGCCGCTCGGTGCCGGCGAGGAGGCGCGAGACGTTGTCGCGGTGCCGATGCATGACGAGAAGCGCGGCGGCGATCGCGCCGGCGATGACGGGGCCCGGCGCGTTGCCGGCGAGCGTGGCAATCGCCAGCGCGAGCGCGCCGGCGATCGAACCTGCCGAAATGAACCGCGTCACGAAAATCGTTAGGACGAACACGAGCGCGGCAATCGCTGTCGCGAGCGGCGCGAGCATCACGAACACGCCGGCTGATGCAGCGACCCCTTTGCCGCCGCGGAACCCGAGCCACGCGGGATAGACGTGCCCGACGATTGCGGCGAGCCCGGCGGTCATCACGACAGTGAGATTGTCCGTGAGCAGACGCGCGGCGAGGATCGCCGCGGCACCCTTCGCCGCATCGAGCAGCATCACGGCCACCGCCGGCATCACACCGGTCGTGCGAAGCACGTTCGCGGCGCCGACGTTGCGGCTGCCGGCAACACGCAGATCGACGCCGCGCGACCGCGTCAGCAGCAGCGCGAACGGGATCGAGCCAAGGAGATAGCCGGCAACGATGGCGACTACGATGCGCATGGAATCCGCAGAAGAGGCGTATACGTCGGCCCTTTCGGCGAGAGCTTGCTCTGAAACAGTGTAATCGCGTCGATGCGCGTGGTGCCGATCTCGCGGTCGGTCAGTCCCTCGAGCAGCCATGCGCCGCGCAGGCCCGCGGGCTCGCGCACGCGCGCCAGCGTCAGGTGCGGGCTGTAGGCGCGCTCCTCTTCCTCGATGCCGAGCGGCGTCAGCCTCGATGTGATCTCGCGGTCGATCGCGAGCAGCGGCTCTCGTCCGGCGGTCACGCCGATCCAGAGCACACGCGGCGAGCCGCCCTTGGGAAACGCTCCGGCTCCGTCGAGCGTCAGGTCGAACGCGCTGACCGCAAGCGCCGGCCTCAGCGCCTCGCAGACCGCCTGCCCCTTTGCATCGTCAACTTCTCCAATGAAGCGGACGGTGAGGTGGAGGCGGTCGGCGGGCACCCACGTCACCTTCGCGCGCGGCGCCGCGTCAGCCGCGCGCCGCTGCAGTTCGCGGCTCACCTCCGCCGCCCGAGCCGAGAGCGTCTCGCCGATCTCCACCGCCACAAACAGCCGCACCTGTGTATACTCGCACGCGGTGTGAATCGGAGGAGTCTGATGTCGCGTTCGCTGCTCGCCTTCGTGTTCTTCGCGTCCTTCGTGGTCCCGAGTGGATCCGCCTTCGCCCAGAACGCGCCCGCCATTCCGGCGGCGACCTATCGCGTGGTCTACCTGGAAGTGGCGCCCGCGGAAGTCAATCGCGTGGCGGCCGCGCTGAAGGACTACAAGCGCTCCGCGATGAATGCGATCGGCGCGCTGCGCATCGACGTCCTGCAGCAAGTCGGGCGCTCCAGCCATTTCGCGATCTATGAGAGCTGGCGCGACAACGCCGCGCTCGAAGGACACAAAACCGCGAATGACACGAAGAAGCTCGACGAGGTGCTGCAGGCGACGCGCGTGAGCCCGGTGGACGAACGCCTCTTGACTGCGGTCGGACCGCCGTTGGCGGCGTCGAGTGGAACCGGCTCCGTCTACGTCATCACGCACGCGGACTCGGTTCCTCCGCAGCGCGACGCGGCGGAAAAGGCGTTGAGCGACCTGACGATACGGTCGCGGCAGGAGTCCGGCAACGCGATCTTCCTCGCGACGGTCCAGCCGAACCGCAACAACCACTTCACCATCATCGAGCTGTGGAAGGACGAGAAGGCGCTGGACGCGCACGCCGTGGCGGACTACACCAAGAAGTTCAGGGATACGTTCGGGCCGTTCTCAGGAGCGCTGTTCGATGAACGTATTTACAAGAGCGTCGGCTAGTCTCTCGCTGGTCGCGATTGCGGCCGCCGCAGCGGCGCAGACCGCGCAAGCACAAGCGCCCGCCGCAACGGCTCGCGTCGTCTACCTCGAAGTGGCGCCGGCCGACGTCAATCGCGCGATTGCCGCGCTGAAGACGTATCGTCAATCGACGCAGAAGACCGCGGGTGTCACCAGCGTCGCCGTGCTGCAGCAGATCGGCCGGCCCAATCTCTTCGCGATCGAGGAGCACTGGAGCGACGCGGCCTCGCTGCAGGCGCACCTGGCGTCAGCCGACGTCAGGAGGCTTCGGGACGATCTGCAGAGCGCTCTTCTGGCACCGATCGATGATCGTCCGCTCGCGCCGGTCGCCGTTCAGCCGAGTACTCGAGTGGCGTCCGACCAGGCGATTTACGTCCTGACCCACGCCGATGCGGGAGCAGGTCGAGAGATGGTGCCCGGGATGCTGCAGGAAATCGCCGCGGCAGCACGACGCGAGAATGGCAACGTGCTGTTCGACGGAACCGTGCAGCCGAACCGCACGAATCATTTCACCGTGATGGAGGTCTGGAACGACCAGAAGGCCTTCGAGGCGCACCAGGCCGCCGAACACACCCGTAAGTTCCGAGCGGCATTCGCGCCGCTATCGGGCGCACTTTACGACGAACGGATCTACAAGGCGCTCAATTAGCCTCCAGCAGCATGCGGCGCACCATGTCTAATGCCGCCTGCGACGCCTGAAACTTCACCATCTCGCGTCCGCCGACGAAGCGGAACGTGCGCACGCGCGTTTCTTTGACCGACGCCGCGGCGATGCACACCATGCCGACCGGCTTCTCGGGCGTTCCTCCGTCCGGACCCGCAACGCCCGTCACGCCGACGCCGATGTCGGTCCTGGCGCGCCCGCGAATGCCTTCGGCCATCGCGATGGCCACCGGCTCGCTCACGGCCCCGTGAGTCATCAGCATCTCCTTGCTGACGCCGAGCAGCTCGGTCTTCGCCGCGTTGCTGTACGAGACGATGCCGCGCTCGACGTAGCGCGAGCTGCCGGGCACGTCCGTCAATCTCGACGCGATGAGTCCCCCGGTGCACGACTCGGCCACCGCGATCCACAGCTTCCGCTCGGCGAGCATCTCGCCGAGGACTTCCTCCATGGCGCGGCCGTCGGTGCTGTACACGTGCAGGCCCATGACGTCTTTCACCTGCTCGACGGCCGCATTCAGCGCGTGTTCCGCATCGAAGCGCGCGGCGCAGCACGCCGTCAGATGCAGCTCGATTTGACCGAGCGACGCGAGAATCGTCGCGGACATCGGAACCGCCGCGCGCGACCATTCCGCGTAGAGCGGCTGCATCGCTTCGTCGACGTGCGATTCGCTGCGTCCGGTAATCCTGATGATGCGCCGCACCAGCGCCATTCCGCCGCCGGCACGCTCCCGCAGCGGACTCTCGGCGAGCGTCGCCATCATCGGCTTCAGCTCGCGCGGCGGTCCTGGCAGCAGCAGCACGACGCGGTCGCCATCCTCGATCCAGAGCCCGGGCGCGGTGCCGTTCGGATTCGGAATGACGCGCCCGCCCGTCGGCACCATCGCCTGCCGCCGGTTGATCTCCGGCATCTCGAGGTTGCGGCGCGAGAACCGCTCGCGGATGCGCGCCGTGATCGACGCATCTTCCACGAGCGGCCGCCGCAGCAGGTCCGCGATCACGTTGCGCGTCAGGTCATCGTCCGTGGGGCCGAGACCGCCGCAGCAGATCAGCAGATCCACACGTGCGAGCGCTTCGCGTACGGCAATCTCGAGATCGCCGCGGTCGTCGCCGACCACGCTCTTGAAGGCCACCTGGATGCCGATCAGGTTCAGCTGCTCGGTGATGAACAGCGAATTGGTATCCACCTTCGACGGCGTGAGCATCTCGCTGCCGACGGCGATGATTGCCGCGCGATGGATCGGCCTCATGTGAACCAGGCCGGGAGCAGACGGATCAGTCCCCAGACCATCAGATTGCCGTAGATGCCGGCCATCGCATCGTCGAGCACGACGCCAAAGCCGCCGGGCAGCAGCTCGAGCCTGCGCGCCGGCCACGGCTTGACGACGTCGAGCACGCGGAAGATCAGAAAGCCGGCGACGGCACCGGCAACGTTGACCGGATGCAGCGCGAGCGTGATCAGCATGCCGATCACTTCATCGATGACGACCGGGCCCGGATCGATGCCGCCGAAATGGTGTTCCGCCTCCGTCGCTGCCCACAGGCCGATGATGACTACCAGCGCGATGACACCAAGCTCGATCGGAATAGATGCTTGCCGCCTGACCAGGTAGTAGATGACGAGGCCGACCGCGGAGCCAAACGTCCCCGGCGCAACCGGCGCGTAGCCAACGTGCGCGCACGTTGCGATGAAGACACCAACACGCCGCAAAGACATGGGGAAACGTCCCGGTCAGGCCGACCGGAGACGGACGACGCGTGTGCCCGCGAAGCGATCGTGCAGCGCTCGATGATCGCCGAAGAGGGCGGGAATGAAGCCGAGACCGAGCAGCAGGAACGAGAGCGCGCCGGCGGAGGTTCGTCGCATCGCGCGTGCCGCATCGACGGGTCCGCCGCTCTCGGTTACGACGCAGGTGCCGACGGCCATCTTGCCGATCGTCTGCCCTCCCACCGCCGTGAACGCGTAGAAGTACGCCACCTTCAGCAGGCCGAGGAACGTCAGCATTGGCGCAACCGGCAGGAGCCGCCATTCGCCCGGCGCGAGGCCGGCCATCCGCACCGTGAAGTAGACGATGGCGGCATCGATGCCGAAGAGAATCAGATAGTCGATCAGTATCGCGACGACGCGTGAACCGGGGCGGCTTGGCTGCTCGGTGTAAATGAAACCAGGTTTGACGTCAGCTGTCGGGTCAAACCTGGCTTCTTCATCGGGGACGGCGTCCTCCGCGAACTGCAGCACGGGCTCGGGCGACCCGCCTTCGCTGAAGCTGCGGCGGGCAGGTGCGCGAGGACGTACTGCTCGCAGCCGCGGCGTGTCGGGCGTTCTCCGCACCGCCAGCGGAGGCCGCGGCGCCGCCGGGAATTTGATCAGCGGCTCATCGCCTTCGTCCCCTTCCGCTGGTGTGAAGAGCGGGAGTCGCGTGTCAGCGGTCGACGCCGCCTGGGCGAAGTCCGGGCCGAGCTCGAGGCTTGAATCCGGTTCGTACGGTGTGTCGGACGTCAGCGAAATGCGCAGCGCATCACCGACCCCGTCATCGACGGGGCGGTCGATGTCGCGATCGATGTCGTGGACTGGAACGTCGTCAATCGGTTCGGGATGGATTTCGTAATCGACGGGTTCGGAGTCGGCAACGGTGAGGAGCGAAAAGTCGTAGCCGCAGTTCTTGCACCGATCGCCCGTCTCAAATCCCAGGTAGTCGCATTTCGGACATTTCACTGGCGCGTCCCCAGCAGATCTCGCTGAATCTCGGCGCGCAGATGGTCGGCATCGGCACGGAGTGGATCGGCGATGCCGATGCGATCGAGCGTCCGCAGCGCGTCGTGGAGGTGACCGCCGGCGTAGAGCTCGCGCGCACGATCGAGCAGCGTGTCCGTGGTGCGGACCATCGGCAGCGGCTCGGGCGCCACCTGCGTCGCCGGCTGCGCGGCGGGCACATCGGCCAGCCAGGAGAACGCGGGGGCCGCGCCATAGTAGACGGCCGCCCCTGCGCCCGCCACGGCGAGCGCCGCAACCATCCAGGGCCACCGGCGTCCGCGTTCGCGCGCCTCGGTGCGCCGCGCGACCTTGCGCGCCGGAAGCATCCGGCGATCGATCGGCGCGTCGAACCCGGTGCCTTCCAGGCGGTCCATGCGATCGAGCAGCACCAGCGCCTCGTCGCTCGGCGCGCCCTGATCGACCGCGCGTGTCAGCAGGTCGCGCGCGGTCTCGACATCACCAGCTTTGTACGCGTTCAGGCCGCGGTGCAGCAGCTCCTCGGACTCGCGCTGACGCTCGGCGATCGCCTTGCGCGCCCGATCGATGTAGGCGCGAGCGCGATCGTGATCCCGGTCGAGGAAAATGACGCGCGTCCAGACATTGATCGCCTGTTCGTAGTCTTCCGCGAAGTAATGATCGAGGCCGGAGACGAGAAGTTCTTCGATGCGCGTCGTGCGCTCGGAATCGGCGTGCGGTTTATCGGAGTCGGTGCGCTGTGGCTCCGTCAACGCCACCGATTATGGGGTAAAAGATCTGGCCCGTCAATCAATTACGGGCGATTCGCGAGTTCGTCGTGCGGACGTCGAACCACCGATTAACATGTGTGGCCGTGGCGATCATCGAGTGCGTTCCCAACATCAGCGAGGGTCGTCGACCCGAGGTCGTCGAACGGATCGTTGATGCGGTGCGCCGCGTGCCGGGCGCGCGGCTGCTCGACTATTCCTCCGACGCCTCGCATAACCGA
>Ga0066677_10000738_pt1 | contig 11113 bp, 22 predicted proteins | sample GraSoiAngelo_126_FD_62299 | JGI IMG/M metagenome (GOLD analysis project Ga0066677, IMG submission 62299) | Grasslands soil microbial communities from the Angelo Coastal Reserve, California, USA - 14_0927_09_20cm | ecosystem: Environmental > Terrestrial > Soil > Grasslands | place: USA... | reverse complement strand
ACGTCAGGCTTCTCCGCGGCGATCTCGGGCATCAAGGCCGAGGCTTTTTTTGCCCAATCGAGCAGGATCGCTCTCGTTTCCTGGTTCTTCTCTCGCTCAGCTCGAGCGACCTCGAGGACCATGCCCGGGTGGATGCCGATCGCCTTCGCCAGCGCGATCGCGATGGTGTCGGGCATCGTGCCGCTCTTTGCCCGAGCAATGTTCTGCTGGAGATACCCACCCAGCCGCTCGCCGAGCTCGCGATCGCTCATCGCTGGATTGCCCAGCGCGGCCTTCGCCTCGGCGATGTACTGCGCACACGATTTCACGTTCGGACCCCTCCGAGTTAAAGCCCTCCCAGTCTACTCAAACTTTGGTGTAGGATGCACACCAAAGGTGGATGTAACCCCCTAGGGAGGGACCTATGTACGAGCGTCTTTCAAGGTTCGACACGCGCCCCGGCGACATCAAGGTGCCGGCGTCGACGTTCTACCCGAGCAAGCCGGTGCAGCTGCAAAGCCGCTGGCTCGTTCGCATGGTGGCCACCGTCGACAGCACCGAATGGCCGATCGAGCAGCGCGTGTGGGCTGTCTCGTCGACCGACGCCGTCGCGCGCGCCGAGGCCGAGCTCTACGCCGGCCTGGACGCGGCCGCGCGGGCGCGCATGCCGGTGCGCGTCATCGCCGTCCTGCAGGAGGCCATCTGATGGGCGCCGCGCCTCCGGTGGAGTTCGATCTCCGCGTGCAGCTGCCCCGCGACCAGGCCTATGCACTCGCGCAGCTGTGCAAGCGCATCGGCTGGCAGGACGCAATGACGCTGTCGGTCGATGAGCGCGAGTGCCGTTTGATGATCGCCGTGACCGATCGCGTGCGCGACGCGCTCGAGCAAGCCGGGGTGTACGTCCGGTGAGCCCCGCCGCCCGCCAGCTGCTCGAGGCCATGGAGATCCGCGTCTTCCTCGAGGCCGAGCTCGAGAACCGCACGCCCGAGTGGCTGCGCAACGCCTTCAACCAGGCCGAGGCCGTGTGTCGCCTGCGCGCGGCCGTCGTCATCGCCGGCGTCCAGACCGAAACCCAAGTCTTTGGAAAGGCACTGTGCGTATGAGCACGATCCTCTTCGACGCCTTCGAGATCGCCGGCGCTGCCCTTGCCGCGATCGCGGCCGCCGCTGCGCTCGAGCTCGGCGCCGGCGACCTGGTGCAGTACTCGGAGCCCGGCATGTCGGACACCCGGTGCATGCGCGTCGCGTCGACGCTCGACTATGCCGGCCAGCCCTACGCGTGGCTGGTCGACGTGGAGTCGCCGGGGCGCGCGGTGCGTGCGCCGATCGCGGATCTCCGACGGGGCTGCAAACCGTGAGTGAGCCTTTCTGGCTGGCCGATGCCGCGTCGGCATGCCCCGACCAGGCCGCGGAGTACTACCGCCTGCAAATGGCGCTGCAGCTGCTGCCCGTCAACGCGTCGACGAATGATTTCCTCGACCTGTACGAGCAGATGCTCGACGCGCGCGACCGGCTCTATGACGCCTGGATCTCGATGGAGATGGAATCGTGAGCGACGCGTCCGGCCCGTTTTCACGTCGCGCCGTCGTCTACCTGAAGGGGCAGACGGACGCTGAGCGTAGGCCTCCTCTTGGTGCCAGTGGTGCGATCGAAGACGACCAGGCCGACGCCATCGAGCTCGAGCAGGCAGATGCGCACGTTGGATCGACTTATCACCGTCAGATCTTCATTCCGCACGTGCTGGCGAAGACTGTCGTATGTCTCGTCGTCCACAACACCTGTTGCCGGGTCGCAAAGGAATGCGAGGTTCATGTACAGGGCAAAGGAGTCATAGCCGACCCTGCGCATCAGGTGGTACTCCTCTTCGCTGAATGCAACTGTGGGCCTCAGTCGGTCCAGCTCAGCGCGGTCCTCGTCGGTGAGGCCCTGCTTCAGTTGCTTCGGGAAAGGAACGATCTTCTTGGGCTTCTTGACCACGGTTGGAACCTCCGGCGCTGATGAGAAAAGCCCGCGTCCTCGCGCTCAGGAAGGCCAGCCAGGGCGGTGCCTTCCTCATCATGCATCAGCACGAGCTCGACGTGCTGGACGCGCTCCCTCTCTGGTTTGATCGGCTGTTCCGCGCGCTGATTCACTGCAGCGACTTCCGCACCGGCGCGGGCCAGGTCAGCTATGCGCGCCTTGTCGCGCTGCTCACGCCCATCCAGCCGCGCAGCGGCCCCAAGCACTACGCACCCGACGCGCAGGCCATCAAGAAGGCCGTCCGCGAGCTCGAGGCGCGTCTCATCGTGGCGCGCGACAAGGCGCACAGCCAAGCGGAGCAGCTTCTCTTTTTTGCTGTGGCACCGCGGTACGCCGAAGTGCGCCAAAAGGCCGAACTCGAACCCCAGACTCGAACCCCACCCAAGCCGCGCAAAGCAAGCAACGACGCGGGTTCCAGCGTGGCAGTGGCGAGAACTCGAACCCCAGACTCGAACCCCTCATTCAACAAGGTTTCAGTTCATTCAAAAGAGGGCGAGTTATCCACACCGAAGTCGTCTCGCACGGTGGTCGCGATGCGGCAACGGCTCCGGGCGGGCGCCGGGGGACCCCTCAAGTGATCGCGCTGCGCGCTCACGAGTGACAAGCTGAAGCGATCGCCTGAGGCGATCGCTTCTCACCAGTCCGACGATGCGGCCTTGCGGCCGCGAATACCGGTCTTGAAAGGGGAGGGGCGCGAAGCGCAGAGAGTCAATCGCGTTGGCAGTGCATCGCCGACGCGCGTATGCGGCGCGGGGCGCGATTTTTTGACCCACTCAAGGCCTGCCCCTGGACCGCATGCGGAAAACGGCTCACAGGCCGTTTAAATCGGTCGCCCGAAAAGCCGTGAAAAACCCCCGCAGGCCGCGCCGAGCATGGCGCGCGCGCCGTGTCAAGCTGTGGCGCTTTCGAGATCGCCGGCGCTTGGAGTCCGCGCGCCACGTACGGACACTGCCCCTCGCCATGACGCAACCTGCCTCCCGACCCCGCCCTGTGATCCTCGGCCGCAAGGCCTGCAGCTGGTGCGGTTTCGGGTCGGCGCATGTGCGCCAGCGGCCCGGTGGCCACCCGTACCTGTACTGCCCGCACTGTGGGCTGAGCACGCACACGAAGAACGGCCAACAGGCTCAGCTGGTGACACAGGGCATGCGCCCCGAAGGGGGCGCGCGCGCGCCGATCGTGCCGAGCTCGAGCGACGACATCTTGGTGCCGTCGATCAAGGTCGACCGGAACCGGCCGGTTGCGACGTGGCTTGACCAACTCTTGAAAGCCACCCATGACCACCGAAACGACCATCGCCAAGCGCACCCCGCAGGAAGTCGCCAGCGACTTCGCCGAGCAGCTGCACAACGCTGACAAGCACGCGACGCCGCTGCCCAGCGCGACGCGCGACGCGCTGACCAGCGAGTTCATGCAAGCCGTGTGCGACGTGCTCGCGCCGGCGGCACCGGCCGCGCCCGCTGCCTGACGTGGCGGCCGAGCTCATCGGCCGTTGCACCTGTCCGCTGTGCCGCTCCGACAAGGCCAGGCTCACCCTGGCTAAGTCGGGCCTTCCCGTGCTGACGTGCAACGCCTGCAACTTTCAGGGCTTCTCGCGCGGCGATCGCAGTGACGATGCGCTGCGCGCGCTGCTCGTGAAGGCAGATGCGCCGACGCCGGCACCGCCGCCGAAAGTGGACGAACGTACACCGACGCCGCCAGCTGAGCCGCCGGCGGCGCCCACCCGTCCCGCATGGGGCATCGGGAGCTTTTGATGGTCACTCGCGTTCCACGACCCGACCAGGCCGGCGCGGCCGATCCTGGAAGTGATTCGGTTTCACTTCCAGCCAACGGCGTCGACCTGGCCGGCCTGGTCGGCGAGGCCTCGGCGCTCGACAACGCGCCGTCTCCGCTGCAGCTGCAGCAGCAACAGCAAGCCGACCAGGCGCAGCAGGCCGGCGCGGCCGAGCTCGCCGGCCAGGTCGCCGGCAACCTCGAGCTCATCGAGTTCGGCTTTGCGTGCGTCGCGCCGTTCGCGCCCGAGCGCTACACCGCGCCGTACGGGCCGCAGCAGCGGCACACCATCGCCGAGGCCTTCACGCGCCTGGCGATCAAACGCGGCTGGGACCTGGCCGCGATCGGCGAGAAGTTCGGCGCCGAGCTCGCGCTACTGGCCGCGGTCGCGATGCCCATCGTCCCGATCCTGATGGCCGAGGTGAAGGCCAAGCGTGACGCGGCCGCCGCCGGCGAGCACAAGCAGCAACAGCAAGAACAGGAACAGAAGTCATGATCCTCGGACCCAACTTCGACAAGCGCCTCGAGGCCTTCGTCGCCCAGCTGGCGCAGCTGGTCGCCCTGCAGATCCGCCAGGCCGAAGCGCTCGAGCGCATGGCCGCCGCCGGCGAGCGCAACGTCGCGCTCATGGAGCAGCTGCTCGAGGACGCGCGAGCGGTGCGCGCCGCGCCATGAGCGAATGAGCTCGAGCAACCGACCGAGCATCCGCGCGTACATCGGCACCACCGGAAGCGGCAAGGGTGTCAGCGCGAACGCGTACCTGCAGGAAACCAAGCCGACGCGGCTGTTCGTGTGGGACCCGCAGGGCGAGTGGGGGCAGCTTGGCCGTACGTACGGCGAGCGCGATCTCGGCGCGGCCGTCAAGGCCATGTCGGCGCCGACGTTCAAGGTCGTCTATCAACCTGGTGGCGATCAGCGCGAGTTCGCCAAGCGCTTTGACCTGGTGTGCCGCGCGGTCTACCAGGTCGGCAACCTCACGTTCATGCCCGACGAGCTCGCCGACGTGACCACGCCCAGCTGGGCGCCGCCGGCCTGGCGGCGCATCTGCACCAGCGGGCGCCACCGCAGCCTGTCAGTGATCGGGCACACGCAGAGGCCGGCGTTCATCGACAAGGCCTTCCTCGGCAATTGCACGTACGTACGGTGTTTCTCGTTGCGCGAGACACCGGACAAAAAACGCATGGCCTCGGCGTTGAGCGTGCCGTATGAGGTGATCGATCGCCTCGAGACAGTCGAGGACGAAGCGCGCGGCGTGACCACGATCAAGTACTACGAACGTGATTTCCGTACGGGCGAGCGTGGCGAAAACACCATCGTTTTGAAGCGTCGGAAGTGATCGCCACGTACGAACGTACGTACGTGGGCGGGGCTATGAACGTACGGCCAGGTGGGCTTCACTGATCGCGTCTCAACCGTCAACCTGGAACCCGTCATGAGCATCGCCCAAGTCAAGTCCGCCCTCATCACCACCGCGATCGTGCTGGCCACGATCTATGTCGCGCGTCGCGTGCCGGGTGTGGGCCCCGTCGTCTCCAAAGCCCTGAACGGCTGATCCACGCCTCGCCCAGCATCCCCCAAGGAACACGCATGCGCAACATCAAGCTCCCCGCCCTGCAGAACGTCGCACCGAACAGCCACGTGTCGCTGCGTTTCCCGCTGGGCGTCACGTACGAGAAGCTGTACTTCATCCTCGGCACGAACATCCTGCAGTCGCTCATCACGAACGTTGTGCTCAAGCTCAACAACAAGGAATTTCAGCGCTGGGCGACGTGGGCCGACTACCAGGCCTGGCTGAGCTACAAGGGCAACGGCAGCAATGCCGGCTACCTCGTGATGGACTTCACCGAGCGCCTGGCGCGCGATGAAGTTGCGATGAAGTTCGGCACGATCGCCGCATGCGCCGAAGCCGGCGTGCAGGACTTCACCCTCGAGTTCGACCTCGGCAACTACACGGCCGTCGCCGCGTCGACCATCACCGCTTGGGCCGACGTCGAGGCGCCGAGCGCGAACAGCGTCATCCAGCGCGTGCAGTACAACCAGAAGGTGATCGGTGCCGCGGCAACCGATCAGATGTACATCCCGTTCGGTGCGAACGGCTACCAGGTCAAGCGCCTGGTGGTGAAGCACGCGAACCTCACCAGCCTTCGCGTGCGCCGCGACGGCGTGGACTTCTACGAAGACCTGCCGATTGCGCTGGCCAACGCGCGACAAGTGGACTTCGGCCGCGTCCCGCAAGCGGGCTATCAGGTGCTGGACTTCATGCCCGACACGCTGCAGAGCAACGCGTTCAACACCGGTTTCGTGATGGTCGGCGGCAAGCCGGTGCCCGTGTCGAACCTGGACATTCGCGCGACCACCAGCGCAAGCGACACGCTGACGTACTACACCGAGTCGTACTCGCTCAACTCGCAGCTCTGATCCGCACACGGCAGTAGCCAAAGGAAGGACCAGACCATGCCGAGCATCGACCGGTACATCGACGACAACGGCGCGCCGATCGCGCCGCCCAACTTCGGGCCGCTCTCTGACTCGGACATTTCCGAGTGGAACAAGCTGTCGCGCTTCACGCCGGGCGCCGACCCGCAAGGGCAACAAATTCCCTGGTGGCAAAGCACCGTGCTTTACGGGATCACCAAGGCGATCGACAACACGTTCCCCAACGACCCGCGCGGCGCGCAGGGCAACACCAACCCGGGCAGCTTCGCCGGCACGAACGGACGCACCTATGTGCAGCCGGGCGCGCTGGCGCAGGCGCCCTCGACGGTGGGCGGCCTCGGCCATGCCGTGGCCGGCATGAACCCGCTTGTGCTGCTCGCGCTGATCGCCGCCGGCATGTGGGTCTACAAAGCCGCGCGGTGACGCGCTGTGGTGACCTTCGATAAAGCGTGGACGCCGCTGTGGTTCGACTACGCGAGCTCCGGCGATGAGAACGGCGCGGCCCCCAGCGGGCTCAACTACACGCGCGCTTTCAGCGGCCTGGACGCGAACACGGTCGAGAAGAACCCTGACGGCAGCTTTCGCGCGTACCGCAACACCGGCGCGTACTCGCAGGACGTCGCCGGCGTCAACGTCAACCCGGACGGCTCGGCCAACGTCGGGCCGTGGCAGCACGAGACCCTGAGAACGGATCTCCAGGCGGCCCTGCAGTTCGGCGCGATCGCGACGGCCGTGTTCGGCGGTGCAGCTGCTCTGACGGGCGGGGGCATCGGCGGCGCCGGCGCAGCTGCGGCCGTGCCGGCGTACACCACCGCCGCGGCCGACTCGGCGCTCGTCGGCGGCGCGGCCTACGCGGGCAGCGTGCCGGCCGCCGTGGATCTTCTCGGCGCCGGAGGCCTCGGCGTCGTCGACACGGGCGCCGCCGTCATGGCCGCGGCGCCGGTGAGCTTCGATGCCCTGCGGCAATCCGAGCTCGCCACCTACGCATCGAGTCCCGGCGCCGCTGTCTCGCCGGCGCTGCCTGGTGACGTGCTCGGCCCGGCCAGCGCGGACGCGACGAAGGCACTCGGTCACGTGGTCGACCCGCAAAACGAGTGGATCGACAAGACCCTCACGACGGCCGCCAGCACGGCCGCGAAGGCCGGTACCGGCCTGCTCATCAACCAGCTGATGCAGCCGCCCGCCAGGCCGCCCGCCAGCGCCTCGAGCGCGCCCACCGCGACCGCGGCGCCAGGCGGCGCCACGACGGCGACCCCGCTGCTCATCGCCGGCGGCGCGCTGCTGCTCGGCCTGGTCATCGCTCATCACTCGCACAAGGGCTGACCCAATGCGCTTTCTGACCATCGCACTCGCGGCCAACGACGTGAAGTCGTTCGACGTCGCTGGCGGTTACTTCGAGATCATCGACAGCGCCGGAAAGATCAACGTCGCGTTCACCGACGTGGCCGGCTCGGCCATGGCCGACAACGCGCTCACGGATGCGCTGTCGGGCACGTTCGCTACGGGCAAGTTCAGTCGCTTCGACATCACCGAGCGCACCGGCGTCGCGCAACCGGTCACGATCATGTACGGCCCGAGCTCGGGCGGCACGCGCCGCCAGCCTGGCGTGGTGCAAGTCGTCGACGGCGGCAAGGCTCGAACGCTCGCGGGCCAGGCGTTCAAGGCGTATGCCTCGGCAGGCGCCACGGTCAACACCTCGAAGGCGCAGGTGCAGCTGCTGAACCCGGTCGGGTCGGGTAAGCGCGTCGTGGTCAAGCGGATCATGATTTCCAGCGCGCTCGCCGGCTACGTCAACCTCGCCAGCTACGGCACGGCGCTGAACTCGGGCGGCCCGTACCTCCTGAGCTCCAAGTTTCTCGACGCTTCGGCGCCGGGGTTCTCGGCTCGGCTGTATCGACAGACCGACAACGCGGCATTTCTCGGGACGCAGATCGAGTCCCATGGCGTGCTCGCAAATCAGCCGATGCCGTTCCCGTTGGAGGAACCGATCGTCATCGGCCCCGGGAACGGCATCGTCGCCGGAGCGCCGAGCGATGCGACGCTCGGCTCGGGAATCCAAGTGACGTTTGAAGGCTTCGAGGAGTCGCTGACGTGAAGCCGGCGGCGCTCGCGATTGCTGGCCTGGCTGCAGCGGCCGGCCTGGTCGCGTTCGCGCATCGCCAGGCCATCGCGGCCAACCAGGCCGCCGAGCTCGAGCTCGCGCCCGCCGACATGTCGATCTCGAGCTCGAGCAGCTGGAACAGCGTTGACCTGTGGGGCATGACCATGGACCAGATCGAGGCCAATCAAGTGCAGCAAGCCATCCACGACACCACGCCCGCCGGCGACAACCTCACCGCTTTCCAAGCGCTGATCGACTTCAGCGAAGGCACCTCGCGCGGCGGCCGCGATCCGTACCGCACGTGCTACGGCTACGCGCACACGATCGCCAGCTTCGCCGATCACCCGGCCATCACCGGCGAGTGGCGCGGCGAGCCCATCGATGAGCTCGGCCCGCAATACGCCGGCATGGTCAGCACCGCGGCCGGCCGGTACCAGATCCGCAAGGCCACGTGGCTCGAGTGCAAGCGCGCCCTCGGCCTGGTCGACTTCTCGCCGGCGAGCCAGGACGCGGCCTGCGCGTACCTCATCAAGCGTCGCAGCGCGCTCGAGGACGTGCAGGCCGGCCGTGTCGAAATTGCAGTCGCAAAGTGCAAATCCGAGTGGGCGAGCCTGCCCGGCAACGCCGCCGGCCAGCCGCAGCGCAAGCTCGAGCAGCTGCTCGCCGCCTACACCAACGCAGGGGGAGCGCTCGCATGAAGGCACCATCCATCGGCCTCAACGGGACTGGCGTGCTCGCGATCGCGGGCGTTCTCGTCGTCGGCTATCTCGGCTGGAAGGTTTACCAGCGTGGCACTCAGGTGGTCACGAAGGACCTCAACCCGGCCAGCAGTGACAACGTCGTGAACCAGGCCGTCACCGCGATCGGCCAGGCCGCGAGCGGTGATACCAACTGGACGCTGGGCGGCGCGGTCTATGACGCGACGCACACCGACCCTGTGACCGGAGAAGGCCCGTGGGACCGATACAAATCGTGGGTGTCGGGCTTCTGGAGCGGCACGTCGGCGCCGGCGTCGACGCCGACCTCGGGCGACTTCGCGCGCCTGGATCGCCTGGACGGCACGCAGGCGCGCTACCAGCGCCCGCCGGCGACCAGCAACAGCCAGGCCGGCGACCCCGGCGGCCCGACGCCACTGAGCTTCTACCCGGCCGGCGCGAGCTTCAAGGACCTTGCCGACCCGCTGTCGGTCAACCCGTTCCGATCGCTCGAGCCCGTGCCGCTCGGTCAGGTGACCCTGTGAATCCGCTGTTCGAGCCGCTGGCCGGCTTGGTCAAGGACGTGCTCGATCGCGTGCTGCCCGACCCTGCGCTCAAGCAGCAGGCGCAGGCGCAGGCCTTCGAGCTCATCAACAACGGGACGTTCGCCGACAAGGCCTCGCAGGCGCTCGCGCTCGCACAGGTCGACGTCAACAAGGCGGACGCCAACAGCGGCAGCACGTTCCGCGGCGGCTGGCGCCCGTTCATCGGCTGGACCTGTGGCGGCGCGCTGTTCTCGCAATACATCCTGCGGCCGTGGGTGCAGTGGATCGCCGCAGTCACCGGCCATCCGGTGCCGCCACTGCCGGGCATCGATGACAACCTCTGGCAGCTGCTCGGCGTGATCCTGGGCAATGCAGGCCTGCGTACGTACGAGAAGGTGAAGGGGATCACGTGAACGAACTGAGCAAAGCACTCGCGGGCGTCGTCGCCGGCGGCCTCATTGGATGGATGGCCAACGCGCTCACCCTCGTCGGCCGCGTGACCGCGATCGAACAAAGCTTGGTGCGCATTGAAGCGCGCCTGGACAACCGCGCCGCGGCGCCGGCGACAGCGCAGCACCTCGAGGCCAGGCAATGAAGGCCGGCGAGTTCGCCAAGGTCGTCGCCATCAACGTCGCGGCCACCCTCGTCGCTATGTGGCTCATCAACCAGGTCCCGCAGCTGCGCGCGCTGGCGCGCGGCTGAGGATCAAAACCCCTGCCTTCCGCGGTGTGCGTTCGCGCGCACCTTCACATAGGATCGAAAGCCCTGATCGAAAGATCGCAATGAAGGAGGGGCTTTCGCCATGAACTTCGGGTATGCACGAGTGAGCTCCACCGAACAGGACACGACTCTGCAGCTGGACGCGCTCAAGCGCGCCGGCGTGCGTCGTGTGTTCCAGGAACGGCTACCAGGCGCCGGCGTCGTCCGGCCGGAGCTCGAGCGCTTGCTCGAGCAGCTGCGCGAAGGCGACGCGGTGACCGTCTACAAGCTCGATCGCCTGGCGCGCTCGCTTGCCGACTTGCTGCACATCCTGGCCAGGATCGAAGCCGCCGGCGCGGCGTTCCGATCGCTGACGGAGCACGTCGACACGGGCACACCGGCCGGCAGGATGATGATGCAGCTGCTCGGCGCGTTCGCCGAGTTCGAACGGTCAATGATCCGGGAGCGCTCTATCGCTGGCCAGCGCGCCGCGATGGAACGCGGCAAGCACTGCGGCAGGCCTGCAGCGTTGACGCACGCAGAGGGCCGCAAAGCCGCTCAGCTGCTCGCGACGGGCAAAGCCTCGTTGTCCGGCCTGGCCAGGCTGCACGGCGTGCACAAGAGCTCGATCAAGCGCGCCATCAAGCGCGCGGCCGCGCAATGAAAAAGGCCCGCGGGGGGCGGGCCTCGAGGAACGAACCGCCGACCACGCGCGGCGGCGAAACCGACCGCTTCCGCCAGCCCTGGTCCGGCGTCGACCTGACGACCTTCACGCCACCGCGCACCACAACGTCAGGTGCCACGGCTATCGAGGGCGTGAAGGCCGAGACTTTTTTTGCCCACTCGAGCAGGAACTGCCTCGTCTCCCCG
>Ga0066677_10000737_pt1 | contig 11121 bp, 10 predicted proteins | sample GraSoiAngelo_126_FD_62299 | JGI IMG/M metagenome (GOLD analysis project Ga0066677, IMG submission 62299) | Grasslands soil microbial communities from the Angelo Coastal Reserve, California, USA - 14_0927_09_20cm | ecosystem: Environmental > Terrestrial > Soil > Grasslands | place: USA... | reverse complement strand
CCGTCGTCTACGTCTGCGCGATCGCTACCGGGGATGGGCGATCGTGTGAAGATTGCGATCGCACCGTCGTGGAGAATGGGCGCTCGACGATTCGCATCCCACTCGCCAGTGGCGGTGAGTACGGTGACCGAAAACGGCTGACTTGGACAGCCGAACGTCCGTGGCATAGAATGCCTAACCATTAGGTGTTCTAGGTATGCAACGTCCGACCAACAGCGACCAGCTTCACGGCACCCTCGACATGCTCGTCCTTAAGGTCCTCGAGAGCGGTCCGCTCCATGGATACGCCATCGCAGTCCGGCTCGAGCGCATGTCCAAGGATGTGCTCAACGTCGAGGAGGGGTCGCTGTATCCGGCGCTGTATCGAATGGAACGGCGCGGGTGGGTCGCCTCCGCATGGGCAGTGACCGAGACTGGGCGGCGCGCGCGGGTGTACAAGCTCACGAAGGCGGGGCGCGCGCAGCTTGAGGCCGAGACCACGAGTTGGTTGCGGCTGACCACGGCCGTCGCCCACGTTCTCCACGGGTAGACGCTCCGATGATTGTCATGCGAATCGCGATCGCGAGAGTGCGCGCGCTCTTCCGGCGCGACGCGACGACGGACGAAATCCGCGAGGAGCTTCAGTTCCACGTGCAGATGCGGACCGACGAATACACCCGGCATGGCATGGATGCGCGCGCCGCGCGGCAGGCGGCACTGCGCCGGTTTGGCAATCTCGCGGTGATACAGGACCGCGGCTACGACGTGCGCGGCGGAGGCGTGATGGAGACGATGCTTCAGGACCTGAAGTACGGGTTCCGCCAAGTGGGCCAGCATCGCTCGTTTTCGATCGTGGCTGTCTTGACGCTGGCGCTCGGTGTCGGCGTGTCGACCGCGCTCTTCAGCGTTATCGATGCGGCGCTGCTGCGGCCGCTGCCGTACCCGCATCCCGAAGAGCTTGTCACTCTCAACGTGGACGAAACAACCCAGGGCAGCCAGCCATCGCGCTATGCGCCGTCCATCGCCGACATTCGAACGTGGAGGAATCTCACCACGATCATCTCGCATGCTGGTAATGGACGCGTCAGCGGGTTCGTGCCGCTCATCGTCGAAACAGGCGCACCGCAGCGACTGACCGTTGCGGAAGCATCGGAGGACTTTCTCGACGCCTACGGCGTCAACCCGATTCTCGGCAGAGGCATTCAGCTGGATGATACGCGCGAAGGCGCTTCTGCGGTCGCGCTGCTCGGTCATGCGTTCTGGCAGCGTGAATTCGGCGGTGATCCGCACGTACTGGGCCGGGATATTCGCATCCAGAATCGGGTCGTGACGATCGTTGGCGTACTACCCGCGGGCTTCTTCAATGACACGGCCGTCTGGCAGGCCAGACAGGTCTCGAGCGCCTGGCTCGATAACCGCGGTTCAGGGACGCCGGCGATCGCGCGCTTGCGGCCCGGCGTGACCCTTGCTCAGGCCGCGGCGGCCCTCGACAGCGTGACGCCGCCGTCCACCATGATGGGGCCGACGCCGGTCCCGGCTCGCGTGGTGATCCAGTCGATGTACGACGACGAAACCGAACAATTCGGCCCCACGATTCGGACCCTGTCGATGGCCGTCGGCCTCATCCTGATCATCGCCTGCGTCAACGTGGCGGGTCTGATGCTCGCGCGAGGCGCCACGCGCGACGTGGAGCTGGCGATAAGGGCATCGATCGGCGCGGGACGAGGACGGTTGGTCCGGCAGTTGCTCACCGAGAGTCTGGTGCTGGCCATCGCCGGCGCCCTCATTGGCGTCCTGCTCGCGTACGCTTCGCTCGATTCGCTGGTCGCGCTCATCCCGCTGTCGCTGCCGGCCAATTCACCGGTCGCAATCAACGGGACCGTCCTCGCCTTCGCGCTCGGCCTCACGGTCGCCACGGCGCTGCTCTTCGGTCTCGTGCCGGCGCTCAAACTCTCGCGCGCACCGAAGATGATCAGCACCATGCTCTCCGTCGGCGGGCGCAGCGGTGCGCCATTGTCGAAGCGCGCCGGACAGTGGCTCATTGGCGTCGAGATAGCCCTGGCACTCGTGCTGATGACCGGGTCCGGGTTGATCCTCCGAAGTTTCGCCAAGCTCGTCTCCGTCGACCTCGGTTTCGACACTGCCAACGTTGTCACGTTGGAGGTCGAGCCGCTCGATCAGACGGCGGCTATGCGGCGTGAGTATTACGTCTCACTTGCCAACGAGCTTCGGCGGCTGCCGGAGGTCGTGTCGGCTGGCGCCATCGATCAACTGGCCCTGACCGGGGGCGGCTCGTACGCCTTCCCGACGGCGGATACAGGCGCCAACGTCGAGGGTCCACAGCGCACGGTGCTGCCTGGATACCTCGAGGCGATGGGCGTACGCGCGCTCGCGGGGCGCCTCTTGGAGAACGCAGACCTGGTGAGCGGCGAAGCGGTCGTCGTCAATGTCACCGTTTCCGAGCGGTACTTCGGCAGCGCGCCGATCGGCCATACGCTGCGAGTCGGAGACAAGAACCCACGTGAGTGGCGCATTGTCGGGGTTGTGCCCAACATCCGGCACTCTGGTCCGGAGGGACGCGTGGAGCCACAGATGTACGTTCTGCCGGATCCACACGTTTCGGGACCATTTTCGATGACGCTCGCCATGGTCATGCGGCTTCGCGGGCGTGAGTCCGTGCCGCTCGATCGACTGAAGCAAATTGCGGAAGCGGTGGGGCCACGCGTCCTCGTGGGAAGGGCCAGGCCGGCGGCGGCAGTGCTGGGCGAGCACGTGGCGAAGCCGAGGCACCGCATGCTGCTGCTCACGCTGCTCGGCGTCTTCGGGCTGCTGCTCACGCTCGTGGGAATCTTCAGCATGACGGCGTATGCCGTCGCTCGTCGTACGCGCGAGATCGGCGTCCGCCTCGCGTTCGGCGCACGTCCTGCCCAGGTCGTCGGGGTAATGGTCCGTGATGCTGTGTGGCCGGTTATCTTCGGCCTCCTCGCGGGTGTGGCCGGCACATACTACGCAACACGCATCATTACGAGCTTTCTGTTCCAGACGGCCCCGCACGATCCGGCCACACTTGTCGCCGTCGTGGCACTGCTCGGCGCAGCGGCGTGCCTCGCAGCCTGGTTCCCAGCGACACGTGCAGCATCGGTGGATCCGGTGACGGCTCTGCGCGCGGAATAGCATTGAGTTGCGGCGAAACGGCACGGGCGCCCGCAGAGCTCTTGACGGGACCATCGAGCGCGGTATTGTCGAATTCTTTTCGACGGCTGCACGCGCAGCCCCCTTCGCATCGCCCGATGCGGAGCGCCAACGAACCGGCGGCCTCAGGTCACGGTTCGTTCTCTTCTCTCGACGCACTTCCTGGTTGGCCCATTCGCGCGACGACGCGTCCGCGAATCATGCGATCGATCCGGTCTTGCACCCTGCCCTCAGGGCACAGCGCCAGACCTCCCGCGATGACTCGTCAGTGCCTGGAGGTGCGTCGTGGAATTCACGGTCGAAAACGGCGCCAGCAACTTCGGTGACGACCGCGCGCCAGCCGGCCGGCGCCGCGACTCACTTCCATTGCTGCTGACGGTCGACGAAGCCGCGGCATTGCTGCGAACGACACGGCGCGCGATCTACGCGATGATCGAACGTCGCCAGGTGCCAGGTGTCATCCGCATTCGTCGGCGCGTGTTGTTCCGCGCGGACTACCTGCTACAAGTTGTTGCCGAATCCCAAGAAAACAATGGGATTTCACGACTTCGATCAGTACGAGCGACTGCTGACTGTCGCGCGCAAGCGTGGTGCGGACGCGTACCTGATGCTGTTGTTGGGCGGTGATGCGCGCCTGCGGCTCGGCGAGATCGTCGCGGTCGAATAGTGCGATGTGGATCTGCCGGCGCGCCGTCTCACCGTGCAGCGATCCGACAGGTTGGGTCACGTCACCGTGCCGAAGGCGGACGGTCACGTCAACTGCCGATGACGCAGCGACTGACGACCGCGCTCAAAGCGGCGCGGCATCTGCGATCGGAGCGGGTGTTGTGCTTGCCCGAGGGATCGCCCATCACGCGCGATCGCGTGATCGAGGCCGTTCGCGGTGCACAGCGCGTGGCAGGCTTGCCGGAGCAGGGCGTGCACATCCTGCGGGACACGTTCTGCTCGCGCCTGGCGATGAAAGGTGCGCCCGCGCGGGCCCTTCAGGAGCTGGCCGGAGAGGCGGACCTGTCGACGACGCAGCGCTACATGCACCTGAGCCCGGCGGCAACGGAAGACGCGATCCGATTGCTGGACGGACCACAGTCCGGTGGCGAACTCGCGCAAGACGCGGAGATATTTTGGACACGGGACCACGCCGGGAACTACTTGAGGTCCGCCTTCCGCCTTCCGCGGCTGCGCCGCTACGGCGGACAAGTCGCGCGACGGTGGACAACTCTCGCGTGATCACGGGATCAAAGCGCCTGCGGCCGCAAGCGAGCCCCGGAGGGAAGTCGCGAGGACACCAACGCGCAGCGTTGGCCCGAAGCGACCGAGCGCGCAGCGAGGTGGGGAATGTGAAAGGGGCCCCACCGAGCGAAGTAAGGATTGGATAGCGGGCTACGGGGATCGAACCCGTCTAACTGGCTTGGGAAGCCAGGGCATTACCACTATGCTAAGCCCGCGCTCTGAGCGATCGTATCAGGCTCACGGCTCAGGGCTCAAGGCTCACGCTGGCGCCAATCCCTGAGCCGCCATGAGCCCTGAGCCATAAGCGCTAAGCCCTGATGAATGTCAGCACCTCGTCGCGCTTCTGTTCCATGATGCGCTCGGTCGTCGCTTCGAGATTAAGGCGGAGCATCGGTTCGGTGTTCGATGCACGAACGTTGAAGTGCCAGTCGGGGTACTCGACCGACACGCCGTCCATCGAATACACGCGTCCCCCCTGATAGTGCGCTTCGATCCCGTCGATCTTCTCCTGCACTTTCTTCATGTCGCTGACGCGCGTGTTGATCTCCCCCGAGATGAAGTATTTCTGCCGCAGGGGCGCCAGCAGCTCACGGAGCGTCTGTCCCTTGCGCGACATCAACTCCAGGATCAGCAGCGCGGGAATGAAGCCGTTATCGGCGTAGAAGTTATCGCGGAAGTAGTAGTGGCCGGTGACTTCGCCGCCAAAGATCGCATTCTCCTCGCGCATGCGGCGCTTGAAGAACGCGTGCCCCACGCGGTTCATTAGAGCGGTGCCGCCGTACTTCGCGACGATATCCTTGACGGCGTAGCTCGCGCGAACGTCGTAGACGATTTTCGCGCCCGGATGCTTGATGAGGAACGCCTCGGCGAGGAGCGCCGTGACGAAATCACCCGCGATGAACTCGCCGGCGCCGTCGATGAAGAAACATCGGTCCGCATCGCCGTCCCACGCGATGCCGATATCCGCCTTCGTGGCGACCACCCGCTCGACGATGTCGCGACGGTTCTCTTCGATGAGCGGGTTCGCCTCGTGGTTCGGGAACGTGCCGTCGACCTCGAAGCAGAGCGTGTCGACGCGGCAGGGAAGATGCGCGAACAGCCTCGGCGCCACCATTCCCGCAATGCCGTTGCCCGCGTCGAGGACGACGTTGAACGGCTTGATGATGGACGGATCGATGAACGACATCACGTGCTTGACGTAGTCGTCGACGACGTTCTGCTGCGTGAGACGGCCCGGCGTCGGCGCAGGCGGCGGAAGCCGGTTCGCCGCGATCATGTCGCGAATGTCGCCGATGCCGGATTCACCCGAGAGCGGAAACGCTTCCCGGCGCACCAACTTGATACCGTTGTATTCCTTCGGATTGTGCGACGCGGTGATCTGCACGCCGCCGTCGTGCCCGTCGCGCGCGACGGCGAAGTACAGCATGTCGGTGCCCATCATCCCGTAGTCGACGACATCGGCTCCCTGCTGCCGCGCCCCCTCGATGAACGCGGCCGCGACCGATGGCGACGACAGCCGCATGTCGCGCGAGACGGCGATCCGCTTGGCCTGGAGGTAGGCCACAAACCCACGCCCGATCAGCCGCGCGGCCTCCTCGTTGACTTCCTGCGGATACAGCCCGCGAACGTCGTAGGCTTTGAAGATGGCGGGATTGATGGATGTTTTCAGCATGGCTCAAATCCGGCTGTAATCGGTGATCACGGTCTTGTCGCCCAGAACGGCAGGTGAATCGATGACGGCATTCCGCCCGACGTGACAGTTGCGGCCGAGGATCGATCCACGGAGCGTCGCCTCGGGCCCGATCCAGCCGTTCGGCCAGATGATCGATCCGTCGATGACGGCGGCGTCCTCGACATGCGTCTGCCGGCCGATGACGGAGTGCGCCAGGATCTTGGCGCCGGCCTTGATGACCGCCCCCTCGTCGATGAAACACGGCCCTTGCAACTCCACGCCATGCTCGATCCGCGCGTCGGGAGAGATCCACGCGAGGCCGGAGCCGTGGAGCTCGTGCATTCCGGATCCGTATGCTCCGCGGCTGCCCTCGGATCCGTGTGAGCCACGAGGCCCCTGGCTGTTGTTGAACGGTGGAGCGGAGTAACGACCGTCCATGATATCGCGGTGGACCTGCAAGTATTTCGCCGGCGTGCCAATGTCGATCCAGTACCCATCGTAGATGTACGCGACGAAGGTCTCGCCGCGCTCGATCAGCGAGGGGAAAAAGCTGCGCTCGATCGACCACGCCGTGTCCTTCGGGATGCGATCGAAGGTGTCGGGCTCGAGTACGTAGATCCCCGCGTTGATCGTATTGCACGTAATCTCGTCCTCGCCCGGCTTCTCGAGGAACCGCTTGATGTTCGCACGGGCGTCCGTCTCGACGAGCCCGTAGGCCCGCGGATTGTCGACCGGTGTCAGCACGATCGTCGCCTTTGCCTTGCGCTCCCGGTGCAGCCGCAGCACGGCCGCGAGGTCCACTTCGGTCAGCACGTCGCCGTTGAAGACGACGACCGATTCGCTCAGCGAATCCCCGGCGTAGCGAATGGCGCCGCCGGTGCCGAGCGGCATCGGTTCCACCACGTAGCGAAGACGGATGCCGAGCCCTTCACCTTCGCCGAAGATCTCTTCGATGCGGCGCGGCTGGTAATTCAGGCTGAGGATCACCTCGTCGATTTCCGGCACTTGTTTCAACAAGTCGATCTGATAGTAGAGAAACGGCCGGTTGAGGATCGGCACGATCGGTTTCGGCGTATGGACGGTCAGCGGACGAAGCCGCGTACCCCTGCCACCAGCAAGAAGAATGGCCTTCATGACAATCCGTCATTGTAACGAAGCTTTGCCGCAATGAGGCGCAAAAAACATCGGCGCGCAGCGGCAAAGCTTCGTTACTAGCCTGGCCGTGATTGCTCGCCGAGGGCCGGAACACCGGCGACCGAGCACGGCCAGGCTTTGATAAGATCCTCGCAACGGTCCATGAATCTGCCGAACGCGCTCACCGTGGGCCGGATCTTCCTGGTGCCCCTGCTCGTCGTCGTGCTCCTGACGAAGTTCGAGGGGCGGCTGATTCTCGGCGTGCGCAAGGAATTCGTCGGCGCCGCGATCTTCGGCCTCGCGTCGCTCACCGACGTGCTCGACGGCTATCTCGCGCGGCGCCGCAAGCAGATCACGACGCTCGGGCAGTTGATGGATCCGCTGGCGGACAAGCTGCTGGTCACCGCCGCGCTCGTGTCGCTGGTGCAGATGGATCTGGCGCCGGGCTGGATGGTCGTGGTGATTCTCGGGCGCGAGTTCCTGGTGACCGTGCTGCGCAGCATCGCGCACGCGAGGGGCGTCGTGATTCCCGCGTCGCCGCTCGGCAAGTTCAAGATGGTGTCGCAGGTCGTGGCGATCCTGTTGCTGATTCTCGGACGCGATCACCTGCAGCAGTTCTTCATTCTCGGCACGATCGCGTTGTGGATCGCCATGCTCACCGCCCTCGTGTCCGGTTTCGACTACTACCGGAAGTTCAATCACCTGCTCAGCGCGCCGAAGCCGCCGGCATCACGCCCCGCGGCATTCGACCACGAACCGTCCTGACGCCTGCCGCTGGGCGGCGTGCACCTCGAGGCCCGCCGCACGGGCGAGTGCCCGGAACTCCGAGAGGCTGCGTTCCTTTCCGCCAACCAGCACCATCATCAGCAGCGCCGGCGACGCGCCGCGCTCGTCCGGCGAAACGCCGCCCAGGACAACGATGCGTCCCGCCGGGCGCGCTGCGTCGGCGCACCGCCGCAGGAGGTTGGTGGCTTCGCGATCGGGCCAATCCGCAAGCACGTTCTTCAACAGATACAAGTCGGCGCCGGCAGGAAGCGGATCGAAAAAGCTCTGCGCCGCGGTCGTCACGCGATCCGCAACGCCGGCCGCACTGAAGACGTCGGCGGACGGTGCGACGGTCGCCGGAAGATCGACCAGGGTCCCTCGCACCGCGGGGCGTTCGCGGAGGATCTCCGCGAGAAGCGATCCGGTTCCCCCGCCGACATCTACCACGCTCCGCACCGACTCCCAGTCGCTCGTGATCAGGACATCCGGATCTGGCGTTCCGTGGCCGGCGGGCCCCATCAACGCGTCGAAGCTCGCCGCGATCCCGGGATGCGCCTTCAGGTCGTCCCAGAACGGGCGGCCGAAGATCTCGTGATAGGCCGGCGCACCCGTTCGCACCGCACTGAGCAAGCTGCCCCAGGCGGACGCCATGCGGCCGCCGAAGCTGTCCAGATCCATTCCGAGCCGAACGCCCGAGTCCAGGAGTGCACGGGCGGGCTCGTTGAGCGCGAATTGTCCTGGCGAGGTTTCTTCGAACACGCCCTTGCTGACAAGGTGCCTGAGGACTCTGTGCAAGGACTCGCCATGGGCGCCGGCGGCTGTCGCGAGGTCTTCGATCCCCGTTCGTCCCGCGGCCAGGTGCTCCGCGATCTGGAGCGTGACGACGACATGCACGCACCACGGCGCGGAGAGGTCGCTCAGATCCCGGATGTTTGGCTCAGGACTCATGACAGACGGCGGCTCAGCACGCCGGGTCTAAAGACCCGCCTTCGCCGCTCGAATCGATGCGGCGGCTTCGGCAAGGCAGGCTCCGGCCTACGGTGCGGGGCGGTGGACCGCTGCGAAATCGCCGACGTAGACCGCTTCGCGACTCGATTCAATGCGGATGAGCGCGGTTCGAGGCTGGACGCTGAGCACGCGCGCGGTGCCGACGCGCACGCTGGGGCCGCGGCCCCGCAGCGTCGGACCGTAATAGGCCATCATCGGCGTCGGCTGCCCGGACCACCGGTAAATCGTGAGCGTCTGCCCGGCACGCAGCCCGGCATCACTCCCTTGGTCCAGCACCATCAGCGAGCCTGGCGCGCCGGTTTGCCGCCGTTCGTCGCCCAGCGCGATGCGCGCCGAGTGCTCGAAGTCGGGCTGGCCAATGACGCTTGCGCCGGGCGGTAGTACAGGATCGACGAACGGTTCGAGATAGTCGCCGTACATCACGCCGTCGCACGCCTGCGTCACAGCGGCGACTGAGACATCAGGCTGCACATCGACGATGCGTACCCGGCCGGCGGTATGGATGCTGATTGGCTGATACCCCAGCGTCCAGCGCGTGAAGCGATCGTGCACGACACGGCGCACATAATATTCCTGTCCTTGCCGGACGCCCTGGTTGGCGCCGGCATTGACAATCAACGCTTCGTCGGGACCGAACAGCAGTCTTCCGCGCTGATAGCCGCCCAGCACGCGCAGCGCCTGGTTGGGCGCTGCCGGGAGGCTCATGGGCGCACACGCCATCTGGAGACGATCGCGCGAGGCGCTCGTCTCCGGCGCGGGCTGTGCGAACGCCGGGACGGACCAGCCGAGGACGGCGACGATCGGAAGCACTCGACCTTTCATGATGGGGATCCTTTGGCTTTGAGCGTGGCCTTCAACTCATCCACCCGCTTGTGCGCGCGCTCGAGATACTGGCTCTGCTCGAACTCCTTCACGATGCGCTCGAAGTACGGAAGTGCCGCCGCCGGCTGCTGGACGGCGACAAACGATTCGCCAAGATAGTAGAAGGCCGCGTCACGGTTCGTATAACCGGGATCCGACTCGACGAGCGGCTTCAGCCGGCCGATCGCTCCCGGATAATACTTCATCCGGAAGTACTGCTGTCCGACGGCGAACTCGGAGTCGGCCAGGCGGTCCTTCGCCTCGCGCAGCCGCTGCTTGCCCTCCTCAATCAGCGGCGAATTCGGGAAGCGCTCGACGAACACCGTCAGCTCACGCACGGCTTCGCGCGTTTCCGTCTGATCGCGCGCCGGCGCACGCATCTGGTAAAAGTGCGCCATGCCGAGTTTGAACTGCGCGTAAAAATTGCGGGGATGCGTCGGGTAGAAGCTGAGGAATTCGCGATACTCATTGATGCCCAGCACGAACGCTTCGGCGGACGCCTCTCCGAGGTAGCTGTCGCCGATCCCGAGCTTGGCGTCCGCGCGATACGGACTCTGCGGATAGCTGTCCACCAGCTGCCGGAAGTATTCGCGCGCGACGATCCAGCGCTTCTTGTTGAGCGCTTCAGTTCCGCGGTCCCAGAGAAACCGATCGGGTTCGGCCGTGCCGGTTGGCGGCCGCTTCGCGCCGCCTGTGGCGCACGCCACCAGGAAGAGCGCGAGTGCGAGCGCCGCTGACCACCGAATCATCAGGAACGAGCGGCGCCTCACAGGAGCGCCGCCGACGAAGACAGCCATCGATATTCCGCCTCGATCCCTTCCTTGAGCGATACTTTGGGCTCGAACGCGAGATCCTTCCGGGCGAGCGATGTATCGGCATACGTGTCGCGCATGTCTCCCTTCTGGCTCTCCTCGCGACGCACCTTCAACGGGCGTCCGGCCACTTCTTCAATCAACTTGATCACCTGGTTGATCGACACGCGCGATCCGCCGCCGACGTTGTAGGCGCGTCCTGGCACGCCCCGTTCCCCTGCCGCGATCGTTGCGCCAACGGCATCGCTGACGAACGTGAAGTCGCGCGTCTGTTCGCCGTCGCCGTAGAGCACGATCTCTTCGCCCTTGAGTGCCGCTTTGATGAACTTGTGAAACGCCATGTCGGGCCGCTGTCGAGGACCATACACGGTGAAATAGCGCACAGCCGTCGCCGGCACTTTGTAATTGACGTGGTACAGATAGCCGAGCTGCTCGGCCGACAGCTTCGTCACCCCGTACGGCGACACG
>Ga0066677_10000736_pt1 | contig 11122 bp, 12 predicted proteins | sample GraSoiAngelo_126_FD_62299 | JGI IMG/M metagenome (GOLD analysis project Ga0066677, IMG submission 62299) | Grasslands soil microbial communities from the Angelo Coastal Reserve, California, USA - 14_0927_09_20cm | ecosystem: Environmental > Terrestrial > Soil > Grasslands | place: USA... | reverse complement strand
CACGAATATCGTGACCGGCGCCGAACCGACGCAGCGTCCGGGAGGCAACACGACTGGCAACCCGCTGCTGCAGCAGCCGGGACGTCCTGGTGGTCCGGGCGGATTTGGGGGCGGCGGCCGAGGCGGTCGCGGGTAAATCCGTGGGGCGCTTCAGCCGGACCACGAAGAATTACGTGGAACCCGGCTCCGGCCGAACCGCGGAGCATCAATCAATGAACGACGTGGTCATCTCCGTTCGCGACCTGACCAAGACCTACCAGGTCGGCGACATCGAAGTGCGCGCGCTCCGGGGAGCATCCCTGGAGGTCCGCCACGGCGAGTTCGTGTGCGTCACCGGACCGTCGGGCTCCGGCAAATCGACGTTCATGCACATCATCGGCTGCCTGGATCGTCCGACGAGCGGCCAGTACTTCCTCGATGGTAAGGACGTCTCCAAGCTGTCGAAGGACGAGCTGGCGGCGGTGCGCAACAAGAAGATCGGATTCGTGTTCCAGGGATTCAATCTCCTGTCGCGCACGACCGCACTCGACAACGTGGAGTTGCCGTTGCTCTACGACGGCGGCAGCCGGATGAAGACGGCCGAGCGGCATCGCCGCGCGAAGGAAGTGCTCGAGATCGTGGGCCTTGGCAAGCGTATGGACCACTATCCCAATCAGCTGTCGGGCGGGCAGCAGCAGCGCGTCGCGATCGCGCGCGCGTTGATCAACGAACCCTCGATCCTCCTCGCGGACGAACCGACCGGCAATCTCGATACGCGAACGAGCGTCGAAGTCATGGACATATTCCAGCGTCTCAACATCGAGCGCGGGATCACCGTTGTCCTGATCACGCACGAGATCGACATCGCCGAGCATGGGACGCGGCTGGTCCGCTTCCGCGACGGCAGGATTCAACTCGATCAGCAGGTCACGAACCGCCGCATGGCCGTCGAGGAATTGAAGCTCATGCCACCGCCGGATGAGGACACGGCCCACGACGTCGTGGCCGGCAGCCACGCGCCGGTCTCGAGCTGAGGCTCTTATGTCAATCATCATGACACTCCGGATCGCGTTGAAAGCGCTCAACCGGAACAAGCTGCGCACCATATTGACGATGCTCGGCATGATCATCGGCGTCGGCGCCGTGATCACGATGGTCGCGCTCGGCAAGGGCGCGCAGTCCTCGATCGAGGAGCAGGTGAAGTCCGCCGGCACCAACCTGATCAACGTCAACGCGGGCAACTTCTCGCAGGGCGGTGTGCGGCAGGGCCAGGGCATGTCGACGACGCTGATGCCGGCCGACGCGCTGGCGCTGCGCCAGCTTCCCGGCGTGCAGTACGTATCGGCGGGCGTGAACTCGCGCGGGCAGGTGATTGCCGGCAATCAGAACTGGTCGACGCAGATCCAGGGTGTCGACGTCGAGTTGCCGCTGATCCGGAATTGGCCGAACAAGTACGGCGCGTTCTTCACGACGCAGGACGTCACGAGCGCGGCAAAGGTGGCCGTGCTCGGATCGACGGTGTCCGACACGCTGTTCGGACCGGACGTCGATCCTACAGGTCAGATCATCCGCATTCGCAACCAGCCGTTCAAAGTGCTCGGTGTCATGACGTCCAAGGGGCAGGGCCCGTTCGGGCAGGACCAGGACGACATGGTGTTTGTGCCCTACACCACGGTGCAGAAGAAGCTGCAGGGCATCCAGCACATTCAGAACATCATCGTCTCGTCCGTTACCCCGGAGACCGCGCCGGTGGCGGCGGCGATTACCGACGCGCTCCGCACGCAGCACAAACTCCAGCCGGGCGATCCCGACGACTTCATGGTCCGCACGCAGGAAGAGATCGCGAGCGTCCGCACCGAAACGACCAAGACGATGACGACGCTGCTCGCGAGCATCGCGGGTGTGTCGCTGATGGTCGGCGGCATTGGCATCATGAACATCATGCTCGTCTCGGTCACCGAGCGCACGCGCGAGATCGGCCTCCGAATGGCAATCGGCGCGCGCGGCAAGGACGTGCTGCTGCAGTTCCTCGTCGAAGCGGTCGTCATCAGCCTGTTCGGCGGGCTGATCGGCATCGCGATGGGCTTCGGTCTGAGCGCGGCCGTCAAGAAGTTCATGGAATGGCCGACGGTCATTCCGCCGAACGCGATCGCCATGGCGTTCGGGTTCTCGGCGGCCACCGGCGTGTTCTTCGGTTTTTATCCGGCGCGCAAGGCGGCGCAGCTGGATCCGATTGAAGCGTTGCGCTTCGAGTAGCGCGCTTCAATGTCCGTCATCCGTTCTTGCTCAGAGCGCCTGCGACCCGACCGGGGCGCCGGAGGGCACTGCGCCCAAGGCGCAGCGCCGAGGTCGAGCGCGTGGGGGGTTGGGCCCACGCGCATTTGAAAAAGGAGTCAGTGCATGAAGCGGAAGCTCGGAATGGCGGCGGCTCTCGTCGTCGCGCTGGCCGTGAGCGGCTACGCGCAGAAGAAGCCGGACTTCTCCGGCACCTGGACGGTCGACACCGAGAAGAGCGATCCCGCGCCGGCGCCCGGCGGCGGTGGCGGCCGCGGAACTGGCGGTGGCATGATGGGCCCGCTCACTATCAAGCAGACGCCGGATTCGATCTCCATCGAGAATCAAGGACGCCAGGGGATGCAGACCCGCACTTATAAGCTCGATGGCAGCGAGCAGGAAATCACGTTCGGTCAGATGATCGCCAAGGCCAGGGCGCACTGGGATGGAGACAAGATCATCATCGAGACGCTGCGAAGAGGGCAGGATGGCACGCCGTTCACGACCAGCGTGACGTATTCGCTCAACGCGGACGGAACGCTGACGGCCGAAAACAAGACGCCGATGGGGGCTCGGAAAGTCGTTTATAAGAAGACGACGTAGGAACTCTACAGCTTCCAGCCTCCAGCCTCCAGCCTCCAGCCTCCAGCTTCCAGCTTGGAGCTGACGGCTGGCGGCTGCTTGGTAGCTGATGGCTGGTAGCTGATGGCTGGTAGCTGACGGCTGGTAGCTGACGGCTGGTAGCTGATGGCTGGTAGCTGATGGCTGGCAGCTGGTGGCTGATGGCTGGTAGCTGACGGCTGGTAGCTGACGGCTGGTAGCTGACGGCTGGTAGCTGATGGCTGGTAGCTGATGGCTGGCAGCTGGTGGCTGATGGCTGATCCCTGGCCGTGGTCACCTGCCGGCCGTAATTATTGCGCGCCACAGCTCCACGATCGATTTTCCTGTGACGGGATCGATCAAGTCGGGCGCAATCGTGGCGAGCGGCTCCAGGACGAATACGCGCTCGCGGAAACGCGGATGCGGCACTCGAAGCCCAGGCTCGTCGACGATCTCATCGCCTGCGAGAATGAGGTCGAGATCGAGTGTCCTCGGCGCATTCGTGCGAGGGCGCGTGCGACCGTGGCGTTGTTCGATAGCGAGAAACGCGTCGAGCAGCTCGCGCGACGAGCGCGTCGAGCGGCCGACGCCCGCGGCGTTCAGATAGAGGGGATCGTTTTCCAGGCCCGCGCCGACCGGCGCCGTTTCGATCAGGAACGACAGCTGGAATTCCGAAAGGATGCGGCTGACCTCGTCAGCCGCGGCGAGAATGGCCTCGCGTCTGTCTCCAAGATTGCTTCCGAAGGCGACCGCGATAGGACGTTCGGTCTTCCGTCCTCCGCCCTCCGCCCCTTGCGCTGTCGGCATTTCTCAGTGCGCGCTCGGCGCCGGCGCTTTGCGCCGGTTCACTCCGTCGCCTCGCGCGGGCCGCAGGCGCTTCTATTCCACCCACCGCGTCGGCATGACGCCGCCGCCGGTGCCGGCGCCGTCGGCGCGCCGGCCGAGCAGGTCTTCCCTGCCAGCGATGGCCTGGTCGAAGAACCGCTTGTGCTCCATCGTCTCGCCCAGAATGACGCGGAGCATGTTGCGATTGCGCGCGTTGGTGACTTTCTCGACGCGGTCGCGCCAGCGATCCACGAACCCCTGCGCGCCATTGCTGTCTTCCCGGAGGATCGAGGCCTGTGCCTGCTCTCCCTTGCCCGATGCGCTGAATGAGGCGTCGGCGACGTCCACCGTGCCGCCGAGATCGGCAATCGCGTCGATCAGCCAACGGAGCTGCACGTCTTCCCTGGCGATCACGTACTGATACGTGTTGTTGAAATCGTAATTGGTGACGAACCGCGCGCCCGCGACGTGGCGTTGCCGGATCGAGGCCTTGTCGCGATAGAACTCGCGGAGCAGTTCGATGACGTCTGCGGGCTTCACGCGTTTTGCTTTTCCTTGCAGGTAATACAAACGCGCGTCCACGGAATGGCATTCAACCGCGCCGGCGCAATCGGCTCGCCGCAATCACGGCAGATGCCGTAGGTGCCCTTTTCGATCCGCCAGAGCGCTTCTTCGATGGCCTGGAGAATCTTCGCGTCTGTCTGTTTCAGCTTCAGCTGGATGTGCACTTCGTTGTTGCCGCTCGCCTGATCGGCGAGATCGCCCTGCCGGGAATTCACGTCCATTGACGCCTGCAGCGGCTTCACGCCGCCCCCTGCCGCGAGGATCTCGCCGCGCTTGCGAAGCAGCGCGTCCTTGTAGACCGACGTATCCATGTGCTGGATCTCCCCGGGGAGCACCTCAGGACGCGGCCCGCAGACGCGCCCAGAAAACCTCATGATAGCAGAATCGCGAGGCACGAGGCGCGAGACCCGAGGCGTGAGGTCGCGATGCAATGCGCGAAACGCCCGAAGCCCAAAGCCTGAAGCCTGAAGCCTGATTACTCGCCGCCGATCAAGTCTCCGATCTTCCCGAACGCGCCGCCGAAATCGCGTTTCACGTCATCGCGGTCGCTGCGGAACGCCTGGTGGATGCGCTCGGCGAGGCGCGAGAATGGCAGTGTCTGGAGCCAGATGCGCCCGGGACCGGTGAGCGAGGCGAAGAACAATCCCTCTCCGCCGAAGAGGCTGGTCTTGATGCCGCCAACACGCGCGATGTCGTAGTCGACGGTCGGTTCGAGGGCCACGAGACATCCCGTGTCGACGCGCAGGCGCTCCCCAACGTGGAGTTCCACGGGCACGATTGTGCCGCCGCTATGGATGAACAGATCGCCGGTGCCCTCCATCTTCTGAAGGATGAACCCTTCGCCGCCGAAGAAGCCTGCGCCGAGCCGCCTGGTGAATGCGATGCTGAGATCGATGTTCCCCGTCGCACAGAGGAACGCGTCGCGCTGACAGAGCATCTGCTGCCCCGCGAGTGGCATGTGAATGATCTTGCCGGGATACGGACCCGCAAACGCAAGGCGCGCCCCGGCGCCCGCGCCGCGGAAGTAAGTGATGAAGAGGCTCTCGCCTGCCAGGACCTTGCGCTTCAGGCCGCCGAGCAGTCCCCCCTCCATCTTCGCATCCATTTCGACGGCCTCCGTCATGAACATCAGGGCACCCGCCTCCGCGCGAACGACGTCGCCCGCGCCAAGGTTCAGCACCACCGCCTGCATGTCGTCGCCGATGATTTCGTGGGTGATCATGTTCGAGGTCCAAAGATCCGAGGTCCGAGGGCCGAGATCCGAGGTCCAAAGTCCGAGGGCCGAGAGCCGGGATCCGACGGCCGGGGGCCGGGGGCCGACGTTTACTCCGCCCTTAACGTTCCGAGGGGCTTCTTCCTCAGGACATCATAGCTTGCCACCACGCCGACAATGCCGACGAGGATGGTCGTGATTACGGCGCCGGTCATCGCGAGCAGCGGGTTCGGACGCCATGGGATATCGAGAACGTGGCGCGACACACCCCACGTCAGCGCCACGGCGCCCAGGCCGCCGACCGCGCCGGCCAGAAGGCCAAGCACGCCGTATTCGAACGCGAGCATGGCGCCGAGCATCCGGGTGCTCGCGCCCAGCGTGCGCAGGATCGCGGCTTCGTACACGCGCTGAAACTTCGTCATCGCGACGGCGCCAACGAGGATCAGCACTCCGCTCAGCAGCGCAATCCCGCCAACGATGGAGATCGCGAGCGTCAGGTTCTTGACGGCATTGCTGAGCGTCGCGAGCACCTCACGCACATCGATTGCGGAAATGTTTGGAAACTCGGCGACGAGATCGCGCTGAAAGCGGCCGCGTTGCACCGCGTCTTCGGGCGCGCGCAGGATGCCAATCCAGGTCTGAGGCGCGTGGGTAAAGGGTCCGGGCCGGAACACGAACATGAATCCGCCATTTCTCGCATCCTCCCACTGCACCTCCCGCACGCTCGTCACGCGTGCGTCGAGCACCCTGCCGAGGATGTCGAAGCGCACAACATCGCCAACGTTGATCTTGAACCGCTCGTGAATGCTCTGCTCGACCGACACTTCGACGGGGCTCGCCCGCTCGTCGAGCGGCGGCTGCCCCGTCCAGAATTTTCCATCGATGATCGTTTCGTTCGGTTCGAGGTGATCGCGATACGTGATCACGTACTCGCGTGCGAGCGATCCCTGCCGTCGCACGTCGTCGAACGATCCGAGATTCGTCTCGCGGCCGCGGACGCCGGTGACGCGCGCGCGCAGCACGGGGATCAGTCGCGCGGGTCCCGAGGTTGCCGCCCTGCGCGCATCGAGAAACGTGCGGACCCGGTCCACCTGGTTCGGGAGGATCTCGATCAGGAACATGTCGGCGCCGCCGGACGACAATTCCAGCGAGAACTCTTTGAGGAGATTTGCCTGCAGCGATCGCACGCCAATCACGAAGAAGCTGCCGAGACCGACCGCGAGCAGGATCACGCGTGTCTGGTTTGCGGGCCGGCCGAGACTGAGTACCGCGTGCCGCAGCGCAAATCCTTTCGCATGCGTCAGCGGCCGCACCGCGAACACGATCGCGCTGCTCGCCAGGTGCAGCACGAATGCGACGCCGCCAAAGCCAATGGAGACGACGAGGCCGACGCGGAGGGATGCGGCCTGCCAGCTCGCGATCGCGACGAGCGCCGCGCTGACGCCGACCGCGACCGTCACCTGCAGCCAGTCGACTCGGGCGAGGCGACCGCCTATTCCCGCGACCGTCCACCAGGGCGGGAGCGCGGCTGGACCAGGCAGTCCCGCGGTCGTGCCGCCCCGCAGCAGCAGCAATGGCTTCACGCGGCGCACCTCGAGCAGCGGTACCAGCGAGAACAGCAGCGACACGAGGATGCCGACGCTGACGCCTTGTCCGACGGCCGACGCCGTGAGGCCGGTCCGTTCGGTTCCGAGGGACGCCGCAATCGATGCGGGGATCGCGGCGAGCCCCGCGCGTGCGAGCGCAACGCCCAGGGCGCTTCCCGCGAGCCCGAGCAGCACCACCTGCAGGACGTAGGCCGACAGGACCTGCTTCGTCGTCGCCCCGACGCACTTCAGGATCGCGATGCTCTTGATCTTCTGGCGCACGAACACGCGTGTGACGCTCCACACGCCGATCCCGCCGAGAACGAGTATGACGAAGCCGACGAGGCTCAGGTAATTCTCGGCGCGGGTCAGGTTATCGCCAATCTGATCTTCCGTTGATCGGTACGACCGCACGGTTACGAATCGATCGCGGAAGCGCGCCCGCAGATCGCGGGTCAACGGCTCGATACCGTCGGTCATCTTCAGCAGAATCTCGTAGCGGGCGCGGCTGCCGAATGTCAGCAAGCCGGTGGCGCGGAGGTCGTCGAGGTCGACCATCACGCGCGAGCCGAAGCTGAACGCGCCAGCCCGCCGTCCCGGCTCCTGCGAGATGACGCCGCGTATCGTGAACGCCCCGCCGCCGATCATCAATCGGTCGCCCTCGGCGAGCCCGAGCTGTGCGAGGAGCTCGGGGCGCACCAGCACGCCGCGATTGCGCAGGAGATCGTGCGTGAACTCCCGCGCGTCCTGCAGCACCACGCGACCGTAAAAGGGAAAGCCTGTCTGGACGCCGCGCAACTCCACCATGCGAGCGACCGCGGCACCTTTCCCTTCCGCGGGCCGCACCATCGTCGCGACCTCCACCGCCTCCTGACGCTCCTGCACGGGGGCTTCCGACAGGCGACGGTCGATCGCGGCGCGAAGCTCGGGGGTCCACGGCCGATTCGTTCCAATCGCGACGTCGCCGGCGATGAGCGCGCGCGCTTCGCGCGCGAGGTCGCCCCGCACGTTCTGGATCATGGAACGGAGGGCGACAATGGCGCCGACACCGATCGCCACGCAGACGAAGAAGAACAGCAGGCGGCGCCAGGATGCGCGAATCTCCCGCGCCGCCATGAGAAAGACGAAGGTCATGTCGTTGATGCGTGCACGTCGGTGACGCCGACAATCCGGCCGTCGCGTAGCGCGATGGTCCGGTCCGCGCGCTGCGCGAGCTCCGCGTCGTGCGTGACGAGCACGACCGTCGTGCCGCGCCGTCGGTTCACGTCGATCAGCAGATCGATCACCTGATGGCCGGTGCCGCTGTCGAGATTGCCGGTCGGTTCGTCGGCGAGCAGAATCGGCGGGTTGTTCGCCAGCGCCCGCGCGATCGCTACGCGCTGCTGCTCGCCGCCGGAGAGTTGTGACGGGTAGTGATGGCGCCGCGGTGCGAGACCCACTTCGTTGAGCAGCGCATCCGCCCGCGGTCCGGCATCGGAAGCGCCGGCGATCTCGAGCGGCACACGGACGTTCTCAAGCGCGGTCAGAGAGGGCAGCAGGTGAAAGAACTGGAAGACGAAACCGATCCGCGTGCCACGAAACCGCGCGAGCGCGTCTTCCGACATGGCCGTGATGTCGGACCCGTCGATCAGGATTTGTCCCGTCGAGGGCGCGTCGAGACCCGCGAGCAAGCCGAGTAGCGTGGACTTGCCGCTGCCTGAGGGTCCCGTGATCGCAATCACGCGACCCGAGTCGATGCGAAGATCCATGGGTTGCAGGATCGTGAGCATCGTGTCGCCGCTCGGAACGGTCCGCGAGACCCCGTGGAGCTCGATCATGAGGCGTTCGCCGCGTCCACCATCGGCCTGAGCGCGTGCCACAGTGTGTCGGCGACGATATGTGTGCCTTCGATGTTGGGATGGATGCCGTCGGCCTGGTTGAGCGTGGAGATGCCGGCGACCTTGTCGAGCATGAACGGCACGAGGATTATCTTGTACTGACGCGCGAGATCGCGGTACACCTGACGGAACGACGCCGCGTACTCGGGACCGTAGTTAGGTGGCGCTTCCATGCCCAGCAGCAGCACGGCAATCCGCCGTGTCTGCGCGGCTTCGATGATCGCGGCCAGGTTCTTCTTCATCTGATCAACGGGCAGACCGCGCAAGCCATCGTTCGCCCCGAGTTCGACAATCAGCACGCGCACGTTCTGCTCCTGCAGCGCCCAGTCGAGTCGTTGCAGGCCGGCCGCCGACGTGTCGCCGGACACACCCGCGTTCACGACTCCCCAACCGTAGCCGTCCTCGTCGAGTTTCTTCTGAAGCAACGCTGGATACGCTTGCAGCTCCAGGAGGCCGTAACCGGCCGTCAGGCTGTCGCCAAGCGCGACGATCTTGGGCCGGCCTGAATCATCGGGTGACGCGGCGGGTGATGGCGCGGGGGCCGTCACCTGCGGCGCCGATGCGGACTGGGCCTCAGGAGCGCTGCGGCTGCAGGCACCGCCGGCGATGACAAGCAGGGCAGCGCCCAGCGCGGAGAGACGAATCATGCGCATGAATCGTTATTATAGGACTGGCATTGAGACGGCCGGGTTCCAGCTTCAGCTGCCGGCGACCACCGTTCAGCGTCGCCCCCACCGGAAACTGGCAGCTAATAGCTGAAAGCTGGTAGCTGGTAGCTGGTAGCTGGTAGCTGGTAGCTGATAGCTGATATGGCCCGCGGCTTCGAATCAAAGAGCGTGGAGTTTCAGCAGGAGGAGGCGGCACGGGGCCGCACGGTGAAGCCTGCGCTCACCTCCGAGCAGAAAGCACGCACGGCGCGGCGCGCGACGCTGGAACTCGCGCGGATCCGTGCCGCGGAGGATCTGAGCCGAGCAACCGTCCCCGCCCATCGCAGAATGCTCGAGCAGGCAATCGCTGCGCTCGATGCGCAGTTGGGGAATCTCTAGGCTTCGGGGCTTCGGGGCTTCGGGGCTTCAGGCTTCGGGCTTCGGGCTTCAGGCCTTGGGATTCGGACGTCGCACCTCGCACTTCGGACGTCCGACCTCCGACCCGATCTCCGACCTCGGACCTCCGACCTCCGATCTCCCACCTCGGACCCGGACCTCGAACCTCGACAATGTCGGCGGGTGCGGTATGCCCTTTGCTCATCAGCCATTGGCATGTCGACGAAGGAAACCGTTCGTATAGCCGCGCTCGGAGATCTCCACTACGGACGGACCTCCACGCCCGGCTCGCTCCAGCCCCTCTTCTCGCAGATCTCGGAAACCGCCGATGTCCTGACGCTCTGTGGAGATCTGACCGATTACGGCCTCGTCGAGGAGGCGAAAGCGCTCATCAAGGAGATCACGGCGTCGATCAAGATTCCTATCGTCTGCGTGCTCGGCAATCACGACTTCGAATCCAACCAGCAGGACGAGATCAGAAAGGTGCTCGCCGACGCGGGGATCATCACGCTCGATGGGGACACGATAGAGGTGCACGGCATCGGCTTCGCGGGGGTGAAGGGATTTGCGGGCGGTTTTGGCAGGCGGGCGCTCGGTCCGTGGGGCGAAGAGATCATCAAGAAGTTCGTGCACGCCGCCGTGGACGAAGCCTTGAAGCTCGAGTCCGCGCTGGCGCGCCTTCGCACCGATCGACTGATCGCGGTACTGCATTACGCGCCAATCGCGGCAACCGTCGAAGGCGAACCGCTCGACATTTTCCCGTTTCTGGGCTGCAGCCGTCTCGAAGATCCGATTACGCGGTTCCCCGTAACTGCCGTCTTCCATGGGCATGCGCACCACGGGCAGCCGGAAGGACGCACACGCACGAACGTTCCGGTGTTCAACGTATCGATGTCGCTGATGCGCGAAACGTTTCCCACCCGCCCATTCAGGCTCATCGAAGTCGGCACCACCTTGAGCGCCGCCGAGCGCAGGAGCGGGGCCGATCGCCGGACGCCCGTCGAGGTGCATTCGTGATTGGCCCGATCCTGTGCGCGTGGCTGGCGGCAATGGCGGCGCAGCAACCACCCGCGCCTGCGCGGCCATCCGCGCCGCCTCAAACGGTCGCGTCTCCCTTGACGCCCGAATTGCAGGAGGCGCTTCAGACACAGGTGATGCTGG
>Ga0066677_10000721_pt1 | contig 11194 bp, 13 predicted proteins | sample GraSoiAngelo_126_FD_62299 | JGI IMG/M metagenome (GOLD analysis project Ga0066677, IMG submission 62299) | Grasslands soil microbial communities from the Angelo Coastal Reserve, California, USA - 14_0927_09_20cm | ecosystem: Environmental > Terrestrial > Soil > Grasslands | place: USA... | reverse complement strand
ATCCACTCCGAGGCGCCGATGTACTCGAAGGGGCTCGTCCCCGGCGTCCGGCCCGGCGCGACGGGGGCCGAGGTCGTCAAGATGCACGCGCTCGCGCGCCTGATGCTCGGCGCGACCTTCCGCAACATCCAGTCGTCCTGGGTGAAGGAAGGACCGAAGCTGGCGCAGCTGCTCTTGGGCGCCGGGGCCAACGATCTCGGTGGCACCCTGATCAACGAGTCGATCTCCACGTCGGCCGGCGCGCAGTACGGCCAGCTCGTGGGGCCGGCCGAGCTCCATCGGCTCATCCGCGACGTCGGACGCGTCCCCGCGCAGCGAGACACGCTGTACGGCCTCATTCGAACCTATAGAGATGGTGAGAGCCCCGACTCACCCCTGGACAAGATCGACGACGCGGAGGCGCGCTTCGGCTCGTATCGCCGACTGATCGCTTCGGGAGAGTTCCGCTTCACGCGCGGCTAGCCGCGCCGGGTAGGCCTGTGGTAATAATGCAGTTCGCGTTCAACCACCACCCTCGATCGACAGGAGGTCACCTGTGGCGAAAACGATGACGAAGTCTGCAACGGTCGCGTACCTTGCGGAGAAGAGCAGCCTCACCCGGAAGCAGATCGAGGGTCTCCTCGACGAGACGCTCAACCTCGCCTCCAAGGAAGCGAAGAAGAGCGGCGTGTTCCTCCTGCCGGGCTTCGGGAAGCTGGTGCTCGCGAACCGCAAGGCGCGGATCGGACGCAATCCACAGACCGGCGAGCCGATCAAGATCCCGGCCAAGCGCGTCTGCAAGTTCCGCCTCGCCAAGAGCCTGAAGGACGCGGTGCTTGGCAAGAAGTAGGACTGGAAATCGTGCGGGGGGCCCCCGGCCCGCTGCCGCCCCAGCTCCGTCACTTGCATCCGCGACCGTTCCGCGCGTCTGGCAGGGTATCGGCTACCGTCCCCTGCCGGACGCCGCGATGGCCCGCCCACTCTTCGATTTCGCCGCGGTCCCCTGGCCCGCCAGCGCCGACATCGCCGTCGCGTGGGGGGCCACGGACGGCGGTCAGCGTCTGATCGGCGCCGTGATCGGAGAGCGAAGCGGTCCGGCCATGCTGTTGCACGGGCCCGTCGTCGGCGTCGAGAACGAGCCGCTCGAGATCGCCTCTCAGCTCGTCGCCGCCGTCCTCGATCACGCCAGCGCCTCGGGGGTCGTCACACTCTTCGCGCGCCCGCAGAGCCTCGACCGGGTCTGGGTGCGTTTCGGCTTCATTCCCGTCCCCGAGAGCACCTTGCCGCCCGATCTCGCGGGTCGACCGGGAGCGGGTCTCTATGCATGGCGTGGCGGCACCGCGCTGTGGACCCTTCGCGAGCACCTCCGCGACTGACATGCGCGTCCTCACGCTCGCCGGCGGCACCGGCGCGGCCAAGCTCATTCGCGGCCTTGCGACGTGCATGCCGCAGCGCGATCTGACCGTCATCGGCAACACGGGTGACGACACGGAGGTCTGGGGGCTGCGCGTCTCACCCGACCTCGACACCGTCATGTACGCGCTCGCCGGCATGCTCGACGTCGAGCGCGGCTGGGGACTGGCCGGCGAGACGTTCAACTGTCTGGCCGCGATGGCGACCCACGGCGCCGACACGTGGTTCAACCTGGGCGACCGCGACCTGGCGACGCATCTCACGCGCACGCGCGCGCTCGACGACGGCCAGTCGCTGGCCACGGTGACCGCGCGGCTCGCCGGGAATCTCGGCGTCGCCGCCTGCATCCTGCCGATGAGCGACGAGCCGGTCCGGACGATGATCCGTATTCCAGGCGGCCGGTTGACGTTTCAGGAATACTTCGTCCGTGAGAAAGCGCTCGTCGAGGTCGTCGGAGTCGACTACGAGGGCGCTGCGACCGCCCGTCCCGCGCCGGGCGTCATCGAGGCGATCCGGACCGCCGACGTGATCGTCGTGTGCCCTTCCAACCCTGTGACGTCCGTGGGGCCGATCCTCGCGGTGCCCGGGATCGTCGAGGCGCTGCGGTCGACCGCGGCGCCCGTGGTCGGCGTGAGCCCGATCGTCGGCGGCGCGGCGGTGAGCGGTCCGGCCGCGGCCCTCATGCGCGTTCGCGGCCTGGCCGTCTCGCCGCTGGGTGTCGCCGCGGCGTACGCGCCGTGGCTCCGGCGCTTGCTGATCGACGAGCGCGACCAGGCGTGCGCGCCGGAGCTGGCGCGGGCGGGCGTCGAGGCCGACCCGGCCGACATCATCATGACCACCCGCGCGCACGAGACCGCGCTGGCCCGGCGGATCCTCGAGCTCTCGGCGGAGCGGCGCGCGCGATGAACAATGGGGCCGCGGCTCGCTTGATCGTCGCCGTACCCGTGAAGGATCTGACGCACGCCAAGCAGCGGCTGACGAGGGTCCTCACGCCCGACGAGCGCGGGGAGCTGGCGCGCGCGATGCTGCGCGACGTGCTCCGGGCGCTCGCGGGAGCTCACGTCGATCGGGTGTGGGTCGTCACCCGCGACGCGGCGGCCGCGGCCATCGCGCGCGAGCTCGGCGCCGAGCCGCTGCCCGAGGCGGAGAATCGCGGCCACACCGCGGCGGTCGCGCTGGCGCAGGCCGAGGCGACCCGACGAGGCGCGCGCGGATTCCTGACGGTGCCGGGCGACGTCCCGTGCGTCACCACCGACGAGCTCGAGCAAATCATCGAGGGCGTGCGCGAGGGCGCGCCGGTGTTCGTCCCATCGCGCTCCGGGCTGGGCACCAACGGCGTCGCGCTGGCGCCGCCCGACGCGATGCCGCTGACGTTCGGCGAGCCGTCCTTCGCGCGCCACCTGGCGACGGCACGCCAGCGCGGCCTCGCGCCGCGCGTGCTCTCGCTGCCGGGGCTCGGGCTCGACGTCGACGCGCCCGAGGACCTCTCAGCGCTGCTGGCCGAACGCAGCGCCACCGAGACCGGCCGCCTCGTCTCGAGCTGGCGTGACCGCGCCGCACTGAGCCGGCCGCCCGGTAGAGTTGCGTGCGCTTCAGACCAATCATGACCCGCTACGAAGTCATCGGCGTGGAGGGCATCGGGGAGGTACGGCCGGGCGACGACATCGCGCGGCTGATCGTCGACGCCGCCAAGCGCCAGGGGACGCCCGTGGTGTCCGGCGATTTGCTCGTGATCGGCCAGAAGATCGTGTCGAAGGCCGAGGGCCGGCTCGTGAAGCTCGCGGACGTCCAGCCCTCGGCGATCGCGCTGGCGATGGCGCCCGGACTCGCCAAGGATCCCCGGTTGGTCGAGGTGATTCTGCGCGAGTCGCGGCGGGTCGTGCGTATGGACAAGGGCGTCCTGATCACCGAGACGCATCACGGCTGGATCTGCGCGAACGCCGGGGTCGACCAGTCCAACGTCGACGCCGACGTCGTGGCGCTCCTGCCTGAAGATTCCGACCGCTCCGCGCGCGCGGTCCGCGACCGCGTGCGCGCGTTCGCCGGAGTCGAGGCGTTCGTGATCGTCACCGACACGTTCGGGCGACCCTGGCGCGAGGGGCTCACGAACGTCGCGATCGGGATCGCCGGCTTCGCGCCGCTCCTGAGCTACCTCGGCGAGCGCGATCCCGCCGGCCGCCCGTTGCAGGCGACGATCCTGGCGCTCGCCGACGAGCTCGCGAGCGCCGCCGAGCCCGTCATGGGCAAGCTCGATCGCATCCCGGCGGCGATCGTGCGCGGGCTCGCGCTCAAGCCGAGCGAAGAAGGCTCGAAACCGTTGCTGCGCGAACCGGCGCGCGATCTCTTCCGCTGACACGGTGGTGACATGAACATCGCGATCCTCGGCGGCACGGGCAAGGAAGGCGCGGGGCTGGCGACGCGCTGGGCGCTGGTCGGTCACTCGATCATCATCGGCTCACGCGATGCCGAGCGGGCCAAGAACAAGGCGGCCGAGCTCCGCGAGCAGACCAAGAAGCTGCCGATCATGGGCGAGTCCAATGCCGAGGCGGCGCGTCTGGGCACGGTGATCGTCGTCGCCCTGCCGGCGCAGGGGCTCGCGGCGACGCTTCCTGAGGTGCGTGAGGGCTGCCGGGGCAAGGTCGTGATCTCGACGGTCGTGCCGCTCACGTTCGGAGGTCCGCGACTCTTCACGCCGCCGGCGTCCGGCTCGTCGGCGGAAGAAGTCCAGGCGCTCCTGCCCGACGCGAAAGTCGTGGCCGCCTTCCACCACATCGCGGCGCACGAGCTGTCCGAGACCGAGCGCGCGATCGAGTGCGATCTGCTCCTCTGCAGCGGCGATGCCGCCGCCAAGGATACCGTCGGCGAGCTCGGGCGCTCGATGGGCCTTCGCCCGGTCGACGTCGGCGCCCTGAGCAACGCCGGACCTCTCGAGGGCATCACCGCGGTTCTCGCGACGATCAACCGGCGCTACAAGCTGAAGAACTCCGGCATCAAGATCACCGGGCTCTGAGAGCCCGCGACGCGCGCCGATCAGGCGCGGGAGACGGCCAGCCCGAGGTAGATGATCACGACCGCGAGCAGCAGCACGACGCGGTCCATCCACGCGATCGCCGAGAGCGCCGGCTGCGGGTCGTCCCCCGCGGCCACGGCGCGCGCCAGACGCGGCACCTGCGCGAAGTCGCGCTGACCGGCGACCGCGACGGCGGCGAGCACGAGCATGAACTTGAGCGCCAGGAGCAGCGCGGCCCCGCTCTCCAGCACCTGGTCGAGCGGGCCGAGCCAGGTCACGTTGTAGAACCCGGTCAACGCGACGAGCGCGATCGCGATCCACGTGACCCGCCGCCCGCGCCGGAGCGTCTCGGCGAGCGGCGCGGCACCATCGCGCCGGGCCGCGGGCACGAGCACGTGGGCCTGATACATGAGCCCGCCCATCCAGGTCACGACCCCCAGCAGGTGCAGCCACACCGAGACGAGCGCCGGCGTCACGACGCGCCGTCGGCCAGACGCGCCACGACGCGCTCGACGTCGGCGAGATTGCTGAAGAGCACGTCGGGCTGGCACGTCGCCAGCTCGTCGACCGGGTGCTGGCCGGTCGCGACGGCGACCGCCACCGCGCCGCAGCCTCGGGCACATTCGACGTCGTGCGGCGTGTCGCCGATGATCGTGATGCGATCGAAGGCGAAGTCGTGGCCGAGGGCACGCGCCCGCTCGCGCGCGATGGCAGGCAAGCGACGCCGGTCGGCATCGTCGCCGCCGTAGGCGGCCACCCGAAAGAGCGGCCAGAGCCCCGTCGGCTCGAGCTTGATCCGGGCGCCCGCCTCGATGTTCCCGGTCAAGAGCCCGACGACCGCGTCCGGCCGCGCGCCGAGCCGCCGGACGACCTCCGCCACACCCGGCAATACCTGGACCCGCGAGCCGTCACCGATGATCTTCGTGAGCTCGCGCACGTAGGCCTGAAAGCAGTCGTCGACGCGCGCGCGGATCCGCTCGACGTCCAGGCCCGCCTCGGTCATGAGGTCGTGGACGATGCGCAGGTCGGTGCGGCCGCGGAAGTCGTACCGGTCGATCGTCCCGGCGGTGCCGTACGTTTCCTCGAGCGCGCGCGCGAACGCCGTGCGGCCGGCGCCGCGCACGCTCACGAGCGTGCCGTCGATGTCGAAGAGGAAGAGGCGCACCTTACGGAGACGCCAGGCGGCGGACGCGAGCGATCACCGCCGGCACCGCATCGAGCACGAGATCGATCTCGCTGGCGGTGGTCCAGCGGCCGAGCGTGAAGCAGAGCGAGCCCTCGGCGGTGTCGCGGTCACAGCCGATCGCCCGCAGCACGTGCGACGGCTCTCCGGTCATCGCCGTGCAGGTGGCGCCCGACGAGGCGGCGATGCCGCGCAGGTCGAGGTCCGTCAGCACGCTCTCGGCCTTCACGCCCGGCACGACGATCGACACGTGATGCGGGAGCCGGTCCGATCCACGCGCGCCGGTCAAGCGCGCGTCCGGAATCCGCGCCAGCAGTCCCGACAGGAGTCGATCGCGCAGCTCGCCCAGACGCGCCACCTCGCCGGCCACCTCGACCCGCGCCAGGTCGGCGGCCACGCCCATGCCGGCGATCGCGGGCAGGTTCTCGGTGCCCGCGCGATAGCCGCGCTCCTGACCGCCGCCGACCGTGAGCGGCGCGAGCTTGATGGTCCCGCGCACCCAGAGGGCGCCGGCGCCGGGCGGCCCGTAGAGATCGTTCGACGAGAGCGTGAGGAGATCGATGCGGCAGTCGTCGACGGGGAGCGGGACGCGTCCGGCCGCGCCGACCGCGTCGACGTGGAACGGCACGCCGCGCGCGCGGGCGATCCGGCCGATCTCACGGACCGGCTGAATCGTGCCGATCTCGTTGTTGGCCGCCATGATCGAGACGAGCGCCGTGTCCGCGCGAATCGCGCTCGCCACGGCTTCGGGGTCGACGCGGCCGTCGGCGTCGACCGCCACGTAGGTCACGCTCCAGCCGCGCTTCTCGAGATCACGACAGGAATCGATCAGCGAGACGTGCTCGATCGTGGAGGTGACGACGTGCCGGCCGGCGGCCCGCTGGGCCAGCCCCTTGATGGCGAGGTTGTTGGCCTCGGTGGCGCTGGCGGTGAAGATCACGCCGCCGGGAGTCGCCGCGAACAGCCGCGCCACCTTCCCGCGCGCCCCGTCGAGAGACGAGCGCGCTTCGAGCCCGAGGGAGTGCTGCGCATTGGGATTGCCGACGCCGCCTTCGAAGAACGGCCGCATGACCGCCACGACGCGAGGATCGACCGGGGAGAAGCCCGCGTAGTCGAGATACACGCGGGTGCCCGAGGTCGGAAGACCGGTTCTAGCGGGCCTTTCGGACGAAGAAGCGGAAGACCGCGCCATTCCTCTGCATCTCCAGGAGCTCGTTGCCGGTCCGGGCCGCCCAGCTCTTCATGTCCGCTTCGGAGCCGGGGTCATCCGACGTGACCTCCAGCACCTGGCCCGGCTCCATGCGCAACAGGGCCTCACGTGTCTTGACGATCGGCATCGGACAGAAAAGCCCGAGGCAATCGATCATCTTGTCGGCGACGACCGGCATATGGGGCTATTCCCTTGAAAATTCTGACATCGAGCGGGCGACCCAAGCAATCCTTCCTTGCGCGAGGTTAGCACAGGCCGCAGATCGGCTGCCGGCATTGCCCTCGTGCTGCGAGGACTCCCTGCCCGCGGATTCGCGACCTCCCGCTATACTCGGTATCCTCAGGCCGCGGCACCTGGAGCCGGCCTCCCGCCCGGCCCTCAGGTTTACGCCAGCGATCCGGACGACCGGCTCAGGGGTAACAGCGCTCGGTTGGGAAGGCTGTCGTTGACGGCCCGAGGTGTTTGCGGGGCAGGGCCGATTGGGTGGTGCAATGAAGCGTTGTCCTGCATGTGGCAGGGTCGACGACCGCGATGCCGACCTGATCTCGAGACGCCGGCCACTACTTCCCTGACGCTCATGCCGTCGCGCGCGACGACCCGTCTGCGCTCGTCTTCCGCTCCCCCACGAGGGATGGACCTCGAACATTTCGGTCTTCGCGAGAGGCCGTTCTCGAACGCGCCCGATCTTCGATTCGTCTATCTGGGCGCGCACCACGAGCAGGCGCTCGCGTATCTACGCCACGGCATGGAGGCACAAGAGGGCATCATCGTCTTCACCGGAGAGCGCGGCACCGGCAAGACGACGACGTGTCGGGTGCTCTTGAACCGGCTGCCCGAGCGCGTCGACGTGGCGTTGATCCTCAATCCCGTTCTGACTCCGATAGAGCTTCTTACCGTCGTCTGCGACGAGCTCGGGGTGACCTACGGGATGGACGCGTCCAACCTGGCGGTGCTCCGCGACGCCCTCTACCGAGAACTGGCAGCCCGCCGGGGCACGCGGCGCACGGTTGTGATCGTGGACGAGGCCCAGAACCTGGACCTCGACGTGCTCGGGCAGCTCTATTTCCTTTCGAACCTCGAGATCGACGGGCGGAAGCTTCTCAAGATCCTCCTGATCGGGGAGCCGGGGCTCCTCGAGCGCCTGGGGCGCACGACGCTGCATCCGCCTTCGCACGCGACGACGGGCTACTATCTGCTGCCCTTGGCCGAGGACGAGACGTGCGCGTACGTGCGCCACCGGCTGGCGATCGCCGGCGGCCGAGACGTCTTCGAAGCTGAGGCGCTGCGGGACGTGCATCACCTGTCGTCCGGCGTGCCCCGCCTGATCAACACCATCTGCGACCGCGCCCTGTCGAGCGCGGTCGCCCAGCGGCGTCGAATCGTCGACCGGTCAACCGTGCGCGCGGCCGCGCGCTCCGTGCTGGGTCCTGCCAGCTCATCGGCGCTCGAGGCTCGGGAGGAAGCTCCGCCGGTCAAGCGGGTGGCGATTTCCCGCGAGCCTTCCCCGGCCCGGCGGGCGGCGCGCGCGCGGCGGCCGCTCTGGCCGTGGCTCGTGAGCGGTGGGCTCGTCCTCGGCGCGGTAGCGATCGGCGCCGCCTTCCTTGGGCAGCGTCCGGCCGATGTCGGGGCGCCTGAGCCCGATACGCATGCAGAAGCCAAGGCCTCCACCAGCGTCGATCCGCCACCTGCTCCTACGGCGCCGGAGGTTGCTGACCCGCCGCGCGGCTCGCAGCCCGACGTGATTCGACGAGCCGAAACGGCTCCGCAGCTCGATACCGCCCGGCCGACCGAGGAGCCGGTGCTGGCGGCGCGTCCCACTGCGCCCGCGCTGGCACGGCGCGCCGCGCCCGCAATGAGCGTCGCTCCCGAGCCGTCCGGGTCGACGGTCGAGACACCACGGCAGAAACGCCGCCGAGCCCGCACCGAGCTACCGGCCACGGCATCGCCGGCCCCGGCCTCCGACCGGGCGCTACCGCCTCAGGAGCTGAAGATCGACATGCTCGTCTGGGCGGCTGAGCCCCGGGAGCGGATGGTCTACGTGAACGGACACAAGTACGTCGAAGGCGAAACCTTGGAGAACGGCGCCGTTCTCCAGCGGATCGAGCAGGACGGTATCGTGGTCATCCAGGAGGGCCAACGCCTTCGCGTGCGCTCCGAGGCACGATAGTCGATCCTCGGATCTTTTACTCGGTAGATCAGGTAGTTGCGATACACCACCTAAACTTTTCCTGCCTTGACCGCCTATGGCGGCAATAGAATAATCTTGTCATGTCGCGCGAGTCCGGCGATATCGCGTCCGCGGGTCGGCTCCTGAAGCGTAAAGTCCTGCTGGCGCTCACTCTTTCGTCGCTGGTTCCGCTTCTGGTTCTGGCCTACGTTGTTTATCGCTATGTCAGGCCCGATCTGCACCCGGCGGACATCACGAAGTTCTACGGACTTCACGCCCTCCTCCTGTTCACCGTCCTCGCCATGGTGGGCGGCGCCTACATCATCTGGGACCTCGGGCGGGCCTTCGCGAAGATCGCGGAGCTGCTCTCGAGAGAGCCCAAGCTCGCCGAGCTCGGGGGCCGCAGCGACGAGGTCGGCACCTTGATGCGGTCGTTCTCGAACATGCTCGGCACCGTCGAGCAGCAGGCCATCGACATCAACACCTTTGCCATGCGGCTCGACGCCGCGTATCGCGAGCTGGAAGCGACCAATGCCAAGCTCAAGGAGACCTCGTTCAAGGACGAGGTCACCGGACTCTACAATCGACGCTTCTTCTCGCTCCGCCTCGAGGAGGAGATCTCACGCTTCAGGCGGTTCAATCACCCGGTATCCGTGGTGGTGCTCGACCTGGACGGGTTCAAGAGCGTCAACGACGAGTTCGGCCACGCGGTCGGCGACGAGACCCTGCGCGATGTCGGTCAGATCCTCATGAAGCACTCGCGCGGCATCAACGTTGTCTCTCGCTACGGCGGCGACGAGTTCGCCGTCCTGCTGGTCGAGACCTCCAAGAGCGGCGCTCGGCTCTACGCGGACCGGATACGGCAGGTCGTCGCGACCTTCCCCTACTCGCATGGCAAGCGCGTCACCGCGAGCTTCGGCGTCGCCAGCCTCCCGGACGACGAGGCCTCCACGTCGGAGGAGCTGTTCCGCGCCGCCGATGGGGCGCTCTATGCCGCGAAGCGGGCCGGCAAGAACCAGGTCGTGGCGGCAGGTCCGGGCCAGAAGGTAGATTGACATGGGGCAGCGAGAGGTCCTGATCGTCGACGACGATCGCCAGGTGCGCGAAGTCCTGCACCAGATCTTCCTCGGCGCCGGCTACAAATGCTTGCTGGCCAACGATGGGCAGGAGGGGGTCGAGGTCTTCCGGGCTTCGGTCCGCGAATCGCGCTCACCCCTGACCGTGACCGATCTCAAGATGCCGGTCATGGGCGGCATCGATCTGCTCCAGCAAGTGCGTCAAGCCGATCCCGACGCGGCCGTCATCGTCCTGACCGGCGCGGCCGACGTGAAGACGGCGATCGCCAGCCTGAAGCTCGGCGCCTACGACTTCATCATGAAGCCGGTGAACGTGGACGAGCTCCTCATCGCCGCCGACCGGGCCCTCGAGCGGCGCCAGCTCCTGATCGAGCACCGCCACTATCAGGAGCTCCTCGAGCGGCGGGTCGAGGAGGCGACGCGGGGATTGGCGCAGCTCAACCGCGAGCTGCAGGACGCGTATCGGACGACCCTGGAGGCGCTTGGATCCGCGCTCGACACGCGTGACGTCGGGACCGAGTCACACTCGCGCCGCGTCCACGGCTACGCGATGGCCACCGCGCGCGTCTACGGCGTGCCGGAACCCGACCTCCCAGCCCTCGCCCACGGGGTGCTGCTCCACGACATCGGAAAGATCGGCATCCCCGACGGCATCTTGTTGAAGCCCGGCCCGCTCACCGACGAAGAGTGGAAGATCATGCGGCGCCATCCCGAGATCGGCCGGCAGCTGATCGAGAAGATTCCGTTCCTGCAGGGCGCCGTGCCGATCGTCTACTGCCACCACGAGAAGTGGGACGGCAGCGGGTATCCGCAAGGCCTCAAGGGCGAGGAGATCCCGCTGGGCGCGAGAATCTTCATGGTCGTCGACGCCTTCGACGCGATGACCTTCGACCGGCCCTACTCGAAGGCGCAGCCCTTCGACGTCGCCAAGGCCGAGATCAAGCGCTGCTCCGGCAAACACTTCGACCCGACCGTCGTCACGGCGTTTTTCAACGTCCCCGAAACCCTGCTCGAGGAGATCCGCCGAAAAAGCGTGGAGCCCTGACGGAGGGCTCGTCAGGCCTGCGCGTCCATCCCGAGCTCTTCGCACAGGCGGCGCACGCGGGCGAACGCCGCCGTCAGCTCGTCCTCGCTGAGCCCCCACTCCAGGCCGCGC
>Ga0066677_10000720_pt1 | contig 11209 bp, 9 predicted proteins | sample GraSoiAngelo_126_FD_62299 | JGI IMG/M metagenome (GOLD analysis project Ga0066677, IMG submission 62299) | Grasslands soil microbial communities from the Angelo Coastal Reserve, California, USA - 14_0927_09_20cm | ecosystem: Environmental > Terrestrial > Soil > Grasslands | place: USA... | reverse complement strand
GAGGAAGAGGGCTGCCTCTCGATTCCCGGCTTCCGCGGTTACGTCATTCGCCCGCAATTCGTGACCGTCAAGGCGCAGAACGTCAAAGGCGAGCCGTTTGAAATTCGCGGCGAAAATCTTCTCGCTCGTGCCTTCTGCCACGAAATCGACCACCTCAATGGCATCCTCTTCTTGCAGCATCTCGGGATGCTGAAGCGCGACATGATTAAACGCAAAATCAAAAAGCTCCGCAAACAAGGCGAGTGGTGATTCCTTCTTTACCCACCTCAATTACACGCCTCTGTTCTTATCGTTAGAGACAGCCACAAAGCCGTGTCATCCTGAGCCTACCTGTGCAGGCAGGCGAGCGAAAGGATCTCCACTGTGAATTCGGCTAAACACTCAGGAGGGGCATCCAGGCTGCGGATTGTTTTCTGCGGCACGCCGCAATTTGCTGTTCCGGCTCTGAAGCATCTTCTCGCCCAGCCTGATTTCGAGCTTCTCGCCGTCATCACCCAGCCTGACCGTCCTCGTGGTCGCGGCCAGCAAGTCTCTGTTTCTCCGGTGAAGGATGTCGCGCTTGCCGCGCATCTCCCCGTGCATCAGCCGGAAAAAATTCGCGCGCCGGAAGTGCAACAACTCCTTGAAAAGCTTGCGCCCGACGTCATCGTTATCATTGCGTACGGCCAAATCATTCCTGCGCGGCTACTTTCGATTCCCAAGCACGGCTGGATCAATCTCCACGCTTCACTTCTCCCCAGGTATCGTGGCGCGGCTCCGATTAATTGGGTCATCGCGAACGGCGAAACGCGTACTGGCCTCACCACCATGCGCATCGATGCCGGCATGGACACTGGCGACCTTCTCCTCCAGAGCGAAATGGAGATTGGTCCCAGCGAGACTGCTCCGGAACTCGCCGCGCGCATGTCCGAAGCCGGCGCGCCGCTCATCGAGCAAACCCTGCGCGGGCTCGCCGCCGGCACAATCGTTCCGCACCCCCAGAATCACACCGAAGCCACCATTGCTCCCATCTTGAAAAAAGAAGACGGGCGCATCGACTGGATCCGCTCCGCCCAGGAAATTTACAACCGCATGCGTGGGTTCGCTCCCTGGCCCGGCGCATATACCACCTTTCGCGGCCAGAGTTGCCACCTCTGGGCCGAACCACTGCCTGAAAATGCATCTTTGGGAGGGGAAGCGCTCCATAGCCCTTTACCGGCAGCCCAATCTACTCCGGGGACTCTTTTCGGCGGAAAGGGAAAGAATGACTGGTTCGTTTTTTGCGGCAAAACAACATCTTTACGGCTGAAATCCGTCAAACTCGAAGGGCGCAAGCAGGTCAGCGCTTCCGAATTCGTCAGCGGCGCGCGCCTAAAGCCGGGTGAACGCTTTGGCAACACCTGATTTGCGCGCTTCCAAACACTCAGGCATACTCAAATTTGCTTTGTTTAGTTTTTATCGATAAACGCTTGTTAGTGACTGACCGTTTGACCGACCGTCGTAAGGGGAGTCCACTTTTCATGCACGCCTGCGAATCTTCAAAGAACCGCGGAGCCGCACACTCCCGCGGACGCAAACTTCTGCGCCTCGCTGCCGCCTGCATCCTCGCAGCTCAGCTGGCTTTCTTGCCTCTTTTGTCCGCTGCGGGCGACAAGCCCGCCTCCGCCACGCCCCCGGCGCCCGTGTCGACGAACGATCCCGTCCTGAAAGCCATGCAGACGGAACTCTCCCGCGCGATCACGGAGCTCGGCAAAGACGAGCAGCCTCCTTACTATCTGAGCTACACAGTCTATGACCAAGATTTCGTTGTTCTGGCCGGGGCTTACGGCAGCCTGCTGGGCAACACCACTGCTCAGCGCCGCTATGCCGACGTCACCATGCGAGTCGGTACTTCCGACCTCGACAACACGCACGGCCAGAGCCGCTCGAGTGGCGTTACTTCCGGAACGCTTCCTCTCGGCAACGACCAGGACGCCATCGCCCGCGTTTTGTGGGAGCTTACAGACCGCGAATACAAGCGCGCCGTTCCCGCTCTGCTGAACGTTCGCACCGACACAGCCGTCCGCGCCGAAGAAGAGGACAAGTCTCCCGATTTTTCTAAAGAGAAACCGGAAACCCATATCGGCGAAGCATCCGCTGCGCCGTTTGATCGTTCCGCTTGGGAAGGCGAAATCAAGCGCCTCTCGGCGGTCTTCCGCAAATATCCCGAAGTTTATTTCTCCAGCGTCGTCCTTCAGGCCTCGAATTCCAATTCGCGCATGGTCTCCAACGAAGGCACCACGCTCGTGTCTCCCACTTCCTCCGCGCGCCTCATCATGGAAGCCCAGACTCGCGCGGATGACGGCATGGATCTGCTCCGTGTGGAAACCTTTCAGGCCCCTAACGCCAAGGGTCTGCCCGGCGAAGCCGAACTGACTGCCAGAATTGACAAAATGGCCGCGGATCTCGGCGCGCTTCGTAAAGCTCCTGTCGCCGAGCCTTACGACGGCCCGGCGCTCCTGAGCGGACGCGCCGCAGCTGTGTTTTTCCACGAAGTCCTCGGCCACCGCCTCGAAGGCCATCGGCAGCGCGATGAAGAAGAAGGCCAAACCTTCACCAAGAAAGTTGGCCAGGAAGTCTTGCCGAAATTCCTCAGCGTGGCGGACGATCCGACCATTCATGAAATGGCGGGCATGAAACTTGCCGGCTCCTACGACTACGACAACGAAGGCACACCCGCAGAGCGCGTAGACGTTATCAAAGACGGCGTGCTCAAAAACTTTCTCATGTCGCGCATGCCCATTAAGAATTTCAGCGACTCCAATGGCCACGGCCGCAATCAGCCGGGCCTCATGCCCACGGGCCGGCAAGGAAATCTCATCGTCACTTCCACGCAGATAATCCCCGAGACCCAGATGCGCCAGACGCTTATTGACGAAGTGAAGAAACAAGGCAAGCCCTACGGCTTATATTTCGACGACATTCAGGGCGGGTTCACCGTCACCACGCGCCAGTTGCCCCAAGCATTTCAGGTATTACCCGTGATGGTCTACAAGGTTTATGCCGACGGCCGTCCCGACGAATTAGTGCGAGGCGTGGACATCGTCGGCACCCCCCTCGCCGCGTTGACTCGCATTCTCACCACCGGCGACCAGGAACACGTCTTCAACGGCGTGTGTGGAGCCGAAAGCGGCCAGGTTCCCGTTGCCGCTGTCGCTCCTTCGATGCTCTTCTCCGAAATGGAAGTTCAGAAGCGCGCGCATCAGCACGAGCGCCCCCCGCTCTTGCCTCCACCCGGCTTTGAAGATATGGCGTCTCCGGCGAAAACGGCTGCGCACGCCAAGGCAGAGGTGAAGCCATGAGCGCCGTTCACGGCACCCTAGCATTCGCTCTCGCGCTTTCCGTCGCCCCGTGTGCGCCCTTGCTGCACGCTGCTTCCAGCGATTCCAAACCTGCCCCCGATCCCGCCATGGTTGCCGCCCACGCCTCCGCCAGAGGCGACGCACTGCTCGAAGCCTTGCTCGCCGAACTCGACCGCTCCAAAGCACAACTCAAGATGGATCAGGTTCAGCCGCCGTATTTCATCGAGTATCGCCTGAATGACGTGGAAGACTACAATGCGGAGGCCGCCTACGGCGCTCTCCGCGAAAACCAGCACGGGCACTTTCGCGTTCTGCGCGTCGTGGTTCGTATCGGGGATTACAAACAGGACAGCTTCTACGCGCGCGGCCAGGGCGAATCCACCATCCTCCCCCTCGACAATGACGCCATGGCCCTGCGACATCAAATCTGGCTCGCCACCGATGACGCCTACAAAGCCGCCGGCCAAGCGCTTGCCGAAAAGCAAGCGGAGCTCAAGCGTTTTACGACCGATACGAATCCCGTAGACGACTTCGCCAAGGCTGCGCCGCTCATCGCCGTCGAGCCCACCGTTTCGCTGAAACTCGACGAAACTTCCTGGAAAAAAACTCTTGAAGAGATTACCAATTTGTACCGGCAATATCCCGACGTACAGTCGGTCAGCGCCTCCGCGCACTTTTCCGCCGTCAACGAATACCTTGTCAACACGGAAGGCACGCTCACGCGCTGCGGCAAGACGACCTATTCGGTCCAATTGAACGGCTCCGCACAAGCCGCCGATGGCATGCGCCTCAGCCGCAGCCCGGCATACGTCGTCGCGCGCATGGAAGAACTGCCTTCGCACGATGCGCTGATGACCGACGCGAAGAACATGCTCGACACCATCGTCGCGCTGCGCCAGGCGCCCATTGTCGAGGAAGAGTATCGCGGTCCTGTTTTGTTCTCTGCGGATGCCGCCGACGACATCGTTGCCTCTTTGATCGGCCAAAACGTCGTGGGGCACAAACCGCAACTCGGCCGGCCTAACCGCACCACCGGCGCTTTTGCTACCAGCTACAAAGCGCGCGTGCTGCCAAATTTTCTGTCCGTCATCGACGATCCCACGCTGAAAGATTTCCAGGGCAAGAGCCTAATCGGCAACTACGTGTTCGACAGTGAAGGCGTAAAAGCGCAACCGGTCGACGCCATCGAAAACGGAATGCTCACGAATTATCTGATCGGCCGGCAGCCACTGCGCGACTTCCCTGCCTCGAACGGCCATGGCCGCGCCGCCGCAGGTATGACTGCCGTCCCCAACCTCGGTGTTCTCCTGCTGAAGAGCTCGGAACCGCAGTCGCCCGTCGATTTGAAAAAGAAAGTCATCGAGATGGTCAAGGAACAGGGCAAACCTTACGGCTACCGCGTCGAAACGCTCGGCCAGCCCGGCAACACACCTCGCCTGCTCTATCGCGTGTACGCCAACGACGGCCACGAAGAACTCGTGCGCGGCGCCGTCTTCAACGAACTGGACACACGCGCGCTACGCGCCGATGTCATAGCCGCGGGCAATGACCCGCTGGTGAGCAATCGGCCCGGGGGCATCCCCACGACGGTCATCAGCCCGTCGCTCCTCTTCGATGAATTGGAAGTAAAGCGCGCGGACACCAGCAAGGACAAGTTACCCGAGTACCCGCCTCCGCCGTTGGCAAAGAAATAGTCGTGAGAGCACGGCTTTGGCCGTGCCGCGGCAGCTTTTTCCCTTTTGACTTTCTAGTTTTTGTCTTCTAATTTCTTCGCTGACCATGACTCTCAAAGAACGACTCGAATGGCTCACTCGCATGACACTGCTCGTCTTCATTCTGGCGTCCGCGGCGTTTCTCAGCGCCATTACCGCCATGCGCATCGCCATTCATGGCCGCGAGGTCACCATGCCCAATCTTGTCGGTAAAAATGTTTCCGAAGCTAGCAAGATGCTGCAATCCCGCGGCCTAGTGCTGCGGGTCGCCGATCGCATCTACAGCGACCAGCCCATTAACGTCGTGCTGCGTCAGACTCCTCCCGCCGGCCTGCTGATGAAAGTTTCCCAGCAGGCCCACGTCGTGCTCTCCCTGGGCCAGCGCCAGTTGCAGATTCCCATGCTAGAGGGCAATTCCCTGCGCGCCTCGCGTGTCGAACTGCTTCGTCAAGGCCTGCAAGTCGGCGAAGTTTCCGGCATCAACACGCCCGACGAACCCTTCGATACGATCGTGCTGCAAAATCCCAAGCCCGGTGCGGGCGCCTCCTTGCCCCGCGTGGACGTGCTCATCTCTCAGGGACCGCGCGAAACGGCCTATGTGATGCCGCATCTGGTGGGATTGAACGAAATCGAAGCGCAGCGTCGCCTCGATCAGGCGCAAATGCGCCGCAAAGTCAATTATGTTTCCGCTCCGCAATGGCCCCACGGCGCCGTGATCGACCAGACGCCTCTGGCTGGCAGGAAAGTTCCCGCCTCCGCCACTGTCGAACTCACCGTCGCCAACTGATTTCCGCGGTCGCCGGCGGAAGACACCGTTACACTCTCACCTTCTTTGTGATCCCGCACATTTCTCTTAGCTCCGCAATCCACTTCTCTAAAACGACGTGCTGATGGGTCTCAATCCTGGTGAAGAGAACTCCCATGCGACCACCGCGTCCAGCATGGGCCACCTTGCCTAGCGCTACAAAGTTTGCGCCATTGTGGACAATCCTGATCCTGACCCTTGTCCCGGTCGGCAAGGGCTTCTGCGTATTCACTCCACATCCAAATAGGCTCAGATCGCAAGTCTGTTCGTTGATCTGCGTCTCGGATTCCACATCGGTGATTTCTATGCTGGCTACAAGTGGATAGCGGCGTGCGCGTGGACGCTCAGATTGCACAAATAGAATCCTCTCTAAGAGATGGTCTTGGTTGTGCCCGCGGGATTGCCGCGCATTGTATATCAGGACGGAGCAAAGTTCGAGCCGGTTGCGCATTGGGCAGGGACTGGAGCTTGATAATTGACTCGCTCGGATAGCGCCGAGAATCTACAGATGTTGACGGCGTGCGGCCACGGTCCAGCTTTTGCGCATCTAAGCGGCTGTTGGCTAGCGCATCTTGCCTTGCGGTGCCGAACCACAGACCTTTACGGTTCTCGAAGCGGAACTCGCTCTTGGTTCCTTCTCTTGACTTCGTTTGCGACGCGCCGAAGGCACCAGGCCCGCCCTTTAGCGCCGACGGCATGGCATACTAATTCTCGTTTTTCTCGCGCGAATGACCCCATGAAGAAAATCGTTCGAACTGCCGCCGCCTCGGTCTGGCTCATTTTCCTGGTGGCACTGAGTGCGCGGCTGGGCTTCGCCTGGTACATGGAGCACCAGATTCCCCGAGAAATGCTTGCGCCGGCGTCCTTCGCCCAGGAAACTGGGAGCATCGCAAAATCCCTGGCGAACGGAAAAGGATTCAGTTCGCCGTTTGGGAAAGACACCGGTCCCACCGCGTGGCTGACTCCGGTGTACCCGCTGTTGGTCGCGGGAATCTTCCGCATATTTGGAATTTTCACGCGCGCTTCGTTTTTCGCCATTGTTCTTCTCAACGCGCTGTTTTCGTCCGGAGTGTGCGTGGCCATTTTTCACGCAGGAAGGCGCATTGCGGGACTGGGAGTAGCAAACGCAGCGGCCTGGCTTTGGGCCATCTTTCCCAATGCCGTTATCGTGCCGTTTGAATGGGTTTGGGATACATCGCTCGCGGTGCTGCTGGCTGCAACGATTTTGTGGGCGACGGTGAAGCTCTCAAATTCCGCGCGCTGGCGCGACTGGTGCTTGTACGGGTTGCTTTGGGGCTTCACCCTGATGACCAATCCGTCGCTGGGCTCGTTGCTGCCTTTCCTGCTGGTGTGGGCCGCCTACCGCGCGCGTCGCGAAACAAACTTTCACGCGACGAAACCCGCGCTGGCCGTTGCGGGCATTGCGTTCTTGTGCTGCGTGCCCTGGACCGTGCGCAACTACATCGTATTGCACCGGCTGATTCCGCTACGCTCCAATCTCCCGCTCGAACTGTACATCGGGAACAACGAAAACTATGCCCCGCGTGCCACGTGGCCTCCGAAAATCACAAAGGAACGCGAGCTATCCCGCTATTTCCGCTTGGGCGAAACCGCGTTCATGGACGAAGAAAAACGCAAGGCCCTGGCATTCATGCGCGCGTATCCGGGGATCGAACTGAAATTGACCGCGGCACGCTTCGTGGCCTTTTGGGCCGGGCTGATGAACCCGTGGCAAGCGTTCATTTCTTCCGATGCCACGCTCCTGGTCCGCGTGCTACTCGTATGCAGCATGGCCCCGGCTCTAGTTGGACTGCTGGGAATCGCCGCGCTGCTCTGGAAGCGCAGCCCGTACGTCTTTCCGTTAGCGGCCTATCCGGTAGTGTTTCCGTGGCTCTATTACGTGACGCATTCCAACTTGAGATACCGCCATCCCATTGACCCCGTAATGTTGCTGCTGGTCGCCATTGCGATGGAGGGCATATTCAAACGCTTATTCAAGCAGCCCGCTGTAGCGGAAGAAACGCAACCTTCCGCTGCAGCATCCGTAGAAACACATCAAGGCAAGCCAAATGCGAATAGCGTCGTACCCGCGGCAATAGCGACGTACTGCTTGCCATCAATCGCGTAGGTCATCGGTGAAGAATAAACCGAAGCGCCGCATTGGAAGTGCCAAACAATTTTTCCTGAGGCCGCATCCAGCGCCATGAAATTGCCTTCCGCGTCGCCGGTGAACACCAGTCCGCCCGCAGTGGAAAGCACGCCAGACCAGGACGGCGAGAGGTGCTTCAACTCCCACTTGATCTGGCTGGTAGCGGGATCGATGGCGCGTAACGCCCCCCAGAACGGCTCTGCATCATCATTGGGAAAATACGCGCTGCCGTAAAACGCGTGGCCGGGATCGTAGGGCTGCGGCGCAGTGCTGAAAATGTCACACTGTTCACGCGCGGTGACGTAGAAAAGTTTGGTTTTCGGATCATAGGTCGGCGACATCCAATTCGTCGCGCCAATCGCACCCGGACACACGGGCACCCCGGTCAGCGTCGGCGAGGCTTCCTTGCGCTCGATCGGAACGCCGCTCGCGTCTTTCGTATTGCTCCAAGTCACTTTCCCATAGGGAGTGGCGGAAAGAAGTTTTCCGTTGCTGCGGTCAATCACGTAGAAAAAACCATTGCGGTTCGCCTGCATAATGAGATGCCGCTCGCCGTCGTCCACAAGCACGGGAACTTGCGTGGCGTCGTAATCGTGCTCGTCATGCTTGGTGAATTGGAAATACCACTTGAGCTTTCCCGTGTCCGGATCGAGCGCGAGCAAGGAATTGCTGTAGAGATTATCGCCGGCGCGGCCTTCGCCGCGGTTCGAGGGCGAAGGATTGCCGGTGGTCCAGAACGTCGTGTTCGTCAGTGGATCGTACGTACCGGTGATCCATGCCGGCGCACCACCGATTTTCCACGAATCGTCCTCCCAGGTTTCGTGGCCGGGCTCGCCGGGCCCAGGCACGGTATAAAAGCGCCATTTCCGCGCGCCGGTCGCCGCATCATACGCGTCAATGAAGCCGCGAATGCCGTATTCGCCGCCAGAAACGCCAATGAGCACGAGATTTCTAATCACGAGCGGCGCGAGCGTGATGCTGTAGCCCTTGTTGTAGTCGGACGTGCCCACGTCCCAGACCACGTTGCCGGTTTTGGTGTCAAGCGCAACCACGTGCGCGTCAAGCGTGCCGAGAAAAACTTTGTCGCCGAGGATCGCAAATCCGCGATTGACGCGGCCGCAGCAGGGGCGAACGTCGGGCGGCAGCGCTCGCTGGTATTGCCAGATGGGGCGGCCCGAACGCGCGTCAAGCGCAAAGGCGCGATCGTCCGCGCCCGTGGCGTAGAGAACGCCGTCGACAACCAGAGGAGTAGTTTCAAATTTTCCGCCCGCCATGGTCTGATAAGCCCACTTGGGCGCCAGCGAAACCGCATTCTTCGTATCGATTTGATCCAGCGTGCTGTAACGCCGTCCCGCATAGTCGCCCGAATACATTAGCCAGTTTTGTGGCTCCTTGGCGGACTCCCGCAGCCGCTCGGCCGTCACTTGCGCGGGAGCGATAGGGGCTAAGCCGCTGGAAACTACGCCAGCTAACAAAACGGAAACTGCCCTCCCTAAACTTGTCATTCCGAATGCAGCGAAGAATCTGCTTTTGGGTTCCGGCCCAGTCCGTTCACATCTCATTGCACACCTGCGCTCTGCAGGTAAGCAATGAGGTCCTGCAAATCCTTGTCGCTCAGCGCTTTTTGATCGTAAACAGGCATCGCCGATTCGCGCCGCGTCTCGAAAGAACGCAACTCGGCCTTTTCAAACAAACGCAATTGTTCGCGCGTGTCCAGCATTTGCAAAGTGAACTGATCTTGGTTCAAAAGGACTCCGCTGAGCTTCGTGCCGTCGGCGGTCACGACCGACACCGATTCGTACTCTTCAGGAAATTCCTTCATCGCCTCGAGAATGCCTTGTGCGAGCCGGCGGCTTGGATTGCGCACCGATTCCACAAGATATTCGACAGAGCGTGAGGCCCCCACAGTGGTAAGGTCCGGCCCGAGGCGGCCTCCCTTCCCCTGGATCATGTGGCAAGTGGAGCAACCTGACGCGCCAATGAAGAGTTGTTTGCCGTGTTCCGGATTTCCCCCCGGCTGCGCCGGAGCTTTTACTTGGATGCGGCGAAGATAGCTGATCACCTGCCAGATTTCTTCATCGCTCATCCCCACACCGATGCCGCCATTCGTCGCAGCGGGCATCGCCGTCCCCGGAATGCCGTCGTGAATGTTATGGAACATTTCCGCGTCGGAGTTGCCGTGGCGCTTTTGCGCGCGGGTTAAATCCGGCCCACGCCCGCCGCCGCGCGCTCCGAGCCCGTGGCAGAACGCGCAGTTCAACCGGAATTGGTATTCGCCGAGCTTCGCGACTTCCGGATTACCCTCGTACGGGTTCTTGTCCTGCGCTAAGACGGCGTCGTTCCAGGCGAAATAGCCCAAGAGTGCTAAGCAAGCCAAACAAAGAAACGGCCGAATTGCCATCCCCCGGTTCTGAAGAATCAACGCAAACAAATGCACTGGGCGCATGAACTATCAACTCCTTCTGGAGAACAGGCTGGATAGCGGCAACTATACCACTGGCTTTCGGCAGAAATAAGGAAGGACTTCGCGCCAGCCAACTACTGCATCGGCGAAGAAAAGTTCCCGCCCGCCGCGCGAAATCCCGGGTCTCGCTTGACGTCAAACCGCAAGCTAGCGCGGTCCAGAACCTTCCCTTTGAGAATTACGGTTTCAACTTTGCGCGTGTCGCTGATGCGGTCTGCAGGATTGCCCGTAACGATCAGAACATTCGCGGCGCGAGCCAGCCTGCAGGCTTCCCCACTCTTCCTCGGCATGCAGCAGGCGTGCCGCGTTGGACGTCGCCTGTCGGATTACTTCTAACGGCGTCATTCCCGCGGCCACCAGCAGTTCCAACTCATGGTGCAGGGCTTCTCCCTGAAACAGCCCGGGATAAGGGGCGTCGGTCCTCGCCACCCGCACGCCAGCATCCAGCAGTTTCTTGACGTTGCGCTTCATCTCATCGAATCCCGCGCCCGATCTGGGCACCAAACAATCCGTGGATTATCCGGATTACGGCAAGGCTGTCGGCGAGCAAGTGGTTTCGAAGCAGGCGGATTTAGGAATCGCCGTTTGCGGTACCGGGATTGGCATTTCCATAGATTCGTCCGCAGGGGACTGTCGCCGTTAGGTGACAGGGGAATGCGGCCTTCTTTTGCATATTCGTGCGTCTTCGCTTTTTGTTTGCCTTAGGCCTATGCTCTTTGTATACTCCTGCTTATGCGCGCCGCCTACAAATACCGCCTG
>Ga0066677_10000708_pt1 | contig 11293 bp, 11 predicted proteins | sample GraSoiAngelo_126_FD_62299 | JGI IMG/M metagenome (GOLD analysis project Ga0066677, IMG submission 62299) | Grasslands soil microbial communities from the Angelo Coastal Reserve, California, USA - 14_0927_09_20cm | ecosystem: Environmental > Terrestrial > Soil > Grasslands | place: USA... | reverse complement strand
TGCGGGGTGCGGGGTGCGGGTGCGGGGTGCGGGGTGCGGGGAATCGCAGAGCGGGATCCGATGCGGAGGCTCGCGATGATTAGAGAGCTCGAGAATGCCGCGGACATAGTCTACCGGGCGATGACGCCGACCCCGCAGCAGCGGTGGCCGCTGCTCGATGAGCGGTGCGGCGCAGCGGTCTGGGTGAAGCATGAGAACCACACAGCGATCGGCGCGTTCAAAGTGCGCGGCGGACTCGTTTACCTGGACGACCTGCGACGCCGCCAGCCGGATGTGAACGGCATCGTCGCGGCGACGCGCGGCAACCACGGGCAGGCGGTCGCATTCGCGGCGGCCCGTTACGGAATGCGCAGCGTGGTCTTCGTGCCGCACGGCAACAGCACCGGCAAGAACAACGCGATGCGCGCGCTCGGTGCAGAGCTCGTCGAGGAGGGCCACGATTTCCAAGCTTCGCTGGAGGCCGCCGAGCAGTTCGCCCGGTCGCGCGGCTGGCACATGGTGCCGTCGTTTCATCCACTGCTCGCGCGTGGCGCCGCGACATATTCACTCGAACTGCTGCGCGCTGTGCCCGACCTCGACACGCTCTATGTGCCCATCGGGCTTGGATCCGGAATCTGCGGGGCGATTGCGGCGCGCGATGCACTCGGCTGTCGCACGAAGATCGTGGCCGTCGTCGCGGCGTCCGCTCCCGCCTACGCCAGGTCGCTTGCGCTTGGCCGTCTCGTCTCCCATGACGTGAGCACGAGGATAGCGGACGGGATGGCCTGTCGCACGCCAGTCCAGGAGGCGCTCGACATCATTCGCGCCGGCGTCGATCGCCTGGTCGAGGTGAGCGACGGTCAGATCGAAGATGCCATGCGCGGCATCTACGATGACACGCACAACGTGGCTGAGGGAGCAGCGGCGGCCAGCCTGGCGGCGCTGCTGAGTGAGCGCGAGCGCGTGCGCGGCCGCTCGGTCGGGATCGTTTTGACGGGTGCAAATGTAGATGCGGATGTGTTCGCGCGGGTACTGGCATCGGACTCGCACGTCAATCGTCGGAGGCACCCGCACATGGCTGACGAACCGGAGTACGTGCGTCGCGGCAAGGGACGGAAGGATCAGGTCGGTCGCAGCGGCATCTACCCGGCCTCGGCCGCTGATGCGCCGGAAGATGCGGAGGTGCGCGGCCATGACGAGCAGGGAGACGAGGGTAGACGAAAGTAGACGAAGGTAGACGAAGGTAGACAAAGGTAGACGAAGGTAGACGAAGGTAGACGAAGGTAACGGATTTTACAAACGAAGCAACGAAGAAAACGGAGGGCACCGAAGCCACATAAAATGTAAATTTGGTTTTCGTTCGTACAAATTTGGTCTTCGTTCGTCTCCGTTTCCTTCGTTGCTCCGTTTTGAGAATCCGTGTCCTCCGTGTTCTTCGTGGACTCCAATGCGCCGCAAGGGCCTCGTTGCCATCGTCCTTGTGCTGGCCGTCATCACGGCCGCGGTATATTTCTTCGCGAATCGCGTACTCGGATCCGATATGGTCCGGTCCGCGCTCGAGCAGCAACTCGCGACGCGGCTCGGTCAGCCCGTTCGCGTCCACTCGGTCGGCGCGTCATTGTTCCCGCGCGTTGCGGTCACTCTTCACGACGTCGCGATTGGCGAACCTGCGGCCGTGCAACTTGGTGACGTGCGGGTCGTCACCGGTCTTCGCGGCCTGTTCTATCGAACGATCGCGGACGCAGAGGTCATTGTCTCCCGCAGCCGCCTGACGCTTCCGTTGCCGTTCGCGCTGGTCCCATCGCCTCCGACCGACGCGGCGGAGAGCGCCGGCTCGCGATTCACGGTCACGTCCATCCGCGTCATCATCTTCCGCGATATCGATCTCGTCGCGGGGAGCCAGACCCTGCGCGTCAATCTCGACGCATCAATCGATGGAGATCGTCTCGCAATCAGCCGATTGACGATGAATGGGAAGAGAACGAAAGTCGAGGCGCACGGCGCGCTGACGAGCATCGCGTCGCTTCGCGGAGATGTGGACGCGAAGGCGGAACCGCTGGATCTCGACGAGACAATCGCGATTGCTTCTGCGTTTACGGCGCCCTCGAGCCTCACGCCCGCACCGGGTCGCACGGCGACGGCGGGCCTCACGACACGGCCTCGAGCGGCGGATCCGATCCCCATGCATATCGTGGCGAAGATTGCGGCGTCCGGAGGTCAGTTCGCGACTTATGCGTTTCGGGATCTCTCGTCGACGGTCGATCTCGCCCCCGGACGCCTGTTGCTGTCGCCGTTGTCCGTACGGACCTTCGACGGCAGATTTCAGGGACGGCTCGACGTCGACACGTCGAGGGACGTTCCCCGTCTGCGGCTGAACGGCCGCGTCGATGGCCTCGACGTCACGCAGGTGATGAAGGCAAGCGGATCGGCAGGCGGCATCACAGGCAAACTGGCTGGCACCGTCGCGCTGGCGGCCGACGGCACAGACGCGTCAGCCGTGCTGCGCAGCGCGCACGGAACGATTGACGCCGCGATCACCAATGGCACCATCCAGCATCTCGACATGGTGCGAACGATCGTGCTCGCGTTCGGCAAGCCGTCAGGCGCGCCGCCGGAAGGATCCGGCTCCGCGTTCTCGCGCGTCAGCGGCACGTTTGCGCTCGCGAACGACGCGTTGACGTCCGACAATCTTTCGTTGGCCTCCCGCGATTTCGATATGCACGGCCGCGGCACCTTGAGGCTCGATAGCGGCGCCGTCGACGCTCGCACAAACGTCGCGCTGTCGGAGGAGCTCACCGCCCAGGCGGGTACGGATCTGCGACGTTTCGCGCAGGAGGATGGCCGCGTCGTCGTGCCGGCCAGCGTCGGCGGCACGCTGGCGAATCCGCGGGTGTCGGTCGATGTCGCCGCCGCGATGCAGCGCGCGCTTGGCAACGAACTGCAGCGGCGCGCGAAGTCCATCCTCGGCGGACTGTTCAAGAAAAAGGGGGGAGGATGACGGATCGGTCCAGCGTCACGACGCTACTGGCTCAGGCCGATCCGATAGATTCGATATCCGTCGCCCGCGCGGATCAAATGGCAGCAGCCAGGCTCGGCGCTCACCAGCGCAACGAGACGCGCACGCTCGGTGGGCTCGAAATACTCGTCCTTCTTTGAATCCACGACCGCGAGATAGCTGACGTGGTACGTCCGTAGCACCGAGTCGATGACCCTCGCGTCGGAGGTCACCGGAAATGCCACGATGCGCCTGCCGGTCAGGCGATGCAGGATCGCCGCCTGCTGGGCCATCATCAGGCCGCGCTCCGGCTGAGAACGCAGCCATTCCGCAACGCTCACGACTCCTGCGTGCGTGAAACGTTCCGGCCGGGGACGCACGTTCTCAGCCGCAATGCGCGCCTGCTGCACCAGGCCGCCGCCCAGGCAAAGAAGAAACAGACAAATCGCGCACGCCCATCCATAGCGTCCCGCGATCGCCGCGGTGCCATGTCTCACCGGCCGGAAGAGGTACTGGATGAGAGCGGCAACGAACGCCGCGACCCAGAACACGACGTATAACATCGCCTGTCGGCCGGGCGCGCGCGCGGAGGCCCACGATGCGAAGGCCGCGATCGCTAATAGTCCGAGGACAGGCACGACGAGAATCAGGCGACTGCCCCGCGTCTCGACCATCTCGGAGAGGCGACGAATGCCGCGCCACGCGAACAAGAACAGCAGCGGAAACACGGGAATCGTGAATCGCGTTTCTTCATCGAACGGCCACAGCGCGTAGAGTCCCAGATACGCGACGACGTACCACGCGATGAGCGTCGATCGACGACGGACGACCGCGTCGATCAGACCGATCGTAATCAGGACGCCCGGAACAATGATCAAGGGAGAGTACCAGACCTGATCGAGCCATGGCGCGCGAATGACGAGCTGCGAAAATCTCGCCATCTGCGCGGCGGCGAAGCCCCCCATCCGCACGACGACATCGACGACTGTCGCGTGGCCGAGGGCCGGTCGGTGTGGATCGGTCATCATGATTTGCGTGACGTAGGAGTTCATGTACTCGCCCGGCCAGTCGGAAGACACGTGCGCGCGGGCCCACGCGAACCATGCGGCTTCCGCGCCGACACCGGCCGCGACCGCCACCGCGAGACCGCGGCGCGCGCTCGGCGTCCATGCGTGTCGGCTGAAAGCGAGCGTCGCGACGCCCGCCGCGAGCAGCGACACGCCGGCGGACCGGATCGTTACGGCGGCGGCCATGAAGATCGCCAGGCCGATTACAAGCCCAGGTGACGCGCGAGAGGAAGATTGCAGCTTCGCCGCCAGCAGCAGCGCCACGGAGCTTACGAAAAAGTACGGGAGGTCGGACCAGACGTGGCGGGTCGCCATGCTGAAAAAATGCGGTGACGAGGCCAGCCACAGGCAGGCGACCGATGCGACGGCCCAGTGATCCTCGCCTTCCAGCAACATCCACGAAGCGATCAATCCGAGCGCCGCGAGCAGCGGCATCAATACGATCACGTGCGGATAGCCCTCGCCTGTCAGCAGCGAGGCGAGCGCCAGGAACAGGGGAAAACCAGGCGGATACCGTGTATGCGCTCTCGAATTGAAAACGTAGTCGTGCTGGTGCGCGAGGTTATGTGCCAGAACCTGGTAGTAGCTTCCGTCGGTATCGTACGACTCGACGCGCTGATAGGCGTAGATTTGCCAGAGGGCCAGGACCACGATCACGCACATCGTGGCTCCCAGCGCGAACCGTCGCGTCGCGCGGCGCGCGTCACCTAACGAATCGAGTCGCGCGTCTTGAGTTGCGGTGGCTCGGACGACCCCCTGCGACATTCAGATTACCGGCATCCGAGCGCACTCGCCGCCACATGACGCACGATCGTGATGATTTCCTCCAGCGAGCTGGCCGCGAGCCGCAGGGCTGACAATCGCAGCCGCGGCGCCAGGTCCGTCCCGGCAATCCGGAACGCCATCTCGATACTGCGATCCGGCAGGCGCGTGATCCGCGTGCGGTCGAGCACCAGCGTCTGGTTACACGCCGTCAGCGACAGGCCGTTGGTGAGGGGCACCAGTTGTTCGATCGTCATGGGATGCCTCCTGTTTGCGATCGGCGTGGTTACAGCAAATTCAGCGCCAGCGTCATCCTTCCGCCCAGGCGGAAGCCACAAGTTTTGAATGAGTTCTCGTGCCTTCCACCTTCAGGTGGAAGAGACCTGAGGCTCCAGATGTGCGAGTTCGAACAGTACGGTTGCGACCGCCGCATAGTCATCGTCGCCACGTCCCGAGGCCACGAGCGCTGTGACGAGTTGGTGCACCGCCGCGGAGACCGGCGCCGGGGTCTCGTGTTCCGCGAGCGTCTGGCTCGCAATGCGGAGATCCTTCGCATACAGCCGCGCACGAAATCCCGGCTTGTAGTTGCCCTTCAGCATCCGTTCGCCGTGCACCTCGAGCACGCGGCTGGCGGCGAAGCCGCCTAGCAGCGCGTCGCGGACGAGCGCGACGTCGACATCCGCCTTGCGCGCGAGCGCGAATGCCTCGCTGACCGCGGCGAGCGTCCCTCCGATCACCATCTGATTGCACACCTTGCAGATCTGTCCCGCGCCCGGTTCGCCGATGCGGACGACCCGATCGGGATTACCCATCGCGTGGAGGATGGGTGTGACCTTGGCGAAAGTGTCCGCGTCGCCGCCGACCATGATTGACAAGGACGCATTGATCGCGCCGACCTCGCCGCCGCTGACCGGCGCGTCGAGCATGCGCGCGCCATGCGCGCGCGCCACCTCCGCCAGCCGACGCGCCGTCGCCGGCGCGATGCTGCTCATATCTATCAGGATGCTGTCGGGTTGAATCGCGCTGAATACGCCATCCGGACCTTCGAGCACCTGCTCGACGTCTGGTGAGTCCGGGAGCATCGTGATGATCCGTCGCGCGCGGCGCGCGACATCGGCGGATGACGCGGCCCGCGCCGCCCCGGCCGACACCAGCTCGTCAACGGCCGCGCGGCTCCGGTTATGGACAACGAGCGGGTAGCCTTTGGCGAGAAGGTTTCTCGCCATGGGCTTGCCCATGACGCCAAGGCCGATGAAGCCAACCACGTCCTGCATGTGCAGCAGTATATGGATAGAATTGCGCTTTTAAGGAGCGATCATGCCGACCCGACCAGACGATTTCTCGCGCCGTTCTTTCCTTCGAAGCACCGCAACCATCAGCGCGGGCGCCCTCGTCGCGCGCTATGCGCCTACAGGGTTGATCCATGTGGAGGCCACGGCCGCGATGCGCCAGGCGGCGGCGCAGAAGGATCCGCTTGCGGCCAGGCGGGCGCAGATGGGGAGCATACCGATCCAGAAGACGGCGCTCGGTAGCGGATTGGCCATGCTCTCCGGACCCGGCGGCAACGTCGTCGTGCTGCACGGCTCGGAGGGAAAGATCGTGGTCGACTCCTTCGTGCAGCCCGCGTGGCCGGCGTTGAAAGCCACACTGGATGAACTGCCGGGGGGCGCGATCAAAACGCTGATCGATACCCACTGGCATTTCGATCACACCGACAACAACGGCAGTTTCCGCCAGGCCGGCGCGACAATCGTCGCCCACGAAAATACGAAGAAGCGTATGACCGAGTCACACGATCTGCTCGGTATGCACTTCGACCCATCGCCGGCATCAGCGCTGCCGACGGAAACATTCCCGGACAGGCAGCTGCTGCGCGCCAACGGCGAAGAGCTCGCGATGTTTTACGTTCCACCCGCCCACACGGACGGCGACATCGTCGTCCAGTACCGCAACGCCAACGTTCTGCACATGGGGGACGTGTTCTTCAACGGGTTCTATCCATTCATCGATGCGAGCACTGGCGGGAACATCAATGGAATGGCCAACGGAGCCGAGCGTGCGCTGAAGCTCGCGAACGCGCGTACGAAGATCGTTCCGGGGCACGGCCCGCTCGGCGATCGCGCGGCGCTCGATCGCTACCGTACGATGCTTGCCACGATCAGAGATACCGTGCAGAAGTTGAAGGGCAGCGGGCAGACGTTGCAGCAGGTGCAGGCGGCGAAACCGACAGCGCAATTCGATGAGGCGTGGGGGAAGGGAATGATGTCGCCGAACGACTTCGTCGCGCTGGTTTACAACACGTTGTGACGCGCCAGCGTAAGCACGATGCTCAGCCCGTTAGTTAGGCGGCTCACAGCGGGAATTCTGTACTCGCATCGAGGGAGCGGAGCGGGGCATAGGGCCCCGCGAGCGACCGAGCCGGGGTTTGGGGCGGAGCCCCATTTAATTAAGACACCCATCCGAGACTGCGCTCGACTGCCTTCTGCCACTCGTTGTACGCGGCCTGCCGCTGATCGGCGCTCCACGAGGGGTCCCACTGCCGATCCGCTTTCCAGTTGCGGCGCAGATCGTCCAATCCCTTCCAGAACCCGACCGCCAGGCCGGCAAAGTACGCGGCGCCGAGCGCCGTCGTCTCGGCGACAACCGGTCGCACGACGGGCACGCCGAGCACGTCGGCTTGCAGTTGCATCAGCATGTCGTTGACCGTCGCGCCACCGTCCACCTTGAGCACGTCAAGCCGCACGCCTGAATCGGAGGTCATCGCGTCGAGCACGGCGCGCGTCTGAAAGCAGATCGCCTCGAGTGTGGCGCGCGCGAGGTGCGCGCTCGTGTTGAAGCGTGAGAGGCCGACGATGATCCCCCGTGCGTCCGACCGCCAGTACGGCGCGAACAGTCCTGAGAAGGCGGGCACGAAGTAAACGCCGCCGTTGTCCGGCACGCTGGCCGCGAGCGGCTCGATGTCGGCAGCGGTCCGGATAATTCCGATCTGATCGCGGAGCCACTGCACCGCGGATCCCGTCACCGCGATCGAGCCTTCGAGCGCATACACCGTGTCCTTGTCGTCCATCGAGTAGCACGGCGTGGTGAGCAGGCCGGCCTTCGACGGGACGATCTCGTGGCCGGTGTTCAGCAGCATGAAATTGCCCGTGCCATACGTGTTCTTTGCCTCGCCTGGCGACAGACACACCTGCCCGACCGTGGCCGCCTGCTGATCGCCCAGCGCGCCGCACACGGGCACTTCGGCGCCGACCGATCCGTCGCGCCGCGTCATCCCGTAAGCCGCGCGCGCCGACGACGGCCGGATCTTCGGCAACATCGGCCGAGGAATGTCGAAGAGCGCGAGCAGTTCGTCGTCCCAGTTGCAGGTGCGGAGATCCATCAGCAGCGTCCGGCTCGCGTTCGTGACGTCCGTCACGTGCACGCCACCGTCCGTGCCCCCCGTGAGATTCCAGATCACCCACGTATCGATCGTGCCGAACAGCGCTTCACCGCGGTCGGCGGCCGCGCGCACACCCTCGACGTTCTCCAGAATCCACTTCAGCTTCGAGCCGGAAAAGTACGTCGCGGGAGGCAGGCCCGTTCGCTTACGCAGGAACTCGCGCTGAGGCTCGAGCGCCTGGACGATGCGCTCGCTGCGCGTGTCCTGCCAGACGATGGCGTTGTACCAGGGGCGGCCGGTCTTTGGATTCCAGACAACCGTGGTTTCGCGCTGATTGGTGACTCCGATCGCCGCCAGATCGGCGCCGGTCAAGCCGCCGCGCCAGAGCGCGCCCGCAATCACTTCGTCGACGCGCGATGCGATCTCGAGCGGATCGTGTTCCACCCATCCGGGCTGCGGCAGGATCTGCCGATGTTCGATCTGATGGCGCGCGACCTCCGTTCCATGCTGATCGAACACCATGAAGCGCGAGCTGGTGGTGCCCTGGTCGACGGCGCCTACATAGCGCGCCATGATCTAGAAACCAATGAGCGCGAAGAGGCCGGCGCCGGCAATGCCGCCGACGATCGGTCCTGCGACGGGAATCCAGCTGTACTGCCAGTCGGATGGTCCTTTGCCGGCAATCGGCAGCACGGCGTGCGCCAGGCGGGGTCCGAGATCGCGCGCGGGATTAATGGCATATCCGGTCGGACCACCGAGCGACAGCCCGATGCCCAGGACGAGGACACCGACGAGCAGCGGTTGCAGCCCGCGGCTGAAGACGTAAGAGAGGTTCAATTCGCCGGGACGCGCGAGCTCCTGCGCGTTCGCGGCGATCGCCAGGATGCCGAACAGCAGGACGGCCGTGCCGATCACTTCGGTTATGAAGTTCGGTCCTGGACGTTGAATCGCGGGGCCCGTCGAGAAGACGCCGAGCTTCGCGGCGGGATCCGCCGTCTCCGCCCAGTGCGGAAGGTAGGTAATCCAGACGAGCACGCCGCCGACGAAGGCACCGATCATCTGGGCGGCGACGTAGCCCGGCACCTGCGCCCACGAAAAGCTTCCAATCGCCGCGAGCGCGAGCGTGACGGCGGGATTCAGGTGCGCGCCGCTGATGCGGCCCACGGCGTAGACGGCGACCGCGACCGCCACGCCCCATCCCATCGTGATCACGATCCATCCGGAGTTCTGGCCCTTCGACCGGGTCAGCAGGGCGTTGGCGACGACGCCGTCCCCGAGCAGCACGAGCATCATCGTTCCGATGGCTTCGGCGATGTACACTTTTGGCACGCCGCAGAGCCTATCCGCGACGATCGACAAAGGCAAGCGCATGAACTTCGTGATCATCGTCGGCTCGGTCCGATCGGACCGCCAGGGCATCAAGGCCGCCAGGTTCATCGAGCGGTCGTTCATGGAACGAGGACACGAAGTCACGCTGATCGATCCGATCGAGCAGCAGCTTCCGTTGCTGGATCGGATGTACAAGGAGTACCCGAAGGGCTCCGCGCCCGAAGCGCTCGAACGGCTTGCCGCGATCTACCGCGCGGCAGACGGCTTCCTCATCGTCAGCGGCGAGTACAACCACAGCATCCCGCCCGCGCTCAGCAACCTGCTCGATCACTTTCTCGAAGAGTATTTCTTCCGGCCATCGGCGATCGTGTGCTATTCGGCGGGGCAATCGCTCACGCATTTCACCTCGGCCAGCGGCTACGTGCACGATCCGGCCCGGTCGCCGCGCGGCAATCGCATCGTCTTCGACGCGCACTGCGCACGGGCGGCGTGTGGGCGATCGTGGCGGAGCCGTCGTCGCAGTAAGCTATAAGCAGCAGGCCGCTCGGCCGACGTCATACCTCACACCGCATATCGCACGCATCAGCGCGTCTGTGACCAGAAGCCCGTGACGGACTCGATTCGGCCGTCCGGGCCCAGAGCGAACACGTTCGTGCCTTGTCCGCGCGGCTGCCCATCGGGACCGACCGCCGTCCAGTCGGCGAGCGCTGTTCCCTGGCAGTGGCGCACCGCCCCGGATTTCTGCAGGCGCATGCCGGGCATGAAGCGCTGCGCCGCTGTCACGTGGTGCGCGAGCTCGTCGAGGCCGTCGATGCAACTGAAACGATCTCTCATCCGCACGTCGGGCGTCGCGACGCTCTCGAGCGCGCGCTGGCGGTCGCCCTCATTCGTTTCCGCCAATGCCGCAAACCACGTGTCGACGATGCGTTCGACGTCGCCGTGCACTTCGTCCGCCACGACATTCGCGAACAGCGAGAGCTGATAGCGCCAGCCCTGCACGAACTCGTCGCGGACGGCGGCGTCGGCGAACTCGTGGCTGAGGCTCACGCGCGTGCCCCGTTCCACCGTCTCCAGCCGAATGCTGACCCGCGAGGTTCCTGGCGGTATCGGCTTGCCGCTGACGAAGCCATACGTGAACACGATGTGCGTGGGCGGCGCGACCTCGACGATCTCGCCCGTCACTTCTACCGCGCCGGGCAGGCGAATGAAGACGCGCCCGCCGGGGCGCGCGTCGATTGTGGAGCCTGCCCCCCACCAGGCGGACCAGCGCGCATTGTCGGTGAAATAGCGGAAGACGAGGTCGCGCGGGGCTTCGATGAGGATCGTGCGGTCGAGCGTGTGCGGAAGATCCATTACGTGCCCTTTCGTTTCATGACGCGTTTCCGGGAGCGGCGCCGCGGCCGCGGTCCGCGCCTGGCCTGCTCGAGCTCCGCGTGGAGCTTCAGCCGCCAGAGCGCATCTTTCCACATGCGCTCGAGCGTGGCGGCGACGGGACCGAGCGCCGCGCGCCGCGCGCGGTAGAAGCGGTATTTGTGGTCGCGGCGGCACTCGACGAGACCGGCTTCGCTGAGCGCGCGCAGCTGCAGCGACACGGCGCCGAAGGAGACGTCGGGCATCGCGGCATGAATGTCCCCGGCGGCCAGCTCGCGGCGCCATACGAGCCGCAGGATCTCGCGCCGGCGTGGCGACGCGATGGCGGCAAAGACGGCCGGGGCATGCTGCACGTTTGTGAATTTAGATCAAACTAAAATGACGTGTCAAGTGCTGAAGGTCGGGGCGCGG
>Ga0066677_10000703_pt1 | contig 11327 bp, 11 predicted proteins | sample GraSoiAngelo_126_FD_62299 | JGI IMG/M metagenome (GOLD analysis project Ga0066677, IMG submission 62299) | Grasslands soil microbial communities from the Angelo Coastal Reserve, California, USA - 14_0927_09_20cm | ecosystem: Environmental > Terrestrial > Soil > Grasslands | place: USA... | reverse complement strand
TGGTGGTTGGTAGTTGGTAGTTGGTAGTTGGTAGTTGTGGTTAACCACAAACAACCAACCACTAACCGAAACGACTATACGCGATTATCCATGAGGGTCCGCATGAATGCGCGTGTCCTTTGCTCGGGCTGCCCCCCGGCGAGCAGGTCGCTGATCACGGCGACAGATGCCGCGCCCGCCTCGAGCACCGATGAGGCATTCTCGATCGTAATGCTCCCGATCGCCACGACGGGCACCTTGCCCGCCAGGCGCGCCGCGGCGCTCACGAGCGTCAACCCCACCGCCTCGTAGCCCGTCTCCTTGCTGCCCGTGCCGAACACCGGACCGACCGCGAGGTAGCTGATCGGCTCGCGCAGCGCCGCGTCGACCTGCGCCAGCGTGTGCGTCGACAAACCGACGATGGCCTTGTCGCCGAGCAGCTGCCGCGCCGCCGCCGGAGGCACATCGTCCTGTCCCACGTGCACGCCATCCGCCCGTGAGACGCGCGCGATGTCGATACGGTCGTTGATGATGATGGAGGCGCTGCTGGCGCGGGCCAGCGCGACGCAGGCGTCGGCGAGCTCGAGGAACGCGCGCGACCCGAGCGTCTTCGCGCGTAGCTGGAGGAACCGTGCGCCGCCATGCAGGAACGCGCGCGCGACTTCCAGTGGAATCAGACCGGCTCTCGTCGATGCGTCGACATCGACAATGGCGTGCAGCCTCACGCGGTGTCGGCGAGCCTGGTGTCCTTCGGCGCGGGCGCGAAGCGCTCCATGAACGCGGTGCTGAGCTTGCCTGCCGCGAAATCGGGATCGCTGATGATCTTCAGCTGCAGCGGCACCGTCGTCTTGATCCCTTCGATGACGGTCATCTCCAGCGTCCGCCGCATGCGCGCGATCGCTTCCTGACGGTCGCGCCCGTGGACGATGATCTTCGCGATCATCGAATCGTAGTACGGCGAGATGGTGCACTCGGAATGCGCCGCCGTGTCGATGCGCACGCCGGGGCCGCCGGGCACGCTGAAGGCGTGAATCACGCCCGGCGACGGCGCGAACGTCTCGGGATCCTCGGCGTTGATCCGGCACTCGATCGCATGGCCGGTGAACGTGACCTCGCTCTGCTTGAAGCCGAGGCGTTCGCCCGCCGCGATGCGAATCTGCTCCTTGACGATGTCGATGCCGGTCACCATCTCGGTGACGGGATGCTCCACCTGCAGACGGGTGTTCGCTTCCATGAAGTAGAACTTCCCGTCCTTGTCCATCAGGAACTCGAACGTGCCGGCGTTGGTGTACTGCACCGCCTTGGCGGCATCGACGACGAGGCTGCCCATCTTGCGGCGGATCTTGTCGGTCAGCGGCGAGGCCGGCGACTCCTCGAGCAGCTTCTGATGCCGCCGCTGAATCGAGCACTCGCGCTCGCCGAGGTGCACCAGGTTGCCGTGATGATCCCCGAGGATCTGGAACTCGATGTGGCGCGGGTTCTCGAGGTACTTCTCGATGTAGACATCGCCGACGCCGAAGGCCGCCTCCGCCTCGCGCTGCGCCGTGCGCAGCAGGTTCGGCAGGTCGGCCGGGTTGCGGACGACGCGCATGCCGCGGCCTCCGCCGCCGGCGACGGCCTTGATGATGACGGGATAGCCGACGTCCTTCGCGCACTTGAGCGCCTTCTCTTCGCTGTCGACGGGACCATCGCTGCCGGGCAGCATCGGTACGCCCGCCTTCTTCATCGCGCGGCGGGCGCGCGCCTTGTCGCCCATCAGCTTGATCACGTTCGGATCGGGGCCGATGAAGCGGATGTGGCACGCCTCGCAGACTTCCGCGAGATACGCGCTCTCGGAGAGGAAGCCGTAGCCGGGATGAATCGCGTCGGCGCCGGTGATTTCCGCCGCGCTGATGATCGCCGGCACATTGAGATAGCTGTCCGTGCTGCGCGGTGGGCCGATGCAGACATCCTCGTCCGCGTACTTCACGTGCAGCGAGTTTTCGTCGGCCTCCGAATACACCGCGACCGTCTTGATGCCGAGCTCACGGCAGGCGACGATGACGCGCAGCGCGATCTCTCCACGATTGGCGATCAGGATTTTCTTGAACATGGCTACGACGGCTTGATGGCGAACAGCCGTTCACCGTACTGAACAGCCTGGCCATTGTCCACGTACACCTTGACGATCTCGCCGTCGCACTCGGCGTTGATCTCGTTCATGAGCTTCATCGCCTCGATGATGCAAAGCACCTGCCCCGTGCGGACGATATCGCCCACCTCGGCAAACGGCTTTGCCGCCGGCTCCGGCGCCCGGTAGAACGTCCCGACGATCGGCGATTTCACGACCGCCAAGTCGAGCGCCTCGTCGGTCCCGCCGAGCACGGGCGCACCCTCCGCGGGGGCAGCGGCCGGCGGCGGCGCGAGCGGCATCGGCGGCGCGTAGTGTCCGTGCGGCGCTGGAGGCGCCGCGGTCCAGTGGCCCGCTCCACTCTTGCGCAGCCGCAGCTTCACGTTGTCGCGTTCGAGCTCGAATTCCGCGATGTCGTGGTCGCGCATCATCTCGAGAATCTGTTTGATCTCGTCGAAGTCCATTGTCAGCAGGTCATGAGCTCGCGTGGGAGGCTGGTGAGCAGCTCGACGCCGCTCTCGGTCACGAGCACATCGTCTTCGATGCGAACGCCGCCGAAGCCGGGCAGGTACGCGCCGGGCTCGATCGTGAACACCATTCCAGGAGCGAGCGTGACCGGAGGGAGATCCGCGCGCGGCCTGCCGATGCGCGGCTCCTCATGCACGTCGAGGCCGAGGCCGTGGCCGGTCCCATGACCGAACGCCTCGCCGAGACCGCGGTCGCGCAGCACATCGCGCGCCGCCGCATCCACCGCCGACGCATCGATCCCGGGCCTCACCGCGGCGACCGCCGCCGCGTGCGCATCCCGGACCGCGTCGTACACGCGCCGCGCCTCGCGCGAGGGCGGACCGATCGACACCGTGCGGGTCAAGTCGCAGCAGTATCCGTCCAAGACGCCGCCAAAGTCCAGCACCACGAGGTCGCCTGCCGCGAGCGATCGCGTGCCGGCGCGGTAGTGCGGCATCGCGGAGTGCGGTCCCGACGCGACGATCGTGTCGAAGGCGATCCGCTCGTAGCCGGCCTCGCGCATCGACGACTCGATGACCGCCGCCACGCTGCGTTCGCTCACTCCGGGACGAACGGCGGCGAGCACCGGCGGCAGCACCTGCCCGAGACGAGCCGCGGCCTCGCGCAGGATCGCGATCTCGGCGGCGTCCTTGACCATGCGCGCCTGCTCGACGATGCGCTCGGTCGATCGCCATGTGATGTCGAGCTGACGTCCGGCAATCGTCTCGCGCCACCATTCGTAGCGCGCGACCGTGACGTGCGTCGCCTCGAAGCCGACGGGGGTGACGCCGATGTCGGCGAGACAGCCGATCAACGCCTCCTCGTAGCTCGCGGGGACCTCCCACATGCGAAGATCTGGACAGGCGGAGGGGGATGCCTGCAGCTCGCGCAGCGCCTCGTGATAGCGGAAGTCGATGAGGAGATGAACGGCGTCGCGCGTCAGCACGAGGATGCCGGCGCTGCCCGCGAAGTTGGAGAGATACCGGATGTTAGCGGGCGGCGTGACGATGAGCGCTTCGAGACTGAGCGTCTCGAGCGACTCGCGGATGCGGGCGTGCCGCGCGGCGAGCGCGGCGGTCGATGGAAGCGCCACACATCACCCTGGATGCGATCGATCCGCCACGATGGCCGCCAGCCACTGTTCGAGCTGCTCGAGCGCGGGATCGCCCGGCGTGGTATCGAGTGGCGGCTGCGTCGCTTCGATCCGATCGAGCGCCGGTTCCGCGAACATCGGCTCCGGCAGATCGAGCGCCAAATCGGTGTCGAGCGTCCAGTGGCTGAAGTCGGGCATCGGCGGAAGATCGAGCGTCAGCGCGTCGAGCGCCTCGAGCGATGGAATCTCGTCCTCGCGTGGCGGCGGCGTCTGCGCGGGCAGGTCGAACGAGATGTCGGACGGCGCGACCGGTTCGGGTGCCTGCACCTCCTCGAAGGTCGGGATGTTCACATCCAGAGAGAGATCGACCGGCAGCGCCTGCTCGAGCGGCGGCATGTCGAGATCGAGCAGCGGCTCCGGCTCTGGCTCGGGTTCCTTGACTGGCTCGACTGTCTTGACCAGCTGCGGCTTCGGCTCTTCGACTTTCGCCAGGACGTCGAGCGCCTCGGGCGCATCGCCGCGGCGTTGATGAATTTCCGCCAGCGCGCGAATCGCGGCGAGGTTGTCGGGCGCGACCTGCAGCACCGCCTCGAGCTCTCTGCCTGCCTCGTCGTACTCCCCGAGCTCCATCAGCGCGCGACCAAGCGTCACCTGCGCGGACAGATAGCCGGGATGGCGCTCCAGCCCGTCGCGGCACACCTTGACCGCTTGCTGGAAGTCGCCGCTGCGGCGGTACTCCTCGGCCAGCTGCGCAAAGGCGATCGAGGTCGGGTCTTTCTCGACCCGGCGGCGCAGCTCGTCGATGCGGGGGTTCTCGCTCATTTTCGAGATCTGATTCTAAAAAGAAACGCCGGGTCTTTGCAGGCCCGGCGTTCGTTCGGTCGCTGGACGGGGACGACCTTACGGCAGCGTCACCGTTTGTGTCGAGGTCTGCGTCGCGCCGCGGTTGTCGGTGATCTTCAGCGTCACGCGGAACGTGCCGTTGGCGCCGTAGTCGTGCGACACGATCGGATTGCTGCCGTTGGTGTCGTATGAGCCATCGCCATCGAAATCCCACGCGTAATCGGTAATCGTGGATGCGACCTGGCTCGACGAACCCGACGCGTCGAAGGTCACCGTCGTCCCCGACTTCGATGTCGTGAACGTCGCGGTGAGACCGCTCGACACCGTGATCACCTGGTTGGCCGTGGCTGACTGACCCAGATCGTCGCGCACGGTGAGCGTGAGCAGGAACGAGCCGGCCTGCTGATACGTGTGCTGAATGACCGGCGAATTCTGCGTGTTGCTGTCGCCGTCACCCCAGATGAACTGATACGAGGTGATGCGGTGATTGGGCGCTGCCGTCGCCGACGCGGTGAACGTCTGCGCCAGCTTGGCGGTCGCCGTCGTCGGATTGACGCTGAGACCCGTCGGAATCGACGGCGCGGACACCGTCACCGTCTGCTGGGCGGTCGAGGTGCTGCCCGCGGCATCCGTCACCGTCAGCGTGACAACGAAGCTGCCGCCCGAGCTGAACGCGTGCGTCGCCGTGAGGCCCGTCGCCGTCCCGTCGCCGCCGAAGTTCCAGAAGAACGTGCAGTTCGAACACGGCACGCCTTCATCGGTCGTCGTCGACGCGTTGAACGTCACCGTCTGACCGACGTCCGGCGAAGCCGGGCTGAAAGTAAATGCCGCGGTCGGCGCGGTCGTGTTGCCGGGCGTGGCCCGAATCTGGATGATGCGCGTCGCCGCGTTCCCGGCATTGGTGCCCACGGGCGTCGCGGACACCGTGATGTCGCCGATCGAGCCGCGGACCGGCGCCGTAACCGAGAAGGTCGCCATGCCGTTGGATCCTGTGGTCACTTCCGTCTGCGACAGCGCGGCGCCCTGCGGTGCGCTGGCGCCGAGCGACAGCGTGATGCGCTGGCCGACCAGCGGCTGGCCGTTCGCGTCGCGCGCGGTAATCGTCACGATCGACTGGGACGATCCGTCGCGCGGGAGCTGATCGGGCGAGGCCGTCAGCGACAGCGAGGTCACGATCTCCGAAGGCCCGGCGAGCCCGGGCATCTCCTGCTTGTCGAGCGAGCACGCGCCCAGCGTCATCGCAGCCGCCGCGACGAGCGCGGTGGCGAAGGCGCGATACAGCGTTTCCATCCTGAACATGGTCATCTTCCTACGTGGGATCCGCAAAGTTGCCGAAGTTCACCTGCACCTGACCCGTCACGATGACGTTGTTGCCGGCCTGATCCTTGCCGTAGAAGGTGATGGTGGCGATGGTGCTGATGATGTTGCGATCGGCCGCCAGCGCCGCCAGGGGCGCCTCCGCCTTTGCGACATGACGCACGAGCTCGACGATGATGTCGATCTTGTCCTGGACCGTGAACGTCTGCGCCGCGTCGAACGAAAACGGCACATCCACGCCCGGCGTGTTCCGCCCGTCGGCGCGCCGGAAATCGACGTGATAGCGCGTAAAGGTGACCGCATTGAGCACGCTCGGCTGATTGGTGTTGCCGGGTACGCCGGGGTCCTTGAGCGTGAGCTGGAACGACACCTGTGCGAGGTCATCCACGATGCTTCCAGCCGTGAGCACGTCCGAGTTGAGGGGACCGGACGCGAAGGTCCTCGAAGCGAGGCCGGCGGACGTCTGGATCTGGGTGATGAATACTTTCGACGGCGATGGCCCGGAGCTGGTGTCGCCGCAGCCGGCACACAGGAGCGCCGCCGACAGGAGCGCGGTAAAGGTGAGCGTTCTCATGATGACGTGCTTCTCTCCTAGATGGTCAGAATGCGCGGCGTGATGAAAATCAGCAGCTCGCGGCTGTCGTCTGTAATGCCGTCGCGGCGGAACAGCCAGCCGAGCAGCGGCAGCCGGTAGAGCGCGGGTGTCCGATCCTTGTTCACCTGTTCGTTGCTGACGTAGATGCCGCCAATCACGGTCGTGTCGCCGTTCTGGACGAGCACCTGCGTGATCGCCCGCTGGGTGTCAATTGGTGGAATGTTGTTGATCGCCTTGCTGAAGTCCGGCGCCGCGTTCTCGAGCGAGATGCGCATGATGACGGTGTTGGCCGCCGTGATCTGCGGCGTCACCTTCAGCGTCAGCGCCGCGTCCTTGAACGTGACCGTCACGGTGTTGTTCGCGACCGTCTGAATCGGAATCTGCACGCCCTGCGTCATTTCCGCCTCGACGTTGTTCTGCGTCGTGACGCGCGGCGTCGAGAGCAGCCGGCCCTGTCCCTGCTTTTCGAGGGCGGAGAGCGCGACGTCGAGGTTCAACGCGCCGTTGAGCGAACCGAGCGCGACGCCAATCGCGGAGCTCGCGCCGCTCGCGGCCAGGTTGACCGCGGTCGGCACGTTGTCGAAGCCGGGATTCGGCGCGCCGGGGCCCTGGCTCAGTCCCGTCCGGCCGCCGATGCTGCCCTGGTTCGGAAACGCGAGGCCCGTGGTGTTGCCGAGCGTATTGCTCATCTGCCCGCCGATGCCCCATTGCACGCCGAGCGTGCGCGCGAACTGGCGCGTCGTCTGCACGATGCGGGCTTCGATCTCGACCTGCGGCTGCGGCGCGTCGAGCGTCGAGACCAGATCGGTGGCGCGCTGCAGGCGGTCCGGGAGATCGTTGATGATGATCGTGTTCGTGCGCGGATCGGTCTGAATCGATCCGCGGGACGAGAGGACGGTGGCGGTCAGCAGTGCCCGCAGATCCTCGGCGCGCGCGTAGCTGAGTGCGCGCGTCATGACACGCAGCTCGCCCGACAGCGCCTGCTCCTCGGCCAGCTTGCGGCGCTGCGTCTCTTCGTCCGCGAGCACACCGAGCGGCGCCACGCGTACGATCGTGCCGTCGACGACGTAGCCAAGCTTGTTGGCGCGCAGGATGATGTCGAGCGCCTGATCCCACGGCACATCGCGCAGCGAGACGTCGACAGTGCCCTGAATCGTCGGGTCGATGACGATGTTCAGGCCGCTGATCTCGGCGAAGGTGCGCAGCACGGCGCGAAGGTCCGCGCCCTGGAAATCAAGGCTGACCGGATGCCCGGTGTAGCGCGGACCCGTCGGTCCAATCTGTGTCGTCTGCGTTCCTGCCGGCGGGACCGGCGCCGGCGTCTGCGCGGGCGCCTGCGGCGGCGGCGCGAACACCGCGGCGGGCGGCGCCTGGGCCTGCGCCATCAGCGCGGCGGGCTGCGGCTGCGCCGCGGCCGCCTTGGCCGGTGCGAGCACCGACGCCGCCTGCACCTGCGGCGATGCCGGAGGGCCGTCGTCGATCAGCATCGTCAACTGCTGACCGTCGGGGGACGCTTCGAGGCGATACGCGGAACGGCGCGTCATCTCGACGGCGACGCGCGTCAGCATCGGGCTCTTGTCGCTCAATGCGATGCGCACATTCTGCACGGTGCCCTGTCCCACCGGCGTGAGACCCGGAAGCGACGACGTCACGTTCGCGAGATCGACGTAGAGACGGGCGGGGCCGTCCTTCGATTCCTCGACGTTGGTCGCCACGAGACGGCCGCTGGCCTTCAGCGTGATCGCCGTCGACGCGCCACGACGCTCGACCCGGAGATCGCGAATGGCGGTGGACGGACCAGCGCTGCTGACGACGCCGGCGGCGGCGCGATCGAGGCGATCGGCCTCGACGTAAATCACGTTGCGCGAGCTGCGCACGCGCGGCCGGATCGGCTGTGCCAGGGCGACGCTGACGCGCGCGATGGACGCGCCGTCGAACGCGCGGGCGTTCTCGACGTGGACGCCGGTGATCGGCACCCGGGGATCGCGCGTGAAGTTGTCGGCGAAGCCGACCGCGAGCACGTCGCGCATCTCGATGACGAATGTCATCGGATCGGGCTGCGATGCGACGTACGGCACTGGATCGGATGCTTCGATCGAGATCACGCCCGCGTGGTCGTCCACGCGCGACGAGATCCGCTTGAGCATCGCTGTATCCGTGCTGGCGGCGCGCAGGGGGATCATGATCCCGAGCGCCAGCAGCGCGGCCACGAACAACTTCGGCATGTGAGACTTAAATCGGAAGCCCATTACTTCCCCTCATCGGTCTGTCGGAGCACCTTGCGCACCTCGCGCGTTTTTTCCAGTGACAGCGGGTCGGTCACTTGCTGCGTGATCACCATGCTGTCCGGAGTGATCGCCCTGATCGTCCCGTCGAGCAGCTTGTCGCCCGCCTTGACGATGTAGGTCTTGTTGTCGGACCCCTGCAGGATCGCGACGTAGCTTCCCTCGCTCGCGAGCGTTCCCTTCAAGGTCACTTCGCTGGCCTCGAGACCAGCGAGGCCGGCTTGCCGGGCGCCAATCGGCGTTCCGCCGCGCGGCACATCGCCGCCGCGGCGCAGCAGGCTGACGAACGGATCTCGCCGTCCCTGCGGGTCATACGTGTATCCCTGCGGTTCGACCGCGGGCGGAGCCGCCGGTTGCGGCGTGGTCGCACCTGGCGCGGCCGGAGCCGCCGCACCCGCGGGCGCTGCCGGCGTCGCCGCACCTGCCGTCCCCGCCGGTGCCGCTGGAGCTTTGGCCGCGGGCGGCGCAGGTGCCGGTGCTGGAGCAGGAGCCGGCGCCTGACGCGCAGGAGCCGGTGCGGGAGCCGGTGCTGGACGTGCGGGCGTCGCCTGCGCACGCGCGACGGCCGGCGTCGCGCACATGCAGGCGACGGCAACGGCAACGGCGAGACATCGGGAACAACACTTCATGGCTAGGCCTTCGGAGGAGCGGCGCCTGTGGTGGCGGCAGGTTTCGGCGCGCCAGGCTTGGCGCCCGCAGCCGGCTTCTCAATCAGCACGAAGGTCGTCGCGGTGCACTCCGCTTCGATCGTCTGATTGGCGCCGTCGTCGCCCTTCGCCTTGATGTGGATGCCGGTGATGTTGATGATGCGCGGGAACTTGCTCACACGCTCGAGGAAGCTCCCGAGGTTGTGATAGGTGCCATCGAGCTGCAGCCCGATCGGCCACTCGGCGTACATCGAGCGCGTGGCGACCGGCTGCGGCGAGAAGCCGCGAATCTGCAGATTCGACTGCGTGGCCATGCCCTGAATGCGTCGCAGCAGATCGGCGACGTCCTTTTCCTCGGGCAGCACCGGCCGGAGCCGTTCGAGCTGCGCCTGCAGGTCCTCGACCTGGCGCCGGAACTCGGGCAGGCGCCGCGCGGTCGCGAGACCGCGAGTGATGTCGGCGCGAACGGTGCTGAGCTCTGCCTGGCGCGTGTCGATGCTCTGCTGCGCGGGCTTCGCGTAGAAATTCCAGAACACGCCGGCGCCGGCGAGCGCGAGCGCGGCAAACGCGCCGACCTGGCCGTACCACGGGAGCTTGCTGAGGCTGAGATTCATCGCCATGGTTTAGCGTCCTCCTTGCGCAGGTGACGCTGCGGGCGCGGCGCCGCGCCCGGGACCGGAACCGCGTCCGGCCGGAGCGGTCTTCGGCGCCACCAGCTGCGCCTTGACGGTGAACTTGATCAAATCGACGGAGTTTCGCGCCGCGGCGGCGCCGCGAGCGCCTCCAGCTCCAGCGACCTGCACGGTATCGACCTGGCTGTTGACGATCTCGACCGGCTTGACGAGCAACGGGCTGTTGCCCAGATTGCCGACGAAGTCCGACAGCGCGATGAGCGTGGTGCTCTGCCCCTGAATCGTGACGTCGTTCCCCTTCTGCTCGAGATCGGTGAGCCAGAGCATGTCGGGCAGGCTCTTGCTCACCTCGTCGAGCAGCTGCACCGGGATGCTCTGTCCGCCGCGAAGCTGCTCGATCAGCGCGACGCGCTGCTGCAGCTCGTCACGCTGCTGATCGAACGCGCTGACGTCGCGAAGGATCGACTGCAGCCGCGTCTGCTCGCGTCTGGCTTCCGCAATCTCCGCATCGACCTGCTGCGACGCCTGCAGCAGCGTCCAGTACCAGTAGCCGATACCGGCGACAGCCAGCACGAGCAGCAGGCTGCACGCGACCATGATCTGGCGGCCGCTGTCGAAGGTGAACGTCTTCTTCGCGACCTTGCGTTCCCCGCCGAGGAGGTTGATGCGAATCATCGGTCGGCCACCTTCCTCAGCGCGAGGCCAACGGCCACTGCCGCGGTCGACGCCATCTGCGCCGCGTCGCCGCCAAGCTTGCTGGCGTCCCACGTGATCGCGCGGAACGGATCGAAGTCCTCGACCGGCGCGTTGAAGCGCTCCTGCACCATCGTGTGGAAGCCGTCGACGCGCGACGCGCCGCCGCTCAGCATGATGCGGTCAATCTGCTCGGTGGACGCGCTCGCCTTGAAGAAGTCGAACGTCTTCTGGATTTCGAGCAGCACGTTCTCGGTGACGGCGTGCAGCACGGGCTGCGCCTCCTCGAACGTCGCGCCGTCAACCGGAATGCCCTTCTTCAGCTGCTCCGCCGCCTCGAACGGCAGGTCCAGCTCCTTCTGCACCGCCTCGGTGTAGGCGTTGCCGCCCATCGAGATGTCGCGCGTGAAGACCGACTGGTCTCCCTGCAGGATGTTGATGTTGATCGCGCTGGCGCCCGCGTTCAGCAGCACGACGATACGGCCCTCTTCGAGGCCGTAGTTCACCTCGAAGGCGTTCTGCAGCGCGAAGGCGTCCACGTCGACGATCACCGGCGTGCGTCCCGACTGGGCGATCACGTTCGTGTAGTCGGCGATCTTTTCCTTCTTCGCGGCGACGAGGAGCAC
>Ga0066677_10000701_pt1 | contig 11333 bp, 13 predicted proteins | sample GraSoiAngelo_126_FD_62299 | JGI IMG/M metagenome (GOLD analysis project Ga0066677, IMG submission 62299) | Grasslands soil microbial communities from the Angelo Coastal Reserve, California, USA - 14_0927_09_20cm | ecosystem: Environmental > Terrestrial > Soil > Grasslands | place: USA... | reverse complement strand
GTGAGGATCTTCTTGAGGTAGCGCTGCTTCTGCTCCGGCGTGCCGTGCACGATGATCGTCGGACCGATGAATCCGACGCCGAGCCCGTTGATCGGCGCCGGCGCGTTGGCGCGCGCCATCTCGTCGGCGACGATCGCCTGCTGCATCGGGGAGGCGCCCCGCCCGCCGTACTCCTTGGGCCATCCCAGACCGACGTAGCCGGCCTCGTACATCGTGCGGTGCCAGGCGCGTCGCTCCGGGAGCGTCTTGAGCTCGGTGCGCGGGACGTTGGCGGCGAACCAGGCGCGAGTCTCGTCGCGGAACGCGCGATCTTCGGGCGACAGCGTCAGATCCATCGCAACCCTCCAGGCGGAATGGACGTTTCTAGCACGCGCCTTGGGGTGGGGCAATCACGGGGGCGGCGGCGCCAAGCGATAGATCGCGGTGTGCAGCACGTGGGCGACCGGCCGCGCCTGCTCGCCGGCCACGATCACCAGATCGAGCTCGACGAAGTCGCCGGCTTTCTTCTCGAAGAGCGAGCGCACGCGACCGCGCGTGGCCAGCCGCTCGCCGACGTGCGCGCCGCCGAGATGGCGGACGACGCTGCCGACGTGGATCCACGGGCCCATCGCGACATTGCGATCCACCGCGCGGTTGCCCTGCTCGAGCAGGAAACCGGGATGCACCCAGCCGTCCGGGCCACGGTAGAGCGCCAGCGCCTCGGTCACCTTGGCCAGGTACGCCTCCGCCGCCGCCTCGTCGTAGTGCGCGCGCGGCGTGCCGAGCGTGGCGACGGACTCCCACCGCGCGCGCGTCGCCTCCGGACGCGGGTCGGGCAGCGGCGCTTCAGCGTACGCGGCGAGGTTCACGGGAGTCGGCCGGCCGGCGGCAATCGTCGCCGTCAGCGTCGCGCACTCGGGCGTGGCCGCGGTGGCCGCCGTGAGCGTGGCCGTCACGCCGCGCGCGTCGCGCGCCGTGACGAGGCCCGTCACCGTCACCTCCTCGCCGTCCAGCACGGGCTTCTTGAACCGCACGTTGGCGGTGCCACGCGCGAGCCAGCCGGTCCCGAACGCGGCCGCCAGCGGCTGGGTCATGTATGCGTAGACGGTGACGCCGGGCACGAGCGCGCCGCGAAACCCGTAGCGTCGCGCGGTCACATCGTCGTGGATCTTGTTCTCACCCGTCGAGGTGTTCTTGGCGGTCACGCGATAGACCGGCAGGGGCTCCGACACGGCGTTGAGTATAATCCCAGGCGGCATGCGCGGAGCGCTCGTCGCGGTCATCGTGCTCATCGTTGTCGTGGTGGGCGTCGTCATGTGGGGCGTCCGCGTCCAGAACGAGCTCGTCCGCCTCGAGCAGGACGTCAACGAAAAGTGGGCGCAGGTGCAGAACGTCTATCAGCGCCGCGCCGACCTGATCCCGAATCTCGTCGAGACGGTGAAGGGCTTCGCCGCGCAGGAGCGGACGGTGCTCACGGAGGTCACGCAGGCGCGCGCGAGTGCCAGCAGCATCAAGCTCACGCCCGAGGCGCTGAACGACCCCCAGGCGATGCAGAAGTTCGCGGCGGCGCAGGGGCAGCTGTCGGGCGCGCTCAGTCGCCTGCTCGTCACCGTCGAGCGGTATCCCGAGCTCAAGTCGAACCAGAATTTCCTGACGCTGCAGAGCCAGCTCGAGGGCACGGAAAACCGGATCACCGTCGAGCGCCAGCGCTACAACGAGGCGGTCCGCAACTACAACACCCGGCTTCGCACGTTTCCCGCCAGCCTCGTGGCCGGGATGATGGGCTTCCGGCCCAAGGCGTTCTTCGAGGCGGCGCCCGGCAGCGAGACGGCGCCCAAAGTGAAGTTCTAGGCTGCTGCTCGGCGTCGCGCTGGTCCTGGTACTCACGCTGCCGCCGCCGCCCACCGCACGGGTCAACGATTACGCCGGCGTCCTGTCGGCCGCCGATCGCGCGCGGCTCGAGCAGCAGCTGACGGAGCGCGAGCGCGCGACGGGCGCGCAGATGGTCATCGCGATCTTTCCCTCGCTCGAAGGCGAGAGCCTCGAGGACGTCTCGATCCGGCTCGCCGAGCGCTGGAAGGTCGGCCGCAAGGGCGTCGACAACGGCGTCATCCTGCTCGCGTTTCTGAAGGAGCGGAAGCTTCGCATCGAGGTCGGCTACGGGCTCGAGCCGGTGATCACGGATGCGGTCGCCTCCGCGATGATTCGCGACGTCATCGCGCCGCGCTTTCGCGAGGGGCGCTACGCGGCCGGGCTCGAGGCCGCCGTCAACGAGGTGTTCGCGCGCATCGGCGCCGAGACGACGACGCGCGAAACGGCCCGCGGCCCCTCGGCCCGGCGCGCGGTGGATCCCGGCACGATGCTCCTGCTGCTGCTCATCTTCGGCGTCTTCGGCGTCGCGATCCTGAACGCCATGCGCTCGTCGCTGCGCCGCGGCTACACCGTCGATCGGCGCGGCTGGAGCTCGCGCCCGCCGATCTTCTGGAGCGGCGGCGGTGGCTCGTGGGGTGGTGGGTCGTGGGGCGGTGGTGGCGGTGGCGGGTTTTCGGGCGGCGGCGGCAGCTTCGGCGGCGGCGGCGCGAGCGGAGACTGGTGATGCTCGGCCGGCATCCGCGCTGGGCGCGGGGCGTGTTCACGGAGGCGGATCTGGAGGCGGTGGCGGCGGCGGTGCGCGAGGCCGAGCGCGCGACCTCGGCCGAGATCCGCGTGCACGCCGAGCGGCGTGTCGCGCACGGGCTGCGCCGACGCACGACGGACCCGATGGAGCGCGCGCGCGAGGTCTTCGCCGGCCTCGGCATGCATCGCACGGCCCATCGCTCGGGCGTGCTCATCTATCTGGCGGTCGAGGATCGCAAGCTGGCGATCGTCGGCGACGAGGGCATCCACACCCACGTCGGCGACGAGTACTGGAAGGGCGTGCGCGACCGGATGGTGGAGCGTCTGCGCGCCGGCGCGATGCGCGGCGCCCTCGTCGGCGCCGTCACGGAGGTCGGTGCGGCACTCGCGCGCTTCTTCCCGCGCCGGCCGGACGACGTCGACGAGCTGCCGGATGACATGAGCCTCGGCCGCTAGGAGCACGGTCGCCGGCATGTCTCCTGCACCCGTTCTGAAACCGACGTGCGAGCCGGTGCATCGTACGGTGGTAGGTTGAGCACAAGGAGTCGCCGATGAAAAGCAGCGTCACTGCAGTGGTCGTCGTGGCCGCGGCGCTCGCGCCGGCGGTCGTCCTCGCGCAGAGTGCCAGCACGGAAACCCAGCTGCAGCAGGAGCTCCGCCACCGGCGCGTCATCGTGCGACCCGTCACGCCCCCCGATGAGGTCGAGCGCGACGCCGACCGCGCCGTCGTCGAGCTGCAGCAGCGCGAACGCGATCAGGTCGCCCGCGACCTGAGCCGCCCGGCGCAGCGCGCGCCGCAGATGGACCAGGACCTCAAGGGCGGCATCCAGACGCGCAGCTTGAACAACGCCCTGCGGCGGTAACGTCCCAGCGACTCTTCAGCGTCCGCCCGGCAGTGCTCCAGCGCCGGCGCCGGCGGCGCGTCGATCCGTGCTAGGCTCCGAATCCCGATGACGCGGGACGAGATTCCGACGCCGGCGCTGCTGCTCGACATGGACCGCTTCGAGCGCAATCTCGAGCGCATGGCCAAGCATGTCCGCGCCGCCGGCAAGGCGCTGCGGCCGCACGCCAAGACGCACCGATGTCCCGAGATCGCGCACCGTCAGATCGCCGCCGGCGCGCTGGGCGTGGCGTGCGCGAAGCTCGGCGAGGCGGAAGTCATGGCGCGCTTCGGCATTCGCGGTCTGCTGATCACCACGGAGGTCGTGACCCCGAGCGCGATCCGCCGGCTGATGCGGCTGGTCGCCGAGGCGCCCGACACGATGGTCGTGGTCGACAACGCCGACAACGTCGATGCGCTCGCGCGCGCGGCCGCGGAGGACGGCGTCACGCTCGACGTGATGATCGACGTCGACGTCGGCGGCCGGCGGACGGGCGCGCAGCCCGGCGAGCCCGCGCTCGGCCTCGCGCGCCAGGTGACCCACCGCGGAGCGCTGCGGCTGCGCGGGCTACAAGGTTACGCGGGGCATTGCGCGCACGTGATCGGCTGGGCGAAGCGCCGTGACGCGTCGCACGCGGCGATGGCGCCGTTGATGGAAACGCGCGCGGCCCTCGAACGCGAGGGCTTGCCGGTGGACATCGTCGCCGGCGGCTCTACCGGCACGCACGACATCGACGTGGAGCTGCCGGGCCTCACCGAGCTGCAGAGCGGCTCCTACTGCGTGATGGATCTCGACTATCGGCGCATCGGCGGCCGTGCCGGCGACACGCTGACGGACTTCGGGATGGCGCTGACGGTCGCGACCACCGTGGTGAGCGTGCCCACGGCCGACCGTGCGATGGTGGACGGCGGACTCAAAGCGTTCTCGACGGACAAGCCGTTCCCGCCCGAGCCCGTCGAGCGGCCCGGCATCGAATACGGATTCGCGGGTGACGAGCACGGTCGGCTGACCATCACGGATGCGGCACGCGCGCCGCGGCTGGGCGAGCGCATCGAGTTCTTTCCGCCCCACTGCGACCCGACGTTCAATCTGTACGATCGCGTCTGGTGCGTGCGGGGCCCGCGCGTCGAGGCGGTCTGGGACATCGCGGCCCGCGGCCGCTCGGACTGAGCACCGCCCTCGGCGTATGCGCTGGCTGATCGCGCTGGCGGGCGCCGTCTGGATCGTGGTCATCGTCTGGGACGCGTTCGAGGCCATCGTGCTCCCGCGCCGCGTGACCCGTCGACTGCGGCCCACGCGCTTCTTCTATCACGTGACATGGATCGCGTGGTCGGCGGTGGCCCGACGCCTGGGGCCCGGCGGACGCCGCGAGACGTACCTGTCGTTCTACGGCCCGCTGTCGGTGCTGCTGCTGCTCGCCGCGTGGGCGTTGAGTCTGATCCTGGCCTTCGCGCTCGTGCAGTGGGGCCTGGGCTCGCCGCTCACGACCGTGGACGGCGGCACCTTGCTCGAGCATGTCTACCTCAGCGGCGAGACGTTCTTCACGCTCGGCCTCGGCGACGTCGCGCCCACGTCGCGACTGGCGCGCGCGATCGTCGTCGCCGAGGCCGGCCTCGGCTTCGGGTTCCTCGCACTGGTCATCGGCTACGTGCCGGTGCTCTACCAGGCGTTCTCGCGGCGCGAGATCGAGATCACGCTGCTCGACGCGCGCGCCGGCTCGCCGCCGAGCGCCGAGGCGCTGCTGCGCGGGCACGCGCGCGATCACGAGGAGCTGGCCGACCTGCTCGCGAACTGGGAGCGGTGGGGGGCGGAGACCATGGAGTCGCAGCTGTCCTACCCGGTGCTCTCGTACTTCCGCTCGCAGCACGACAACCAGTCGTGGCTGGCCGCGCTCACGACCATTCTCGATGCGAGCGCGCTCGTGATGGTCGGCATCGAGGGCGCGTGCGCGCGTCAGGCCGAGCTGACGTTCGCGATGGCCCGTCACGCCGTTGTCGACCTCGCACAGGTCCTGCGCCGGCGGCCGCGCGCGCCGGCGGTGGATCGGCTGGCGCGCGAGGAATTACGCAAGCTGCGCGCGGCGCTTGCCGCCGGCGGCGTCGTGCTCGACGACTCCGACGCCGCGGAGGACAAGCTCGCGGAGCTGCGCGCGATGTACGAGCCGTACGTGGCCGCGCTCGCCGCGCATCTGCTGATGCCGCTGCCGCAGTGGCGAGTGCGCGACGACGGCCGCCACAACTGGCGCGCGACGGCATGGCGGGAGTGATGGAGCGCCGACGCCTCGGACGCACCGACATGGAGGTCAGCGCGCTGGGCTTCGGCGGTGCCGAGATCGGCTACGAGGGCGTGAGCCAGGGGGCCGTCACCCGGATGCTCAATGGCGCCCTCGACGCCGGCCTCAACGTCATCGACACCGCCGAGTGCTATGCCGACAGCGAGACGCTCATCGGCCGCGCGGCGAGCGGCCGCCGCCGCGAGTTCTACCTGTTCACGAAGGTCGGCCACGCCGCCGGCTGGGGACGCGAGGACTGGCGAGGGCCGGCAATCGTGAAGTCCATCGAGCGCAGTCTCGAGCGCCTGCGCACCGACGCGCTCGATCTCGTGCAGCTGCACTCGTGCTCGGAGGGCGTTCTGCGTCGCGGCGATGCCATCGCGGCGCTGGAGACGGCCAGGCAGCGGGGACTCACGCGCTATATCGGCTACAGCGGCGACGGCGCGGCCGCTCGCCACGCCGTGCAGACCGGGCGCTTCGACACGCTGCAGACCTCCGTGAGCATCGCCGACCAGCAGGCGCTCGACGCCGCGCTGCCGGACGCGCGCGAGCGCGGCATCGGCGTCATCGCCAAGCGGCCGCTGGCCAACGTCGCCTGGCGCAGCCGCTCACGGCCACCCGCGAGCGCGTATCACCGCGCGTATTGGGAGCGCCTGCGCGCCCTCGAGTACGACTTCCTCGCCCGACCGCTCGACGCTGCGGTGGCCACGGCGCTGCGCTTTACCCTCAGCGTTCCCGGCGTGCACACCGCCATCGTCGGCACGACGAAGATCGAGCGCTGGAAGCAGAACGCGGCGCATCTCGACGCCGGCCCGCTGTCGCGCGGCGAGTTCGAGGCGATCCGTGCGCGCTGGCGCGAGCGTGCCGAAGCCGATTGGGTCGGGCAGACGTAGGGACGTCCCCGTCAGACGCTCACGGCGACTCCGGCGCAAGCCCGGGCACGCGCCCTCGCTCGCGCAGCTCGGAGAGCAGCGCGCGGGCGCGCGGCCGATCCCGCGTCGCCCACCGCGGCACGTCGCTGGGCGCGTCGTCACCCAGCACGGCCTGCAGCTCACGCGCCGCCTCGGCCCACCGATGCTGCGCGAGATAGAGCCGCGCGAGCTCGACGCGGCCGCCCGTGTGATGGGGATCGAGCTCGAGCGCGCGGATGAAGAGCCCCTCCGCCTTCGCGCGATCGCCACCCATGAGCGTCGGCAGCCCGGCGGCGAGACCGCCGGCGAGGATGAGCCCCTCGACGCTCGAGGGATTCAGTCGCAGGACCGTGCTCGATTCGTCGCGCACGGTCGTCACCAGTCCGAGCGCGCGCATCACGCCGGTGATCTCCGCGGTCCGGCCGCTGTTGAACGCGAGCAGCAGGTGGGCCCGCTCGTTGTGCGGCGCGATCGCGATCGCGCGCCGGGCCGCGCGGCTGCCCTGCTCGTAGGCGGCCATCCGCTCGCGCTCCGACGTCGTGCGAAACTCGCCGGTGAGAAACCATGCGTCCGACAGCTCGATGAGCGTCTCGACGCTCGGACTGGCCGCGGCCTCGGCCTCGAGCAGAGTCCGCGCGCGGTCGATGCGCGCGGGATCGTCGTGCCAGGCGGCGAGCAGCGTGCGCGCGGTCTCGAGCGCCGGCTGGGCCAGCGCGGCGCCCGAGAGCGTGGCGCCGATGATCAACTGGGCCACGAACCCGCGACAGGCGCGTCGCGCCATGCTTGTCACCCCGCGGGGCTCACGCGCCGGGACGATAGGCGATCAGGTAACGGTGCTCGCCCTCCAGCACCGTCTCGCCGCGCTGATTCTCGAGCGTCACGCGCAGCGTGAGCAGGCCGGCCGAGCGCTTGCGCTCGAGCGCGGTCACCTCGTGGCGCGGCTTGAGCGTGTCGCCGACGAACGCGGGGTGCCGGAAGCGCGTCGTCTGCTCGACGAAGGCGACGATCGACGCCTCGATGATCGGCGCCAGCGTGGAGGCGCCGACGGCGGTCATCGAGGTGAGCAACAGCCCGTGGGCGAGCCGGCGTCCGTAGCGCGTGTGCTTGGCATACTCGTCGTCGTAGTGGATCGGATGCGCGTCACCCGTCATGCCGGCGAAGAACAGGAAGTGCGCGTCCGTGAGCGTCTTGGACGGGCTCTCGAACCGATCGCCGACCTTGAAATCCTCGAACCAGCGCTGCGCCGCTACCACAGCCGCCAGAACAGCTCGGCCACCTCGGCCGCGCGGCGCGCCGAGAAGATCGCCGGCCGCGACCGCGCTGCGAACGGCAGGCCGTCGGAATACCACGCGAGGTGCTTCTTGAGCTGGACGAGGGCCGCGCGCTCGGGCAGGTGCGTCTCGATCAGGACGCAGTGCCGTCGGATGATCGCCGCCCGCTCGTCGCGCGACGTGTCCACGCCGCGGAAGATCCACGGCCGGCCGAGCGCGCCGCGGCCGATCATGACCGCCACGCAGCCGGTGGCCGCCACCATCGCCCGTGCATCGTCGACGCAGCGGACGTCACCGTTGCCGACGACGGGAATGCGAACGGCGGCCACGACGGACGCGATCACCTCCCACGGGGCGCGTCCGGTGTACTGCTGCGAGCGCGTGCGTGGGTGCACGGTGAGGCCATCGACGCCCTCGCTCTCGGCGAGCCGCGCGATGTCCGGCGCATTGACCGTGCGATCGTCCCAGCCGCCGCGAATCTTGATCGTCAGCGTTCCCGCGACGGCCTTGCGGAGCGTGCGGAAGATGACCGCGGCACGCAGCGGATCGCGCATCAGCGCCGCCCCCTGGCCCTTGGCCACGATCTTCGCGACCGGACAGCCCATGTTGAGGTCGATGCCGTCCGCGCCCGCGGCCTCGAGCCGCCGCGCGGCCTCCGCGAGGATGTCCGGATCCTCGCCGAGCAGCTGCATGACGAGCGGGCGCTCCCCGGGCAGGTCGGCGGTCAGCGCCAGCGTGCGCGCGTTGTCGCGCACGAGGGCGCGCGCGTCGATCTCCTCGCTGGTGAGGAGGCCGGCGCCGCACTCGCGCGCGATGAGGCGGAACGGCGCATTGGTGACGCCCGCCATCGGAGCGAGACGGAGGTCGAGCGTGCTCACCCGGTCATTCTAGCGCGGCTGTCGCGGCCGACGAGGCCAACCCAGCGCGGAACGCCGCGCACCCCGAACGCGATCACGATGACGGCGCACGCGATGGCGACCAGCCACGTCGGCTCAGCGGCGCGCGGCGAGCACGGCGACGGGATAGCTCACGCGGATCGTGTCGCCGACGCGATGCGTGGCCATGTCGAGCCCGTCGTCCACGAGCGAGCGCTCGACCATGGCGCGGATGCGGTCGGCGTCGCCAGGGTGGGGGAACGAGCGCGACAGCAGTCCGTCCAGGTCGGTCGGCAGCCGATAGAACGTCTGCCGCGGCGGCTCCAGGCCGACCCGCGCGAAGAGGGTCGCGTGTTCGGCCAGCGGGAGCGCGCGCGTGTGTGAAGGGTCGCGCAGCCGTTCCAGCGCGTTGAACGCCGCCGCCTTCTCGGGCGCGGGCGCGCTGTCGATCACCATCACCGTGCCACCGGGCGCGCAGACGCGACGCATCTCGGCAAGCACCGCCGCCGGCTCGAGCAGGTGATGGAAGGCGAACCGCGAGACGACCAGCGTGAACTCGCCGTCGGCGAACGGCAGGGGCAGGACGTCGCCGTGGCGCCAGGTCAGGTTCGTCAGGCCCTGCTCGGCCTGCAAGAGCCGCGCGCGCTCGAGCATCGCGGGCGTGAGGTCGATGCCGGTGACGTGCCGTGCGACCCGGGCGAAGGCGCAGGCGAGGATGCCCGGCCCGCACGCCACGTCGAGCACGGTGTCGTCGGGGCCGGCGGCGCTGAAGTCGACGACGATGCGCAGCGCCGCCTCGTCGCGGATCGACGGCGCCGTCGCGAACGGCACCGCCTGGCGCGTGAACTGGTCGAGGATCGCCTCGCGATGCGCGTCGCTCACGTCATCCTCTTGTAGACGCGCCCGCCCTTCATGATCACCCGCAGATTGTCTTGCATCTGGAACACGCGGAGGTTCTTCAGCGGGTTGCCCTGCACGACGAGGAGGTCGGCGTACTTGTTCGGCGCGACGCTGCCGATGCGGTCCTGCATGCGGAACAGCTCCGCGTTGACCTTCGTCGCCGACAGCAGCACCTCCATCGGCTTCATCACCTGCCCCTTGAGCTCGAACTCGACGGCGCGCTGCGTGGCCATGTCGCCGAGCAGGTCGGAGCCCGAGCCGATCTTGCAGCCGGCCTTGTACGCGTAGGTCAGCCCCTGCAGCGACTGCTGGCGCGCCATGTCGATCTTGGCGATCTGGTGATCGCCGATGCCGTAGCGCTTGCCCTCGCGATAGATCGTCTCGTACGTCACCATCGTCGGGACGAGAAAGGCATCCGCGTCCTTGATGGCCTTGGCGGCGCCCTCGCGGATCAGGTTGCCGTGCTCGATCGACCGCACGCCGGCCTCGATGGCGCGCCGCACGGCGGAATCCGAGTAGGCGTGGCTCAGCACGTACTTGCCGACCGCCTGCGCCTCTTCGACGGCCGCGCGCATCTCGGCCACGGTGAACTGCGTCGTGTCGAGCTCGTCCGACGGCGACATCGCGCCGCCGGAGGCCATGATCTTGATCTGATCGACGTCGCGGCGGATGTTCTCGCGCGCGGCGCGGCGCACCTCGTCGGGTCCATCGGCGATGAAGCCGATCATGCCCACGCAGCAGTCGATCGGATCCGTCCACTCCGAACGCCGCCGCTTGTCGCCGTGGCCGCCGGTTTGCGAGATGTAGCGGCCGGACACGAGCAGGCGCGGCCCGACGAAATGGCCCTCCTCCAGCGCCATCCGAAACCCGTAATCGGCGCCGCCGGCGTCGCGCACGGTGGTGAAGCCCTGCATCAGGCACTCTTCGGCGCGCTTCATCGCGCGCGCCGCGATGTAGGAGGGCGGGTAGAAGCGGTGCTGGTCCGTGATGTTCTCGGTCACCGCGCAGATGTGCACGTGCGCATCGGTGAGCCCGGGCATGAGCGTGGCGCCTGCGCAGTCGATCGTCGTGACCGGACCGGGCAGCGGCCCCGGCCCGCCCTGGGCACGGACCTCCTTGATGCGGTCGTCTTCGACGATCACGGTGGCGCCCTCGACGGGATCGGCGCCCGTGCAGTCGATCAGGAACGCGTTCGTAAGAACTGTGAGGCTCATCGCGCAATCACCTTGGCTTCGTACATCCAGACTTTCTCGTCGGCGCGCGGCGTCCATTCCACGGACTGCGCCACGCCGTAGAGGTCGTGCTGCTGCCAGAGGAAGACCCACGGCGCCTCGTCGTGGACCAGCTTCTGCAGCTCGGCATAGGCCTCGGCACGGGCCTTGGGATCGAGCAGCGTCTGGGCGCGCGCGATCTTGTCGTCGAGCACCTTGTTGTTGCCGTACGACGCGTACGTCTGGTCGGCCAAAAAGAGCGGCGGCATCGTGCCCTGGCCGTGCAGGGCCGGGCCCCAGCCCAGGAAGAACATGTCGCCGGTGTTCCGGTTCTTGATCTTGTCTAAATGAGTTCCCCACTCGTTGACGACCACATTGGTCTTGATGCCGAATCGCTGCAGTTGGGCGGCGATCGCG
>Ga0066677_10000695_pt1 | contig 11350 bp, 8 predicted proteins | sample GraSoiAngelo_126_FD_62299 | JGI IMG/M metagenome (GOLD analysis project Ga0066677, IMG submission 62299) | Grasslands soil microbial communities from the Angelo Coastal Reserve, California, USA - 14_0927_09_20cm | ecosystem: Environmental > Terrestrial > Soil > Grasslands | place: USA... | reverse complement strand
GAGTTCTCGATAACGGAGATCTCGCGCTCGCCCGGGCGTTTGCCGACCACGCCGCGCTGGCGCTGGAGAACGCTCGGCTGTATGCCGAGGCCACGCGCCGGCGCCACGAGGCGGAAGAACTCGCTCGGGTTGCACGCCTCCTGACCGAGAGCCTCGACGTCGCGACGGCGGCCGATAGGATCGCCGAAACGGTCCTGCTCCTTTTGCGAGTCCCAGCCTCTGTCCTCCGTCTTCTGCAAGCCGATGGCTCGCTGCTCACGATCGGAAGCGCCGGGCGTACCCGTGATGCCTTCGAGCCGGGCCATCTCCTTCCACCGGGCGTCGGGATCGCGGGCAAGGCCATCGTCGAAGGACGACCGGTGATCGGCGACCCCCTCGGGCCGGGGGCGCTTACGACCGAGGACTTTCGGCGTCGGCAGCAGGCCTCCGGCGTTCGCACGGTTCTCGCCGTGCCGCTTCGGGTCGCGGAGACGATGCTCGGCGTGCTCGCCGTCGGCGATGAGGCCCAGCGTGTATTCTCATCGGGGGAAGTTGTCCTTCTCCAAGCCTTCGGCGACCAGGCCGCCATCGCAATCAACAACGCGCGCCTGTTCGAGGAGGCCCAGCGGCGGCGGCATTCGGCCGAGAGCCTGGCCGAGCTGGGGCAACTGCTTACGCGGTCGCTGGACGCTGCGGAAGTCAACCAGCGGATCGTGGAGAGCGTCCGGTCGCTCCTCAATACCAATGGTGCGGTCCTCTACCGCGTGGAGCTCGAGACGCAGAACCTCGTGGCGCTGGCCTTCTCCGGTGACGTCGGGCCCGACTTCACCGAGCGAGCGGCCGTGATCCCACGCGGCTACGGAGTCGTCGGCCGAGCCGTGCGCGAGCGCCGCCCCGTGGGAACGCCCGATGTTCTGGCAGATCAGAACGTCGCTCTCACGCCGGAGTTACGGTCGTACGTCGAGGGCGCCGCATTCCGAGCCTTCCTGGGGGTGCCCCTTCTCGTCCAGGGCCGTGTGGTCGGCGCGCTCGGCATTAGGACCCGGGCCGGGCACGTGTTCGACGCTGACGAGATCCGACTCGCGCAAACCTTTGCTGACCAGGCGGCCATCGCGCTCGAGAACAGCCGTCTCTACGGCGAATTACGAGCCGCACTTACCGAGGTTGAGCGCTCACAACAGCAGATCGTGCAGACCGAGCGCCTCAGCGCATTCCGCGAGATAGCGGGGGGCGTGGCCCACGACTTCAATAACATGCTGGCTGTCGTCCTCGGCCGGGCGGAGATGCTGCTCCGTGGGGTGAGTGATCCAGAGGTAAAACGCGGCCTCGAGATCATTCGACGGGCGGCCATGGACGGCGCCCTCACCGTTCGGCAGCTCCAGGAGTTCACACGGGTTCGTCGCACTCGTACGTTCAGCGCGGTCGATCTCGAACAGGTTCTCCACGATGTGGTGGCGCTGTCACGTCCCCGGTGGGAGACCGAGGCGTACAGCCGGGGGATCTCGTATGAGATTCGCATCGAGGGTGGACCGCTCCCGTCGGTTTCGGGGGTCTCGGAGGAGCTACGCGAGGCGTTCATGAACCTGCTCGTCAACGCCTTGGAGGCCATGCCGAACGGCGGGCGCTTCATCTTTCGCCTCGAACGTCAGGGCGACTACGTGGCCGTGGCGGCTCAAGACGACGGCCACGGGATACCAGAACGGATACGTGAGCGGATCTTCGCTCCGTTCTTTACGACCAAGGGTCCGCAACGAACGGGCCTCGGGCTTTCTGTCGTGTGGGGGATCGTGAATCGCCACAGCGGCACGATCGGTGTGGAGATCGCACCGGGCCAGGGCAGCACCTTTACGGTTCGGCTCCCGGTCTTGCACGAGAGCCCGTTGACGCAGCAGTCTGCCGTGGCGCGCGCCCCGAAGCTCGGAGCCCGGGTGCTGGTGATCGAGGATGAGCCCGACGTGGGCGATGTGCTCAACGAGCTCCTTGCGGCGGCAGGGTACATCGTGATCGGGGCCCGTAGTGGGGCCGAAGGATTGGCCCGGTGCGAGGCCGCGCCCGTCGACCTCGTGCTCAGCGACCTCTCGATGCCTGGGATGTCCGGGTGGGACGTGGCAGCAGCCTGTCGGGACCGCTTTCCGGGCGTGCCGGTTGGCCTAATGGCGGGCTGGGGAGATCAGCTAGATCCGGAAGAACTCGCGCGGCACCGGATCCGGTTTGTGCTGACCAAGCCGTTCGTCGCGGAGGACGTGCTCCGAGCGGTTGCTGCCGTGTTCTAAGCGCCGATGCGCAGCTCTTTGAGCCCCCTTCTTCACGACGACGACCCGCGACCGATTGCCACCGGGACGTCCGAGTGAGCAGATGAATGGACCGCGTTGGGCAGCTTGGCCTCAGCCGCCGCGAGCGGTGGTCTTCCTGGCGGAAGCGCGACGTAGCCGAGCAGCCAGCCGACCGCTCCTGAGAGCAGGACAGTGCCCGACCACACGTGCACGCTCCACCATACGCCGCGCGTGAGCGCGAGCGAGGCGAAGTACGCCAGCGCCGTCACCGCCGGGACGACGAAGCTGAAGATCCGCCACGCGAGGGGGCGGTCGGCGCCGGGCCGGAGCAGCGCTCTCAGCACGTCGGCGACGACCCCGGCGACCGCGAGCGACGCGACCGGCGCTAGCGGGTAGGCGCCGCGTGGGTACAGCAACCCCATCGCGGCCCCGTTCAGAGTCAGCATGAACGTCATCGAGCCCGTCGGCGCGTGGCGACGGCCGAGAAGGAAGAAGACGGCGGCCATCAGGACCGCCATCCACGCCAGCATGCCCTGCACGCCGGCGCTCTGGAGCAGGTCGATCCAGCCGGTCGCCTGCGCGCGCACCAGTGCGAAGCGCGTGGCATCGGCCGGGACGTTCGAGAGCGGATGCCCGAGGCTCATGAAGAACGTGATGACCGAGAGCACCGACGTCACCGAGAGCACCATCGGAAGCTGCCCTGACCAGCCGACCGGCGCCGGCTCGTCGCGGCTCAACGCGGCACGAAGGGGGCCCGTCACGACGAGGCCCATCCCCAGCGCCAGCAGGAGATGCGCCGGACTCAGCAGCGCCTCCACACCGGCCTCGAAGCCGAACAGCGAGTGCCATAGCAGATCGGTCGGCCCGGCGGCGAACCACAGCAGGGCGCCGGCGAGCGACAGGCCGTAGCCCGTCGGCAGCGCCGCGCGCCACGACCGGCCCCGGGCCACGTTGCGGAGCAGCGTGCCCACCAGCATCAGGAGACACGCGCCCCACCCCCCGTAGAGCACGGCGTGCCACGGCGTGAAGAACGTGTCGTCGACGCGGCCGTGCGTGTGAGCCCAGCCGTCGAGGAAGAGCCCGCCCACGAATGCCGCCGACAGCAGGCTCATGATCCAGCCGAACCGGCTTGTCGCTTCGACGCGCTTCATCATCATCGCTCCTGGTGTTGACGGCTAGTCCGCCGACCGGTGGGCAGCACCGCGTGTACGACGAAGTCGACGACCGCCTCGCGGGCGGCCCCGTCGTCGATGCGCACCGGATCGGGATCGAGGTGTCGATGCATGGCGAAATCGGCGACGGCTTCCAGGATCAGCCGGCTGGTGCCCTGGACATGGGGCACCGGGCGGAGTCGCCGCTGGGCGATCCGCGTCGTCAGGTACTGGTGGAGGCGGCCGAACAGTCCGCGGCGCATCTCGACATAGAACACCTGGGCCAGCTCCGGAAGGTCCGGCGCCGAGCGTTCGAGCGCGACGATGGCCGGCCACCGCCGGTCGATCAGCGTGTACAACTCGCCGACGATGCGTGCTAGCTCGAGCCGGACGTCGCCGCCGCCGCCGCGCGCGAGCGCGGTCTCCAGGCTCGGCAGCCTGACGTCGGCTCGCAGGCGCTCGCGCAGGCGCTGGATGATGGCGCCCGGCGAGGGCGCCGGGAGCGGGAACTTCGGCGTGTCGGTCGCCGGCTCGTCGAGGCAGGCGCGGTCGATCATCAGGTAGAAGAGCGCTTCCTTGCCGGTGACGTAGTTGTAGAGCGTCCCGGGGGACACGCCCATCGCGCGCGCGACGTCAGCCATCTGGGTCCGGCGATAGCCCTTCTCTCCAAAGACCCGAAGGCTCGCGTGGATGATCTGTTGCAGCCGGTCCGGCGGGCGCCGTCGCATGGCCGCAATCATAAATGAATGAATGAATGAGTGAGTCAGTCAAGAAAAATCGACAGACAGTCTACATTTGTCGCCGATCTCCCCATTGACATTGTCGTACCATCCCTTCCCCGGTACCGGGTCGGTAAGCGCCGCGCAAAATTTCGTGAGAGCTGGTGCCCGTAAGCGCGTCGAACGCGGCCGTGGACCCGCGGGGTGAAGGTGAAGTTGAAGTGATGCGGAGGCGAACATGCCGGACGAAGTCGAATACAAAGGCTGGCTGATCGAACCGCAGTCGTACAAGTCAGAACGCGATCGTTGGCGACCCAGAGCGCTGGTGAGCATCCACAAGGGCGGTCGTGTGCGAATACTGCCGTTGACCTGGTTCAACGCGATGTCTAATGCGCGTCGACATCTGGATTGGAGCTGACACCGGGCCCCCCAGCGTGATGAGCGGGTTCGCAGCGCCGTAGCACTCTCGCGCCACGAGTATCCGACCACGCTGTTCGGCGATCCTGACCAACGTTCCGACAATCCCGGCGGTGCCCGTGGCTGCACCGTTGCCGATGAAGCGCGCATCATGCAAGCTCATGGCCGGTCTGAGGCTAGTCTGACGCAACCCGAGGGGAGCGCCGGCGAGCGCCTTCTCCAGGGCTCCGAGCGCCTCATCGAGAGAACAGACTCGCGAATACGTCCAGCCCTCTTCTGGACGGTCGGGGCGGGCGTCCGCAGTCGGCGTGGCCGCCGAGCGCCCCTCTTCGGTCCGCGAACGTGAGTCCACACCGATCGATCCGAAGGCGATCGCTTGAAGGCTGACGTCGTCGCCCCAAGAACGGGATGCCAGCCGGAGCATCATGCCCGAATACGAGAGAATGTAGATGCGCCTTACGCCGGTCGCCAGCATCGCCGGTATGACCTGGGTCGCGACTGTGTGGACGGCCACGAGGGGCGCGGCGGCCATCTCATCACCTTGGACCGAAATCCATTGCAACTCGGGAGGGAAAACCGTCCGAACTCGCGCCTGATCCTCGCGACCGACCACGACGACTGCCGACGCCTCAATGCCCTGCGTCCGCATGAACGCCCCCAGTTTCTCAGCGAGAACAGCTAACTGCTCTGGGTAGCCCTTTGTGATGTCTGCGACTGCCCGCGTTTCCATTTCGTGTCTCCCCGTCTGCCCCCACGCCAAGGCGTGAGTAGGCCCACCGAGAGAGTCTGATCCTCGGGAGGGCGCGGGCGCTGCTCCTGGTTCTTGAGGTCCAGCCACGCTGCACCTCGCCGTCGGATGTCCCCCGTCATTACATCTACCGCCGCTCACGGCCACAAACAGCACCCGGGGGGCGCTGGGCCGCCCCCCGAAGTGCCGTACTTCAAATCCTCTGCTAGTCGTCGCCTCCTTCGGCCTGAGCAGTGCTGCAGATCTTCCAGATCACGCCCGTGCCTGGGATCTGGACAAGCGGACCGTTACCAGCACCCACGAACTTTGCTTCCGTGTCAGACTGGCCGAAGTCCCGCACGGCGCCGTAGTCGACGACGTAAGCGCAGCCGTCGGGCCCGAACTTGACATTCGTTGGTCGGTTGAATCCACTGATCCCGGATACGAACGCCTGCTCGGTCGTTTTGTTGAAAGCAAACCGCAGGATCTTGAGCTCGAGCGGCTCGCCCGGCTTGCTGAAGTTGATGAGCTTGACCTCGTGCCCGACCTCTGGAGCGGGGTCGGTGGCATTCGCCGCCGAGAACCCGAAGTCGCCCTCGAGGCTGTACAACGCGGCCCCGCGGCTAACTGGTCCATTCGCGAACGAGTTCGGCACAAAATCGATGCCGGTAAACGAAGAGTCTGCCGCCTCGATGGCCAGCGGTGACGTGATCTGCTGCGGTGGGAACTTCAGGACGTCTCTGACCGGAACATCCTCGCTCAGGATCTTGGCGAGGCTCGCGGGCGTGCACAGGCTCGGCGGATTTGCGGCCGGGACGCAGAGATCGTCGCCGGGCCCGCCGACCGGATTGAACACCGCCTGGCTCGAAGGCAGGAAGCCGTATCGATCCGGCCAGCCGTGGTAGTCCGGAGTGCCGTCGGGGTTCTGTTGGGCCAGTTGCAGCATATCCGGAGCATTGTTGGACGGCCGCGCACCCCGCTCGTCTGCGCCATCCTCACCGACCAGCAGCCCGCCCTTCAGGGCGTGATCCTCAGGGGCAAACCGAATGGCATACCCGTTCCGGTACCCCCACGAGAACGGCTCGATCGTGGTCTCTGGATGGGCGACGTCGAGCCTCGCGCGCAAGATGGCGCCGTCACAGACCCCCCGGTGGAGCGCGCTCTCGAACGCCCGCACCGTCGCTCCCTTCCGTGTGGTGCCGAACGGGGAATATCCGCTGGTAAAGACCCCGTCGCCGGAATCGAATACGTTGTCGCTCAGCACGATGTCCTGACACGGGATGTCTTGTTGGTTAGTGCCGCCGCCGTTGTCGCGACCGACCACGCCGCTGTTGGTCGTCGAGCCCTGCGACCAGTAGATCCAGTTACCCTTGAACGCCAGCTGTTCCGTCGGATGGTCGCCGGTCGGCAGGCCGGTGATGAACGGAGTGACGTGCCCCGTCATGGGGTCGACGGTCACGATGCGCGAGCTATTGTTTTGCCCTTGGGCGTGGGTGGCCTGGTTGGAGTCCGTCGCGAAGAGCCGACCACCGGCAAAGCCCTTCTCGAACGCAATGTCCACCGCCGGCCCTGCGGCCTGGAAACCATCGGTCGCCGTGGGCTTGGCCAGCGTACGGAGTAGGGTCCCGCTTTGATTGAACACGAGGATGTCGGGCGTGAACGGGTTCTTCGAGTCGAAGGCACCAGACCCGAAGCTCGATTGCTCGTTGCACACACTCGGCAAGCCGTGCCCGGATTCCAGCACGAAGACGTCAAACCCATTTCCGTGCCGAAGAAAGGCGATCCCGGTCGGGAAGTTCAGACCCTTGGCGAAGACCGAAACCTTGAACCCCGAGGGAAGCACAATGTCGCTGCCGGTGTCCGGATTGAACAGTGCGGTGTTATTCGGGCAGAGCGGGTTAGCCACAGTTGCTGCGACGGCGAAGGCCGGCAGCGTAAGGAACAGCGCACTCGCGAAGGTGAAGCTGAGTGCCTGTTGGCTAGCGAATCGCATGTACCAACTCATCTACCTTCTCCCCTTTGAGGACGACAGGCGATGCTGGTTTGCCCCGTTGCGCTGCGGTCAGGGGCCGGCGTCGTGGCGGACCGCGGCCCAATTTACGTGAGCGTCCGAGGTGATGAAAAGGCTGTCGACCAACGCTTCTCATGAATTGCCTCGCTACCGCCGGTGCTCGTGGACCGCATCTTTACTGCTACTTCTCCGTCGCGGTCAAGCGAAACAACACCTGAAAACCTCTTCATCCAATCTTCATGATCTCTTCAGATCTGGCCAGTCTCCCTTCCTGGCGGAAGTGCCGGCAGCACGAGCCCAACTTCCCTAAGGCCAACACCTTCTTCGCCTGGTGTGTGCGCGGCGGACAGGGCGTCGATCCGCAGTAAAGTGAGAACTGACGAGAGTGGTTTCAGTCGATGGCTAAATCGAAGTGCTCGCGATGCCCCTGGGGCGACCAACTGAGGCAGCCCGCCGCCACCGAGCGGCTCCGCGCGCCAACTCGCACGGACGAGAGAACTTTCCGTATGAACGTCACCGACAATCAATCGCTCTTCATCTTCATCTCGCACTGGTGGTATCGCGGAGAGGCTGCAGACCCGCGCCCGCCTGAAGCCTCACGCGCTTTCAGGGATGCTCAGTGGCGTCGTGGTGCGAAGACATCTTCGGAACCCCGCTCTTGAGCTTGCAGGACTTAATGGGGGGGTGTTTCTCCGAAGAAGTGAGCGCAAATCGGGTGCCTATTTTCTAAATCGCTGGACGACACCCGTCAAAAAAGTGGCCTGGCGCAGCGCTTCAAACTCCGCGCGACGCCAGGATTCAGCGAAGCCGGGGTGCACCATGAGAATTCCAGTTGGCGACTCCATGTGCGTCGTGAATAGGCGCAGAAAGTCGCGGTATCGGCGCCAGTGCCGATAATTGTAGACGCCGGCAAAACCGTCGTTGGTCGCCAAGCCGCTGGCCGCGAGCCGCCGCCGGAATTGTTTCCCCGGCGTGGAAATCGAAGCGCTTTTCCAAAACGAAACTCCTTGCGCGCGAATTTTGGCGAGGGGCATGTAGCTGTTGCGCACGTAAGGGCGATGTCCGACGGGGATCTTCGCCACGAACTGGATCATTGCGTCAGCGAGGACGGGGAGTTGCTGGACGTGGAGGTGGCCGTCAATAAAATCGGGAAGGCGTCCAGTCCGTTCGGTGAAGAGCTGGTACTGGGCCGCGATTTCTTCCCTGGCCTGCGCTCGTGTGATTTTTCGGAGCACGCACGACTTCAGAGCGGAGAAAAAAGTGACCAGGCGCACCGGAACCGAAGGCTCGAAGCGGTCGCCATCCAAGAAACGCGCGGTCACCGTGAAGTGCAGCCCGACGTCAATGTGGTCGGCGTGCTCCAAGAGCGGCTTGAGGTTGCCCGGGGCGCAATGCGGCAAGCCCGCCATGCACGAGACCGCTGATACGCGGCGAGCAGCGACCAGCTCGACGATGGCGCGGTTCGCATCGTCCGAGCAGCCATAGTCATCGGCGCAGACAATCATGAACGTCTCTCGGCAAGCGCGAGAATGGCGTCGGCAGCTTGAGTCGCGCCGTCCAGCTGGAGATGTTCCGAACGGGGATTCAGGCCGGGCCACTCATTCGCTTCGTAGCACGCTTCAATTTTGTCCATGACCGTGGTGTCGCTGGCAATGAATCCGCAGCCGAGCTGTTCGACGAACCGCGCGTTCACGAGCTGTTCGGCGTGGCCGGCGACGGGAATGATGACCGTTGGCTTGCCCAACGCGACCGCTTCGCTGAACGCGGAGTAGCCACCGTTGACAACGAGCGCATCCGCCTTCATCAGCAACTCGATGTTGTCCATCAACCGGCCGTGGAAGGCGACGTCGCCCTTGGTCTCGCCCGACCGCCCGACCACGTCGATATGAAAGGGGAAGCGAGACGTGGCGAAGGAAATAGCGGAGGCGTGAATGGAACCGCTGAGCATGAAGAGGATGTTGTGGATTTGGCGCGGGCGGACGAAAGGTTTTGGGGCCACGCGGGGAATCTGAGAGAGCAGACCGCGGCGGAGGATCAGGCCGATGCGCTTGAATTTGTGGTGGCGCGTTGGCGTCGGCAGCGGCGCGGAGCTCAACACCAAATCGCAGAAATAGCGGTGGAAGAGATAATCGCCAAACTCGATGCACCAAAAGTGGCTGCGAATAGAGGGCGGATTGTTCGCGGCGCGCAAGTATTCAGAGACGACAACTTCAGAGTTGTTCAGACCGACAACGGGGATTGCGCGTTGGCGGAGCGGACCGACGGTGTATTCGGAGTCAATGATCGCCACGTCGGGGCGAATGGCTGAGAGTAGCTTTTCCAGTTGCGCTGTTTTCTCGCGCGCGCGTTGAGCGAGCACGCGCAGTGAGGTAACGGTGTGCCACGCGCTGATTCGCCCGTGTCTGACGGCGTAGTAAAACGAGGCCATTGGGCTGAGCGAGGTGACTTGTTTCTTGTCCTGAAAGAATTCTAAGCCGTTGCCTGAAGTCAGAACGTGGATGCTCGCGCCGCGGTCGTGCAAATGCTGCATGATGGCGAAACAACGCGTGCTGTTGCCCATGCCCAGGCCGTTAACGATGAAGAGACAGTTGGTCTTCATTTTCCCTGGATAGGCGCGGTGAGGCGCCTGCGAAGGTCGTCCACCGCGATGCGGTCAGCCAACGGAGTACCACTGGGCAAATCTGATGGAAAAGACGGCCAATGCAAGGGCAAACACGGGAATGATGAGCCAGGGAATCCATTTCCATTTGTGCGCGATGACGGCAAGCGCGACGAAGCCTGGGAAGAGCACCGACAGGTAGCGAGCCATCGAGTGAGTACCCCCGGTAGCTAACGCTATCGTGTTCAACAGAGTGTAGGCGCCGTAGCTCCATGGGAGCTGTCGAAAAACCACGTAAGTGAGCGCGATGAACAGGAGCGTGAGCCCCGCATCAATGTCCAAAAGCTTGAATTGAGAAGGGTGGGAGTTAGAAGCGAGGTCGTCTACGACGCCGCCAAATAGTGGCCCCATGCTTCTGCCCCATGCCTGTTGGACGCGGAGGTACGCGAGGGGATCACCGAAGGCGATCGCCTGGTAGATCATGAAACCCGCGAGGCCGCTGGAAGCGAGCATGGCGGCCAGCGCCAGGCGTCCACGCACCGGTCGATCCTTTAGGCGCGGCAGTGCCCGTGCGAGCAGGGGAACGAGGAGCAGAATCCCGGGCAGACGCGTCGCTGACGCCAGACCCGCCCAGCAGCCACCCAGAATGAAGCGCTCCTTCTGGAAAGCGAGGAACGCCTGTGCTGAAAACAGCAGGTAGAACGACTCCGTATACATTGTCGAGAAAAAGAGTGAACCGGGGAAGAACGCGAGCAACACCAGGGTCAGTCGCGCGGTTCGGGAACCCACTTCACCTGTGACGAGGACGTAGAGCGTCGCCAAAGCGACGAGAAACGCCCCATTAGACAGGAGAGCCCCACACAGAGGAACAGAAGCCCCTGTGATCACGTGGCAGAGTCTGCATGTGACGGGATAGAGCGGAAAGAAGGCGATGTTCTGCTGCCTCCCCGGGTGGCCGTCGTACGAGTAGCCGTGTTTCGCGATGGTCAGATACCAGCCCGCGTCCCACCGAAGAAGGGGCCGCAATATCGGATCATCAAGATTCCAAGTGCCAGACCTCTGCACCGGAGGTACGACCAGCGGGCTCAGCACCATCGCGCCGAAGACGAGCAAACGGGACAGCGAGAAGACAGACAAGACGAACAGAGCTTCGCGTCCGTTGACGCCCAACCTACCCGAGGTCGCGGAGACCACGCTGAAGGCACCGGGTTCGGGCTCTGCTCTTGGCGACAGGCGAGAGCCAACCAATCCAACGCACCTTCTCCGATTGCTGCGACTCAGCGAGTGGCACGATCACATTCAGCGTAGAGCCGTTTGGGAGGGCGCCGCTCGATCGCAAGATACTTGGGCGTGCCAATCTCCCGAGACACTAGGACAGTGGGCGGTGGTAGTCAACCGTCCAAAAGGTTGTCGCCATCAACTATCTCGGCCCGCTCCAGGTGACCCATGCGGTTGCAAAAGGTATGGCAGCGCG
>Ga0066677_10000694_pt1 | contig 11354 bp, 13 predicted proteins | sample GraSoiAngelo_126_FD_62299 | JGI IMG/M metagenome (GOLD analysis project Ga0066677, IMG submission 62299) | Grasslands soil microbial communities from the Angelo Coastal Reserve, California, USA - 14_0927_09_20cm | ecosystem: Environmental > Terrestrial > Soil > Grasslands | place: USA... | reverse complement strand
TTCATCGGCTCATGGCCGTCGCCTCTCAACGCCGGCACCGACCTCAGCTCGCGGCTGAGCATCATCGGCGTCTACGCAGTAGTGCTGTTCGTCCACGGCCTCATCAACACTTTCGGGGTCACGCTCGTGGCACGTCTCAACGACATTTCGGTGTGGTGGCACATCGCCGGCGTGCTGATCATCGTCGGCGTCCTCTTCTTGTTCTCGAAATACCACCAATCGCCGTCTTACGTCTTCACCAAGTTCGTGAACCTGACAGGGTTCAGCTTTGCAGGTGCGTCGATTTTCGTGTTCCTGACAGGGCTTCTCATGGCGCAATACACCTTCACCGGATATGACGCGTCGGCGCATATGACGGAGGAAACGCACAACGCCGCAATATCGGGACCGCGCGGCATCGTCTGGTCCATTGTCATCTCGCTGATCGCGGGATGGATTCTGCTGATCGGTGTGACTCAGGCGATCAACGACGCCGACTACGCGACTGCCGCAGGCGCAGCGGGCGCCGCGCCCGCGGTGATCTTCATCGACGCAATCGGCAAGAATGGGGCCGCGCTGCTGCTCCTGATCGTCATTGGCGCCCAGTTTTACTGCGGGATGTCGTCGGTCACAGCCAACTCGCGCATGATCTACGCCTTCTCGCGCGACGGCGCAGTGCCAGGGTCTGAGTTCTGGCACCGGATCAACAAGCGCACTCGCACTCCGACCAACTCGATCTGGTTCGCCGCCGTAGGCGCATTCATTCTCGGCCTTCCTTATCTGTGGAACCCGACCGCCTACGCCGCAGTGACGTCGATCGCAGTCATCGGCCTCTACATCGCATATGGCATTCCCATCCTCCTGCGCCGGCTGGCTGGCGACAAGTTCCAGCGTGGGCCATGGCACCTCGGGCAATGGAGTGGGATCGTGGGATGGATCGCCGTCGTGTGGATCGCTTTCATCGCGATCCTGTTCGTGCTACCGCAAGCGGCGCCAGGCACCACCTTCACAACGTTCAACTACGCGCCCGTCGCAGTTGCGGTGGTGTTGATCTTTGCCGGCGGGTACTGGTTCCTTTCTGCGAAGAACTGGTTCAAGGGACCGAAGGTGCAAGGCTCTACAGATGAGCTGGCCAGGATTGAGGCCGAGCTCGAAGCAGTCGGCACTCCGATACCTGCGGGAGCACCAAGCAGCTAGCGCGTGGCCGAAAAACCAAAGATCGCTATCACGGTGAGCCCGCGCCGGGGCGAGCCGTACTACCTGCCGTATCGGAAGGCGGTGGAGGCGGCGGGCGCGGAGCCGGTTGAGCTCCCGCCCGGCACGTCTTCCCTGCCGGAAGTGGACGGCCTCCTGCTGCCTGGTGGGTGGGATGTCGATCCAGCTTTCTATGGCGAGCAGAAGGACGAAAAGGTCGGGCCAATCGACCGCGAGCTGGACGAGACGGAGCTTCGCCTGTTCCAGCAGGCACGTGAGCAGGAGATTCCCATCCTCGGCATCTGCCGGGGCCAGCAGGTCATCAACGTCGCCCTGGGTGGATCGCTGGTGCAGCACCTCGAGGACCACGATGTTCGAGGCTTCGGCCGCAGTCACCTTGCGCACACCATCGAGGTCATCGATCCAAGCTCTGAGCTCGGCCATGCCGCCGGCGAGCACAAGATCCGCGTCAACAGCTTCCACCACCAGGCTATCCGCCGCCTCGCCCCAGGGCTGCACGAGACCGCGAAGGGAGAGGACGGCACGGTCGAAGGCGTGGAGTCCGACGACGGGCTTATCGTTGCGGTGCAGTGCCACCCCGAGGAGTTGACGACAGACCTGCCCTGGGCCCGAAGACTGTTCGAGCGCTTTGTCGCCCGAGCCCGCGGCAGGCGCAAACCCAGACGCTAGCAGCGTGTTGACGAAAGAGCACCTCGCTCACCAGGTCGCCGAAGGTGCGATCGACACGGTGGTCGTCGCCTTCACGGACATGCAGGGCCGCCTGATGGGCAAGCGCGTCGACGCCGAGTACTTCGTCGAGACGTCGTACGAGGGCGAGTCGACCGAGGGCTGCAACTACCTGCTCACGGTGGACATGGAGATGGACCCGGTGCCCGGCTACCAGATGGCGAGCTGGGAGACCGGGTACGGCGACTTCGACCTGGTGCCGGATTTCAACACCCTGCGCGCGATCCCTTGGCTCGACTCCACGGCGATGGTGCTGTGTGACGTGGCTTGGCATGACAAGAAGCCGGTGCGGCCGTCGCCACGGCAGGTGCTGCGGGCGCAGATCGAGCGGGCGCGCAAGCTCGGGTTCGAGCCCATGTTCGGCTCGGAGCTCGAGTTCTATCTGCTCAAAGAGACCTTCGCCGAAGCCCACGCCAAGCACTTCATCGACCTGACGCCCTCGGTGCCATACATCCTCGACTACCACGTCCTCGCGACGACTTACGACGAGCCCTTCCTCCGCGCGGTCCGCAAGGGGATGAAAGCTGCGGGTATCCCGGTCGAGAGCTCCAAGGGCGAAGCCTGGCCCGGGCAGCAGGAGATCAACTTCCGGTTCTCCGACGCTCTGACCATGGCCGACAACCACGTCATCTACAAAAACGGGATCAAGGAGATGGCCCACCAGCAGGGGTGCTCGGTGACCTTTATGGCCAAGCCGGACCATCGCTGGATTGGCAGCTCGTGCCACGTTCACTCGAGCCTGTGGAAGGGCGACCGCAACGTGTTCGACGGCGAGTCGGACGTTTTCAAGCAGTACCTTGCCGGTCACATCGCGTACGCGTCGGAGATGGCGATCTTTCTCGCCCCGAACATCAACTCGTACAAGCGGTTCGCGGCGAGCAGCTGGGCACCCACGACGCTGGCCTGGGGCCATGACAACCGGACGTGCGGCTTTCGCATCGTCGGCCACGCCCAGCACCTGCGGACCGAGTCGCGGATCCCGGGTGCGGACGCGAATCCGTACCTTTGTTTCGCGGCTCTGCTCGCCGCGGGCCTCCGTGGCATCGAGGAGAAGCTGACGCTGCCGCCGGAGTTCAAGGGCAACGCTTATGAGTCCGACGTCCAGCGATTCCCCCACGCGTTGCGCGACGCGATCACCGCCCTGGAGAAAGGCAAGACGGCCCGCGCGGCTTTCGGCGATGACGTGGTCGACCACTATCTCAACTACGCGCGCACGGAACAGGCGCTGTTCGACAAGGTCGTCACGACCTACGAGCGCGAGAGGCTTTTCGAACGTGGGTAGGCCCGATGAATAGATTGGACCAGAAGGTTGCCGTCATCACGGGCGCAGCGGGAGGCATCGGCCGCGAGGCCGCGATCCTGTTTTCGGCCGAAGGCGCCCGGGTCTGCGTGGCTGACGTCGGCCGCGAGGCGGGAGAGAAGACCGCTTCCGAATGCCGCGAAGCGTTCTTCTTCGCCGCTGACGTCAGCGACGCCAAGAGCGTGCAGGAGATGTATGCCGAGACCGCGCGGCGATACGGGCGGATCGACGTGCTTTACAACAACGCCGGCATCATGCCGCCGGACGACGATTCGATCCTGCTCACCGAACCCGAGGCGTGGGACCGTGTCCAGGCCGTGAACGCCAAAGGCGTGTACCTGTGCTGCAAGTACGGCATCCCGCACCTGCTCGAGGCGGGAGGCGGCTCCGTGATCAACGTCGCGTCTTTCGTCGCGCTCATGGGCGCCGCCACGTCGCAGATCGCCTACACCGCGTCGAAGGGCGCCGTGCTCTCGATGAGCCGCGAGCTCGCGGTCCAGTTCGCGCGGCAGGGCGTGCGCGTGAACGCCCTGTGTCCCGGACCGGTCGAGACGCCGCTTCTGATGCGCATCTTCAACGAAGACCCGGGCGCCTACCAGCGCAGGCGGGTGCACCTGCCGATGGGTCGTCTCGCGAAAGCCCGCGAGATCGCCAACGCCGCGCTTTTCCTCGCGAGCGATGAGTCGAGCTACGTCAACGGGGCCACGTTCCTCGTCGACGGCGGCCTCACCGCCGCCTACGTCACACCGGAATAGAACTTCATGGCCTTGTTGGTGGCGTTGGTGAAGCTGGCGCACGTGTTCGCGGGCTTCTGGCTGGTCGCCGGCCTGGTTGGCCGCGGCGTCACTCAGGTCAAGGCGGAGCGGACGGCTGACATCGGGACCGTCAAGGTCCTGATCGAGCTGATCGGACGCTTCGACAGCCTGATGGTGATCCCCGCGAGCACCGCGGTCCTGGCCCTTGGCCTGGTCGCGGCCTGGATCGAAGGCCTGCCGATTCTGGGCTTTCTTCAGGGCGCGCACACCAACTGGCTGTTGGTCGCGCTGGTTCTGTACCTGAGCATCATGGTCCTGGTCCCGACGGTGTTCATTCCCCGCGGCAAACGGTTTGGCGCGACGCTCGACGATGCGATACGCGCGGGCGACGTCACCGAACGACTGAGGTCAGCTTTCCGCGATCCTGTCGTCCGGGCGGCTCACGTCTGGGAGTTGATCGCGATTGCCTTGATCATCTGGTTGATGATCCTCAAGCCCTTCTAGTCGAGTAACCCGAATGCGTACTGGTCTTCGTGCGGATGGTCAAACGCTTGGCGGCGATACTCTTCCTGGTGGTCGCTTCGTGCGGAGGTTCCAGCTCGACGGGCGCTAGCCAAACTCCGACGCCGGCATCCGCCGCAACTGTCGCTGCGGCGAGCAACGCGAAGTTGGGCACCATCCTGGTGGACGGATCCGGCCGCACGCTCTATCTCTTCGAGGCGGACAGGGGCACGTCCTCGACCTGCTACAACGCGTGCGCCACGTACTGGCCCCCGCTCCTGACCAACGGCGCCCCTGTGGCGGGCACCGGTGTCAATCCCGCGTTGCTCGGCACCACCAAGCGCACGGACGGCACCATCGAGGTCACTTACGGGGGCCACCCGCTCTACTACGTCGTCACCGATCACAATCCCGGAGATGCCAGCGGACAGGGAGTCGACAACTTCGGCGCGGCCTGGGACGTCGTCGGGCCGGACGGAAAGCAGATCGGCTGATCCCGGTCGAGGGATCGTCCGCGATGCCCTCGGCATCGCAATCGCAAGCGGCGCCTACGCGATCTCGTTCGGAGCGATCTCGACCGCGGCGGGCCTGACGCTCTTCCAGACGTGCGCGCTGTCGGCGCTCATGTTCACAGGCGCTTCGCAATTCGCTCTCGTCGGTGTGATCGGGGCCGGCGGCAGCGTTTGGGCCGGCGCGGCCACCGCCGCGTTGCTCGGATCGCGCAACGCGCTCTACGGAATTCGTCTCGCCTCGCTGCTTGATGTGCGCGGGATGCGCCGTGTCGCCGCCGCACAGTTCGTGCTCGACGAGACGACCGCGATGGCGATCGCCCGTGACGATCCGCGGCAGAGCCGATTCGCTTTCTGGGCCACCGGCTTGGCTCTCTTCACGTTCTGGAACCTCGGCACGCTCGCGGGCGCGCTGGCGACGCACGCGCTGTCGAATCCCAAGGTCCTGGGCCTCGACGCAGCGCCTCCCGCCGCCTTCCTCGCCCTTCTCGCACCGCGCCTGAGGTCTCGCGAACCGGTCGCGATCGCCCTCGCGGCGGCCGTGGTCGCGATCGCCGTGCTCCCGTTCGTCCCTGCCGGGGTGCCACTGCTTATCGTCGCGCTGCTCGTGTCGTTGTACGGGCTGTTCAGGAGGGTGGCGTGATCTGGGCCGGCGTGCTCGTGGCCTCAGCGTCTTGCTACGCGCTCAAGCTCGCAGGCCTCTCCCTGCCCGAGCGGTGGCTTCAGGACTCGAGGGTTCAGCGCACCGTGCCGCTGATCCCGATCGCCCTGCTTGCGGCGCTGGTCGGGACGCAGACCTTCTCAACAGGGCAGCACCTCGGGCTCGACGTGCGGGCGGCCGCGCTCGCGGTGGCGATCGTCGCGGTGCTTCTGCGGGCGCCCTTTCTGGTGGTCGTCGCGGCCGCCGCACTGACCGCTGCGCTGCTCCGGCTGCTCTAACGGGTCGGGTTGGACGCAGCGGCCGGATGCGACTAGGCTAGGCGGGTCGCCGTCCGGTCTTAGCCCCCAGGAGGTTCAGGCGATGGAATTTGTCGTGATCACTCGCGCTCTCGATTCGACCAACGTGCCGCCCGCCGCTTCGATCGCGCTCGCCAAACAGACTTTTCAGATGGTGGCGTCGAATCAAGATTCGCGGATCAAGGCCGTGTACCCATTCGCGGGCGAAAGGGCGGGCGTTTTCATCGTCGACGTGAAGTCGGGCGATGACCTCCAAGAGCTACTTGGAAGCCTGCCTTTCTCCGGCATCACGAAGGCGGAAATTCATCCGGTAGGCAGCGTGCAAAGCTCTCTCAAGTCAATCGAGGCAGCTGAGAAACGCCTGGCGGCCATGACGCCGGCGGGTGTTCGCTAGCTCGTAGCCACCAAGTGGGGGACGCATCACGCGTCCCCCAAACCAATGCACTAGAGATGCGAGTCGAAGCCGTCCATGAGGCCACGCCGCAGCTGCTGGCGGCGCTGGCGCGACTTCTGCCTCAGCTGAACCCGAAGCTGCGGGTGCCGGACCTGGAACGGCTGCAGCGCCTGATCGCCGACCCCGCGGCGACCTTGCTCGTCGCGACGGAGGGCGACGAGATCGTCGGCACCACCACCGTGATCGTGTACACGACCCCCTTCTGGATCAAGGCCAGGCTGGACGAGGTCGTGGTCGACGATTCGGCCCGAGGCCAGGGCGTCGGCGAGGCGCTGGTCAAAGCGGCGCTCGAGATCGGTCGCGAGCGTGGGGCGCAGGTGGCCGAGCTCCAGTCAGGGCGCGGTCCGAATCGTGAGGCCGCCCACCGCCTCTACGAGAGGATGGGATTCCAGATCCGGGAGTCCGACGTCTTCAGGATCGTGCTGGAGTAAGCGTCTCCAACCGGTCGACCATCGACGCCAGCGTCGCAAACGCCGCCTCGACCGGCTCCGGCGACGTCATGTCGACTCCGGCCATGCGCAGGCCCTCGAGCGGATACATCGACCCGGCGCTCTTCAGGAACGCCAGGTAGGACTCCACCGCCTTTGCGTCGCCCGCCGCGACCCGCTCGACGAGATGGTCCGCCGCCGCGATGCCCGTTGCGTACTGGTAGACGTAGAAGTTGCTGTAGAGGTGGGTGTGGAACTGCGCCCATGTCGAACCGATGCGGTCTCGGTCTCGATCGTTGACGTCGACCTCCGATCCGTAGACCTCGAGCATCAGGTCCGCCATCAAGTTGTTCAGGTAATCGGCGGTCAGCGCGCCGCCGCGCTCGACCCGCTCGTGGATCTCGAGCTCGAGCCGGGCGAGCGACGGCATGATGAAGAAGTAGCGATAGAAGTTCGACATCGCCTCTTCGATGACCGCGATCTGAAACTCTGGGTCGGTCTTCGTCGCAAGCAGGTGCCGGCGGGTCAGCGCCTGGTGCATGTTGGAGGCCACCTCGGCCTGGAACAGCCCGTAATTCGAATAGACGTAAGGCTGGGTCCGGCGCGCGTGGTAGGAGTGCATCGAGTGCCCGAGCTCGTGCGCCAGCGTGCTCATCGAGTAGATGTCGTCGTTGTAGCTCATGAAGATGAAAGGCCGCGTATCCATCGCACCGGTGGAGAAGGCGCCCATCCGCTTGCCTTTGTTGGGATAGACGTCGACCCAACGATCTTCGAGAGCGCCTCGGCGCATCACCGCGACGTAGTCCTGGCCGAGCGGAGCGACGCCCTCCGCGATCCATTCCACCGCATCCTCATAGGGCACCTCGAGTGCGTGGGGGCTCAACTGCGCGCGCGTGTCGTAGGGCTTCAACACCTCGACGCCCAGCGCCTGGCGACGGATGCGCCAGTAGCGGTGCCACGTGCCGACGTTGTCGCGGAAGGTCTGGACGACGTTCCGGAAGACCTCGACCGGGATGTGGCTCGGCTCGAGGGCAGCCTCCAGGGAGGACGCGTACCCGCGCGCGCGCGCGAAAAACACGTCTCGTTTGACCCCGCCCGCCAGGCTCGCCGCCATCGCGTGCTGCATCCGGAGGTGCTCATCGGCGTAGCTCTCGAAGGCGGTGCGTCGCACCTCGCGATCGGGATTGGTCATCAGAGCCGCGATGGTGCCCTGCGCCACCTCATGCAGCTCACCGTCGGCGCCGATCGCCGGCGCGAATTTCAGGTCGGTGTTGGCGAGCACGCTGTGCACGGACAGGGCAGTGGCCAGCGGATCTGAAACCTGGGTCAGAAGTTCTTCGACCTCGGCGCTGCGGATGCGTTTCTGCAGCTTCTCCATGCGGTCGAAGTAGTGGCCGAGGTGGCCCAGGCGGGGCGAGGCGGCCACCCACTCGCGCAGTTTGGGGAGGCCGATCGACAGCATCTCGGGCACGGCGAACGAGGAGGCGGCGCCCAACTGTGCGGCCACCGACCGCGCGCGGTCGGTGCGGGCGGCCGCGGTCTGATCGCCGACGTCGACCGAGTACGACATCGTTGTGTAGACCATCACCTTGGCCATGAGGCGGTGCGCGCGCTCGTTGGCGTCGAACCAATCGGCCAGCGTGTCCGGGGAGTCACCGAGGTGCCCTTTGAACTCCTCGAGGTCGGGCAGCCTGGACAGGATCTCTTCGACCGCGCGCTCCCATCCCGAGTCACCCGGAAAGACGCTCTCGCCGTCCCAGGTGAAGCGCTTGTCGACCTCGGATCGAGCGGCGAGCGATTTGGTCACGGCCGATTAGTAGCATGATCCCGATGCCCCGAGCCACCTCCAACGGGATCGAGATCGAGTACGAGACATTCGGCGCCCTGGCCGCGCCGCCGCTGCTGCTGATCGCCGGGCTTGGTTCCCAGATGCTCAGCTGGGACGACGACTTCTGCGCCCTTCTCGCCAGCCGGGGCTTCCGTGTGATCCGCTACGACAACCGCGACTCGGGCCTGTCGACCTGGGTCGAGGACGCCTACACCCTGGACGATATGGCGGACGACGCCGCCGGCTTGCTGGATGCGCTGGGCATCGCCGCGGCGCACGTCGTCGGGGCGTCGATGGGCGGGTTCATCGCCCAGCTGCTGACGCTGAACCATCCCGGCCGGGTGCTGACCCTCACGTCGATCATGTCGGGCCCGAACGGCGACGACCAGGTCCAACCGACGGCGGAGGGAAGTGCGGTCCTCATGGCACCGGCGCCCCCAACGCGGGAAGAGCGCATCGCGCTCGGATTGTGGGCGAAGCAGAAGCTGCTCGGTCCGGCCGATCCGTTCGACGAGCCGTACGAGCGCGCGCGCATCACTCGTGCAGTGGACCGGGCCTATCACCCGGCCGGGTTCGGGCGCCAGCTCGGAGCGATTCTCGTCGCAAAGGGCCGGCTGGAGCGACTTGGCGCGGTCGGCGTGCCGACGCTCGTCATCCACGGCGACGCCGACATCCTCGTCCCCGTCGAGAACGGCAGGCGCGTCGCGGCCGCCATTCCCGGGGCGCGGCTCATGGAGATCGAAGGCATGGGCCACGACGTGCCTCGGCGGGTCTGGTCACAGGTCGCGGACGCGATCGCCTCGCTGGCTCACGAGGCGCCGCTTGTTGAACGGGCTTAATCCCGCGATCGCGTTCCTGGCGGGCCTGGCCTCATTCGTCTCGCCGTGCGTGCTCCCGCTGGTCCCGGCGTACCTCGCCTACCTGGGCGCTCGAGTGGGACAACCCGTCGCGGTCGCCGGCGCGGGCTTCGTGGCGGGGTTGTCGCTCGTCTTCATCCTTTTCTTCTATGTGTTCACGCTGGCGGTGCAGCCCATCCGTGCGTACCTACCGGTGGTCGCAGGGGTGCTGGTGATCGTCATGGCGCTCCACGTGGCGGGGGTGATTCGCGTTCCGTTTCTTGACACCGAGTACCGCGTGATGAAAACCGCGCCCCAGGGTGGAGGCGTCGCCGGCGGTTTCCTGCTCGGCATGGGTTTTGCGAGCGGCTGGACGCCCTGCATCGGGATCACCCTCGGCGCGGTCCTCAGCTCGGCCGTGACGATCGGCGCCACGCCGCAGGGACTGAGCTTGATGATCGCGTACGCCCTGGGGCTGGGCCTGCCCTTCATCGTTCTCGCCTTCGCCCTCCAGGGCGCGCGGCCCTTGGTGACGTTCGTCAACCATCACCGCCGGGCGATCGACCTTGCCTCGGCAGGCGTGCTCGCGGTGATGGGGGTGCTGCTGCTCACCAACAGGCTGACGTGGCTTTCCGCAGGGCTCGTGCAGCTGATCCCTTCCTGGCCGTCACCGTCAATCTGAGGCTTTCTCTTTCGGCTAGCTGTACGCCCGCCGTGTGAAGACCATGGGCGTCACGCCCTCGACGTGACGGCCCTCGGTGACGAGTCCGATCAGGACCCAGTGGTCGCCCGCCTCGATCGTGTCGCGCAGGGTGCAGACCGCATAGGCGGCGGAGTCGTTGTCGAGTACCGGTCCTCCGATCCTGCTCTCGGCCTCGTGCCAGGCGATACCGTCGAACTTGTCGCTGAGCTTGGTGGCCATTCGCCGTGCGAGATGCTCTCGTCCCGCGGCCAGGATGTTCGCGGTGAACCCACCGGTGTGCTGCACCGCGGGCAGGGTGTTCGACGTCTTGTCGATGCACACGAGCGCCAGCGGAGGATCGACCGAGACGGCGCAAAAAGCGCTCACGGTGAGGCCTCGCGGTTGGTGGTCATCGCCGAAGGCGGTCAGGATGACCACCCCGCTCGGAAAGCTGGCCATGACCTCCCTGAACCGGGCGGCCTCGATCACGACGGGATCGTAGTGGTGGAGGTTGTTAAGAACACTTGTTTGCGGCTCTGGAAACGTCTAACTTGTCTTCTCGTGGGTCACGTCCTCGATCTCTTCTCGCCGCCAGTCCGGGATTGGTTCCGCGCCTCCTTCGCCGAGCCCACCGCCGTCCAGGAACAGGGGTGGCGGGAGGTCGGAGCCGGCCGTCACGTCCTGATGGCAGCGCCGACCGGGAGCGGCAAGACGCTGGCCGCCTTTCTGTGGTGCCTCGACCGCCTCTCGGGCGAGCCGACGCCGGCCGAAGCTGAGCGGTGTCGCGTCCTTTACGTATCGCCGCTGAAAGCGCTGGCCCACGACGTCGACCGCAACCTGCGCTCGCCGCTGGTGGGGATCCGGCGCCAGATGGAATCGCAAGGGCTGGTGCCGCCTGACATCTCAGTCGCGATCCGGACGGGCGACACGCCCGCCGACGTCCGTCGGTCCATGGAAAGGCACCCGCCCGACATCCTGATCACGACGCCCGAGTCGCTTTTTTTGATTCTCACAAGCGCCGCGCGCAAGATCCTGGCGCCTGTCCGCTGGCTGATCGTCGATGAGATCCACTCGGTCGCGTCCACCAAAAGAGGCAGCCACCTCGCGCTGAGCCTCGAGCGCCTCTGCGAGATCACACGCGTCGAGCCGCAGCGGATCGGCCTTTCCGCCACCCAGCGCCCGCT
>Ga0066677_10000693_pt1 | contig 11355 bp, 9 predicted proteins | sample GraSoiAngelo_126_FD_62299 | JGI IMG/M metagenome (GOLD analysis project Ga0066677, IMG submission 62299) | Grasslands soil microbial communities from the Angelo Coastal Reserve, California, USA - 14_0927_09_20cm | ecosystem: Environmental > Terrestrial > Soil > Grasslands | place: USA... | reverse complement strand
ATTCTCCCTTAGGCCTTGAGACGATCGGCGAGAGCTTGGTGCTCTTCCCTGATGCCGGCCGGCAGATGATCGCCAAACTTATCGAAGTATTCGCCTTGGCCCTTGAGGTTATTCTTCCAACCCTCGCGATCCACGGCAACCAACCGGTTGAGATCGGCCTTGGAGATATTAAGTTCCCCACCATTCAAGCTTGACGGCTTCGGCACATAGCCGATGGCCGTCTCTTCCGCTTGTCCACCACCCTTGGAACGCTCGATGACCCAGCGTAACACCCGCAAGTTCTCACCGAACCCCGGCCACAAAAATTTGCCTTGCTCGTTTCGTTGGAACCAGTTCACGCGAAAGATCTTTGGCGGATTCGTGGCACGCTTGGCCAAGGATAACCAGTGACCCCAGTAATCACCCATGTTGTAGCCGCAAAACGGCAGCATCGCCATGGGATCGCGGCGGACGACACCGACGGCACCGGTGGCGGCGGCCGTGGTTTCCGACGCCAGCGTGGCGCCGAGAAAAGTTCCGTGTTGCCAGTTGAACGATTGATACACCAACGGCACCAGTTTCTGTCTCCGCGCGCCGAATAGAATCGCGCTGATGGGCACTCCCTCCGGCTTTTCCCACTCCGGAGAATAGGTGGGACACTGTTTAACCGATACAGTAAAGCGAGAATTGGGATGGGCGGCCGGATGGCCGCTCTTGGCATCCCACGGCTTGCCGCGCCAATCTTGAGCGCCGGCGGGTACCGGGTCGTCATGCCCTTCCCACCACACGGTGCCGTCCGATCTGAGAGCGACATTGGTAAAGATCGTATCTCTGTTGACCATTGCCATGGCATTGGAATTGGTCTTTGATCCCGTCCCCGGCGCCACCCCGAAAAAGCCCGCTTCGGGATTGATGGCCCAGAGTCTGCCGTCCGGGCCAACGTGCAGCCACGAGATGTCGTCGCCAATGGTGTGAATCTTCCATCCCTTCATACTCGCCGGCGGCACGAGCATCGCCAGGTTAGTTTTGCCGCAGGCACTGGGAAACGCGCCGCAAACGTAATTGATTTCTCCGTCCGGGCTTTCGACACCGACGATGAGCATATGCTCTGCCAGCCAGCCCTCTTTCTGACCCAGCTTGCTCGCAATGCGCAGCGCCAGACATTTTTTCGCCAGAAGCGCATTGCCACCGTAACCCGAGCCGACGCTCCAAATCGTGTTGTCTTGAGGATAGTGACAGATAAAGCGCCGGTCCATGTCGAGGTCAGCTTTGGAATGCAGGCAACGCGTGAAGTCATCGGAACCACCCAGATGGTCGAGGGCGGTCTTTCCCATGCGCGTCATGATCCGCATGTTGAGCACCACATAGACGCTGTCCGTGACTTGAATTCCGACTTTACTGAAGGGAGACCCTAACGGTCCCATGAGGAACGGAATGACATACAGGGTCCGCCCCCTCATCGAGCCGGAGAAAATTTTCGACAAACGATCGTAAGATTCCGCCGGAGCCATCCAGTTGTTATTGGGTCCCGCATCTTCCTTCTGTTCGGTGCACACAAATGTCAGATTTTCCGTGCGCGCCACGTCATTCAATGCGCTACGGTGTAAATAGCAACCCGGCAACTTCTCTTGGTTCAGTGTTATGAGATCGCCGCATTGCACCGCGACGCGGGTCAATCGTTCGCGCTCCGCTTCAGAACCGTCGCACCAGACAACCTCATCGGGCTGGCACATCGCCGTAACATCCTTGACCCATTTCTGGACAAAGGTATTGGAGGGAACTGTTCCGGTTATGTTACTCATGTGCTAGGTATGCTTCCTTTCCCAAGATATTAAGTTTTTCGGTCGCTGCAATAAACCGGTCTACTCTGCAATATGCTCGTCTCCGCAATCGGACGGAACGTTCAGCCAATAATTTAAACTATCCGATTCCGCGCGCCCAAGTCAACCAAGGCGCCACCCCGGTCGCCCTGCAAAACTACGAATGAAAGACGCGAAAAAGCCGCCACCGCCCACCCGGGGTCACCGCAGTCCATTCGACCAAAGCGACGAGATTTCCGCGCGAATCCAAAATGTTGACCAGCTTCTCGCCGTCCAGAGGCTTACCTATCTGCGCCAAAATTTCTTGCTGTCCCAATCGCAAGCGGCTTAGCCATCGGCTTTCCCATGTAATGCTCCGCAAATGACTCAAGGCGGAAGGCAATGAAACAAGCGGTATTATTTCTTTTGAATGCATCTGTTCCAGTTCGTCGAGCGTGATGGCTTGCTCAACTGCCAGATGACCGCAGCTTCTTCTTCTGAGGCTTTTTAAGTGGGCACCGCAGCCAAGAACTTTCCCCATATCTGCCGCGAGAGTGCGGATATAGGTGCCGCGAGAACAGGTCACGTCGAACTCGATCTTATCGTTCTCTAATTTTTTGAGCTCCAGCGCTTCGACCCGGATGGAACGCGGCTCGCGCGGAATATTCTTTCCTTGGCGCGCCAACCGATACAGGCGAACGCCGTCTCGCTTCAACGCTGAAAACATGGGCGGGATTTGCTGAAGATCGCCGGTGAATTTCTTTTTGAGCATCCCGATCTCGTTTTCGCCCACTGTCGGCACCGGGCGCACCTCTACCACACTCCCCGTCGAATCTTGAGTGTCGGTCTCGACGCCCAGAACCATGATTCCACGGTAGCTTTTGGGCGCGTGGAGGAAGATGTCGGCAATCTTGGTTCCCTCATTCACCCCCAGGAGAAGCAGACCCGACGCGAACGGATCCAATGTGCCCAGATGGCCCACCTTCTTTGCTGACAGAACGGTCTTGACCCGGTGCACCACCTGCGCCGAGGAAGGACCTTCCGCTTTGTCTATTAAAAGAATACCATTTTGCACCATGTGATTGTTCCAGGCCGAAGAAGGACTTGACTTGTGGCGCCAAGGAAAAGCAACTGGCTATTTTACCTGTTTCAACAGATCGTCAATCCGTTGCGCTTCATCTTCACTTTCATCGTAAAAAAATTCGATGGTGGGAACAAATCGAAGATTGAGTTGCTTGCCAACTTTCGAACGGATAAATCCAGTGGCGCTCTTCAGGCCCGCGAGCACGTCTTTTCGGCTCTCGCGCCTGCCGAGCAGATTGAAATAGATGCGGGCGTGGCGCAAATCTTTGCTTACGTCGGCTCCCGTCAAAGTCACGGCACCGATACGAGGATCTCGGATCTCTTTTCTAACTAGTTCCGAGATGAGCTCGATGAGCAAATCGGCGACACGATCTGAGCGTTGATGGTCCATGAACGATCATCAGCAGTAAAAAAATTCGACTTCCGCTTTACCCACTTCGGCCAAACCGAGGCGGTCGACGAAATCCACTACTTTTTGCAGCGTCGCCTCGATCACCGGCTGGCTGCTTCCCACGACGCCGAAGCCAAGGATCGCGCTTTGCCAGAGTTCCTGATCCCCGCATTCGGCTACCGAGACGTTGAATTGATTTGCGACCCGGGCTTGAATTCGTTTGAGGACCCCGCGCTTGCCTTTTAGGGAATGATTCTCGGCTAGCACGAGATTTAGTTTAAGCACCCCCACAACCATGGAAGAGGCGGGTGATTGGAAATGATTGCGGCCTATCGATTGTCTCCCGCGGTCGCGCGCGATGCTTCACGCCCGCTCGGATTCGGATTGATCCGTCTGATAACGGGAGTGCGTTCGTAAGCTTCAACAACATCGCCCTGCTTAACATCCTGAAATCCTTCGATGGCTAGACCGCACTCGTAACCGGCGGTCACTTCTCGAACGTCATCTTTGAAGCGTTTGAGACTCGCCAGTTTTCCCTCATGAACAACCACCTGATCGCGCAAGAGCCGAACGAGGCTGCCTCGTTGAATTTTGCCTTCGCTCACGTAACAGCCGGCGATCGTGCCCACCCCCTGAATGTTGAAAGTCTGCCGCACTTCCACCCGACCGTGAGTTTGTTCGCGGAAGGTCGGTTCCAGCATGCCTTCCATGGCGGCCCTGACGTCGGCCACCGCTTCATAGATAATTGTGTACAGACGCACGTCAACGCCTTCCTTCGCCGCCAAGGCCGCGCCCTTGGATTCCGGCCGAACATTGAAGCCGATCACGATGGCGTTGGAGGCCGCAGCCAGGAGGATATCGCTTTCCGTAATACCACCGACCGAGCCATGAATCACCCGGAGTTTGACTTCGCCCGTGGAAAGCCGGCTCAGCGCTTCCGTCAACGCCTCCACGGAACCCTGCACATCGGCTTTGAGAACGACGCTCAATTCTTTTACATCACCGGCTTTGATCTGACTGTACAATTCCTCCAGCGAGACTTTGCTCGACTTGACCAGCTCGGTTTCTCTTTGTTTGGTATGGCGAAATTCGGCAACTTGTCGAGCCTTGGCTTCGTCGGCCACGGCGACAAAGGAATCTCCCGCCTGGGGCACGCCCTGCAAACCCAAAATCTCAATCGGAAACGACGGCGGAGCCGCTTCGACCTTGTGTCCGCGATCGTCGTTCATGGCCCTCACTTTTCCATAGAAAACGCCGCAGACGAAGGCATCGCCCACCCGCAAAGTTCCTTCCTGCACCAGTACAGCGGCCACCGGGCCGCGGCCGCGATCCAGTTTCGCCTCGACGATCGTCCCCCGAGCAAGCTTATTGGGATTCGCCTTGAGCTCTAAGATATCAGATTGCAGCAGGAGCATTTCCAAAAGATGGGGAATGCCTTCGTGGGTCTTGGCGGACACCGGCGCAAATACCGTATCGCCGCCCCAGTCATCAGAAACCAATCCATGTTCCGACAGTCCCCTTTTCACCCGTTCCAGGTTGGCATCGGGTCTGTCGATCTTGTTGATGGCAACGATGATCGGTACCTCCGCGGCGCGAGCGTGGTTAATCGCCTCGACCGTCTGCGGCATGACCCCATCATCCGCCGCGACCACTAAGACAACGATGTCGGTGACCTTCGCGCCGCGCGCCCGCATGGCCGTGAACGCTTCATGACCGGGTGTATCCAGAAACGTTACGCTTCGCCCATCGACCTGCACGTGGTACGCGCCGATATGTTGCGTGATGCCGCCGTGCTCTTGGGCGGTCACATTCGTACTCCGAATGGCATCGAGCAACGACGTTTTTCCGTGGTCGACGTGGCCCATGATCGTGACCACCGGCGGCCGCGGCTCAAGCGCGCTTTCGGGTTCTTCTGTTTGGTGTTCGATCTCCAACGCGCTTTCGACGTCAAACGCAACGTTTTCAACTTGATGGTCAAACTCCGAGGCAATCAAAGTGGCCGTGTCCGCGTCCAAGACCTGGTTGATGGTTGCCATCATTCCAAGCCCCATCAACTTCTTGATCACTTCACCGGCTTTTACCCCCATTTCACGCGCCAGATCGCCGACGCTAATCACTTCGGAAATTTTGATAACCCTCTTGCTCGCCCGGGGAACGGTAATTTCGGTTTTCCGCTGCTCTTTCCCCGGCAGAGCCCGCTTCTTCCTGGGGATGCGTCCTGAGCGAAGCTCTTTTTCTCTGAATTCCAGAACGTCTTGCTTCTTGACGACTCGCTTCTTGTGCCGGCCCGGCTTGGCTGGTTTAGCTTCTTCGCCCGCGGCGGTTTTCTCTTTATCGAGGTCGCGTGGCGGCCGTTGAACCTCCACCCCGGGCGTTGGAGTTATGGCGGGCGCCCCGGGCGCCCGACGACGAACTATAGGAGTGGGGGCCGGCTCCACTCTCACCGTCCGCTTGAGATCTATGCGACCGAGAATGCGCGCGCCACGCGGCGCTTCTTCCTCGATTGGGGCGCGTTTTTCGGGAATCTGCGCGCGGTTCGCCGCAGCTGGCGGTTCCGTTTCTCTGGCCTCAAAAGGAGTCGATGTTTCTTGAGGTTCCGCCTTCGCTGCGAGCGGCTCTTCCCCGGGGGTTTCGACTTCCGGCGCGCCTTGCGCCGGAACTTCTTCGACCGGTGCCCGGGTTACCTCTGGTCTCTCGACGGAGGGTTGCGGCTCCGCCACCGGCGCTTTACTAACTTCGGCCTCGGACCGTTGTTTTTCGGCTTGAGGAACTTCTACTCGACTCGTGCGGCGACGAATAACATTCGCGCGAACCCTGCGCTCCACAATGGTTTCGCGCGCCTCGATGTCTCCCAGGCTCTCGTCCTCGGCCTTCACCACGCGATCGGCGACAACTTTTTCTTTCCCGACATGGACCTGGGGCTTCTCTTGAGAGGCCAGGGCCGCGCGAACGCGTGCGACCTCATCGTCCTCGAGGGAGCTCTGGGCCTTGCGCCCTCTCATACCCAATTTGTCAAGCTGGGCGACGAGGTCCTTTGTCTCCATCCCCAATTCTTTAGCCAACAGATGGACTCTTGTTTTTCCCATCTACTACTCCCAGTGTCGCTCCTTCAAATCCTTAATGAGTCTTTCTTTCGCGTCCTTGTCGATCGCCATGTGAAACGCCCGGCGGAGAGATTTTCGCCGCAAGAAAGCTTGCCAGCATTCTTGATCGTGGTGCAAATAGCCGCCTCGACGCCTGCCTTGTTTTTCGACTTGCAAGCCCGCCTGGTCAGTGGCAACCAAACGGATTAGTTTCTTTTGATCGTCGCGTGCACCGCATCCCAAGCAAGTCCGCTGTGGACGGTGTCCTCTTTTCGACACGCATCACCGGAGCTCATTGCGAAGCTTTTTCCCCGGCCGGCTCCGCAGCTGTTTCCGGCGGCGCCGTGTCGGGCGTTATCGCTGCCGCCGCCTGTTCTTGCGCCTTGGCTTTTTCCTCTTCTTCTTTTCTCCGCTTCTCGGCTACATATTCCTTGGCGGATTTGTGCAAGGCCTCGGCTTTCTCCTTGCTGATCCCTTCGACGTCCAGGATGTCTTCCAATTCGCTCTCCGAAACTTCCTCGGCGGATTTAAATCCCGCTTGATATAGCAGCTCCGCCGCCATGTCGTTGATTCCCGGAATCGCCCCAATGGACTGACGCGCACGACGGGTCTCCTCCTCCGCTTCGGCCTCACTGCGGACATCGATCCGCCAAGTGGTCAACCTGGAAGCAAGCCGCACGTTTTGCCCTTTCTTGCCGATGGCGAGCGAGAGTTGGTCGTCGGGAACGATAACCTCCATACTATGCTCATCATCATCGATAATGATTTTGGAAACCTTGGCGGGCGCTAAAGCTCGGCAGACATATTCAGCCTGGTCCGGTATCCAGTGCACGATATCAATCTTCTCTCCTCGTAACTCCTGCACCACCGACTGCACGCGGGTTCCCTTCATTCCCACGCAGGCTCCTACCGGATCCACGTCGGGATCGTTGGAAACCACCGCGATCTTGGCACGGCCTCCCGGCTCCCGCGCCGCCCCTTTGATCTCGACGATACCTTCGTAGATTTCCGGCACTTCCTGCTCAAAAAGCTTCATGAGCATCCCCGGATGAGTACGCGACAAAACGATCTGCGGACCCCGGCTGGTGATTTCGACGCTCACGATGTAGGCACGAATCCGATCCCCCTGACGGTAGCGCTCTCTCGGCACCTGCTCCTTTTCCGGCAAGATGGCGTCGGTGCGCCCGAGGTTGACGATGATATTCCGCTTCTCGAAACGCTGAACGATGCCGTTGACGAGCTGGCCTTCACGTCCTTTAAATTCGTTATAGATAATCTCCCTTTCCGCATCGCGCACGCGCTGCACGATGTTTTGTTTGGCTGCCTGGGCGGCAATGCGACCAAACAGGCTCGAATCCAGCTTGCACAGCAGCTCATCCCCCAACTGGGCGTCGGGATCGAGTGTTTCTCTGGCCTCGTCCAGAGTGACTTCCACCGCAGGATCTTGCACCGTTTCAACCACGGCCTTGGCCTCGAAGAGTTCGACCTCCCCGATCTCGGGGTTGAATTGTGCTTCGATCTTACGTTGGTGACCAAAGGTCTTTTTAGCCGCCGAGATCATGGCATTTTCCAAAGCGCTGATGAGAATGGCTTTGTCGATACCTTTTTCTTTGCTGACCTGTTCGATAACTCGATTGAGATCTTGCTGCATGTTAAGCGCTCCAGTCGTGCTCGTAATTCGACTTTTCGATCATGGTAAACGGGATCTGATAGGCTTTCCCTTCCTGAGTGAGCATGATTCCATCTCGCAAGACTTCTTCAAGAATTCCCAAAAATGACCTCCGGTTGTCGATCATATCTCGGGTTCGAACTCGGATCCGCTTGCCGACAAACCGCGCGAAATGCTCAGGACGCGTGAGGGGACGATTGATCCCAGGGGAAGAAACCTCCAGCGTGTATGCTCCTTCCACGGTATCATGAGAGTCGAGCAGGTCACTCAGCTGGTGACTCACGCGGCTCAGATCATCGACGTTCGGCCCCCCCTCCTTGTCAATATACAACCGCAAGACTTTACCGCCCCGATGCCCTTCGTGGCGAAATTCGATATCGACAATCTCTATTCCCTCATGCTCGGCCAGCGGAGCCGCAAGTTGCCACACCCGGGTCACCGTTGCATCCATTTTCCATGACCCCAGAAACAAAAAAAGCGGGCAAAGCCCACTTCAAGTGTAAACCCCTAAAGTGTATAAATTTTTTATCATAGCGACGGTTGCCAATGCAAGGCCCCGGGCGGCATGGGTGCCTTTGCGCGCCGAAAAGTATCTGCTATGATTTCGGCGCGTCCGGTTAAATCCCATGAAAGTGTTGAATAGTCTAAAGAAACGCTCGCCATCCCAAATCTCCTGGGAGCAGATCATCAACCATCTCGAAGACGGCGTGGTCAATCTCGACCAGGACGGCAAGATCGCTTTTTTTAACGAAGCTGCGGAAGTCCTATCTGAGATCTCTTCGGCGCAGGCTTTGCGGCAACCTCTGAATCAGATCTTCAAGCGCGAGCCGTGGCTCATCGATTTGGTAAAGAAAACTTGTCCGCCCCGGCAGGAAAGCGCGCGCGGAGAAGGCGATCTAATAACGCGTTGGGGTCGAAAGACGCCGGTTAGCGTGACCGCCTCGCCCCTGCAAGACCGCCACGGCCATTTCCTTGGCACGATTCTGCTTCTGCGCGACATCAAGCATCAAAAAGAGCTCGAAGAAGACTTAAAACGCGCCGACCGCCTGGTCATGATGGGCACGTTGTCCGCCGGACTGGCGCATGAGATTCGCAATCCTCTCGGCGGCATCAAAGGCGCGGCGCAATTGCTGCGCCGATCCATCGACGAACATCCCTCACTGCGTGAATATACGGATATCATGATCCGGGAAGTGGATCGCGTAAACCAGCTCATCGAGCAGCTTCTCGATCTTTCACGCCCGCCCCGGTTGACGTTGGCGCCGGTCAACATCCATGAGATTCTAGAGGACGTGCTTTTGCTCGAAGGTCAAGCCGTGGCCGGCAAAGAGATCTCGGTAAGAAAAAAATTCGATCCGAGTCTTCCGCCCATACGAGGGGACCGGGCGCAGCTGACGCAAGTCTTTCTCAACCTGACGAAGAATGCTTTTCAAGCCATGGAGCGAACCGGCACCCTGACCATTACAACACGCCTGGAAACCGATTATCACGTTCGGGATCAAGGGAGTGGGCGGAGCCGCTTTATCTGGGTAGATGTGGCCGATGAAGGTGCCGGCATCGCCGAGGAAGACTTACGGCACATCTTCTCGCCGTATTTCACCACAAAAAATGGCGGCACCGGACTCGGCCTGGCGATTTGCTATCGAATCATCAAAGAACATGGCGGCCTCATCCGCGTCGAAAGCATTCCAGGGAAAGGAACCAACTTTAAAGTCTCACTGGTGGTGGCGGATTAGCTCAATGGATCAGGGAAAATTACTTATTACCGAAGATGAAGAATCGTTGCGCTTCGTGCTGAAAAAAGCCCTCGAGGATGAGGGCTATTGGGTACAAACGGCGGCCAACGGCAATGCCGCGCGCCAGTTGCTTACGGACACGCACTTCGATGTCTCTCTAATGGACATCAAGCTGCCGGACGCGGACGGTTTGGCGGTGCTCAAAGAGATCAAGGCAGCGGGCATTGACACCGCGATGATCGTTATGACCGCCCAGAACACCATGCGCAATGCCATCGGCGCCATGAAGAACGGCGCTTTCGACTACATCACCAAACCATTCGATCTCGACGAGGTGCTGGTCCTGGTGAAACGGGCGATGGATAGCCGCAAATTGAGTCGCGACTTTCGCGAACTCAAAGAAGAGGTGAAAAAGCGTTTCGAGCCCGGCGTCAACATCATCGGCACCAGCTCCAGCATGCAAAAGGTCTACAAGACCATCGGCCAGGTCGTCGATACCCAAGCGACGATTTTAATTCAAGGCGAAAGCGGCACGGGCAAGGAACTCGTCGCCAAGACGATTCATTATAATTCGCCTCGCTGGAATCAACCGTTTGTCGCGATCAACTGCGCGGCGATTCCGCGCGATCTTTTGGAAAGTGAATTGTTCGGCCACGAGAAGGGTTCCTTCACCGGCGCCCTGGACCGGCGCATCGGTAAGTTCGAGCTAGCGGAGGCAGGGACCCTCTTCCTGGACGAAGTCGGCGATATTCCTCTGGAGCTGCAAACCAAATTGCTGCGCGTGCTGCAAGACCATGAATACGGCCGCATCGGCGGGCGAGACGTACTGAAAGCCGATGTACGCATCCTGGCCGCGACCAATCAAGATCTGGAAAGGGCCGTCAAAGAAAAACGTTTCCGAGAAGATCTCTATTTCCGCCTCAAGGTGATCCCCATTTACTTGCCGCCGCTGCGCGAACGCCGGGGCGATATTCCGCTCCTGATCAGTTATTTTATCGACAAGATGAACCGCGAGATGGGCATTCAAATCTCCGGCGTCTCTCCGGAAGCGCAGAAACTCCTCGAAGAACACACGTGGCCCGGCAACGTCCGGGAACTAGAAAATGCGCTGATTCGCGCCGCGGTGCTTTCTTCCGGCCCGATTCTCTTCCCCAAAGACTTCACGTTGCAGAACAAACCCGTCACCACGACTCTCGAGGTGGACCAGCTATCGCTCGAGGAGCTCATCCGCCACAAGCTCGAAGATTATTTTCGCAGAACCGAAGGCGTGGATGTCGATAATCTCTATTCGTTGGTGATCGAAAGAATCGAGCGGCCATTGATCGAGTTGACACTGAAGAAAACCCGGGGCAACCAGATTCGCGCCGCGCAGATTCTCGGCATCAACCGCAACACCTTGCGGAAGAAGATCGTCGATCTACGCATCGAGCTCAAAAAAGAGGGCTCGTAGGAATTCATGTCCGCTCCCCATAGACTTGACTTCCCGCCTCTCTACGCCATTCTCGATACCGAACAAACCAAGGGTCGCTCACCCGATGTTGTCCTGCGGACGCTACTCAATAGCGACGTCAAAGTTTTGCAACTGCGAGCCAAGGTGATGTCGCCGAGAGAATTC
>Ga0066677_10000684_pt1 | contig 11381 bp, 5 predicted proteins | sample GraSoiAngelo_126_FD_62299 | JGI IMG/M metagenome (GOLD analysis project Ga0066677, IMG submission 62299) | Grasslands soil microbial communities from the Angelo Coastal Reserve, California, USA - 14_0927_09_20cm | ecosystem: Environmental > Terrestrial > Soil > Grasslands | place: USA... | reverse complement strand
CGTCACCCTGAAAGGCCACGCGGTGATGACCACCGCGCTCAAATTCCGCGACACCGATATCGCAGTACTGGCAGCATAATTCGTGTCAGAAAAACACGAACTCAGACGTTTGCAGTGCAGAGCAGTCACGGAAGGCCAGAGAAAAACACAGAAAGACAAAGAAAATGACAACAACGACGAACAGCACAGTGACGCGCGGACAATTGAGGAAGCGCCGCGCGCCGCGGCACGTCCGCCGTGCCGCGCTTCGCGCGGCCGAAGGCCGGGCAACGGCGGACGTGCTCAGGCGCGGCTGCTCCGCGGGCTCTGCGCCTCAAGACAAGAATCGGGCTCTGCGTGAGATTGTCCGCGCGACACGCGGCAATCATCGATAATGCGATCATTCAGGCTGCCGCCTGATAACACGCCCGGAGGCATCGATGCTCAAGGATCTGCGTCACGCGGTGCGCATGCTGTTGCGCGCGAGGGGATGGACGCTGGTGGTCGTCGTCTCGCTGGCGCTCGGCATTGGCGCCAACACGGCGCTCTTCAGCGCGATCAACGGGCTGCTGCTGACCAAGATCCCCGTGAAGGATCCCGACACGCTCGTGCGGTTCCGATATGCCGGCCGCAACGATATGGTGACCAGTTCGAGCGGCTATGGGTTCCTGAAAAAGACTGCGGACGGCCAGGACGTGCGCGCGTCGTTTTCGTACCCGATGTTCGAGCAGTTCCTGACCGACAACCAGACGATGACGGATCTCTTTGCGTGTGCGCCCTTCGGGCGCGTCAACGTGGTCGTGGACGGCGCGGCAGAGATCGCGAACGCATTCATCTCGACGGGCAACTACTACCAGATGCTCGGGGTCAAGGCGCGCATCGGGCGTACGATTCTGCCCGATGACGACCGCCCCGCGGCGCCACCAGTGGCGGTGATCAGCTCGAAATACTGGCACGCGCGATTCGGGACCGATCCCGCGGTCGTGGGAAAAACCGTCCGGATCAACAACGTCCTCGTCACGATCGTCGGCGTTATCTCGCCGGAGTTCACGGGCGTCCAGCAGCCGCTCGAGGAGGCACCGGATATTTCCGTGCCGCTTGCGCTCGATCAGCCGTTGAACACCAACAGGGGCCCGCGGGGTCTTCCAAGACTGACCCAACCCACCTATTGGTGGCTGCAGGTGATGGGGCGCCTCAAGCCGGGAGCGACGGCAGCGCAGGTGCAGGGCAACCTCGAAAGCGTGTTCCAGCATACGGCGCGCGCGGGCCTCGATTCCTATCTCAAGTCGTTGTCCGAGAAGGACCGCTCGCTCTCCTCCAACAGGACGCGCACCGAGGTTCCGCGGCTGCGCGTCGAGCGCGGCGACCGCGGCATCTACGACGTGAACACCAGCGACCTTCGATCGATGACCATCCTGAGCGTCGTCGTCGCGCTCGTCCTGTTGATCGTGTGCGCGAATGTCGCGAACCTGCTGCTGTCGCGCGCGACCGCGCGGCAGAAGGAGATCTCGGTGCGGCTCTCGCTCGGCGCGACGCGGCCACGACTGATCCGGCAGCTGCTGACGGAGAGCCTGCTCCTGGCGTCGATGGGTGGCGCCCTCGGCGTGCTCGTGGGCTACTGGGGCAAACAGCTCCTGCCCGGCTCAGCCCCGCAGATGACCGCGCTCGACTGGCGAATCCTGGGCTTCGTGCTGCTCATCACCGGCGCGACGGGCATCGTCTTCGGCATCGCCCCGGCGATTCGCGCGACGGGGATGAACGTCAGCGCGGCCCTCAAGGACACGAGCCGGAGTGTTGCCGGCTCGCGCAGCATCCTGGGGAAATCCCTGCTCATCGTGCAGGTTGCCATCTCGCTCGTACTGCTCGTCGGCGCCGGATTGTTCCTTCGAACGTTGAGCAATCTGCGTCGCGTGGACGTAGGGTTCAACCCACAGAACCTCGTGCTGTTTCGCGTGAACCCGCAGTTGAACCGATACGACGAGGCGCGCACGTTCACGCTGTATCGAGATCTCGTCGATCGGATCGGCACGGTCCCCGGCGTGCGCGCGGTCGCGATGTCGCAGCCGGCGCTGTTGTCCGGCAGCATGAGCTCGACCGGTATTTTCGTGCAGGGGCGCGTGTATGCGGCGGGCCGCGCCCAGGGCGCCGCGCTAGGGACGAACTTCGGCGAGGGCAACAGCATCCATTACCTTGTCATCTCGCCGAATTTCTTCGAGGTGATGGCGATCCCGGTGGTGATGGGTCGTGCATTCACGGAACGAGACAACCAGACGGCTCCAAAGGTCGTGGTCATCAACGAAGCGGCGGTCCGAAAGTACTTTCCCAATGAGAACCCAATCGGCCGGCACTTTGGCTCCAGTCCGGAAACCAGCAGCGAGCTCGAGGTGGTAGGCGTGCTGCGCGACGCGAAGTACGACAGCGTGCGTGATGCGCCACCTCCCACGATGTATGTCCCGTTGTTGCAGAACCCGGGGCGGTTCGGCGTATTCGAGGTGCGCACCGCTGGACCGACGGCAAGTGTCGTGAGTGGAATCCGCGAAGCCGTGAGGCAGGTCGACCCCACGCTGCCGATCATGGACGTCTCGACGCAGATCGAGCAGGTCGAAAAGCGGTTCGCGCAGGAGAAGGTGTTCGCGCAGGCGTACGCGTTGTTCGGCGCGCTTGCCCTGGTGCTGGCGTCGGTGGGCCTGTTCGGTCTGATGTCTTACAGCGTCTCGCGCCGCACCAACGAGATCGGCATCCGCATGGCGCTCGGCGCCCAGCGTGAGGACGTGCTGCGCCTCGTGATGCGCGAATCGATGGTGCTGGTCGTCATTGGCGTTGCGGCCGGCGTCGCGATAGCCGTCGCGGCGAGCCGGTTCGTAACCACCCTGCTGTTCGGTCTTGCGCCGGCGGACCCGCGAACGATGTTCGTCGCCATCGGCGTCATGGTGCTGGTGTCCGCCGTCGCGGGCTACCTTCCGGCACGCCGGGCCTCGAGAGTGGATCCCATGGTTGCGCTGAGATATGAGTAAGCAATCGCGCGCCGACGACGTGCATGTAGGCCGGGTCTTTAGACCCGGGGTCACCGAATCCCGGCGGGTCACCGAACCGGCGGGTCTGAAGACCCGCCCTACAAATGCTTAGCAACCACCGGCCCTTTCCCACCGTCAAACGAGCACTATGAATACCGTCCTGGGCGATCTGCGCCTCGCGTTCCGCGGCCTCCGCCGCAGCCCCTTGTTCTCGGTTGTGGCGATCCTGTCGCTGGCGCTGGGCATCGGCGCCAATACCGCGATCTTCACGCTGCTCGACCAGATCCTGCTCCGCAAGCTGCCGGTGACGAGGCCCGACGAGCTGGTGATGCTCTACCAGCGCGGTTCCCACAACGGCAGCAACATGGGATCGCGGATGCACTCGTATCCGATCTATCAGGACTATCAGAAACGCGCCGAGCCGCTCGCTGAAGTTCTGTGCCGCCGGCTCGTCTCCGCCTCGGTCAGCATAGACAACCGGACGGAGCGCGTCGGCGCCGAGATAGTGTCGGGGAACTACTTCTCCATGCTCGGCGTCAAGCCCGCGCTCGGCCGCGTGTTCAACTCCCGGGAAGACGACCAGACGTTTCGCGGACATCCGGTGGTGGTGCTCAGCTACGACTACTGGAACACGCGTTTCGCGCGCGACCCAGGCGTCCTTGGAAAGAAGGTCCTCGTCAACGATTACCCGATGGAGATCGTCGGCGTGTCGGCGCAGGGATTCGCCGGTCTCGACCCCGCTGAATCGCCGCAGATGCGTGTGCCGGTCCTGATGAAGGACATCATGGTGCCCAGCTGGGAGTGGCTGCACATGGACGATCGGCGCGCGCGCTGGGTGCAGGTGTTCGGCCGGCTGAAGCCAGGCTACACGGTGGAATCCGCAAGAGCGCCGCTGCAGGGACTTTTCACGCAGATTCGCACCTACGAAATGACGCTGCCCGCCGCGAAAGACTGGTCGCAGTATTCGCGAGAGCAGTTCATGAAGGGGCAACTCCTCGTCGAGAGTGCGGCGATGGGATATTCGAATATTCGCAACGACTTCTCCACCGCGCTGCTCGTGTTGATGTGCATGGTCGGACTCGTGCTGCTGATCGCCTGCGCCAACGTTGCGAACCTTCTCATCGCGCGAGGGTTCATGCGCCAGAAAGAGCTTGCCGTACGGCTCTCGCTCGGTGCGTCTCGCGGCCGGCTGGTGCGGCAGCTGCTCGTTGAAAGTCTGGTGCTGTCGTTCATCGGAGGCATCTTGGGGCTCGGCCTTGCCGTTTTCCTGACGCGCGGATTGCTCGCACTCGTCCCCGCCGACACTCAGCCGCTGCTCATCACTGCGAGTCCTGACTGGCGCATCCTGACGTTCACGCTGACGCTGACGTTCGCCACCGGGATCATCTTTGGATTGCTGCCGGCGCTCCGCGCGAGCCGGCCGGATCCGTGGACCACGCTGAAAGACACGGTGGGATCGATCGCCGGCACTGGCGGTTCGCTCTTCCTGCGCAAGGGCCTCGTGACCGCGCAGGTCGCCCTCAGCTTCCTGCTGCTCTTCGGCGCCGGCCTGTTCGTCCGCAGCCTGCAGAACCTGAAGACCACGGAAACCGGCGTCGCGCTCGACAACCTCGTCACCTTCCAGTTGTCGCCGGTGCTCAGCGGATACGACGCACCGCGCACCGTGCAGTTCTACAGCCAGCTGCTCGAACGTCTCCGCTCCGCGCCCGGCGTGAAGTCCGCGGCGCTCGCCAGCGTGCCGATCCTCGCGGGCAACGAGTGGGACAGCTCCGTGGCGGTCGAGGGGCATCGCTTCGCGGATGGCGAAGACATGCAGGCCTTCATGAACGCGTTCTCGCCCGGATACTTCGAGACGATGAAGATTCCCTTTCTGGAAGGGCGCGACTTCACCTTGATGGAGATCAAGAAAGACGCCAACGTCGCGATCGTCAATCGGCAGTTCGCGGAACACTTCTTCGCGGGGAGAAGCGCAATTGGAAAACACATCGGCTGGGGCGGCGGGCCAAAGTCCAAGCTGACGATCGAGATCATCGGAGTCGTCGCCAACTCGCTCTACGAAGGGCCGCGCGAAGGCGTCCATCGCCAGGTGTTCCTGGCGAACTGGGGCAATAACAGCGCGGCGTTCTACGTGCGCATGCTGACGGCATCGTCGGCCGCCTACAGCGTGATCCGCAATGAGGTGAAGCAACTCGACTCCTCGATGCCGGTGTACGAGATGAAGACGCTCGAGTCGCAGCTCGACGAAACGCTCCTCACCGATCGATTGATCGCGCTGTTGTCGGCCGGCTTCGGCCTGCTGGCGACCATGCTCGCCTCGATCGGTCTCTACGGCGTGATGGCGTTCGTGGTCGCGCGCCGCAGGAAGGAACTGGGAATCCGGCTCGCCCTGGGGGCGCAGCCAGGGTTCGTGATCTGGCTGGTGATGCGCGAGGTGCTGTTGCTGCTCGCGATCGGACTGGCGATTGGCATTCCTGCTGCTATGGCGCTCGGCCGCTACATTTCCGCGCAGCTTTACGGAATCCAGGGCAACGACGCGTGGATGGCGGGCTGGACTCTGCTGCTGCTGACCCTCGTGTCTGCGGCGGCCGGCTTGATCCCGGCGCATCGGGCGAGCCGGATCGATCCCATCCTCGCGCTCAGGTACGAGTAGACCGACACGTTGTCTGTTCGGCTTCTCCTTGCTAGGATGCGCGCACCGACAACTGGAGGAAGCCGAATGAAGAAGATGACGAGCATGCCCGCACTCCTCACGCTCCTGGTCGTGGCCTCGGTCGGATTTCAGGTCGTCGCCGCGGCCCAGGCGCCCCCACCGCAGACGCCCGGTCCCGAGCACAAGCGTCTCGGGTACTTCGTGGGAAAGTGGACCACCGAAGGTGAAATGAAGCCGAGTCCCATGGGTCCTGGCGGAAAAATATCGTCAACGGACGACTGCGCGTGGTTCGAGGGCGGCTTTGCGGTCGTCTGCCATTACAGCGGCACCACGCCGATGGGGCCCAGCAAGAGCATCGCGATCATGGGCTACAGCACGGAGGAAAAGGTCTACACGTACTACGGCGTCGACAACTCCAACATGTCGATGACGACTGTGCCTCACGGCACGGTGCAGGGAGACACGTGGACCTACGACGATGAAAGTCAGATGGGCGGCCACAAGATCAAGTCCCGCGTCACGCTCAAGGAACTCTCCCCCACTGCCTACACGTTCAAACTGGAGATTCAAGGTCCTGATGGCAAGTGGGCTCCGATCATGGAATCCAAGAGCACGAAGAAATGAATCGGCGTGTCCGTCGTAGTCGCGCTGCGGCGACGGCGGACTTGTCCCGTTGAAGCTTCACATGGATCTCGGCGGCAGCTGGCTGAACGATCTCGTGCAGGATCTGCGCTACGCGCGTCGCGGTCTCCGCGGTCACCGGATCATCGCCGCGGCGATCGTCGCATCGCTGGCGCTCGGGATCGGCGCCAACACGGCGGTGTTCACCGTCATCCACGCGGCGCTGCTCAGGCCGCTGCCGGTCGAGGACGCGGACGCGCTCGTCCAGTTCGTCTCCTCCAACGCCGAAGGTGATCAATCGAGTCATTTCTCGTATCGCCTCTTCACGGAATTGCGCGACGCGACGAGCCCGAACGTCGACGTGTTCGCGCTCGTTGATCAGAGGCTCGCCCGCCTGAGAATCGATGGCGGCGTACCCGAGCGCGGCGTCGTCGAGGCCGTTTCATCCACCTATTTCCGCGCGCTGCGCCTCGCTTCGTCCGCGGGACGCATGTTGGAAGAAGCTGATGACTCGCTGACCGGCGGCAACAGCGTCGCGGTCCTGAGCCACGCGTTCTGGATGCACCGGTTCGGACAAGACCCGGACATCATCGGCAAGTCGATCGAGCTCGATGCGAAATCCTTCGTCATCGTCGGTGTGGCGGCGAAAGGCTTCGACGGGACCGAGGCGCAGTCTCGCACCGACATCTGGGTGCCAATCACGACACGTCTCCAGAGATCCTGGTTATCCGCGCCGGGCACGATGATCATGCGGGTGATGGGGCGTCTCGGTCCCGCCGCGAACAGATCACAGCTCGAGGCCGCCGCGGATGTCGCGTATCAGCGCCATCTCGTTGCCCACTTCATCGGGACTTTGCCCGCGGACGTGAAGAGCGCGTTCCGCAATCGCCACCTTCGGTTGCGCGGCGCTGCGGCCGGCCTGTCCACGATCGGCCTGTCGTATCGGCGGCCGCTCCTCGTCCTGATGTCCGCGGTCGGCCTCATCCTGCTGTTGTCCTGCGCGAACGTCGCCAATCTGCTGCTCGCGCGGCAGCGTGCGCGCCAGCGGGAATTCGCCGTGCGGCTCTCGCTCGGTGCGAGTCGAGCGCGCCTCGCGCGTCAGCTGCTGGCGGAAACGTTCCTGCTTGGCGGAACGGGCGCGCTGGCGGGCGTGGCCCTTGCCTGGTGGGGCGCGCGGGCGTTGGTCGCGCTGCTGCCGGAAGAGCGGATACACGTCGCGTTCAATCTCTCACCGGATGCGACGACGCTTCTGTTTTCCGTCGGGCTGGCATTGATCTCCGCGCTGGCCGTCGGAGCGATGCCTGCGTTCCGCGCGGCGAGAACGCCATCTGAATCGCTGACGCGAACATCGCGAACCGTGATGCACCTGAGATTCAGCCGAAGCCTCGTGATGGTGCAGATCGCCGGATCGCTCGCGCTGCTCGTCGTGGCGGGCCTCATGGTCAGGACGCTGCAGAACCTCGATGCGATCGACGTCGGGTTCGCGACACGTGGCGTGACGACGTTCGACTTCTCGTTTCCAAATGGCTTCGCCGCTGAGAAGAAGGCGCCGCTGTATGCCCGACTGGTCGATCGCTTTCAATCGCTGCCGGGCGTCTCGGGCGTCACATACACACAGGAGACCGTCTACGACGCCGGCGGATGGGCAGGTGAGGTGATCGGGCCGGCGGCGGCCGTGCCAGCGGATCAACGCCAGGTCGCATTGCTGCGCGTCGGACCGGACTTCTTCGACGTGCTCGGCCTTCACCGGGTCGATGGCCGCGCCTTTTCCGCCGCTGACCACGTTGCCGGCAGCCGCGTCATTGTCGTCAACGAGAGTTTCAGTCGCCGCTTCTTCGGGAATGAATCGCCCGTCGGACGCTCGATCGATCTGAGCGCGGCTGGACGAGCGCGTTATCAGATCGTGGGCGTGGTGAGAGACGCGCTGCACTACGGCGCACGCGAACAACCGTGCGGCGGCCGCGTTGTCTACTTCCCCATCGATCGCGCAGCGCCTGGCGGCGCGTTTTTCGTTCGCGGTTCCGTTCCGATCGCCGAGGTGGCACGGATCGCGGCCGAGGAAGCTCGCACGACCGACGCCGAAATCTTCGTGGAACGCGTGCGGCTCCTGCAGGCGGATGTCAACACGATGATCGCGCGCGAACGGCTCGTGGGATTTCTCGCGAGCGCTCTCGCGCTGCTGGCGCTGATCCTCTCCGCGGTCGGGCTCTACGGCGTCATGTCCTATGGTGTGACTCAGCGCACCGCGGAGATTGGGCTCCGCGCGGCGCTCGGCGCGTCACCGGGCCTCCTCGCGCGGATGGTGCTCGGCGACGCGGGCCGCCTCGTCGCCGCCGGCCTGGCGGCGGGAGCGGCTGCGGCGTCGTTCGGTACGCGCCTCGTCACGACGCTCTTGTTCGGCGTCTCCCCTTCGGACCCTGCGATGCTGGTGACCGCTGCGCTGACGCTTGGTCTCGTGGCAACATGCGCGGTCTATCTGCCTGCGCGCCGCGCGTCACGCATCGATCCGGCGGTCGCGCTTCGCCTCGAGTGAACCCGGGCTTCGTCGGCCGGCTGAAGGTCCACGATGGCACCTCGCCGTAGCGAGTTCCCGGCACGCAGCACGTCGCACCTTGCACCAGGCACCTCCATATGGTTTCGCGTCGCGAGTTTCTGAAGTCTTCCGTCATTCTCCCGGCATCTGCGGCCGTTGCGGCACGACGCCGAGGCCCGGCGCCAATCCGTGTGGCCGTTATTGGCGCAGGCGCCTTCGGGGGCTGGACGGCTTTGCACCTGCGCCGGGCTGGCGCGGAGGTGACGCTCGTCGATGCGTGGGGTCCGGGAAACGCCCGTGCGAGCTCCGGCGGAGAAACGCGGGTCATCCGAACGATCTACGGTCCTACACGGAAATACGTCGAGATGGCGGCGAGAGCGCTCACGCTGTGGCGCGAGTGGGATCGGAACGGCAGCGAGCAGTTCTACAGACGCACCGGCGTACTCTGGATGATGACGAGCGCAGATGACAGCTACGCGCGGCAGTCGCTGCCCTTCCTCCGCGATCTCAAACTGGAGTACGAGGAGATGGATGCCGCCGCTGGCGCGAAGCGTTGGCCGCAAATCAGCTTCGACTCGGTCACGAAAGTCTATCTGGAACACGAAGGTGGGTATCTGCTGGCGAGGCACGCGTGCGACGCGGTCGCACGCGAGCTGGTGCGAATTGGTGGAACCTACCGCCAGGTTGCGGTGACATCGGTGAGGTCCGACGGGCAGCGGCCGGAGATCGGCCTCAGCGACGGCACCAGCCTGCGCGCGGATCGCTACGTGTTCGCGTGTGGCCCATGGCTTGGGCGCATCTTCCCGGACGTCATTGGCTCGCGCGTACAGTCCACGCGTCAAGAGGTCATCTATTTCGGCACGCCCGCAGGCGACGATCGATTCATCGAGCCGCGCCTGCCGGTGTGGGTCGAGGCAGGCGACCGGTTCATCTACGGCATCCCCGGCAACCTGCACCGCGGGTTCAAGGTTGCCGACGATGGACGAGGGCCGGCGTTCGATCCAACGGACGGCGACCGCACCCCATCGCCCGATCTCGAGCGCGCGCTCCGCGCGTTTCTGACCCGCCGCTTCCCCGCGTTGACGGAGGCACCGGTGCTCGGGGCGGAAGTCTGTCAATACGAGAACAGTCCGGACGGCCACTTCATCATCGATCGTCATCCCGCGATGCCTGACGTCTGGATCGCCGGCGGCGGCAGCGGCCACGGCTACAAGATGGGTCCCGCCCTCGGCGAGCTGCTCGCACGGCAGGTTCGCGAGGACGGATCACCGGATCCCTTCTTCGCGCTCGCACGGTTTGTCGCGCGAGGTTGACATCGATGGCGACGCACACTGATCACCACACGCCGTCGCTTGAAGCCTCACGGCCGCGCGCCCGCCATCGGGCGTGATGCGAAGCGCGGGTACAATGGAGTCACGCGCCCGTAGCTCAGTTGGATAGAGCACCGGCCTTCTAAGTCGGAAGTCGCAGGTTCGAGTCCTGCCGGGCGCGCCAGTTCGCCAGGTCCAGCGACTCTCGGATTGGCGCAATCCGTTTTCGATGCGCCTCGAACTTGTAAGTCGGAGGTGGCTGGCTTCAGTTCGGCGGCATCACTCAGACGTAAGAGGCGCTTCGCGATCAAGACATGTCGCGCATGCTTGACAGGGTTTTGCCAGATCTCCGTTTCGCTGTTCGCTCGTTGCGCCGGACGCCAATCTTTGCGCTGACGACCGCTCTTGTCCTCGGGTTGGGCATCGGCGCCAACACGACCGTCTTCACCATTGTAAACACGTTGCTGCTTCGGCCCTTGCCTTTCGACCGGGCCGACGACGTCGTCCAGGTCAGGCGACGAACACCACTTGGGAGCAGCGGCAGCTTCCCGATGCACGATTACCTTGCCCTCACGACGCAGCGGGGCGCGCTCTCAGCGCTTGCGATCCTCGACGTCATCAGTGCCGGTCGTTATACCCTGATCACCGCCAACGCGGCGGAGCCAATCACCGCGTGCCGCGTCAGCGCCGGCTTTTTCTCCGTGTTCGGCGTCTCGCCCGTTCGCGGCCGACTATTTGCGGAGGGCGATGACGTTCCGGGTCGGACGCTCACGGCCGTGATCACGCGCGCGTTTTGGAGTCGACGCTTTGCCAACGACCCTGCGATTATCGGCACAGCCTTAACGGTTGGAGGCAAGCGGTACATCGTCATCGGCGTGGTGCCGGATACCGTGCGTGCGTTTAGTCCCGCGGAGGTGTATCTAAGTCTTCCGATACCTGAGGCGAGTACAGACCGGACGAACTCGTTTCAAGTGCTTGGCCGTGTCCCACCCGGCGTCGGCCGTGCGCAAGCCGAGGCCCAGATCGACACCATTGCTCGTCGGCATGCCCAAGAGAGTCCGTCACTCACGAACATGCCGCAAGGGATCGTGCTGCACTCGCTGCAGGATGACTTCGTTGCACCGGTTCGGCCGGCGCTTCAGGCTCTCTTGCTGGCAGTCGGCCTGGTTCTCCTGATCGCGTGCTCGAATGTGGCGAACCTTGTGCTCGCCCGTGCGCTGGCGCGGCGGCGAGAGATCGCGGTCATGGCCGCGCTTGGAGCGTCGCGCTGGCGT
>Ga0066677_10000671_pt1 | contig 11474 bp, 9 predicted proteins | sample GraSoiAngelo_126_FD_62299 | JGI IMG/M metagenome (GOLD analysis project Ga0066677, IMG submission 62299) | Grasslands soil microbial communities from the Angelo Coastal Reserve, California, USA - 14_0927_09_20cm | ecosystem: Environmental > Terrestrial > Soil > Grasslands | place: USA... | reverse complement strand
CTGTTCCGGCCATGGAGCGGCAGCATGGACGAGGGCTGGACACGCTGGGTGCTCGAGCAGTACGGCTTCGAGTACGTCATGCTGCGGCCGGCGGATTTCAAGGCGCCGCTCGGCGACAAGCTCGATGTCGTGATCCTGGCAGACGACGCGCGACTGCCGATCGAAGGGACGGCCAGCAGCCCTTCGACGCTTCGAGAGCCGCAGGGTCGCCCCGAGTCAGATGGAGCGGCGACGGGCGCAGGGCAGGTGGGACGTGGAGGTGGCCGCGGTGCCATCCGTCCAGAGTACGCGGACCGATTGTCCGCGGCTGACCTCGCCTCGCTCGAGCAGTTCATTCGTGGCGGCGGAACGCTCGTCTGCTTGAACACAGCGAGCAACTTTGCGATTCAGCAATTCAAGCTGCCCGTGAAGAACATCGTCGCGGGGCTTCCCTCCGACGACTTCTTTCTTCACGGGACGATCGTCGGCGTCACCATCGACCAGCATTCGGAAATCATGCTCGGGATGCCCGAGAACGCGGCGATCTTTGCCGACAACAGCCCGGTGTTCGAAACATTGGCCGGGTTCAAGGGACGCGTCCTGGCGAAGTACCAGGATTCCGGGTCGCCGCTGCTCTCCGGGTACCTGATTGGCGAGAAGTACATGAACGGCAAGGCGGCGGCACTCGATGTCGATCTCGACGCTGGCCACGTCGTTCTCCTCGGGTTTCGTCCCGAGTGGCGCGGCCAGCCTTTCGGCACATTCAAGGTGCTCTTCAACGCGGCAATCAGCGCTGTCGCCGGGAGGGCCGTGCCGTGACATTTCGCCGCGACAGAAGAACTGTAGCCCTGCGGATTTGGTGATTTCTGGATTGGGTAATCTGGTGATTGTGCTTCGCACGCGCTCCCGCGCGTGCGTCTAGAGACCCGGCGCGACCTCGCCGCTGACGGGTCTAAAGACCCGTCCTCCGGGTACGCTTCACGATCATCGTTCGCGTGAGTCCCAAAAACCCACGCAATAATTAACCTGCGCGATAACCATTGACGCCGGCGCCGCCGGTCTCCATAATCGCGGCCCCGGTCAGTCAAGGAGGTCCGTAATGTCCAGACCCGTCGCGTTGGTGACAGGGTGCAGCAGTGGATTCGGCCGACTCCTGGTGGAGCCGCTCGCGCGCGCGGGATACCTGGTGTACGCGACCATGCGCGACGTCGATCGGCGCAACGCGCTTGCGGCAGCCGAGCTGACGGAGCTGCGGACTCGCCAGCAGCTCGACGTGCAGGTCGCGCCGCTGGACGTGACGTCGGACAGCGGAGTCGACCAGGCTGTCCGGATGATCGAGCGACAGGCGGGACGCGTCGACGTCCTCGTGAACAACGCCGGCTGCATGACCGGCGGCATCACCGAAGCCTTCTCGGTGAAGGAGTTCGAGCAGCAGTTCCAGACGAACGTGATCGGATTGTTCAGAGTCACGCGCGCCGTGCTGCCGATGATGCGCCGGCAGCATTCGGGCCTGCTCGTGCACGTGTCGGCGGCGCTCGGTCGCATTGCCCCGCCGTTCTTTGCGGCGTATAGCGCGAGCAAGGGGGCCGTCGACGCAATCGGTGAGTCGCTGCGCTACGAGCTCGCGCCGCTGGGGATCGACTCCGTGATTGTGGAACCGTCGGTCTTTCACACGCGGCTTTTCAGCAGCGCGCATCGGCCGGCGGACGGCATGCGGGCGATCGAATACGGTGCGACCGCCGCCATCTCCGGACAGCTCTTTGCCGCGTTCGACCAGATGTTCGAGACGCAGCCGGACGAAACGGATCCCCAGCACGTGGTCGAGGCCATTCTGGACCTGATCGCAATGCGGCCAGGGGAGCGCCCGCTGCGCACCGTCGTGGGCCGCGCGGATTTCGGCGCCGCAAAGGTCAACGAGCTGACCGCGTCGATCGGACGCGAGATGCTGGCGGCGGTTGGCCTGCAGCATCTCGAGAACGTATCCACCGCCCGCGCCGCGGCCATGGTCTGAAGGCGCCTGACAGCCTGCTCGAGGAGTGTCGACGGCGAGATCCAGGCGCTGAGCATTGACGCGCGTGCTCTCCCGGTCTTACGCGCGGCCGAAATCAATGAACCCGCGCCCCGGGTCCGTGCTGAGCAGCCGGGCCCGCAGCCGGTCGCCGACATCGAGCCCTTCGGCACCGCGCTCGAGGCGACCCTCGATGGGCATTTTGCACAGCCGCACCCACGTACCCTTCGGGCCCGCGCCGGTGACGACCGCGTCGAATATCTCACCGATCCGGTCCGACAGGAACAGCGCCGCCGCCGCCTTCTTCGTCAGGCGCTCGACCTTGTTGGCGGCGTCTTCCTGCCGGGTGCAGTGTTCAGCGAGCCGCGTCAGCTCCGTCAATTGGTACGGCGCCCTGGTCTGCGCGATCGCGGCTTTCAACAGACGCTGCGTGACGAGATCCGGGAAGCGCCGGTTCGGCGCCGTTGAATGTGTGTAGCTGGCCGCGGCGAGCGCGAAATGACTGCTCGACTCGGTTGCGCGCTCGGCGACGTACTCGCCGCGGCCGAGCAGCTTGATCACGCTGAGTGACAGATCGGCGTAGTCGTCCGGCGCCGTCGCGCGCTCGGTTTTCAGGAACTGCTGCAGCGCGCGCGCGTTCGGGGCTGGCGGCAGCGAACCACCGTGCCGCGCCGCGAGCTCGACGATCCGCGGCCATCGTTCGGGCGAACGCACGACGCGTCGAATCGACGAGAGGCCCTTGGCGCCGAGGAACCGCGCCGTGACGCCGTTGGCCGCAACCATGAAGTTCTCGATCAGCTCCTTGGCGCGATTTGCTGTCTCGGTCCGCAGCTCGCGGACGCCGCGGTCGTCGACGACGGGCCGCAGCTCGGAACGATCGAAATCGAGCGCTCCTTCTTCATCCCGTTGCGCCTGAAGCCGCGTCGCAATCTCGTCCTGCAGCCGCAGCTGTTGGTCGAGACCATCGACGCGCCCGAAGGCAGCGAGCGCCGGTCCTGAGCCATCGAGCCAGGCGGCGACGGCCGAATAGGTGAGCTGCGCGTGGTTGTGGACGAGCGCGCGGTAGACGTCCGAGTCGACGAGCGTGCCGGTCCCGTCCACGACCATCTCGATGACGATCGCGGCGCGATCCTCGCCCTCGTTGAGCGACGTGCGATCAGTCGAAAGCTCGAGCGGCAGCATCGGAAAGACGACGGCGGGGGTATAGACCGAGGTCGTGTTCGCGCCTGCATGCGCATCGACTGGCGTATCCTTCGGGACCAGCGCGTCGACGTCCGCGATCGCGACGAGCACGCGCGTCGGCGACGCGCCATCGTCAGCGCAGGCTTCGAGCTGATCGAGATCGCGCGAGTCGTCGTTGTCGATCGACGACCACGGCAACGACCGCAGGTCGCGGATCGAGCTGGCGGCCGGTGCGCCAACGTGCGCGATCTGTTCTCGCGCCGCGGCCGAAAAATCCGGCTCCAGCCCGTGGGCGCGCATGGCCTCACGCGCGATCCGCTCGAGCTCGTGCTTCTGCGAACCGTTCATCGGGTCAGCTATGATACCAGTGCGCCCTCCGCCACATGCGAATCGCGAACGTCGTGCTTCTGCTCGTCGCCACGATGACCTCGCTCATCGCGCAGGACACCGTGATCTTTCGCGACGATGCGGCCGCATCGTTGTTCCGGACCAGCCGCATGAACATGAGTGGACGCGAGGCGACGATTCGCGAGCTGCTCGCCCTGCATATGACCGGCAGGATCCGCATCGCGACGCCCGATGGTGCGGCGGAGAGCGGCACGACCGACATCAAGGTGCTCCTGCCCGACCGCTACCTGCGCGTGGACTCCACGCCGGGCGCGACGCGGTACTCCGGCTTCGACCGGGACATCTTGCTGAGCGCGATCAAAGCCGGCGACAGCACGTCGACCGTACCCGACGCGCTTCGCGCAGCCGCTCTGCAGTCGGAACGGCGCCGCCTCGCATATCTGATGATTGGCGCGACGACATACGTGAGCGCCGATCTCTCGCCCGTGATTTATTCCGCGGGCTATGGCGCCGACGTGCGGGTGGTCGAAGCAATCGACGCCAACCGGAGCTTCCTGCTGCGCCTGGTGTTCGGCGAGTCGATGCTCCCGACGCGTCTCGAATATCCTGGCGGGACGATGACGTTCGCGGATCGTCGCGTTGCGGACGGGCTGCAGATGCCGTTCCGCATCACGAGCACGGGCGGCAACGGCCGCCTCGTGGACGAGATCACGTTCGAGACGGTCCGGGTCAATGGCGATCTCTCCAGCCGCGACTTCAAGATCACCGTGGCGCAGTGACCGGCGGCGCCAGTTTCTGCCGCACATCCCGGAGCCATTCGAGCGCGACGATCGCGCGATCGGGCGTCGCGCGTTCCTGTCGGATGAGGACGCGCCCATCAGCCGCGATGCCCAGCGCGCGCGCGTCGGTTTCGGCGAACACCACCTCCGGCGCTGCCGATGTCGCTTCGCGCTCGGGCATGAACCGCGCGCGCATCAGGCGTGCGCCTTCGCGGAAGTAGATCCACGGCCCGTCGTGACTCCACACGGGCTGCTGCCCGCCATCCCTCGAGACCTGCACGCGGCGTCCATCGGCGAGACGCCGCGCGAACACGTCCCAGCGGCCGGATTCGTCCGTCGCGTAGGCAAGCCACTTGCCGTCGCGCGAGAACGACGGCGACATTTCGTCGAACGGACCGTCACTAACGAGGCGCGGATCACCGCCGCCTGCGCCCACGACGCCTATCGCCAGGCGACCCGACGGGAGCGTCATCGTGACCGCGACGCGATCGTCACCCGAGGCGGCCGCCGGGAACACGTGATTTGGCGGGGCGCTCAGCACCTGTGACGTGGCGTGCTCGTCGATCGTGCGCGCGACGAGGCGGAAGGGGCCACCCGTGCGCGACGCAAAGAACACTCGACGCCCGTCGGCGGACCACACGGGTGAGACGTTCGTGCCGCCAAACGTAACGCGGGTCAGCGCGTCCGTATCGAGGCGCGCGATCCAGACATCCGATCCGCTGCCATCCGCGATGACGCCTGCCGCGCGCGTCCCGTCGGGCGAGAGCGCGATCGAGGACAGACGCGTCAGCGAGGTGAGCGCGCGATCCGGATCACCCTGCCAGCTGACGCGGGGTTGTGATGCCGGCGCGCTCTCGGCGACGAGCGTGCCGCTGGCGCTCACGGCGAACTGCGCCACGCCCTCCGCGGACGCAAGGTCGCCGACGACGGTGTCGGTTCCGCCCGTCAGCGCAAGGACGCGGTCATCGAACGTGACGCTCTGCACGTCGTGAGGGCTCGTCAGCAGGAGGTAGCCGCGGCCGGCGGCGACGCCGCGCGCAACGCCGCTGCGCAGCACGCGGAAGATCGCGGAAGGGGGCGATAGAATCGCGAGCTGTCCTGGTGTCGCCGCTTCCGGCGAAGACGCGATGGTGAAGATCACGTTGCGACCGTCCGGCAGCCACGCTGGCCACAGGTGGCGCACCTCGCCGCGATCGACGCGCGGCGTCGTGATGCGCGTCACGTCGCCGCCCTGGTCGGACAGAATCGAGAGGCCGCCGGCCGGCAGGCCGGCAAAGATGATGCGGCCGTCCGCATTCCATGCCGCGCCGCCGGGCGCGGGCGCATCCGCGATCGCGGTCGGCGCGCCGCCCGCGATGGCAATCTTCTTCAGCTTTCCCTCGGCAAAGAATCCGAGCCACCGGCCGTCAGGAGAGAAAAACGGCGCCATCGCACCGTCAGTGCCGCCGAGCCGCGTCGCGTCGAGCCGGTCGAGCGGCCGGACATACAGCGCGCAGACTCCTGTCGCTCGATCACAGGCGGACCAGGCGATTGTGCGGCCGTCCGGGGAGATGTCGATCGCGGGAGCCCGCCGATCGAAGGCTGTTCCGGCGGACGGGAGCATTTCGAACCGTGCCGCGGGCGGAGCCGCAGGCTGCGGCTGCTGCGCGATCTGCCACAGCGCGGCGACCGCGAGCACGGCGCAGACCGAGGCGACGCTCCACGGCAGCAGCTCCCGCGCGATCGATGGGTAAACCACCGACTGGGGTCTGACCCCAGTCGCCGGCTCAGGGATTTTCTCGATCGTCAGGTCAGCGGACGTGACGGGCGCGACGAACCGGTAACCGCGCCGATGCACCGTCTGGACGTAGCGAGGGGCCTGCGGATCGTCACCGAGCGCCTGCCGCAGAAAACTAACAGCCTCGGCGAGCGACGTGTCGGTGACGAAGGCGTCCTTCCAGACGCGATCCAGGAGGTCCTGTCGCGGGACGACCTCCGCCGGACGGGCGAGCAGCAGCGCGAGCACCCCGATGACACGGGGCGGCAGCGGAATCTCCGTCCCGCCGCGCGAGAGAATGCCGTTGCGCGCGTCGAAGGCGAACGGGCCGAATGTGACCATCGACGCCTGCGTCCGCTCGAGGGCCTGGCCGGCCTCGGGTCCCATGGGGCGGGATCGTAGCAAATCGACGCGCGGCCGTGCTTCGTCGAACGAAGAGGTCAGGAAAGCCACCGAAGAACTTCTAAAAAAGCGCTCCGTGACTCTGTGGCTCTGAGTAGCGAGTCCGTGACCTCTGCTGACGGTGTTGAGGAAAACTTCAGGGTTTCTTCGACACGTTCAGGCCCCGCTTCAGGACATCGGCGCCGCCGGTCGGTACGGTGCCATATGTCCATCTTCGCCACGAAATCCATCGAACAGATAGAAGCGGAACAGATCGGCCCGGGAGAGGGGACGTTGAAGCGCGTGCTCGGACCCGCGCAGCTCGTCTCGCTCGGGGTCGGCGCGATCATCGGCACCGGTATTTTCGTCCTCACCGGACAGGCCGCCGCCGCGAACGCCGGGCCGGCCATCGTGCTCTCGATGGTGATCGCGGGGTTGACCAGCGTGCTCGCCGCGCTCTGTTATTCCGAGTTCGCCGCCAGTGTTCCGGTCGCCGGTTCCGCGTACACGTACGCCTACGCGACGCTCGGGGAGTTTGTCGCCTGGGTCATCGGCTGGGACCTGATCCTGGAGTACGCCCTGGGCGCAGCCACTGTCGCGGTGGGGTGGTCCGGCAACCTCGTCACGCTGCTGCACCAGCTCGGCGTGACCTTTCCCGCGGCGATCAGCGCAGCCCCCGGTACGATCGTCAAGGTGGCTGGCGGCGATCCGATCACCGCCGTCTTCAACGTTCCGGCAGTGCTGATCACGATCGCGGTCACGCTTCTTCTGATCATCGGCGTGAGCGAGTCGGCCACCGTCAATGCCGTCATCGTCGTCATCAAGCTCGCTGTCGTCCTGATCGTGATTGGCGCCGGCGCGCTGTTCATCGATCCGGCCAACTGGCATCCGTTCATTCCGCCGAATACCGGCACATTCGGCGAGTACGGGTGGAGCGGCGTGCTGCGCGGCGCTGGGGTGATCTTCTTCGCGTATATCGGATTCGATGCGGTCTCCACGTCCGCGCAGGAGGCTCGCAATCCGCAACGCGACATGCCGCGCGGCATCCTGGGATCGCTGGCGATCTGCACGGTCCTTTTCGTGCTCGTCTCGGGTGTGATGGTCGGCATCGTGCCCTACCGGCAGATGCTGAACGAACCGGCGCCGCTGGTCATCGCGATCGATGCGGCGGCGCAGCGCGCGGTCGGAAGCGTCTGGGAAGGCCCGCTCGACGTCGTGAAGGTGCTCGTGACCGTCGGAGCGCTGGCCGCACTGAGCTCCGTGATGGTCGTGATGATGCTGGCGCAGCCGCGCATCTTCCTCGCGATGTCGAGGGACGGCCTGCTCCCCGAATGGGCGGGGCGCGTTCATCCCCGCTTCAAGACACCGCATCGTTCGACGATCGTCACCGGCATCGCCGTCGCGCTCGCGTCCGGGCTCACGCCAATTGGCACGCTCGGCACTCTCGTGAGCATCGGCACGCTCATGGCATTCGTGATCGTCTCGATCGGCGTGATCGTACTCCGCCGCACCCGGCCGGATCTGCCGCGTCCCTTCAGGATGCCGATGGTGCCGCTGCTGCCGGCGCTTTCGGCGCTGGTTGCCTTGGTGCTGATGCTCGGGCTGCCGCGCGCAACATGGGAGCGGCTCGTGCTGTGGATGGTGCTGGGGCTGTTGTTTTATGGAGTGTATGGGTACCGCAAGAGCCGGCTCAGGGCCCAAGGCGCCGGATCTGAAGACCCGGCCTACCTACACTGACGTGTAAGGCGGGTCTTTAGACCCGGTGCGTGCGCGTTCCTGTGTCGAAGCCCGCGACATGAGTCATCGAACGACCAGCTGCCCTTTCATGTTCTTGCAGCCATCGTCCTGCGAGAGGTTGCAGTAATAGGTGAAGGTGCCCGACTGATCCGCGCGGAACTCGAACGTGACGGACTGCCCGATGCCCGCGCGCTTCGAGATGCGATAGCCGTCCACGGTGAAGCTGTGGGCGATGTCTTCCGCCGTGAAGTTGATTTTCACGAGATCGTTGCGATGGACCTCGATTGTCGACGGCTGGAAGGCGTTGTGGGACCCAACGACCTTGAATTCCCGCGTGGTCCCCTGCTCCTGCGCCGCCGCGGCAACCAGGCAGACCACAGCCGCCGAAAGCGTGGCGAATACCGTCCACTGACGACGTGCCATGGGTCCCCCCTTAGGTTCAGACCACAGAAACACACTGAAGAACACGGACAGATACGATTCGCGTTCCATTACGATTTTTGCGTTTGGTTCTGTATTGCTGTTCCGTGTACGTCCGTGTCCTTCCGTGGTCTATTGTCCCGCTGCTGTTTAGACGGCGTCCAGTGGTAAAAGGTCGCCAGCCCGTCTATTCTCTCGACGCCGGCTCGCGATCGCGGCGGTGATGATCGCCCTGCCGCGGCCCGCGATGACGGTCGCCCCGCGGGCGCTCCCCGCCATGTCCCTCGCCCCCACCACCTTGCGGTATTTCGGCACCTTCGGGCGGCGCGAGCAGGGCCTTGCGACTGAGCCGAATCTTGCCGGACGGATCGATGTTGATGACCTTCACCATCACCTGATCCCCTTCTTTCATCTCGTCGCGCACGTCCTTGACGCGGTAGTGCGCGATTTCCGAGACGTGCAGAAGGCCGTCGAGGCCCGGCATGATCTCGACGAAGGCGCCGAAATCGGTGATCCGCTGCACCTTGCCCAGATAGGTCTTGTTCAGTTCCGGCGTGGCGGTCAGTTCCTGGATGATTCCGATCGCTTTCTGTGCCGAGGCTTCGTCCACCGACGCCACGTTCACGCGGCCATCGTCCTCCACGTCGATCTTCACGCCGGTGCGCTCGATGATGCTGCGGATCATCTTGCCTCCCGGCCCGATGACGTCGCGGATCTTGTCGACCGGGATCCGGATCGTGACGATGCGCGGCGCGTACGTCGAGACGTTGTCGCGCGCGCTGCCGAGCGTGCCGCGCATCTTCTCGAGGATGAACATGCGGCCCGTGTACGCCTGCTCGAGCGCCTTGCGCATGATGTCCATCGTGATCCCCGACACTTTGATGTCCATCTGCAGCGCGGTGATGCCGCTTGTCGAGCCGGCGACCTTGAAGTCCATATCGCCGTAGTGATCTTCGGCGCCGGCGATGTCCGAGAGGATCGCGTACTTGCCGGTCTGCTCGTCCATGATCAGGCCCATGGCGATGCCGGACACCGGCGCCTTCAAGGGGACGCCGGCATCCATCATCGCGAGCGACCCGCCGCAGACCGATGCCATCGACGAGGAGCCGTTCGACTCGAGGATGTCGGAGACGACGCGAACCGTATAGGGGAAGCTCTCTTCGGCCGGAATCATCGCAGCAAGCGCGCGCTCGGCGAGCGCGCCGTGGCCGATCTCGCGGCGGCCGGGTCCGCGCAGAAACGCCACTTCGCCGACCGAGAACGGCGGGAAATTGTAGTGGAGCATGAAGCGCTTCCACGTTTCGCCGTCGACGGTCTCGACCTTCTGCTGATCTTCGGCGGTGCCCAGCGTTGCGGTGACGAGCGCCTGCGTCTCGCCCCGCTGGAAGACGGCGGAGCCATGCGTGCGCGGCAGCACGCCAACGTCGATGCTGATCGGCCGAATCTCGTCGAAGCGGCGGCCGTCGAGACGGCCGCCGCGCTCGAGCGCTTCGTCGCGCATGACCTTTTCCTTCAGCTCCTTGAAGATTGCCTTGGCTTCGGTGCGCCGCTCGACTTCACCTTCGGGAATGGTCCCCACGAGGTCGGCGAGCACCTGGTCGACCGTCTCGTAGTTTTCGAGCTTGTCCTTGATCCGCATCGCCTCGGCGAGCGGCATGTACACCCTCTCTTCGACCTCGCGATAGAAGTCGTGGCTGATTTCCTTCTTCGCCACTTCGATCTTCTTCTTGCCGCCGTCGCGGGCGAGCGCGTCGATGGCCGCCACGATCTCGCTGATTGCGGTGTGCGCGTGCTCGAACGCCTGCACGACCTCCTCTTCGGAGACTTCTTTCGCGCCCGCTTCGACCATCACGATCGCGTCCTTCGTACCTGCGACGACGAGATCGAGACGCGACTGCTTCCGCTGTTCGAATGTCGGATTGATGACGTAGTCGCTCCCGACGAGGCCCACGCGAACGCCGGCGATGGTCTTCGTGAAGGGAATGGCCGAGAGCGCAAGCGCGGCCGACGCGCCGGTGATCGCGAGCACGTCGGAATCGTTATCCGCGTCAGCCGAGAGCAGCAACGAGATGATCTGCGTTTCGTGCCGCCAGCCGTTCGGGAAGAGCGGCCGGATTGGACGATCGATCAATCGGCTCGTGAGGACTTCCTTTTCGCTGGGTTTGCCTTCGCGCTTGAAGAAACCGCCGGGGATGCGACCGGATGCGTAGGTGTACTCGCGGTAGTCGACGGTCAGCGGGAGGAAGTCGATGCCTTCCCGCGGAGTGGCGGCCGCGCATGCGGTCACCAGGACGACGGTGTCGCCGGAGCGGACGAGGACGGACCCGTCCGCCTGTTTGGCGAGGCGCCCCGTCTCGAGCGAGATGGTACGTCCGCCAACCGAAATGTTACGTGTGTGCATAGTGAATCTCTCTGTGAGCTGCGCCAGCTTCTCTTTGGGCTTTGGGCTTCGGGCTCCACGGCTTCAGGGGCTCCGGGCGTTCCCGAGGCCTGAAGCCTGAAGGCGATTTACTTCCGGATTCCGAGGCGCTTGATCAGATCCGCATAGCGGTCGGTGTCCTTACGCTTCAGGTAATCCAGCAGGCGGCGCCGCTGGCCGACGAGCTTCAACAGCCCGCGGCGGGAGTGATGATCCTTCGCATGCGCCTTGAAATGGTCGGTGAGGTAATTTATTCGCTCACTGAGGAGGGCGACCTGGACTTCGGGGGAACCCGTGTCGCCGTCGTGCGTTCGATAGCTGCCGATAACTTCGGTCTTGCGGTCCTTGGTCAGCACTTGTCCTCCACGTACGGCCCAGAACCCTCGGCGAGTCGTTCACCGCACCAGGCCGCCGTTGCGCCACCGCCGGTGGCTGTATTTAGAGACGAATCAGTATTTTACACCA
>Ga0066677_10000669_pt1 | contig 11484 bp, 12 predicted proteins | sample GraSoiAngelo_126_FD_62299 | JGI IMG/M metagenome (GOLD analysis project Ga0066677, IMG submission 62299) | Grasslands soil microbial communities from the Angelo Coastal Reserve, California, USA - 14_0927_09_20cm | ecosystem: Environmental > Terrestrial > Soil > Grasslands | place: USA... | reverse complement strand
TTTATCTCTACAACGGAAAAACGGGGAGCTTGGTAAACCAGGTCACAAAGGGGCCTTGGGTGGTGCGAAGCATCGCCCATGTTGACGAGAAAAACCGGCAAGTGTACTTCCTCGCCGGTGGACGAGATAAGGACGAAGACCCATACCTTACCCACCTCTACAGGGTCAATTTCGACGGCAGTGGTCTGCAGTTGCTAACGCCGGAAAATGCAAATCACACTGCAGTTGTTTCGCCGGATAGCAAATTCTTCGTGGACAACTATTCGCGGGCTGACCTGCCCGGTCAATCGGAGTTGCGCAAAACTTCCGATGGCTCTGTGGTCCAAGTTCTTGAAAAGACCGACACCGGCGCGTTGCTGAAGACAGGGTGGAAGTCTCCCGAGCCCTTCAAAGGAGTGGCAGCAGATGGAAAAACGGAGATCTACGGTCTCATTTGGCGGCCAAGCAATCTCGATCCTTCCAAAAAATATCCGATTATCGAGCAAGTCTATACGGGGCCACAGGGATTTTTTGTCCCGAAAACATTTGGTGCCGCGAATGCAGGTCGGCGCGGTTTTCAATCTGTGGCGGAGTTGGGATTCATCGTCGTTATGGTAGACGGTCGAGGAACGACGGGGAGGTCCCGCGCGTTTCACGAATACTCCTACCACTTAGGCGGAGTTTTTGACGATCACGTTGCGCTGATCAAGCAAATGGCCCAGCGATATCCCTACATGGACCTGGAGCGAGTGGGAATTTACGGGACGTCTGCGGGAGGGTACGCGGCGGCGCATGCCATGCTGGTCCACCCGGAGCTGTACAAGACCTGCGTCTCCATTTCCGGTGACCACGACGCCCGGCTGGATAAAGCCTGGTGGAATGAGTTGTATCAAGGATATCCGGTGGGTAAGGACTACGCGGAGCAGTCCAATGTGACTCTGGCGGACAAACTAAAGGGCCATCTTCTACTGGTCCACGGCGACGTTGACAACAATGTAAATCCTGTCGAGACCATGCGATTCGTGGATGCACTTGTCAAGGCCAACAGGAACTTCGACATGTTGTTGGTGCCCAACATGTATCACGGAGAAGGCAGAAATCTTTATCTCGTCCGCCGCCGCTGGGACTACTTTGTCGAGCATCTCCTGGGAATAACGCCGCCAGAAAATTTCGAAATCACGCAGGCAGCGTCCAACGAATCCGAAGGTCAGGATTAAGGGGGGCGTGCGCCTAAAGGCATTGGGTGGAGTTTTGTTTTTGTCGTGCCCGCAACTAATCATCGAAATACCCCCCGACTGTGGAGGAACAATGGACCGGCGGCGATTCCTGCAAAATCTGGCGGTGACGACGGCAACGATCCAAGACCTCGTCCGAGACGCGAGCACGGGAAGATTCGCGGATTCGCCGGCCGCATCTAGTCTCGTGACCAACGAAAACGTCTGCACCGAGATCGACACTACTGGCTACACACAAGTCAGTGAGTTCAAAACTGGATCAATCGTTTGGAAAGTTTACGAAGACTTACGGACGCGGGAGGGCTCTCTTGCATTCATTTCCTCGCAAGGCGCCGGCAAAGTCCTGCCAAAAAGTGCCGAGGCCGCGTTCGACGAAGCTGGCACTCCCTATCTTGGCTTGAGCTTAAGTGACATAGGCATGTCAGGCCGTGACCTCCTCGCCGATCGCCTGCTCGAAAAGGGTGATCCTGACCTGGAGACCGTGAGATTGGCTGCCCCGCCCCAGGGATCAGAGAGAGAAAACGGCCAGTTTCGGCGTTATCGGTGGGATACGTTTGTAGGCACAAAAGAATGTTTCGACACCATGCCGGTTTATCCGGGCGGCAGCACTCGAACCTATCACCCGGGGCAATATTTCCCCGAACTCAACAATGCGATGGCGATGAAACGTTACGACGGGCTCCTCGGTGGTTGGATGCCCGCGGCGCGAAAAGTGTTTTCGAAATCAGACACCGCCTATTACGAGGTGTTGGTCTTTGGCGACGTCGAAGCTCACGACAAGTTTATTGTGCAAACATGGCACCGGACAGCCTACATCGAGGACGGCAAGATTACGAAGGCGGTCTACGGTCACAGCTATCCCGCTTTTCCGCCGGCACGAACGGATCCGCGTCCGGAGGACTTCTATCGCGCCTTATTGCTTTTTGCTGAGTATTGGGAAAAGCAGATGCGCGATTTTGCGCCGACTGTCCTTCCCGAAAACGTTTGGACGGATATGTCAAAGCACGCCTTCAGCAAAGAGTTAATGGTCCGGCCGGGCGGCGTGTATCCCAAGTATGGCGCCGTGGACCGTGACTATTACGGGCCGGAATACGACGGATTTCAGGATATTTTCACCATGTCCGTTTACGCGAACCTCGAATGGGGGCGCTTCGACCTCACACGGCAAATTGTCGAAAACTATTTCGATGACTTTGTGGATTCCAAGGGCGTAAACAACATGCGTGGGCCGGAAACTGCGCAGTTTGGCATGACCCTCTCCCTGCTGGCTCGCTATTTCAACTACACCGGGGACAGCAGCTTGCTGATGAAACACAAGGCCAAGATTGAAGCAACGGTTACTCTCCTTACCCAGCTGCACGACGAGAGTTTGAAACTGGCGGAGAGCGATCCGGGTTATGGGTTAATTCATGGCTGGAGCGAATCCGATTCCTGCTTGGCTCCGAAGCCGAACACATGGTGGCTTCCGTACTTCGCCAATAATGCATACTCGGCTCGGGGACTTAATGATATTGCCAGCGCCTGGTCTTCCATTCACGGGGTTAAGCCCGGGTTCGGTCTTGAAAAAACGGCCGCGGAATGGCGTAGACGCAGCAGCGTCCTGCGCGACGCAGTTGTTTCGAGTATGCTGAAGAGTGTGTGGAAGGATAGGAACCCGCCTTACATTGGCCTCTTTCCCGGCGCTTCGCTGACGTTTTGGGAATCGATGCAGAAAGAAAGGCCGAGCCCCCACCAATGGGCGCATCGAGCCTATGCCGAGCTGTTGCAAGCGGATGTGTTGCCGTCGGACCTGGCGAACCTTGTTGTTGACTGCATGCGCGCTTATGGCGCCACAACAATTGGCATTGTGGCGAACGTCGAACCGCCGCATCCGACCGGCCGGGACATCCTGGGCTTTATTTCGTATGGCTATGCTCAAATGCTCCTGCGGCTCGACCGCATTGAGGAGTATTTGCTCTTTCTCTACGCACACCGCTTTCATGACCACACGCGTGGAAGCTGGGTAGCGGGAGAAGTCTCAGGCATCCGGGGCGGCACAGCCACGTTCTGCATTCCGGCGCAACAAACAATCCCCTTGCTGGTGCGCTGGATGCTGGTCCTCGAGGATTCCGATGAGGAAAAACTCTATTTTGGCAAGGGCCTTCCGCGCGATTGGGTGGTCTCCGGAAAAGGGATCAAGATAGAAGGGGCGCCGACGCGGTGGGGAAGAACCGACTTTAGCATGCAGGCTGCCGCGGATAAGAAGAGCGTTTCCGCGCGCGTGAAGTTGGCTCAAGCTGGCTCGCCTGGCGAAATACAGGTCAAATTCCGAGTGGCTAACGGCAATTCTCTAAAGTCTGCTTCAGTCAATGGTAGGCCAGCTGCCTTCTCCGGCCTTCATGGCGACACCGTCGCTATCAAAACGCGAAACGCAAAGAACTTTGAGATCACTGTTCAGCTCGCCGAGCAAGCCTGACTCCATTTGTCCAGGTCATTGCTTTGACCAACCGCTATGACTTCCTTTGTGATCGGGAGGATGCAATTTGTATCCTGCCGCTTGTTGTTGATTGAGGGTTGCAAGGATCTCCAGCAGTTTTTCAGCTTTCTCGAGCGTCGCCTCACGAGAATCTACTCGAGGACTTGTTAGCGTTGCGGCATCTTCAGCGTATTGTCGAATCTGACTTCGGCAGGGGCGGCCATCGCTGCGAGGTGATCAATGTCGAATTCTTTGTACAGGTCAAGACAGAACAGCTCTGGCGCATTTTGAAACGTGACCGGAACCTGCAGCACATAATCCAGGCTGGCGATGCCTTCGTGGACAACCACATTTGAAAAAACATCTGGCTGAAGCGCTGTCGCAACCAGCGCGATTGCTTCTGTGCGGATACCCCTGGATTCCAGGCGTACCTTCTGTGCGCCGGTACGTTTTCGAAGCCACTCAGCAATCGCAATGAGTTGAGCCGCCTGAATTCCGACTGCACGCTCTCCTTCTGCATCCAGAATCTGCGCATACGAAAATGGCTCGAGGTCCTTCCAGGCGTCGCCAAAGAAAGTGAGGTCGAGAGCCAAAACCTGCTCGTCACGATTCACGCGGCTGGACACATCCGCCGCTGCAGCCTTGCGACCCTGATCGTGAAGCACGAGAGTGGCGGGAGCGTTTGCACGAGCATCGATTCCTTTCACCCAAAGACCGCTGGCGGCTAAACCATTGTCCATTTCGAACAAATACGAAAGTGTCTCAAGCCCTTTGTTCTTGGTATTGGCCAGAGTCCAGATCCGCGCCAAGCGCTCCGGCTTGTATCGAACAATGGAGTTTAATTTCTGTCGTTCCGAATTTGTCCAGGCAGACTTCACGGTGGAACCTGAAGGAATGGGTGAGCGCCTTATTGCGCCGGCCATCTTGCGTGCCAAATCCAGAATGGTCAGATTGTCTTTTGGGAGCCCAACAACGAGTTCATCATAGGTTTTGATCTCCTGGCCCGAAGGAATTTCCTTCTCAACGATCGACATGCCGAATTGCTGGCTAAAGAAACGATAGGCGTGCTCGCGATTATCGAGCTGATAGTTATGCGTGCCAGGGTCGCGGTTCTCGTACCACTGGAAGACATCCTCTTTGTCATAGAGTTTGAAAAACTGCCGAATGCAATCGTAAATCAATGGCTTCACCAGCGGCGCACGAAAGCAGCAATCGTCCTCCGCATTGTGGATGAGCAGCGTGGGGCGCGGCGCCATCATCGCGGTGAGATGCGTGTAATCGAGATTCGCGAGAAAATCTGTTCCGTTTTGTTCGAGGTCGCCTAAGTCGCCGTATTGCCTGGCTTCCACCTTAGTCGTGGTTGAGGAATAGCCTGCGACGGGCACTGCAACTTTTACGCGTTCGTCCAAGGCGCCTAAAAAAATCGTTTGCCATCCGCCGCCGGAGAGCCCGGTAACGCCGACGCGATTGTGATCCACACTCGGATGGCCGCAGAGGTAATCGAGCCCGCGCCGCATTTCCAGCAGAAAAATTCCAAGCGCATTGGCGCCGACCAAGTCCAGATGCGCCCCGTACCAATGCTGGTTTCCCTCGGCCCGCAGCTCACCAAATGAGAGCCATTCCAGGTTCAGCGCCATGATGCCATGTTTGGCAAAATTGATACACCGCTTTTGTTTGTAGTCGACTGCTTTGCCCATCGGGCCGACGTGCCCATTCACATTTAAAATTGCGGGCACTTTGCCTTGCAACTCTTCCGGTTCGTAAAGAATCGCGACAGATTGAAAGCCCGGAACAACTTCATAGCGCAGTTTGCGAAGACGGTATCCTTGATGAGTCTCAATAGTCCCGACCTCTTCGAATTTTGTCGGGGAGTTGACCCATTCCGGCGGCCAGCCGTGAAACACTACATCCTGCAGTAAGTGTCGGCGCAGGCGTTGGGACTCCTCCCTCCATTGCGCCGAGCTCGTCGCAACAGGCGGCGGAGTGACACGGCTCAGGATGAACGCCTTCATCTGCAACAAAGCGGCACTGGGCACGAGTATTTCGTCCCCCAACACGGTCTGAAGGTCTTCGGGGGCGCTTTGCGCGAAAGCCTCAACAGAAAACAGAAAGCACGCGAGGAGCGAAAAACCAATCACGTGGATGCGATGTCGCAATAACCGCATCGGCGGCTCCGGTTACGAAAGTTGTATAGGCGCCCAAGGCCCATAAAAAAGGCCCTTTCCGTCTGGGCTAAGGCGCACCCAAGCACGGTAGCATAGCGCGAAATTCCGCCGGACGCATGACAACGCGAACGGTGCACTCGGATTTCTGAACAGGGAGAAGACAACCTCGGGTTGTGGCCCTGACGCAACGGTACGAGGAGTTCGGCTACGACGGACTCTACGACCGCCGCAAGGGACGCCAGAGTCCGCGGCGCGTGCCCTTGGTGACGGTTGAGCAGGTACTCGCGCCGTACCGGGAGAACTCCTTGGACTTGAACGTGCGGCACGAGAAGCTAGGCGAGCCGATGATGCGGATGCCATCGAGCCTCTCCTTGGCGCTCCTTGCCAGAACAAATGTCGGAGTGCCGCTGATCTGCAGGGTGGCGGCTTCCATGGCGCCTTTCTGCGCTTCAGCGCACCGTTGATGGAATCACAGTGCTATTTGCCTGCGGACTATCTTGGCTCGCTGCAATCCTATCTCCAACGTAGAACTCCATTAATACGACAACGTTTGGACCACCGTAGTGGACCTTGGACCGCAGCGAGACCGCCGTGGCAGATTCAGTTCGCGCTGAAATTCGATTTCTGACGCGTTCTCTGCGAAGCGCGCGGCTTTGTTCGGACGTGCCTCGGATCATTTCTTCTGGGCGCTGCGATCCTGTTGCGCTCTTGCCTAGTACTGTTTTGATGTGCCTGCGGAAATTGTTCCTGAACATCTAGGGCTACTCGCTCTGCTTTGCTGGTTTGAGGGTCCACGCCTGCAAGCGTGCCAGTTCTAGCAGATGTTCGGAATGAAATCCCGGCGGGAAGATCGGCCACGACCAGATCTCCGGCGAGTCCACAGCGACATACTGTTCGGTGGCCAGCCGTGCGGGCGCGACCATCACTCTTTCCGGAGGCGCCCCGCCATTCATGAGCTTCCTCGCGATCTTCGCCATAGCGACGAGAAAGGCCTCAGGCGGTACACTTTGACTGCCCAACCAGACTGCGTTGGGAATTTGATGGTTATACTGAATGAACCTGTACACGTCATGTGCGCTGCACTCGAACTGTGACCAGGTCACGACGACCGCCTCGGTCATTTGCGGCGAGGGCAGACTTGGTCCGTAGATGGTGAAAGGAAGGACCACCCCAGTATCCGCTCTCGGCTGCGCCGTCATTCGCTCAGCAACAAGGGTCATGATTTCTGCGGGCGAAAGCGTGTATGCGCCGAGGACCTGGAAGTTGACTTCCGATTCCACTTGGCTTGCGATATCGACGATTTCGCTCGCGCTGAACCTGTGTTCGCGTGCGCCGTCGGCGTACAAGCGAACGGCCTGCGGGCCGGTGATGAACTGGACCTGGGGAAATGACTTCAGGTAACGAATGAATTGTTCAAAGTAGCTGAACGCGCGCTCACGCGAATCCGGCGGCCGTAACGGATAGATCTGCCATTGCTCGCGCGTGGGATTGGCGCCGCGGGCAAAGTTCATGTCCCAAAATTGGCTATGGATGAACTCGCAGGGATGAAAGTAAAGGCTGATCAGCCCGCCACCATTACTGGTCATCTGCTCGTAGAACCTGCGGAACTTGTCCTCGCTCTCTTGGATGTTGGTCCACTCGCCATTGGGCCGGAGTTGCGGGCCCTCTCTGGTGTTAAAAATATTTAGGAGCCCGCCGTAATAGAAAGGTTGCCCATTCAGCCCAACGTGCTCTGCCTCGTCGAGATACAAGCCTACACCCCAACTGGCGAGCGAAGGAAAGGCCTGTGGCGCCCACGAGCTGCCAGGCTGCCCGTAGCAGCACGGCTTCTGTTTGAAGATGCGTTGGACATCGTCAAAGCCCGGGCGCTCGCGCCGCGAAAATTCGGCTACTCCCGTTTCCCAATCCAACAGCGACTCGTATTCCGCCGGAGTCGGATGCTGGCTGTGCGTGTTGGAGTGGTAGCCGATGGCATGCTTTTGCAGCGCTGCAATCACGTCGGTGCGATGGCGGCGCTCGAGCGTGCGCGCTTTCTCGCCAACAACCTTAAATGTCGCCTGAATGCCCTGCTCGGTCAGGAACGCTGCTAGGCGTTTGGCCGCGTCATCGCTCTGCGGCAGGATGTAGTCCTCGGTGTCGAACCAGAGAACGACATAGACCTTGCCGGCTGCCGGCTCGTGGCCGAGTAGATTGGCATCCACCAGCAGGAGGACCGCTATCGCGCAAAGGATGCGAGAAAGGGGTAGCAATCGTTTCATCTGCTCCCCATAATGCTGGCGATTCGGCTCAAGGGCAAGCATTGCGAAATCCAAGTTGGTCATATTCTCCCGATCGACCAAGCCCGCCAGAAAAAGGTCCTCCAAGCGCGGGGTAGAAGCAATCGGAGCGGGGCGCACAACAAAACTGACCCTCCTATCGGCCCTTAGAGTGTGTGATCGCATCCCACGCCCCAAAGACGGCAATATCACCTTGAAACGAAGGTTGGCGCTTCAGCCATTCGTGCACGGTGACATTGGGGCTTGAAACTTTGTTGTTGGTGTTGACCACTTGGAAGGATCACTACGACTGTGGCCCGCACTCTTATGTCGGCCAGTAGTCTTCCTGCAAAACCGGAAGGCGGATGCAGCGCCTTTAGAGCAGCGCAGTTCTTCATTGAAGATAACGGCGTAGCCCAATCACACAAGCACCTGCTTCGCAAGCTTCAGACGAGTGTCCGTCGTGACCTGGAGCGCCTTAAAGCTGATTCCGGCTCTGGAAAACTGTGTTCATGGCCAATTTTGTCTGCCGGATCAAAGCGGATCATCTCTTTCGCGGTTTTTGGCCGAGGGTTGTACCATTCCATATTCATTGGAAGATAGCGTCGGCAAGAAAATACGGGATGTCTACCCTCGCGCCCGCTACATTCCGACCGCAGTGTACGTGGACGGAAGGAGTCTGGAGCTCCGGCTTCGTGATACGAGTCGCAAATCAAGGGTGGCTATTCGCGAACTGCCCAAGCAAGAGCGGCGGGACGATGGCCAGTTTCGTTGTAGCCGGTCACCTCAAGAGTCTTGAGGTCAATTGCGGCGGCCTGGATTCAGCCATTGTCACCTTTCAGAGAAACGGGAAACGTTTGCACCTCTTGTTGGCGATGTCGGTGGATGTGAGCGTGGTCTCGTGCGCGTTCGCCGCCCCTAACCTGCTTACCGTCAGGCGCAACGCCAAACCCTTCGGCACCCACCGTACGGGACACTGGTCAGCCTCCAGGCGGAGACACGCCCTGGCTACGATCTGCCGCGAATCCGTTCGAATCTGAATGGTAGGATCAGCAAATTCGGATCGTGCAGGCCCCCGCACCATCCAAATGCCACGAGCCGGTTCAAACCCTGAAAGCGTCGAACTGTGAAATATCTGCCAAGATCTGGCCGACTGGGAGAGTTCTAAAATCGTCCCCTAGGGCGAGCCAATTCCTTTGTCATGAATCATTCAAATGAAAGTCTGAAGGTACTTTCTGGCAAATATTTGCAACTTCGTGTTTCGTCGTTGCGAACTTCTTCGTTGTCCATGAGTTGGTGTGCGGGTAGAGCCTTCGGTTCGGGGCCGATTACTTTTGCTTTGAAGTACGGGTCGAGCCAGGGCGATACGGACTCAGGCTGCGTTGGCTGCGGAGGAACCGCCGGATGTGCCACTGTCCCGTCTTGCGCGTTGCCAGGGCCCATTCCCGTTCCTGGGTTTGTAGGGCTTTGTCTGATTGACGAAAACGATTCGCCACTTTAGCGTGACGCAAATGCAGAACCTCCTGCAAATCGTGTTGCAGCAGTCCTGGCTGAATATCAATTACCCATCGAGTGCTCGGCCATTGCGATTGCCGCCTGAAGTTCTGCGCAAGGAACGAACGGCGAACGGCGGGTGGGAGCATGCAATCAGGATTTTTCTTGGTCCACTTTACGGCGCAATAGACGAAAACCAGCGGCCCGAGTTTATATGCCCGATATGCAGAAGGATGTATTCGGCCCCGGACTCGGTCGAGTCGGGGAAAATACCGAAGTGCCGAAAATGTGGTTGCCTGCTGGCGTCGCTACGCCAAGCTCTCAAGGATTTCTATGCTGAGCGCCGGGAACTAAGAACCCGGCGATAGAAATATTGTGCCTCTTCGCCTTTGAAACACCCTTAGGGTTCCGTCCGTAAGCGAAAATCTTACGCAAAAGTTTGCGAGCGGCCGACAGACGGTGGAAGGCCCGCCGTGATACGAATGAACGTAATGGTCGAGGGCGCATGGGTAAGGTAATCGAGTTTCCGGCACCTGGCATTTCGTATCTGCTTCGGGGGAAGCCAGCGGCGAAGAGTTCCACCTTGGCCGCGGGCGGTACGATGTGCGGGATTTGCGGCTGCATGAAGGCCGAGGGATTGCGCCGCAGCCGGGGCTGCCCATGCGCCTGCCATCCAATACGGCTTAAGTTAATCGAAAACTTCCAGAGCCAGCCGGCTTAAAGTCGCACGATGAATTCAAACCGACTGAGAAGCCAGCCAGCGATTGCCTCGCCCGGTCAGTAGGCCGTTGCGATTGAGCGCACCCGCGATCACTTCATCCGGACAGATTCGCGCGAGCGTTCTCACAGCATCGACGATTTCTTTCGATGTCTGTTTGCTATTCTGTCCGCGCCGCCGAGGCAAGCGCAACTCTGTGTGCACGCCCCCTTTCCAGTGAAGGATAAGAATCAGTTCGCCTGCCTCTGCGTCCACATCCGCTACAACCTCATGGATCAGCGTTCGAACGATGCGTTTTTTCAAACGAATATCGGTGTCCGCACAATTCCACACCGTCTCCAGTTTGGCCGCCAGCTCTTCAAACTCTTCCTGTGTCGGGGTTGTTGCTTTCCCTAGACCGTGCACGTGCTGGTCGATTCGCTGCATGACTGGATCGAACATCCATTCCGGGATCTCCAAATGTCGCGCTTCCGCGTTTCGTCGACCCTGCACCGAGACACAACCCGGCCATTCTTGGCGAACGTTTGATGAACTGCCACAACACGGTCGCACCAAGGATGCCAGGGATAACGGACTTCTCGCGATTCGATATTATGGGTGTTGCGTTGTTGAGTTGTACAACAAAGGCCGCCCGCATTTCGGTCGGGGGCCAGGCATACCTGAATCATCAGAAGGCATTCCGGTGCTGGAAATTTCAGGTCACCGAATTCCGTGTGGTCACCGAGTGGTAGGGAGCTCTGTCCTCGGCGGTCTGCATCACGAATATAGACTGGAAAAGGTGGCGGTATGAAAAGCAGGCGAAAACCCAGAACCATGAGGTTTTTGCAGAGCACACCGGTTCGCGGACCAGAAACGGCTCTATCGGGTATTCAACCCACGCGATCTTCCACGAATTATCGGAATATCGCGCCTGCATCTTTAATGCCCTTTACCTTGAGCAACGGGAACTGAGGTGAACAGCCAGGAGAACTCAAGAGGAGGCCGCGTTGGTTGAGCAAGACTTCCGGCAACCGACGAACGCCTCCCGCCACGCATAAATGGGCGATCTCCCAGGATCTCGGTGCCTTCCATGAGTTGACTGGCCAATGTGCACTCATTCTTGGGACTCTTGTCAGGATCTGTGTTCAGAAGAGGGCTTCCACTTCCCCACGAAATTAGAATGAAAGCAATAATACCCTCCAGC
>Ga0066677_10000668_pt1 | contig 11515 bp, 8 predicted proteins | sample GraSoiAngelo_126_FD_62299 | JGI IMG/M metagenome (GOLD analysis project Ga0066677, IMG submission 62299) | Grasslands soil microbial communities from the Angelo Coastal Reserve, California, USA - 14_0927_09_20cm | ecosystem: Environmental > Terrestrial > Soil > Grasslands | place: USA... | reverse complement strand
ACCGCACCGAAGCTGCTGGAGCCGGCGCAGGGCTTCAAGTTCCGGGATTCGGAGCAGCCGATCAGGCTGCTGATCGAGAACGCCTCGTCTACCGGCGTGCGGCCGCTGTCGTACACGTTCGAAGTCGCGAGCGACTCCGGCTTCACCACCAAACTATTCAGCCGCGCAGGCGTGGCTCCCGGGAGCGGCGGACGCACGAGCGTCCAGGTCGATCGCCTCGAGATCGGCCGCGCCTACTTCTGGCGCGTGCGCGCGGAAGACGGCGCGAACACCGGTCCCTTCGCCAGCGCAGGTTTCGAAATCTTTCCGAAGCCTGCGATCAATCCGCCCAATGCGATTGCCCCAATCAACAATGCGACAACCGCGAACGCGACACCCGTGCTGACGGTCCAGAATTCAACGACCGTCGGTCCTGTCGGCAATAAGTCGTACGAGTTCCAGATCGCGAACGATCAAGGCTTCACGCAGCTCGTCTCGGCGGGCATCGTCTCGGAAGGCGGCGGGCAGACATCGATGACGAGCGCCACGCTCGCGGGGAGCCGAACGTACTTCTGGCGCGCGCGCGTGACCGACGGCGAGACCACGAGCCCGTGGATGCCAACCCAGAGCTTCCAGACGCCTGCGGCGCCGCCGCCGCCAAGCCCCGGCCCGTCGCCGGCGCCGGGCGGACCGTGCAATTCGAGTAACCCGCAGACGATCGTGGAATGCGAGCGCGCGAAGTACGGCCACATGTCGTCGAGTCAGACCGTCTCCTTCCTCCGCTCCACCGCGACGTCACTCACGCGTAACGGCATTTCGGGAGGGCCCTTCGGGTTGCTGCGGAAATCGAGCGGCTCGAGCTGCAACGGCTACTCGTGCGACATCATCTGCTCTGGCCAGGGCAACAGCCAGAAGCAGTGGGACGTGCTCAGCGATGCGGAAGGGGCACAGAACCCGTCATGGAGCGGACCGAGCACGGTGCCGAACATCCGGGTCGATGTCTGCGAGATTCAATAACGGCTTCAGGCTTCGGGCTTCAGGCTTCGGGAAGGGCTTGGGTTGACGGTTGGGCAAAGAGAAAGGGGCCGACGCGGTTTCCCGCAGCCGGCCCCTCGCATGTACTCCTGAAGCCTGAGGCCCGAAGCCTGAAGTCTGATTAAAATCTCATCCTGAGTCCGCCGCCGATCTGCAGGCCGCCCAGCGTCAGGCTCTGATCGCCCCCCGCGAGCTTCGCGGAACCCCACGTGTAGCGCGCAATGCCGCCGACGCCCCACTTCTTCGAAAGCAGATATGTGAGGTCGACACCGAAGTTGAGGCCGGCGGTCGTCTTGCTGTCGTTCGATACCACCGGCGTGCCGACGCTCGGCCCCGGCTCCGTCGTGGGCACCGAAGAGACGACGTCCTGCTTCACGAAGAAGATCGATGGACCGGCCGAGAAGCCGACGTCAATCTTGTCGGTGATCGGCATCATCCAGGTTGCATTGAAGTGCAGCACGTTCTCCTTATGCCGCAGACCGCCCGCGCTGGCGCTGATCGAGCGCGGATTGTCGAAGACGCGTGGATCGGGGATGATGCCCGTGATCGCGGCGTTCGAGTCGCTGGACGTGAACGAGTAGGTCACGCCGACCGCGACGTTCTGCCAGACGCGGTAGCCCCCGCCGATATCGAACAATCCACCGCTCTTCACCTTTGACGCGGTGGTGACGGTGGCGGTCTCGTCGAACAAATCGAATGTCTGCGTCGTCGTGAGATCGTGCGATCCCACCTGGACGCCGCCGTTCACTGTCACGAATCCTTTATCGGTCCACTGCAGCGTCTGCGCAGTGGCGGGTCGCGCGGCGCCCGCATACACGCAGAGCGCCAGAAGTCCGACTTTCATCATCTTCAAAATCATCTCTCCTGTTGAGCTGTGGTGAGAGGACCGCGCGCGGCGATCCTCGAGGCCGAATGGGATGGTAACATGATGGTACCCCACGGGGGCATTCCGATTCGTGAAATTCCACGCTACGATTCTGATCGTCCCCAGGTGCATTAACCCGAAATTCTCCCGGAGCTCCATTGATGTCACGAAAGGTTCTCTTGTGCGCGGCGACAGCTACGTTCGCACTCGCGCTCGCATGCGGTAAGTCTTCAGAGGCTCCCACCAGTCCGTCCTCGGCTACGGCGAGCGACAGCAGCGCGGCTCCGGACGGGTCGACGCTGAAAGCCACCGCACCGTCTCCGGTGTCTCCGGTGAACGGCGCACAGCCCGACGTGCTCGTCCTCGTCGCGACGAAGGCGCGTATGAAGTTCGCGGACGCGGCGCTCTCGTACCAGTTCCAGATCCGCGACGGCGGCAACGTCGTGTACGACTCGAAGGTCGTCGGCGGCTTCGCGAACGGCCCCGACAACGTGCAGCACACACCATCAGTGGTGCTGACGCCCGACGGGACGTTCACCTGGCGCGCGCGCGCGATATTCCAGGGTGCCGCCGGTCCCTGGTCCTCCGACGCCACGTTCAAGGCGCCGGTCGGCGGGTTCATTCGCGATAACGAGCTCTTCGATCCGCTGACCGGCGGCAAGACCGTCGGAACGATCGTCGGCCCCGCGCAGTTCACGGGCGAAGGGTTGCTGCTGGGCGCCCACGAAAGCCACGTCACCTATCAGCTGCCGACGACGCTGACGGCCGGCGAGTTCTCGCTCATGGTCAAAGGTGCGGACGAGGGGGCCGAGGGAGACAAGAGCAAGGTGTTCTCGATGCAGCAGGGCTTCGACGACATCACCACGAACTCGTATCGCTTCACGGGCGAGTTGCGCGGACGCAACTACGGCGGCGGACCCGGTTCGATCAGTTGCCGTATGATCGCGGGCGATCGCGTCTCGCGCGACTGCGACCGTTCGCAGCGCAGCTTCGACAGCTCGCGGTGGTATTTCTGGCGGGTCAGCTGGAACATCGGCGGCAGCTTCACGATGGAAGTGCGCGCAGACGGCGATTCCGGTCCAGTGATCTACAGCCAAACAAAGTCCCTGGGCGGCCGGACGTACCAACCGAACCCGCACATCCTGTATCTCGGTGCGCCGATCGGGCGCGGCGGATCGCTCGATGCCACACTGCCGGGTGGCGTGTACAAGAACGTGTACGCCGGACCGAACGCGCGACCTGCATTCCCACAGTAGAGCTCGAGGCAGGCGGCAGCCGCTCGAGGGCTGCCGCCCCGATCGTAATAGTTCAGTCACATACATGGCACCAGTGACAGCAGTACACTGGTGTAGTATCATTCACTGCCACGGACGCCCTTCCCGGCGGGCAAATTCCAACCCTCGTGAGGTAGTGAATGCACTTCAAGAAGCTCGCGATCTGCGCGTGCGTCGGCACTCTCGCGCTGATCGTCGCCTGCGGTAAGCAACAGTCCCCGTCTCCCATCTCGCCGTCGAGTGCCGCGGTCGATCCCGGTGCCAGCGCAGCGGCCGACGGCTCCACGTTGAAAGTGACCGCGCCGACACCGGTCTCTCCCATCAACAATCAGCAGCCGGACGGGTCACTCGTGTTGACCGCCACGAAAGCCAGGGGCAAGTTCGCCGACATTCCCGTCTCGTACGAGTTCGAAGTATTCAACGCGTCGAACCAGCGCGTTTACACCTCCGGGGTCACCGGCGGCGCAGCCAGCGGATCGGACAACGTGTCGCACACGGTGGGCGGCTCGCTCGAATTCGATCAGCCCCACACGTGGCGCGCGCGCGGAGTGTTCCAGGGCGCGGTGGGCCCGTGGTCCTCGACGGCCGCGTTCCGCACGCCATCCGGCGGTTATATTCGCGGCGCGGAGATTTTCGATCCGCTCAGCAACGGCCGCACCGTCGGCACCCCCGTCGGGCCCACGCAGTTCGTGAGCGGCCGGGGCATCGAACTGATGGCCCACGAAGCGCGCGTCACCTATGTGATGCCGGAGACGCTCGTCGAGGGGGAACTGTCGGTGATGGTGACGGGCATCGACGAAGGGTCCCCGGGCGACAAGTCGAAGATCTTCACGATGCAGGAAGGCTTCGGCGATCCGACGACGAACGATTATCGCTTCACGGTTGAAAAGCGCGGACGCAGCTATGTCGTACCCGGCGCGGTCACATGGCGCATGATCACCGGCAACGCCAGCGACCAGGGAAGCATCAACGACGGCTTCCGCACGGGCGTCTCGTTCAGCGACGAGCGCTGGTATTTCTGGAAGGCGTCGTGGCGCAACGGCTTTGCGTCGGTCGAAGTCCGCGAGGACGGCCCGAACGGCCGCGTGATCTACTCGTCATCGAAAACGACGAATGGACACCCGTATCGGCCGGCGCCGCACGTCGTGCACCTCGGCCAGCCACCGGGCCGCGGCGGCCCGGAGGACGCGAGCATCCCGGGCGCGATCTACAAGAACGTGTGGGTTTCAGCCCGTCCACGCCCGAACTTCCCTGGAGAGTAGGTGGCACTTCCGCCTGACCAGCCTCCGCCGAGGCTACGGCGGTCCGCCGAAGCGCTTCGCGCGAAGGCGGAAGGCGGAAGCCACGAGATCTGCGAACGGGGCAGGAAACGCTTTGTTTCCCGCCCCTTTGGCTTGTACAATCCACCTTACGTGTCCACCAGCACATTTCGGCTGCAGTACCTCGCGAAGGCGGCTGCGGGTGTCCCCCGCGACCTCGTCAATACTTTCATCAGCGCGAAGATCCATCCGATCCGTCCCACGGTGCTCATCTACAACTGCACGTGGGTGTGCGACGCGAAATGCACGATGTGCAGCAACTGGAAATGGGGCGATCGCAAGTCGGACATGACGCTCTCGCAGCTCGAGCCGGTCATCAGCGACCCGTTCTGGGGCGCCGTCGAGAACCTGAACATCTCGGGCGGAGAACCCACCACGCGGCTCGACCTGCCGCGCATGGTGGAGATGTTCCAGCGGCACCTGCCCCGGCTCCGCAAGATTGGCATCAACACGACAGGGCTGACGCCCGCCCGCGCGATCCCGATGCTGACCCGCATCGTGAAGTTCTGCGCGGAAGAGGATCTGCTGCTCAGCATCCGCGTGTCGCTCGACGGCATCGGCGACGTCCACAACCAGGTGCGCGCCGTGAAGCACGGCTTCGACAAGGCGACCAGGACGATCGACGCGATGCAGGCGCTCGCGAAGGAGTACGAGAACTTCCAGTTCGGGATCGCGTCGACGATCTTCGCGACCAACATGGAGGACTCGGAGAACATCCTTGCCTGGGCCCGCACGAAGGGACTCGACGTCGTCTTCAACATGCTCCGCTTCACCGACGCGATGCTCCACAACCAGGATCTCAAGGAGACGATCGGGTTTCGCGCGCGCGAAGAAGAGTTCATGCGCAAGTTCTTCATCGATCGCGTGAAGGAAGAGTCGGTGCTGAGCGGCCAGTCGTTTATGTACCTGCACTATGCGGACATGATCGCGAACGGCTATCACCGGACGATGCCGTGCCCGTTCCAGAGCCAGGGGCTGCTGCTCAACCCGAACGGGGATCTGCACTATTGCGAGAACTCCGAAAAGCTCGGCAACGTGCTCGATGATTCCGCGGAGTCGCTGTACTTCAAGGCGGAAAACCTGATGCACCGTCAGCACCTGAAGGACGCGGTGTGCCCGACGTGCCTCAGCCCCTGCCAGGTGAACGTCGGCGCGATGAAGCAGTTCGTTCCTTACGCGAAGTTCCTGAAACGCGCCTACCAGGTGAAGCGCGATCCGGAGCGGCACGTCGACACGATGCCGGGACCGGTTGGCACGAGCAGGTAGCGCGGCCCGCCGAAGCCTCGGCGAAGGCGGGCCGGCGTCAAGGACCGTCAGCGTTCCCCGCCTCTTTCGCATCATCGTTGCCGTCGGCCTGACGGCGTTCCTGTTCTACAAATCACATCCCACTGACGTCGTGCGCGCGGCGGCCGGCGCCGACCTGCGATGGATCGGCCTGGCAATCGCGCTCGTGCTGATCGATCGCACGCTGATGGCGCTGCGATGGATCGATCTGCTCAGCGCGCTGACGCCCGGCTCACGGCCGCGGTTTTCAATCGTTCTGAGGATCTTCTTCGTCAGTTCCTTCGTCAGCAACTTCGTTCCGAGCGTCGCGGCCGACATGTATCGCGCGTATGCGCTCTCGCGATACGACGTGCACCTGGCGGAATCCACGGCATCCGTCCTGATGGACCGGATGCTCGGCGTCTTGTCACTGGTGATCGTGGGGCTTGTGGCCCTGCCGTTCGCGCGGGAGATCGCGTCGGATCGCGGGCTGATCGCAGGGCTCGGCATGGCGTTTCTCGCCTGCGCGATGGCCGGCGTCGTCGTCTTCAGCGAGCGCGCCGCTCGGGTCGTCGTGGCGCTTGCGTCGAGCGTCCCCTCGAACCGGCTGCACCGCGTGACCGCATCGCTGACCGATGCCGTCCGCCGTTACGCGCGCCATCATCGCGAGATGACACGCGTGCTCGTCATGTCCGTGCTCGTCCAGGCCATTCGGGTCGTTCAGGCGTGGTGCCTGGGACAGGCCCTCGGGATCGATCTTCCGCTCGTGATGTACCTCGCGCTCGTGCCGGCGATCGTGCTGGTCATGCAGCTGCCGATCACGGTGAACGGGCTCGGGACGACGCAGTGGGCGTTCGAGGCGCTCTTCGTCCCGAGAGGGGCCGCGCCCGCGCCGGTGTTCGCGTTATCGATATTGTTTCTCGCTCTCGGCGTGATCGGCAGTCTGCCGGGGGGCCTGCTCTACGCGTTCGGCGAGCCAGTGCCCGCGAAAACCCACAGCATCTCATGAAGCGATTCGTGTGGTCGATCGCCTCCGTGCTGGCGGCGGCGCTGGTCCTCGTCATCGTGCTGGCATCAGGAATCGGCGGACTCCTGTATGGCGTGCTGTATGCCGTCACGCTGGTGCCGGGTTTGCCCGTCGGGTTCGCGTTGTTCGGCCGACGCCACGGCGCGGGTTGGATTGCGGGCGCCGCGCTCGGGTACTTCATCACCACTCTTGCTCTCTGGCTCGCGATCGCGCTGAGTCTGCCATCCATTGTCACCTTCATTGGCGGATGGGTGCTTGCGCTTGTGCTGACGTGGGTGAGCACGCGTGGCGTCGTCACGCCTCTGGTCCCGTTGCCCGCGTGGACCGAGCGGGACACGGCGGCCTGGTTGACGGTGCTCCTGCTCGTACCGGGAATCGCCGGGCCGCCATTCATCAGGCTCGGGGCGCGTGACGCGAACGGGAACCGGTATTACCGTGCGTACTTCACGGCGGATTTCGTGTGGCACATGGCGGTCACGAGCGAGCTGAAGAAATTTGCGATGCCTCCGCGCAACATGTACATGCCGCACCGGCCGCTACACTACTACTGGGCTTACTACATCGCCCCGGCTGCGATTGCCGGCACCGGACCTGGCCAGCTCGCGAACGTCGAAGCGGACCTGAAGGTGAATGCGATCGGCACGGCGCTGCTCCTGGTCTCGACGCTGTTTCTCGCCGCGTGGACTGCGGTGCCACATGCGTTCGCCGCCGCCGCGGGCGTGACGCTCGCGACGGTAGCGTCCAGCGCTGAGGGAACGGTCGCGTTACTGCGCCTGGTGGAGCGCGGTGCGCCCCTCGGCGCCGTCCGGGACCTCAACATCGACGCGATCAGCAACTGGTGGTTCGGCGGACTGCGCATCGACGGCATTCCACGCTGCTTCTGGTGGGTGCCGCAGCATTCGATGTCGTACATCCTGGGCCTCGTCGCGCTTGCAGTTGTCAATGCGTCCGGCAGCGGCGGGGGCGCGGCCGCTTACTGGATAGCCGGAGCAGCGCTGGCCGGGTCTGCAGCCTTCAATCCTTTCGTCGGCGCAATCTTCGCAGCCGTCTGTTGCGTCGCGCTCGCGCTGGATGCGCTGATTTCGCCCGACCCGCTCAGGCGACTGGCCCGGTCGGCCGCGGTCGGCCTGCCGATTCTTGTCGCGCTCGTCTGGTGCCTGGGCAATCAGATGGTCGGTCGCGCGCCCGGCATGCTGGAACTTGGTCTGCTGGGCGGAGCACGGAGTGCGCCGGTTGCAAACCTTTCGCTCTCGTTGGGTCCAGCGCTCGTGCCCGCTCTCGCGGGAATGCTCGCAGCGCGATCGATCGGCCGTTTCCGGGCGATTATCGCGCCGGTCCTGATGATGATCGGTGCGCTCATCGTGATGCACTTCGTGCGACTGCGCGTCGATGAATCGTGGGTGGCGTTTCGCGCGGGTCAGATGATTCTCGCCGTGACTCCCTGCCTCTCGGCCGCCGCGTTCGCGGCGGCACCGCATTGGCGGCGGGTGGCCGGGGCGCTATCGATCGCCGCTCTGATCGTCGGACTGCCCACAACGATCATCGACGTCTATAACGCACAGGACATTGCGAATCTCGCGGCCGGTCCCGGATTCCCGTGGACTCAGGTGCTGGATCGGGCACACGACGATGCCGTCGAGTGGCTGCGGCAGACGACCCCGCCCACCGCTACGGTGCAGCTCGATGCGCTCGCCCGCGGCCGCACGACGTGGAGCCTCATCCCCAGCTTCGCCGAACGTCGCATGAGCGCCGGCCTTCCACGCACGCTGGTGGACGATCCGGAGTACCACGCACGGTCCGAGCGCGTGCGCGTGATGTATGCCACCCTCGACGCGCGTGAAGCGTGGACGATCGCCCGGTTTCTCAGAGTGAACTACATCTGGGTCGACGAAGTGGAGCGTGCGGCGTATCCGGCAGGCGTGAAGAAGTTCGATCAGGCGCCGCAGTACTTCGCCCCGGCGTATCGCAACGAGGAAGTCGTCATCTATCGCGTGCAGTGATCGAGCGGCCTCGTAGGCGGCGCGCGCTTCTTCCAGTTCTCCGGCGGCGATGCGCGGCGATTTCTGCGTCCAGCACTGGTTGACCGCCACCAGACACCATTCGTCGCTCGCGCGTGACGCCCGAACGCAGGCAAATTCGCCCCGACGACGACCGTGGCGCGCACCGATCCCGCCTGCGCGACACGCACTTCCCCTCCTGAACGGCGGTCGACACGCGGAAGTCCATCAGCTCCGGCCGTCGGACACATGCCGGCTTTCTCCATTCGATCCGCCTTCGTTCACTTGCCACGTACGATTCACGCAGAGGCGCATGAGGCGCAGAGAAATAGACGGCAAGAAAACGCGGTCACACTGATTACGGCAGTCGTGGCGTCACACCGCGCGCGGAGAAGACAAATAAGGAAACGGCTGCGTACGCGCCTTCGTCGCCGCGCTTCGCGCGGCAGGAGGTCACCGGCAGCCTTCTCTCCGTGCTCTGCGCCTCTGCGCCTTCGCGTGAGATCGTCTTCTCCGCGCGAACGGCGTCACGACTCTCCAATGATCTTGCGATACACCTGTCGCGCCTCGCCTCCCGCCCTGGACTCCGGACCCCGGACCTCCGACCTCGGACCTCGGACCTCCGACCTCAGCGATCATCCCTTGCGATATTTCCAGAATGTCCGCGCGCCGATGAACCAGTCGCGGGCACCGATCTTCTTTCCCTCTTTGCGGCTTCTCGGGTAATAGCGAATCGGGACTTCGAGAATCCGCCGCCTTCGCGCGAGCATACGGGCGGTAATCTCGTGGTCGAGCTCGAAGCCGCTCGTCTCGAGCGGCAGTCCGGCGACCTCTGCGCGGCGAAACAGCTTCAACGCAGTCACGGTGTCCGTCAGATAGCGGCCGGTCAGGACCCACGCGACGAGACTCAGACTGCGGCCGCCAAGATACGCAGCGAGCGACTGGTTGGGATAGCGTCCGCGCCCCAGATAGCGGCTGCCGTAGACAATGTCGGAGCGGCCGTCGAGCAGCGCGCGCAGCATCGGCACGTAATCCTGCGGGTCGTACTCGAGATCGGCATCCTGGATAATCAAGAGATCCCCGGTGGCGGCCGCGATACCGGCCCGCACGGCGCGGCCCTTTCCGCTGTTGCGCTCCATTCGCAGCAGGCGCACGCCCGGGATTGCCTCCACGATGGCGGCGGTCCGATCCCGCGAACAGTCGTCCACGACCACGATCTCTCGGTCGACGTCCAGCACTCGGAGATCGACGGCCCGGATCCGCTCCAGGAGCGTCCCGATGAACCGTTCCTCGTTATACGCGGGAATCACGATCGATAAGATCTTCATCGACGGCTGCGGAGCCACGCTTCCACCTGCTGCAGATCCTCCGGCGTGTTGATGCCGAGAGCTTCCATCGGATCCGTGCAGGGGAAGGTCACGACCGGTTTTCGTCCGGCAAGCCACGGGATGAACGGCAGGAAATTGCGTTCTCCTGTGCCGCGCCCCGGCATCACGTCGCGTGCATATGTCTGCAGGTCCTGGTCGAACGCCTCACGCGACAGAGCAAACAGCCCCATGTCGCTCTCCCCTTCCGCCGGCATGGCGTCTCCCTCCCGCCGGTGCAGCACGTTGACGATTCGTTCGTGCGTGTCACGCGCGAAATGGATGTACGGCTCGGCCTGTCGGACCGTCGGAAACGCGAGCGCCGGCGGGAGCCCGACCGAAGTTGCGTCCGCGAGCCGCTGAACGGTCGCTGGAAGCACGCCCACCTGGTCGCACCAGGTAATCCAAATCGACTCAGGCCGCAGGCGCTCGACGGCGGAGGCTGCGAGCAGAATCGCATCGAGCATGCCTGTCGGCTCCCGTTGCTGCACCACCTCGGCGTACCCCGCTTCGTCCGCCCATTGCTCGATGAGCGGCGCGAACGACGGATGCGCGACGACGACCGTGTAGGCGACGAACGGCTCGTACAACGTGGCGAGGTGATCGAGCATCGGGCGGCCGTCGACGGTCACGAGCGCTTTCGGCACGGATGTTTTCAGGCGAGTGCCCAACCCTGCTGCAGGAACGATCAGGATGCGCGACATGGCTGGCCGTTCGGCGCCCCGACGACACGTCGACGCGGTAGGTGCACTACCCGGCGATCGCGTTCGCAATCCCGCTCGCACAGTCGAAGCTCAAACCCGTGAAGCGCCAGCAGTCTGGCCACGTGACTGTCGCACCATTTGCGCCGAGCGCGATCGCTGTCGATCTGCAAAGCGAGGCTTTCGCAGCCCGACGCAGGGACGAAAATCGCGCGGAACTGCGATATACTGCGTGTCTTCGAGCTGACATTGCCTTCTCGATTTTCGCGGTCCTCGGCTCTCGTCCTGACTCTGGCGTTCATCGCCGTAGCATTTTGCGCCTCGACGGCGTTCTCAGCAGAACGGCGCTGCGGCATCGACCGCGAAGTGACCGCTGATTTCGATGGCGACGGCATTCTTGATTTCGCGACTCTCCGCGACGACCGCATCGCTCTGAGTTTATCGGAGCAACGAACCACCGTTCACCTAGGCGCGCTCTCCGACACGATCGGTCTCGCCGCGACCGATATCGATCGAGATGGCGATACGGATCTTGTCTCGCTCGGCGCACGAGGCAGCATCCGCGGCTGGAACAATCAAGGCTCCGGCTCATTTGCGCAATGGACAATTGGACCCCCCTCAAGGCTGCGATGGCCGACATGGGCGGGCACCGCTGCCTGGTCTTTGACGGCGCCAGTAGTTCCTTCGGTTC
>Ga0066677_10000666_pt1 | contig 11529 bp, 9 predicted proteins | sample GraSoiAngelo_126_FD_62299 | JGI IMG/M metagenome (GOLD analysis project Ga0066677, IMG submission 62299) | Grasslands soil microbial communities from the Angelo Coastal Reserve, California, USA - 14_0927_09_20cm | ecosystem: Environmental > Terrestrial > Soil > Grasslands | place: USA... | reverse complement strand
GCGGGCTGATCACGCCGCGCCCGACGACATCGGTGACCCGCGGAAACACGCCCTCGGGCGCCTGGCCGGCCGGGAAGTTGACCACCGTGAGGTCTTCCTTCTTCAGCTCGCTGCCGAGCGAGATGTCAGCCGCGGCGACGACCACCGGCTGCGTCGGTGTGGTCACGGTCTTCACCGGCTGGTTGTTCATCATGTTGTAGGTCCCATACGCGAGACCTCCACCAGCCAGGATCGCAATCGCCAGGACGCCAAAAATTCGATTACGCATGAGTCGTCACCTACATCTCATTTCGCATGATCGCGCTCGATGTCATCGTGATCGGCGCACCTGTCGTCGAATTGCGCGGCGCGATGAGTCTGACCACCGGGTTCAGCACAATGAATCGAAACGGGTAATTGATCTGTATCCGAGACGCCGTATCGGGTCCCGTGAGCACCACGTTGCGCGCGACGGTCACGGTCGCCGATGCATAGTTCGGGAGCGATCCCGACTGCATGTAGTTACGCACGCGGGCGGTCACGTCCGTATCCGTCGAGCCCTGTATCACCGCGAGCCGCGCGCCTTCGCGCGCCGCGTTCGTCAGCACCTGCCACGTCTGGTACGCGCGGCCGAATTCGAAGATGCCGACGGAGACCAGCAGGATGATCGGCACCGTGATCGCCGCTTCGAGCAGTGCCGCTCCGCGTTCATTCTTCTTGAGGCGTTTCATAAGCGTCACCAGTTGACAATTGCCGGTTGACGGTTGCCTGATCGGTTGCCGGTTGCCAGTTCTTGCGCGACGTGGCTGGTACCGGTTACTCGCGACTGTCTCCTACCACTTCGCCGTCAGCAGCACCGCGACGAGGCTGCCGACAGCGATGGCCGGTGCGTACGCGAAACGATTCGCGCGCGCCGGCGCTTCAATTTCCATCTTTGCCGCCGAAGGCGCGGTGACCAGCTGGCCCGTGCCTTCAATCGTCGCGATCAGCCGCCCGCGCCGTGCCGCGACCGCCACGGCGAAGACTCCTCCCGCTACCGCCGTGCCCAGGAACGCGTTCAACGCGAGCCACGGTCCGACGAACCCGCCGATTGCGGCCATCAGCTTCACGTCGCCGGCCCCTGTGGCGCCGATGATGTGGCCCGGCAGCATCAGCAGTAATCCCGCGAGGATGCCGAGCGCCGCCTGCCCCGGCGTTACGCCGCCCAGTCCCGAAACCGCAACCGCGAACCCCGCAACCATCATCGAGCCCGTCAGCCAGTTCGGAATCCGGCGGCTGCGCAGGTCGATCACGACCGCGACGGCCAGGCCGGCCGCGAGAACGATGAAAGACAACACTGTCATCTCGGTTAGAAGTTGGTGGCGATCGTCTGCCAGAACACCGAGTAAATCGTCTGGCCGACCGCCGTCACCGCGCCGATCGCGACGATCGCGATCAAAGCCGCGAGAAGTCCGTACTCGAGCAGATCCTGTCCATCCTCCGAAAGATGGAACCGGGTGTTGGCCATCCGGAACAATGATTCGACGGCTTGTGGAGACTGCATCGCGTGCTCCTCACCTGACACGGAATTCACTTGAGACACGCGAGGCCGGGAGATACCCCCCGGCCTCGCACCGAGATCCGTCTGCTCTTACGCCGCAGTGCCGAGCGCGTCGGCGATGCTCTGGAAAATCCGGCTCACGCTGCTGCCGGCCGCGGCCACGGCCGCGATCGCCACGAGCGCGATCAGCGCGACGAGCAATGCGTACTCGAGCAGGTCCTGGCCCTCGTCATTGCGCACGAACGACTTCACGGCATTAACAAGCTTCATGAGATCCTCCCCCAGCGGGTTTGCACCGCCCGAGTGCGGTGCGAATGGCGGCACCTGCCGCGTTTCCGACTGACGCCCGCGGCCGATGCCGCGTCACGCCCTGCCCAATGGCAACGGCTGTGCCACGCCTGATGCCTAACGACGCGTCGACGCGCGCAAGTCCCGTAATGCGGTTCACTTGCGCGCCGAACGAGGCGGCGCGACCTGTGAAATTCGGTCCCCGGGAAGGGGCATCCTCACGCGCTCCGCCCTGCACTTTCGTAACCGATCGCGCGAATTTCGTTGGCTCCGACCCGCGCACGTGCACCGCCCGGCGCGCCGAACGCGGCACGTTCGCTCCTCTAGTGCCTGTACCCGTGCGAGTTGCGATGGATCATCGCGGTAAGCGTCCCGCGCGGCACATGCCTTGCCATTAAGAGGACCGCGGTTAGGCGAAGAACTGAAGACCACGCGGGAATCCGTGCGATCGCACAAGCGTGATTACGCGATCGTGATCCGGGCGAGGAACCATGGTGATGAAACTCGGTATCCGTGAAAGCGCCTTATCGTTCGCCGTGTTCTGCGGCGTGCTGTTTGCGCTGACGACGGTCGATCCGCGCGTGCAGGATCGCCTGCTCGATCTGATTGGGCACGGCAGCGTGAACGACATCGGGCCGTGGACACACCGCGCCGGCGAGCTCGGCGATGCGCTCTGGTCGGCAGCGCGCCATCAGAGCCTCGAGAACGCGCCGCTCCTCGTGTTTGCAACCGTGGGCACGGTGCTCACGATCTTCTTGTTCAAAAGCTGATGCCGATTGTTCTCGCGATCGAACCCGACCTGCGCCAGGCGGCCATCATCAAGCGGATAGTCCGGGACAAGATCCGCGCGGACGTGGTCGTCGTGGACTCCCGCGATGCCGCGCTCGATGCGATCCGCACGAGCATTCCCGACGTGCTGCTGCTGAGCGCGCTGCTCTCGCCGCGCGATGAAGACGAGCTGATCGCACACCTGCGGCTACTCGACGGCGCAGAGCACCTTCAGACGCACACGATCCCGCAGCTCGCCGGGACATCGGAGGATCGCGAAACAGGCCGGGGGCGCGGCCTGCTCGGCATTTTCAGCCGCAAGAAGGATACGGAGCCGGCGGCGGCCTCGGGCTGCGATCCGGACTTGTTCGCGGAAGAGATCCGGACGTACCTGCAGCACGCGCATGAGAAGAAGGAAGAGCGCCGGCTGCTCGCGGAGCAGGGAATCGAGATCGAAACAGCCGGGTCGATTGCGCACGCGACGCTGACGGCGGTATCCGCTCCTGCCGATGCGACGCCGGAGGCGGATGCAGGATCGTCGTGGTCGTCGCCGTTCGAGTGGCGTCCGGCCTCCTCGAAGGCGTCACCCAGGAGCGCCGCGCCGAGCCCGGAGTTCTCAGTCGCGAGTCACGAGTCGCCGGTCGTGAGTCATGACGCTGTCGTCGCGAGTCGCGAGTCCGTCATTCTCGATCCTGAGCCGGTTGCGGCGAGCCAGGATCCGCTCGTCCATAGCGGCGAGCCTGTCGTCGAGCACTACGAGTCTGTGCTCAGGCCTGAGCGCGCGGTGACGACCCCCGCACCGGTCATCATCAATCCGGATCCGATCATGGCGGCGCCGGCTCCTGCGGATCCGTGGGCGGTCGATTACAGCCATCGCGAGCTCGGAGCAGATGCCGAGGCGGCGCTGGTGGGATATACGGCGCCGTTCAGCACGCCGCCGGCCGAGCCGATTTCGTTGGTGGATTCAGCAGTTCCTGCGTTCCAGCCGATCATCGACGAACCTGCGACCGCGTCATACGACCAGACGTCACGAGTCGCGCAGGAGCTGGACCTCCGGCTGGACGACGACTCCGTGACATCGTCGGTCTCGGAGGACCTCCGGCTCGGCGCGGACGAACCGGTACACGAAATCTCTGCTCGCGATCTCGACCTCGATGATTCTGAAGCTGTCGCCGAGCCCGAGATCGAGGAAGAACCGGTCGCGGTTGCGCCCAGCCGCTCGCGCCGCTCCAGGCGCGCGGCGCAATCGTCGCTCCTGCGGCTCATGCCGCTTGCAATCTGGGCTCGCGCGGAGATCGAAAAGCATCCAAAGCGGAGCGCGGCTGTGATCGACGCCCCGGAGCGCAGCGTCAACGACGAGCTGCGCGACCTCATGTCCCGCCTGGCGGTGCCGCCCAACGTGGCCGGCGTCAGCTACCCGCGCGGCTGCCGCATCCGCCGGGTCCGTGTCCCTGGCGGCCGCGAGCGGCGGCAGGGTGAGACGGCGGGCCCCATCATCCTTTCGAAGCGAGCCCTCGAACAACGTCGGAGCGAGACGAACGCGTAATGGGTTGCCGGTTCCGGTGGTCGGTTGCCGGTGGTCGGTTGCCGGTGCTGATCGGCACGCATCTCGCCGCGCGCCGACTCCTCGAATCCTGGTTGACGCGGCGTCGCGCCGCTAAAGCGTTGGCTCGCTGACCGGGCCGCGCGCGGAAAAGGCGAGCGCATGCGACGGCGCCGCTTCAACGCTGCCGCCCTCGCGTGCAGCGATCCTCGCAATGAGCAGTAGCATCCACGTCATCAAAAGGACGGAAACCTGCACGCCGATTGCCGCAGCCGTCGGCGCGAGGAACGTCACGTACAGCCAATAGGCGGTCATCCAGAACATCACGGCGTCCGCCCGAACGTTACGTTCCTGCACGTACGCGCCGAACCAGAGCAGCGGCAATGCGAGCACAGCGGCGTCGTACACGATCAGGTGCGGATTCACCAGGACGGACGCGAGAATCAACAGGCCGAGACGCACCCGCAGCGGCGCGCCGGTCTTCCACAATTTGACGATACATATGATCACGGCCGCACTCAGCACGGCCCACAGGGGCAGCGCGATCGAGGCCGGCGCGAGCCGCGTCACCGCCCGCAGCGAATGACTCTGGAACGGCTTGGCCTCGAGAAGGTCCGCGTGGCGCAGCATGACCGGGACAAACGCCGCGTACGCCTCGAGCACGCGCCAGCCGAGCACGAGCGCCACCACGCCGAGCTGCATGGCGATCGACGTCACCGCGCCGAGCAGCATCGCCCACTCGCGGCAGGCAAGAACGACAACGGCGAGCGGAATGGCGAACTGCGGTTTGATCAGCAGGACACCGAATGCGACGCCCGCGAGAAACCGGCTCCGCCGCTCGAGCGCGATCCATCCAGCCCAGAACGCGGCCAGAATCACAATCGTTGTCTGGCCATAGAGCACCAGATTCCAGAACGGTGGAAAGGCCGCGGCAGCCGCGAACACGAACACGGAATCGGGGAGGTTCGCGGCCACGGGCCGCCACGCGCTGCGGACGATCGCCCAGAAGATTGCGATGGTGATCAGGCTCCAGAGCAGCATCGCCTCGCGAAACGAGAGCACGCTGAAAGGTGCGAAGAGGAGCGCCGCCTGCGGCGGATACACAGGCGGATAGAGCTCGGGGTCGGATTCGGGAACGAGTGCGACCTGCGCACGGTGCAGCGCGTCGAAGTCGTAGAGCGCCGCGGCGTGATGAGTCCTGACCAGCGAGCCGATCGTGTAGAACTGAAGGAAGTCAGGCCCCTTGATCGGTCCTGCGATGCTGCGATTGCCGGGACCCGCCGCAAACGTGACGATCAATGCGATCCAGAGAATGAACGCCATCAGGAGGGCATGCATCCGTGCCTTGCGCGCTGATTGCGGCCAGCGCATGCGCATGCGCGCGCCATGCGGAGGGAATTGATCGGTCAATTCGTCGGTTCCAATTACAGGTGTGACGCCCGGCTCACACTTTTCGCCTGGCGGCTCTGATCGATCTGGCCGTGCGGTGCGGTTGTGCAAAAGCCCTTCCGGGGTCAGACCCCGGGCGCTCCCCTTCCTGGGGTCAGACCCCAGTCGCTCGGTTACACACTCACGCACCCCGGATCCCGCGCCCCGACGACGAAGGCCAGGCACGTTCGTTGCCCCATCGTGCGCGCGCTCATTGAGAGCGCGCGAAATGCCAAACGAAACAGTCTCGGATAGCAAAAATTGCGAAGATGCCGCGGCGGCTCGTGCGCAGTCATTGCCATCAGGGATCACGCCAGGTGCGGACGTGACGGCGCGGGGCGAACGATGGATCGTGCGGGCCATCGTTCCGCACGAGGACTGCACGGAGCTTCACTTGTCGAGCGCAACTGAGCTCCGTAGCCGCGTCCTGTTGTGGCCGTTCGACAGGCCCGTCGCCTGGACCGCCGTACGGGACCTGCGCACGGTCAGGCTGCGGCGCTGGTGGGCACATGTGGCGTCGTTCATCACCGCGGCGCGAGTGGATGGTCTGTGCGGAAGGGCGACAGGCGCGCGTGTGCTGCCATATCAGCTGATGCCCGCTCTGGCTGCGGCAAATGGCACGTCACGAATTGTACTTGCTGACGAAGTCGGTCTCGGTAAGACCGTGCAGGCGGGCTGGATGGTCAGCGACATCCTTCAGCGTCAGCCTGACGCGCGTGTCTTGATCGCCGTCCCGGCCGGCCTGCGGGAGCAATGGCAATCAGAGCTCGCCGCGCACTTCGCGATCGATTCGATCGGCGCGGATGCGCTGTGGCTGCGGCGCACCTTCGCGGATCTTCCCGCGGATGTCGACCCGTGGTCGTTGCCTGGTGTTTACGTCACATCGATCGACTTCCTGAAGCGCGCCGACGTGCTCCGGTCGCTCGAGCAGCACGCATGGGACGCGCTGATCGTGGACGAGGCGCACACCGCGGCGGCGCCGACCGAGCGTTACGCGGCGCTGAGGCACATCGCGTCCCGAGTGCGAGCGGTCGTTCTGATCACCGCGACGCCGTTCTCGGGAGACCCGGCGGCATTCGCCTCGTTGGTCGGTCTCGGCACGAGAGAGGACGAACCGCCCTTGATGTTCCGTCGCTCGCGCGAAGACGTCGGTCGGTTGCATCCGCGGCGTCATCGCTTCGCGGCGATCCGGATCAGCAGCGCCGAACGGCGGCTGCAGCGATTGCTCGAGCGCTATACCGAAGAAGTATGGAACACGCCGGCGAACGAAGGGGCGCGGCTCGCGATGACGGTGCTGCGCAAGCGTGCGCTGTCGTCGGCCGAGGCGGTCGCGCGATCGCTGGAACGCCGACGCGAGCTGCTGGGCCGCGAAGACGCCGCGACTCGACAGCCGACGCTGTTTGACGATGAGAGCGCGATTGAGGACGAGGAGCCTCTCGCGGCGCTCGGCGCGCCCGGCCTGGCGGATGAACGGCGCGAGGATCGCTGGCTCGCGCAGCTTGCGGCCGCAGCCCACGCGGCAGCGGACTCGAAACAGCGATACCTCGTGCGTCTGCTGCGGCGTATCGGCGGTGAACCGGCAATCGTTTTCACCGAGTACCGCGACACCCTGCGCCAGCTCTCCGCGTCGTTTCCCGGATGCCTGATCCTCCACGGCGGCATGACGACGGGAGAACGCGCCGAGGTGCAGGCGCGGTTCAACGCGGACGGGGGCGTGCTGCTGGCGACGGATGCGGCGTCCGAGGGCCTCAATCTGCAGCGGCGCTGCCGGGTTGTCGTCTGCTACGAGCTCCCGTGGAATCCCGCGCGCCTCGAGCAGCGCATTGGCCGTGTCGATCGCATCGGGCAGTCGCGCCGGGTGCATGCAATCACCCTGGTCGCGCGCGACACCGCCGAGGATCTCGTCATCGCGAGCCTCGCGCGCAGGCTCGCGCGCGTGGCTGCCACGCTCGGCGAACGCGATCGCCTCGCCGGCTTTCTCACGGATGCGCGCACGGCGGGAATCGTGATCGGCGGCGCATCAGAAGAGCCGTTTGAAAACACGCCGCTGCCGCGCATCACGATGGGACCCGCGACAACGAGCGCCGCAATCGAGGAGGCGCACCGGCTGTCGAACCGCGCCATCGAGCCGTTCAGGCCGCGCGACAGCTCGGTGCGCGTCGCCTCGATCCGTGCGACATCCACGCTGCCGCGTGGCTTCCTCTTCGTGTTCGTCTGGTCAGCGCTCGCCGGCGACGGATGCCTGATCGATTGTCATCCGGCTCTCGTGCACGTCCGTGCCGACCACGTGCAGCGACCGCGGCGCGCGGCCCAGGCGCGTGATGCGGCGGCGGATGCGATCCGGCGTTACGAACACCAGGCGTCCCAGATCGTTGAGCCCGTCGCCGCGATGCACCTCTCACACGCACGCGTCGTGCACGCCGCGAGAGTCGATCGCGCGATCGCGCGCGAGCGGGAACTGCGGGACTGGAATGCGGCAGCCGCGGAAGTTCAGCCGGGTCTCTTCGACAGACGGGTCGTCACCCTCGCGGACGAAGACACCGCGGCGCGCCAGCGGATGCGCCTCGATCACGATCGGCGGATTGCAGCCTTGACGCGCGCGCGCGTGCTCGCCGCGCGCTGCAATCTCGCGGCCGTGCTGATTGTGTACTCGTCCTCGCGGACGGCCGGTAATGCGGCAAAACCATACGGCGACAATGCTTTCTCGTCCTCGCGGACGGCCTGCGGCGGCAATGGGACTAAACCTTGCGGCGTAAGGCCGTGAGTGTCTTCTCAGGCACACTCGTGTCGCTCGACGTGCTCACGCGCGTCACAGGTCGTCGCGATGCTCACGCGTCGCATCTTTGCCGGCTGTTGCGCGAGGCGCTGGGACATCTCGGCCCGGCCAGCGGCGCCCGTGGTGTATTCGATCTGCTCGGACATCCGCTGTTCACGGCGCTCGGGTTCGAGATTCGGCTTACGCGCGATGCCCAGTCGGAAATGATTGCCACGCTCATGGCGGATCGGCACGAGGCGGCGATTCTCGCGGTTACCGGATGGGGCGGCGATCTCACCCGTGTTCGTGCCGCGACCGCCGCACTCACGCCGTTCTCCCGTCTCCGATGGTGGATAGGACTCAACGGGCCGGTGCTCCGGATCGTTGATTTGACACGCGTGTACGCGCGGCGCCTCGTTGACATCGACGTCGAGCGGCTTGCGATCGACGAAGCGTCCGTCGCAACGCTCGCTGGACTGCTGGCGGCGCGCAGATCTGGCGGATTGCCGGGATTGGAAGATGCGGTCGACGCGAGCGACCGGCATCGAGGGATCGTCGGACGCTCGCTTCAGGTGGGCGTCGAGCACGCGCTCGAACGCCTCGTCTCAGGCTTCGTGACCGGCCGGCGGCGCCGCCCGGCCGCGCTCGACGCGGCGTTCTCGGATGCGTTGACGGTTGTGTATCGGATCCTGTTCCTGCTGTTCGCGGAGGCGAGGGGGCTCGTGCCGCAGTGGCATCCTGTCTATCGGAACAGTTACACGATCGAATCGCTGGTCGAGTCGCGTCACTTCCACCTAAAGGGGGCCCCAGGCGGTGCAACAGGCGGCCGCCCCTCTCGTGGCTTCCGCCTTCCGCCTTCGCGCAAAGCGCTTCGGCGGACCGCCGTAGCCTTGGCGGAGGCTGGTCAGGCGGAAGACAAACCTGGTGGCGGCCTCTGGGAGTCGCTGCAGGCGATCTCGCGCCTCGCGCATCGCGGGTGCCGGGCGGGTACGCTGCGCGTGACCCCATTCAACGGCCGTCTCTTCGCGCCCGCGTCGGCGCCGCTGGCCGAGACTTTCGCGCTCGACGATCGCGTCATCAGTGACGTGCTCGTCACAATCACCACGCGGCCCGCCGGGGATCGCCGCGAACGCATCACGTACGCGGATCTTGGCGTCGAACAACTTGGGGCCGTGTACGAGCGTGTCCTGGATTTCACGCCCGAGCGCCGGGGCGACGCGCTCGTCCTCGCGCGGTCGGGGCGCCGCAAGGCGACCGGTACCTTCTACACGCCGCGCGCGATGACGGAGTACCTCGTGCGGCGCACGCTCGCGCCGCTCGTGCGCGACCGCACGCCGGGTGACGTGCTCGCGCTGCGCGTGCTCGATCCCGCGATGGGAAGCGGCGCGTTTCTCGTGGCCGCGTGCCGCTATCTCTCGGACGCCTACGAACAGGCGCTCGTCCGCGAAGGAGCCGTGACGACGAGCGACATCGGTCCTTCGGACCGCGCCGCCTTCCGCCGCGCTATCGCGCAGCGCTGCCTCTACGGCGTCGACCTCAATCCAACCGCGGTGCAGCTCGCGCGCCTCTCGCTCTGGCTGTGCACGCTCGCCGCCGATCGGCCATTGACGTTCTTCGATCATCATCTGCGTGCCGGAAACAGTCTCGCGGGAGCGTCGCCGCGCGATATCTACCGGCAGCCGCCGGGCCGGCGGCGGCGCGGAACCGCGCGAGGCAGCGCCCTTCCACTCTTCGATGCAGACGAGCTGCACGGGTGCCTCTCTGCCGCCATCCTTCCGCGCCTCGCGATGGCCTCGCAGCCTGACGACACCGCGGTCACGGTCCGAACGAAGGAGCACATGCTGGCCGCGCTCGACGGCCGCGGCGGTCCGCTCGCATTGTGGCGCCGGCTCGCCGATGCGTGGTGCGCCGCATGGTTCTGGACCGGGGGACCCGCCCCTGCGTGGAGCGCGCTCAGCGCCTGCGTGCGGGATCGCTCGTCGGGCGCGCCGCCAGGTCTCGAGGAGCAATGGCTCGACACGGTCGACGCAATTCGTGCGCGCGAGCGGTTCTTTCACTGGGAGCTGGAGTTTCCCGAAGTCTTCTTCGATCAGCGCGGCGATCCCGTTACGAATGGCGGCTTCGACGCGGTGCTCGGCAATCCGCCATGGGATACCTTGCGAGCGGAATCCGCGGCGCGGCCGCTGACGATCTTCAGCCGCGAATCGGGCTGCTATCGATTGCAAGGCGAGGGGCACGCGAACCTGTATCAACTGTTCGCCGAGCGCATGCTGCAGCTCGTCAAGCCGGGGGGACGACTCGGCGCCGTCATGCCGTCGGGCTTGATGGCAGATCACGGCTGCGCGCGTCTCCGGCAGGCATTGATCGAGCGCTGCCGCATCGATGCGGTCCTCGGGTTCGAGAACCGCGAGGCGATCTTTCCGATTCATCGCGGCGTCCGGTTCGTATTGCTGACCGCCGACGCACATCGACCCGGCGATGCACTGTGCACGCGGTTCGCCATGCGCTCCGCTTCGTCACTCGATGACGTGCCCGACGAGGGATCGATCCCTGGCGGCACGGTTATCTCGACATCCCTGCTCAGAGGATGCAGCGGACCGGGGCTGGCCGTACCCGAACTGGGCGGAGTCCGCGACCGCGAAATCCTTGCGCGGATTGTGGACGTAATTCCGACGCTGGGGTCAGTCGAGGGCTGGGGCATTCACGTCGGCCGCGAGCTGAATGCCAGCGACGATCGCGGTCATTTCGGCGCGACCGGAGTTCCGGTGCTCGAGGGCAAATCGATCGAGCCGTTCGCCGTTCACGTCGACCGCGCGCGGCACCACATCGACCCGGCGATCGCCCGGAGCATTCTCGGCCGGCGCTCGGCGTTCACTCGCCCGCGTCTCGGCTACCGCGAGGTCGCCGCCTCCGCGAACCGACTGACACTGATTGCCGCCATCATTCCAGCCGATGCCGTCACCACGCACACGATCTTCTGTGTGAGGGAGCGGCTCGAGGATGCGGTGCAATGGTTTCTCTGCGGGATGTTCAACAGCTTCGTCGCCAATTACCTCGTGAGGCTTCGCGGCAGCACGCACGTAACGGCCGCGACAATCGACCTGCTGCGCGTGCCGAAGCCCGCGCGGACCAGTCCCGCCTTTCGCGGGATCGTCGAGCTCGCGCGGCAGCTGTCACGCAATCCCCAGAACACCGACGCCTACGTCGAGCTCCAGGCCCGTGCGGCTT